>WNFM01204099.1_pt5 | contig 16876 bp, 13 predicted proteins | sample 5400271 | NCBI WGS metagenome assembly WNFM01 (sample SAMN13153352, study PRJNA577476) | soil metagenome | isolation source: 60 cm saprolite on Douglas fir-dominated hillslope | place: USA:California | collected 2013-09-17
CTACCGAGGAGGAGATCCGCAGCCCGGTCGCCAGGTACGGCGTCGCGCTGGGCAGGGGGACCAGGTAGAGGCGGCGAAGCGGGCCGATGCCGAAGCAGCGTGCGGTGTCGCGGGCGACCGGGTCCACGTCCTGGACGCCGTAGATCGCCTGGAACAGGAGCGGCCAGAGGGAGGCGAAGGTGACCAGGAACAGCTTGTTGGGGAGCTGCGTCCCGAACACCAGGACCGCCAGCGGGATGAGCGCGACCGAGGGGATCGGGCGGAGGAATTCGATCGGCGCCCGCAGCATCCGGTAGCCAACCCGGCTGGACCCGATCAGGATGCCGGCCGGGACCGCGATCAACGTGGCCAGCGCGAGGCCCAGGCCCCAGCCCTCCAGCGTCAGCCCGACGTCGGCCCAGAAACCGCCGATGGGCAGCTCGGCCAACAGGCGTTCGGCGACCACGCTGACCGGTGGGAAGGTGTGCCCGGGCAGCAGCCCGGAGCGCGTCAGCAGCTCGAGCGCGCCCAGCGGGAGCAGGACGCCGAGGAGGCCGGCCGCCCGGTTGCGGATCAGTAGTACATCGCGGCGAGGTCGGGCTTGGACGTCAGCAGCCCGTACTTGACCATCAGCGTCGCCACCTTGTCGATGCCGGGCTTGTTGAGGTCGTGCGACCAGTAGGGCAGAACCATCGCCGAGATGACCGCGGCCGGGATCTTGGCGTAGGTGTTGACGATCGTCCGGACGTCGGCCAGGTGGGCATTGGCGTAGTCGAGCGACTTGTTCACGGCGGCGATGAACCGCTTCACGATGCCCGGGTTCTTGGCCGCGTAGTCGGCGGTCGCGAAGTAGGTGGCCACCGGCAGGTGCGTCTGCACCGCCACGACGTTGTAGCTGATGACGTGGGCCCCGGCCAGCTTCGCCTGGGTCACGAAGGGCTCCGCGGACCACATCGCGTCGATCCGGCCGGCCTGCATCGCCGGCAGCATGTCGGGGAAGTTCATCTCGATGAGCTTGAACTTGCTGACGTCGGCGCCTGCCGCCTCACAGGCGGCCTTGATCGAGACCTCGCCGATGTTCTTGAGCGTGTTGACGGCGGTCGTCTTGCCCTCCAGGTCCTTGCACTGGCTGATCGCGGAATTGGTGGCGAGGATCGCCCAGGGGTCGCTATTGGGGTCGGAGCCTGTCTGCACGCCCTGGGAGACGATCTTCAGCTTGAGACCCTTGGACTGCGCCAGGATCTCGGAGACGAGGTTGGAGAAGCCGAACTGGTAGTCGCCCGAGACGGCCGCCGGGATGATGGCGGCGCCGCCCTGCGCCAGCTTCAGGTCGAGGGTCAGGTTCTGCTCCTTGAAGAAGCCCTGCTGGACCCCGAGGTAGATCGGAGCGACGTCCACGATCGGGATCACGCCGACCGTGAGCGTCACCGGCTCCGCGGTTGGGGCCGGGGTGGTAGGACTGCTCGTGGTGCCGGTGCCGCCGCTGCCGCCGCAGGGCCCGCAGGATGCCAGAAGGCCAAGGGCCAGTGCCGCGGATAGGGCTTTCCAACCTCTCACTTTGGATCTCCTCCTACTGGGCCGGCAATCAGCTTGTACTTCGGATTGTCTCATCGTCGAATCGTGGTTATGGGCTGGCTATAATCTCGGGAACCCGCCCCTCTCCATTGGAAGAAGCACACCCTTGAGCACAATCGCGACCGACCTGGAACTTGCCGGAGCGGGACTTGAGATCGGGATCGGCAGGCGCGCCCGGCGCGCCTACGGTTTCGACGAGGTGGCCCTCGTTCCGGGCCGGATCACCATCAACCCGGACGAGGTGGACATCTCGTTCCGGCTCGGCGAGCTCCGTCTCGAGCTGCCGATCTGGGGCTCCGCGATGGACGGCGTCGTCGACGTCGACTTCGCCATCGCGATGGGCCGCCTGGGCGGGATCGCGGTCCTCAACCTCGACGGCGTCCAGACCAAGTACGACGACCCCGCGCCGGTCATCCGGCGGATCGCCCAGGCGTCCCGGAGCGAGATCAACGGTCTGCTCCAGGAGGTTTACCGGGAGCCGGTCAAGCCCCGGCTGATCGAGGAGCGGATCCGGGCGATCAAGGCGGCCGGCGTTCCGTGTGCCGTCTCCAGCATCCCGGCGCGGGCCGCCGAGCGGGCTGAGATAGTGGAGGCGGCGGGGGCCGACGTCCTGGTCATCCAGGGCACCGTCCTGACCGCCCGGCACATCTCCCGCTCCTACACCCAGCTCTCCTTCGCCGACCTGACCCGCCGGCTCCGGATCCCAGTCGTCGCCGGCAACGCGGTCCACTACGGCACCGCGCTGGAGCTGATGGACGAGGGCATCGCGGGCATCCTGGTCGGCGTCGGACCGGGGGCCGCCTGCACCACCCGGGGCGTCCTCGGGGTCGGGGTGCCGCAGGTGACCGCGACGGCCGATGTCGCGGCCGCCCGGGAGGAGTATTTCCGGCGGACGGGGCGCCGGGTGGCCGTGATCACCGATGGCGGGATGCGGATCGGCGCCGACGTTTGCAAGGCCTTCGCCTGCGGCGCCGACGCGGTGATGATCGGCTCGCCCCTCGCCGGCTCCTCGGAGTCGGCGTCGCGCGGCTTCAACTGGGGGATGGCCACGCCCGACCCGAACCTTCCCCGCGGCACCCGGATCGAGGTCGGCGTCAAGGCGACGCTGGAACAGATCCTGCGCGGCCCTGCGACCGTTGACGACGGGACCCAGAACTTCTCCGGGGCGCTCCGCTCGGCCCTCGGCGTCTGCGGCGCCGGCGACATCGAGGAGTTCCAGAAGGTCGAGCTGGTGATCGCCCCGGCGATCGTCAGCGAGGGCAAGCTCCAGCAACGATCGCAACACGTCGGCATGGGAGCCTAGGTGCCGGTAGGGGCGCCGCCGACGCGGGCGACCGTCCTCATCCTCGACTTCGGCTCGCAGTACAGCCAGCTGATCGCGCGCCGGGTTCGCGAGGCGCACGTCTACTGCGAGCTGGTGCCGGGCACCACGCCCTGGGCCGAGCTGGCCCAGAAGACGCCCTCGGCGCTGATCCTCTCCGGCGGTCCGGCGAGCGTCTACGAGCCGGGCGCGCCCCAGGTCGACCCGCTCGCGCTGGAAGCCGGCATCCCGGTCCTCGGCATCTGCTACGGGATGCAGCTGATCGCCCACCACCTCGGCGGCGAGGTCGCCCCGGGCCCCCTCCGCGAGTTCGGACCGGCCGTCCTCGAGATCGAGGAGGCGGGGGGGCTCTTCGCCGGTCTGCCAGCCGAGATGCCGGTGTGGATGAGCCACGGCGACCACATCCCCCGGATGCCGCCCGGCTTCCGGGCCCTCGCCAAGAGTGCCAACTCGCCCTTCGCGGCCTTCACCAACGAGAGCGGGATCATGGGCATCCAGTTCCACCCCGAGGTCGTCCACACCCCCCACGGCCGGGAGATCCTGCGCAACTTCCTCTACCGGGTCAGCGGTCTCAGCCCGACCTGGACCGCCGGCTCCTACATCGCCGAGGCGGTCGAGTCGATCCGCACCACGGTCGGCGGCGGGCGCGTGCTCTGCGCGCTCTCCGGGGGTGTCGACAGCGCGGTCGCCGCGACCCTCGTCCACCGCGCGATCGGCGACCAGCTGACCTGCGTGTTCGTCAACAACGGGCTGCTTCGCAAGGAGGAGGCGGAGCGCGTGCTGGAGGTGATGCACCGCGACCTCGACATGAACATCCGCTACGTCGACGCGAGCTCCCGATTCCTCGATGCGCTGCGCGGCGTGGTCGATCCGGAGGAGAAGCGGCGGACGGTTGGCCGGGTCTTTATCGACGTCTTCGAGACGGAGGCGAAGGCGATCGGCGAGATCGACTTCCTCGCCCAGGGCACCCTGTACCCCGATGTCATCGAGTCGACCGCGGCCGACACCGCCGCCAGCGCGGTGAAGATCAAGACCCACCACAACGTCGGCGGCCTGCCGCCCGGGCTTCGCTTCCAGCTCATCGAGCCGCTCCGCTACCTCTTCAAGGACGAGGTCAGGGCGGTCGGCGCCGAGCTCGGGATGCCGGAGGACATGGTCTGGCGGCAGCCTTTCCCGGGCCCCGGCCTTTCCATCCGCTGCCTCGGCGAGGTGACCGAGGAGCGGCTGGCGATCCTCCGGGAGGCCGATTGGGTCGTCGTGGACGAGATCAAGAAGAACGGTCTCTACCGCCAGGTCTGGCAGTCCTTCGCCGTGCTCACACCCCTCGAGACGGTCGGCGTGCAGGGTGACTACCGCACCTACTCGAACGTCGTGGCGGTGCNNNGAGGTGCTGGCGAAGATCTCGAACCGGATCACCAACGAGGTGAAGGGCGTCAACCGGGTGGTCTTCGACATCACCTCCAAACCGCCGGGGACGATCGAATGGGAGTGACCTCTAGATCACCGTTCCCGCTGTGTTTTCGTTCATCCTCCCGAAACAGATCACCCTCCCCACCTGGTGGGGAGGGCAGGGTGGGGACGACCCTGGGCCCACAAACCTCCTGATTTCGGTCCGTGGCCTCCCCTCGTCCCCACCCCCCGCCCTCCCCGCAGAGCGGGGAGGGCGCTTGTTATTAGCATCTAAGACGTGAGGATCCTGGTCGTTGGTTCCGGGGCTCGCGAGCATGCGCTGGCGTGGAAGTGCATGCAGTCGGTGCTCACCGACCGCGTCTTCTGCACCCCGGGGAACGGCGGGACCGGGGGAATGGCGAAGAACATCCAGATCCCTGCCGACGACGTCGCCCGGCTGGTCAAGTTCGCGAAGGGCGAGAAGATCGGGCTCGCCGTCCTGGGGCCCGAATCGGCGGTCGCCGCCGGGGTCGGCGACGCCCTCCGCCAGGAGGGGATCCCGGTCTTCGGTCCCGACCGTGCCGCCGGGCGGATCGAGAGCAGCAAGTCGTTCGCCAAGGAGCTGATGCGCAGGGCCGGCATCCCGACCGCGGACTTCGCTGTCTTTTCGGAGACCGCCCCGGCACGGGATTGGGCGCGCGCGCGCTCCGGCCGGGTGGTCGTCAAGGCGGATGGACTCGCCCTCGGCAAGGGCGTCATCGTCTGCGCCTCGATCGAGGAGGCCGAGACGGCGATCGAGGACATGCTGGTCGGGCACGCGTTCGGACGCGCTGGGCACACGATCGTGGTCGAGGAGCGGCTCGAGGGTCGCGAGGTTTCGCTGATGGCGGTGACCGATGGCAAGCGCGTCATCCCGCTCGCCGCTGCCCGCGACTTCAAGCGCGCCGGCGATGGCGACAGCGGTCCCAACACCGGCGGGATGGGCGCCTACTCGCCATTGTCCGACATGCCGCCGGACCTCGTGGCGAAGGCGGTGCGGGAGGTTCTCGAGCCCGCCGTCAGCCAGCTGGCCGAGGATGGCGCCGAGTACCGCGGCGTCCTCTACGCGGGGCTCATGCTGACCCCGGACGGCATCCAGGTGCTGGAGTTCAACGCCCGCTTTGGCGACCCGGAGGCCCAGGTCGTCCTGCCTCGGCTCAGGAGCGACGCGGTCCGCCTCATGCTGGAGGCTGCCCGGGGCGATCTCTCGCCGGTCGGAGAGCTGGAGTGGGATCCGCGGCCATGCGTCGGCATCGTGGTCGCCTCGGGCGGCTACCCCGACTCCTACGAGACGGGCTTCCCGATCGACGGCCTGGCGACGATCCCGCCCGGCGTCCTCGTCTTCCACGCCGGCACCCGCTACCTGCCCGGCCGGGGCCTGGTCACCGCGGGCGGGCGCGTGCTGACCATGGTCGCCTTGGGCGACACCCTCGCCGAAGCCCGCGAGGCGGTGCTCGGAACGATCGGCCGGGTAGGATTCAACGGAGCTTTTCACCGCCGCGACATAGCCCAGGAGACATCTAGCATTGCCTGACGTCGGAGTGATTCTCGGAAGCAAAACCGACCTCCCGCTGATGGCGTCCTGCACCACCCAGCTGGATGCCTTCGGGATCGAGCACGAGGTGAAGATCCTCTCGGCGCACCGCGACCCGGCCGGCGTCATGGAGTGGGCCAGCAGCGCCGCGTCGCGCGGCATCAAGGTGATCATCGCCGCCGCCGGCGGTGCTGCGCACCTGCCCGGCGTGGTCGCCGCCTGGACCGACCTGCCGGTGATCGGGGTTCCCATGCCGACCGAGCACCTCGGCGGGGAGGATTCGCTCTTCAGCATCGTCCAGATGCCGGCCGGCATCCCCGTCGCCACCGTCGCCATCGGCATCGCCGGTGCCAAGAACGCCGCCTGGCTGGCGGCGCGGATCCTCGCCCTCCAGGACGACAAGTTGGCGGCCCGGCACCACGAAATGCGAAAAGCCCTGGCCGGCCGGTGACGGCCAAGCGGGGTCAGCCGCGCGCAGGCCGAGCCGAGCACGGCGAAAAGGGGGGAGGTCCCCCCTCAAATCAACGTCGCACGCACCCGCGGCTGCGACTCACCGACACCACCTTTCGTGACGCTCACCAGTCGCTCATCTCCGGCCGGCTGCGGGGCGAGGACATCGTGCGGCTGGCGTCGAAGATGGACAAGGTCGGCTTTTACTCCCTGGAGGCTTTCGGCGGCGCCACCTTCGAGACCGAGATCCGGCACAACGGCGAGAATCCCTGGGACTACCTGCGGGAGCTGAAGAAGGCAGCGCCGAAAACGCCGATCCAGGCACTGATCCGGGGCCAGAACCTGGTCGGCAACCGCAACTTCGCGGATGACGCGGTGGAGCTCTTCGTGACCCACGCGGCGGAGTGCGGCGTCGACATCTTTCGCTTCTTCGACCCGCTCAATGACCTCCGCAACATGGAGGCGGCGATCGCGGCCGCGAAGAAGGCGAAGCGCAAGGTGCAGGGGGCGCTCTGTTACGCGATCAGCCCCGCCCACAACCTGGAGCTGTGGTGCTCCCTCGCCAAGGGCATCCAGAAGCTCGGCTGCGACTCCCTGGTCGTGAAGGACACCTCTGGCCTGCTCAGCCCGCAGACGACCTGGGAGCTGGTGGCAGCCCTCAAAGAGGTCTTCACGCGGGGGCCGATCGCGGTCCACTCCCACTGCTCGAGCGGGATGGCTCCGATGGCTTACATGGCCGCCGTCGAAGCCGGCGCCGACATCCTCGACACCGCCCTGTCGCCGCTCGCCTGGGGCGCGTCACAGCCGGCGACGGAGAGCGTCGTCGCCGCACTCGCGGGGGGCGACTACGACACCGGCCTCGACCTCGAGAAGCTGATGAAGATCAAGAACGAGCTGGGTGCCGTCACTACCACGCTCTCCCAGTACTACTCCGCCGCCGACCGGGTCGACGCCGACATCCTCTACTACCAGGTCCCAGGGCTGATGCTCGACGAGATGATGCAGTCGCTTCGCCAACACAACGCGGAGGATCGGCTGCAGGAGGTGCTGGCGGAGACCAAGCGAGTCCGCGAAGAGCTCGGCTACCCGCCCCTCGTCTCCCCGCTCCGCCAGATGATCGCCAGCCAGGCGGTCCTCAACATCGTCGGGGGCGAGCGCTATGCGACCGTCACCAAGGAGCTCAAGGATTACCTCCAGGGCCTTTACGGGCGGCCTCCGGTCCCCGCCGATCCCGCCGTCCGGCAGCTCGTGCTGGGCCGCGAGGAGCCGGTCACGATCCGGCCCGCCGACCTCCTCAAGCCGCAGGTTGCGGGCGCCCGGGCGGAGCTCAAGAAGGCAGGCTATCCCGCCAGCGACGACAACGTCCTGATGTACCTGCTCTTCCCGTCACTGACCCTGAGCTTCCTGAAGGGCGACCTCGCCGGGCAGACGACGGAGGGCAGGCAGGCGAAGGCCGACGCCGAAGAGGCCGAAGCTACCGAGGAGGCCGCCGCGGTCGCCGCGCCACCGCCTGAGCCTGCTCCCGCGCCGGCTGCCCCGCAGAGCGCCGAGTTCCAGGTCGATGTCGAAGGTGAGGTGTTCACCGTCCGCGTCACAGGCGCAGGCATGGCTGTCAACCCGCTGCCGGCCGGCACCGCGGCGAGCAGCAGCCCGGCCCCCGCGGCAAAGCCGGTCGCCGGCCCCGGAACTGTCGTGGCGCCAATGCAGGGACTGATCGTCAAGATCCCGGTCAAGGTCGGCGACGATGTCAGGCTGGGCGACGTGGTCGCCGTCCTGGAGGCGATGAAGATGCAGAACGACATCGTCTCCACCGTCGGTGGCAAGGTGAAGGCGGTGCATGTCAAAGAGGGCGAGGTCGTCGGTCCCAACCAGCCCCTGGTCAACATCGGCTGATCGGTGAGATGAAGGTCGCAGTGCTCGGGACGGGCAAGATGGGCGCCGCGGCGGCCCGCCGGCTGGCCGCGAAGGGCTTCGACCTCCACCTCTGGAACCGCACCCCGGCGAAGGCCGAGGAAGTCGGCATCGGGGTGGTCTTCGCGACGCCCGAGGAGGCGGTGGCAGAGGTCGACGTCGCGATCTCGATCCTCACCGGCCCGGAGGCGGTTCGGGCCGTCTACGCCCGGCTCGACCCCCGCGGCGAACGCGTCTACCTGGAGATGAGCACGGCCGGACCCGAGGTCCCGGAGGAGCTCGGGCGGCGCTTCCACCGCCTGGTCGCCGCTCCGGTCGTCTCGCCGCCGCCGATGCTCGAGGAGGGGAAGGCGCTCTTCCTGGTCGGCGGCCCGGCCGAGGCGATCGAGCAGTCCCGGCCCGTCCTCGAGGCCCTCGGCGAGTTCCGCAACGTTGGCACCTACCGCCGGGCGGCGGCGATGAAGCTGCTGAACAACACGATGCTGGCGATAACCACTGCGGCAGGCGCGGAGATGGTCGAGGCCGCTGTCGGTGCCGGCCTGACCCGGGAGGAGGCGTTCGACTGGGTCGTACGCCACGCGCCCTACCTCGAGAGGCGCAAGTCGGGCTACCTCGGCGGTCCCTATGGGCCGGTGACCTTCGCTCTCAAGGACATGCTCAAAGATGTCGACCTCGGCCTCGCCCTCTTCGATGGTCCCGACTTCCCGATGCCGATCGTGGAGGAGGTGCGGAAAGCTTTCGCCGAGGTCGTCGACGAGCGTGGCGAGGAGGAGCTGACCGCGGTCGTCGAGCGCTACAAGAAGTGAAGCGCAAGCTCTTCCGCAAGGTCCTGGTGGCGAACCGGGGCGAGATCGCGATCCGCGTCATGCGCGCCTGCCACGAGCTGAACATCGGCACCGTCGCGGTCTACTCGGATGCCGACCGGGACGCCATCCACACCCGCTACGCCGGCGAGGCCGTCCACATCGGGGGAGCAGCGCCGAGCGAGTCGTACCTGAACCTCGAACGAATCATGAAGGCCGCCAGGGACACCGGCTCGGAGGCGATCCACCCGGGCTATGGCTTCCTCAGCGAGCGGCGCGCCTTTCCAGCTGCGTGCAAGGACGCCGGAATCGCCTTCATCGGCCCGCCGGCCGAGGCGATGGACGTCCTCGGCGACAAGCTGGGCTCGCGCGCGCTCGCCAAGCGAAATGGCGTGCCGACGACGCCCGGCACGGGCGCGATCGAGGACGTCGAGGTCGCTCGCAAGACGGCCCTGGAAATCGGACTGCCGGTGATCATCAAGCCCTCAGGCGGCGGCGGCGGGATCGGCATGAAGGTGGTCGAGAAGGAGTCAGAGCTGGTCGCGGCGATCGAGAGCGCCGCCAACGCGGCCCGGTCGGCGTTCGGCGACGCGACCGTCTACCTGGAGAAGTACGTCCGCAACCCGCGTCACGTCGAGATCCAGGTGATCGCCGACCAGCACGGCAACGTTGTCCACCTCGGCGAGAGGGAGTGCTCGATCCAGCGTCGGCACCAGAAGATCCTCGAGGAGTCGCCCTCCCCGGTGGTGACGCCGGAGATCCGGCGCCGGATGGGCGAGGCCGCGGTCGCCGCCTGCCGGGCCGCCGGCTACCAGAGCGCGGGCACGGTCGAGTTCATCTTCAGCGAAGGGGATTTCTACTTCCTCGAGGTTAACGCCCGCCTCCAGGTCGAGCACCCGGTCACCGAGCTGGTCACCGGCATCGACCTGGTCAAGGAGCAGATCAGGGTGGCCGCGGGACAGCGGCTCTCCTTCGAGCAGGACGACATCACCTTTTCCGGCCACGCGATCGAGATGCGGATCAACGCCGAGAACCCCGCCCGCAACTTCATGCCCAACCCCAAGAAGATCCAGCGCTGGGTGGCGCCGGCCGGCCCCGGCGTGAGGGTCGACAGCGGCTTCGGTCCAGGCAGCGAGGTGCCCTCAAGCTACGACTCGCTGGTGGCCAAGCTGATCGTCCACGGCGCCGACCGGGCGGAGGCGATCGCCCGGGCCCAGCGGGCGCTGCGCGAGTTCGTGCTGGTCGGGCCGGCCACCACCATCCCCTATCACCGCGCCATCCTCGCCAGTCCCGACTTCCGGTCCGGGAAGCTGACCACCAACTTCATCGCCGGGCATCCCGAGCTTCTCGACGAGATGAAGAAGTTCGAAGGGGAGACTTCGCCGATGGACTACAGCGCCGCCGATTCGCGCAAGATCGCGGCCGCGGCGGCCGCCGTCGCGGCGATGACCCATCGATGAGGGCCCGCCGGTGACGGGCAGGCCGTTCAAGGTCCTCGCGCGCCGCGACCTCTGCGCCCACCACCGCTACAGCCTCCACGCCGACGACGTCGCCTGGCCGGACGGGACCGTGACCAGCTACGGCGTCTTCCAGCAGCCCGAGGCGGCCCTCATCGTCCCCCTCACCGAGCAGGGGACGACCTTCCTCGTCCGCCAGTGGCGGCACTCCTGGGACGCCGACGCCTGGGAGCTTCCGGCGGGGACTAGCGAGGAGGGGGAGGAGCCGCTGGCGACCGCTCGCCGGGAGCTCGTCGAGGAGGTCGGCCTCGAGGCGCGGCGCTGGGATCCGCTGGGAACCGCACGCGCCACCGCCGTGTCGACCATGCGCTTCCACTTCTTCATCGCCCGCGACCTCACCCGGGTCGACCGCCGGCCGGAGATCTACGAGCAGGACATGGTCATCCGCGAGCTGCCGCTCGAAGAGGCCATCGAGCTCGCGGCCGACGGCACCATCCAGCACGCAGCCAGCATCGCGGCGCTCCTTCGCGCCCAGCGGTCCATGAAGTGACGCCGGCCGAGCTCCTGCAGGAGCTGATCCGCTTCGACACCACCAACCCGCCGGGTGCGGAACGGGTCTGCGTCGAGCGGATCGGCGCGCTTCTCAGCGAGGAAGGCATCGAATGGCAGGCCTACGCCGCCCGGCCGGAGCGGCCGAACCTGGTCGCGCGGCTCCCCGGCGGTCCCGGCCCCGGGCTGGTCCTCCAGGGCCACGTCGACGTCGTCACCACCGTCAACCAGCGGTGGACCCGTCCGCCCTTCGGCGGTGAGCTGGTCGACGGCTGGATCTGGGGCCGCGGCGCCCTCGACATGAAGAACGGGGTGGCGATGATGGTGAGCGCCTTCCTGCGCGCCAAGCGGGAGGCCACCCGGCTGCCGGGCGATCTGCTCCTGGTCGTGCTCGCCGACGAGGAGGCGGGCGGCATGGAGGGAGCCGCCTGGCTGACCGACAACCACCCGGAGCTCTTCACCGGCGTTCGCCACACGATCGGCGAGGGGGGCGGCTACAGCAGCCTGATGGGCGGCATCCGCTTCTACCCGATCATGGTCTCCGAGAAGCGCGGCTGCCAGCTCCAGCTGACCTTCCAAGGTCCCGGCGGCCACGGCTCGCTGCCCATGCGGGGCGGTGCGATGGCCAAGCTCGGCGAGGTGCTCAGCGCGCTCAACCGGACGCGCCTCCCCATCCACCTCACCGAGCCGGTCCGGCTCCAGCTGGAGGGGATGCGCGACCGGTTCCTGGGCGAGCGAGCAGCCCTCTTCAACCGGCTCCTCGAACCGGGGCACGCCGACGAGGCGCTCGACGAGCTGGGCGCCGAGGGCAGGAGCCTCGACGCGGCGCTCCACAACACGGTCAACGCCACCATCGTCGAGGGAGGCCTGAAGATCAACGTCATCCCGAGCGAGGTCCACCTCTCGCTCGACGGCCGGCTGCTGCCCGGCCAGGGCCCGGAGGACATGATCCGCGAGTTGCGGGCGATCGTGGGCGAGGAGCCGGAGATCGAGGTCGTCAAGCTCGGCCCGGCCCAGCCCGAGCCCGACCTGCGCGGATTCCAGGTCCTGGCGGACATCATCCGGGAGCTGGACCCGGATGGAGTCCCTCTGCCCTACCTGGTCAGCGGCGGAACCGACGGCCGCCATTTCGCCAAGCTCGGGATCAGCACTTACGGCTTCACGCCGGTGACGCTGCCGGCCGGCTTCGACGCCTGGACCACCATCCACGACGCCGACGAACGAATCCCGGCGGCCGCCCTCGACTTCGGCACCGAGGCGATCTTCAGAGCGATCCAGCGCCTCTGAAGTCCGAATCTGGCCCTGGTTACCTCAGGGCGTCGGTGACGCCGCGGCGCCCACGGCTACGAAGTCGTACTCGTAGCCGCCCTGGAGCGACTGTCCGGCGATGTCGCGGAGCGAATCGGCGAGGGAGAGGTGGTACTTCTCGCCTCCGGTCAGCTTGGCGGTCACGGTCAGCCTGCGATTGAAGTAGGCGGTCGTAAGCTCGACCGGCTTGCCGTCCGCCCCCGTCAGCCTGGTGCTGCGACCAACGGTGGCGGGGTCGAGGTCGCTGTCGAAGACGACCACCACGAAGCCGTTCAGGAGCTGGACCGAGTTGACGGTCGGGCCCTTGCCCAGGTCGTGGGGCGGTGAGTCGGTGATCGAGCCGATCTTCAGACCGGAGCCGGCGGGGACGACGACCAGCTGCTCGTCCTGGTAGCGGACCTCATCCTTGCCCTTGGCGAAGATCAGCCGGACTGTGAAGCGGGCGTCGGACGTGGTTGCCTGGCTGGAGATGACGAAGTAGCGCGCGAGGTGGACGTCGGGGGCGAGCGGCGAGGGAGTTGCGGTGGAGGCTGCGCTCGGGGATGGGCTCGGGGCGAGCAGGTTCAGTGCGCCGGCATCCTTGTTGATCCGCGCCTGCTCGTACTGGTCGACCACCGTGCCGGCGGCGCCGAGGTCGATGGCGGTCCCGCTGATGGTCAGGTCGTCGATCCAGAGGGATCCACCTCGGGCGAATGCAAACTGGCCGCCGACCGGGGCCCAGACCGGGTCCTCGAAGGATGCCTGGGAGAGCTGGTGGAGGCCGCTGCCATCCGCCTTGACGATGGTGGCGCCGCTCTGGTTTGCGAAGAGTAGGAACTGCCCATTGGGACTCCATGACTGGATGCTGGGCTGCGGGGACTTGCCCACCTCGATCGGACCACTGCCGTCGGGCGCTGCCACGAACACCGACCCACCGCTCCAGTAGGCGACGCTGCTGCCGTCGGGTCGCCAGGCGAAGCCCAGGGCTGCTGCCGGCCAATTGGTCGCCCTCTGCGCGGCGAGGTCGTAGAGAAAGGTGATCACCGGTTTCGGGCTGGCCTGGTTGGTGCTCGGGATCGTCGCGCAGACGAGCTTGTTCCCGTCTGGCGCGAAGACGCACTGCACGTCAGCGGCCGGGAGCTTGGTCGTTGTCCCAGCCGGTCCAATCTCGCCCTGGACCTGCACCACCGGTTTGCCAGCCTGCCAGCCGATCGCATCAGCGCTTCGCGTGTCGGCCACCTGGACGCCCGTGTCGGGGTTTGCGATGTAGAGCTTGGAGCTGCTGCCGGTGGTCGCGTAGGCGACTGCCGAGCCTCCCGGCATCACGGACGCCAGCCTCACGCCCGACGCGATGGTCTTCAGCACCGCGCCATCGGAGGAGATCAGGTTGAGGTCGCCGGAGGAGGCGATGAAGAACATCGAGTGGCCATCTGCCGACCAGCCGATGACGCGACCCGAGGTGCCCGGGAGCGATCGCTCGGCGGTGATCTGGGGCGGCGGGGGCGGGCTCGGGCTGGGGATCGGCGTCGGGCTGGGCGGAGGAAGGGCGGTCGTGGTGATGGCCACCACCGCGGCCTGGCCGATCTTCACCCCGGGCGCCGTCTTGGCATCGGCGGCCACCGTCACGTGGTACTGGGTGTTCGGGGCCAGCTCGCCGGAGGACGGCTGGATGACGAGGTTGTTGCCCTGCCAGGTGTAGGTCACCTGGGTGGCCGGCTCGATCTGGATCGCCTTCTCCACCGACGAATGGTCCATAGCCTGGTTGAAGCTGACCGTGATCGGCTGGTTCACCGCCACCGGCCGGCCGACGGTCGTGATCTGGACCTGGCCGGGCCCGAACCAGCTGCCGCCGTTGACGACGAGGACGAAGGCGAGCAGCAGGACCGCCGCCGCTGCCAGGCCGAGGGCCATGCCGGGGCCGCTGAAGATCCGGGCCAGGAGAGACGGGTGCCGGCGCATCTCGTAGCGCTCGTAGGCCGCCTGCAGCAGCCGCCGGCGGAGGGCGGGCCGGAAGTTGGGATCCAGCGGCGGCTGCTTCAGCCGCGACGACCGGAGCAGGTTCACATACCGCTCGAGCACCGGCTCGCGCTTGTAAATGTCCTCCAGCTCGGGGTCGCGGTGGTTGCTCACAGCTCTTCGACCTTCATCACCGAGCGCAGCCTGGTCACCCCGCGATGGATGAGGAGCTTCACGGCTCCCTCGCTCTTGCCCATCGCGGCGGCGATGTCGGTGATCTTCATGTCCTCCTGGAACTTGAGCGCTAGGGCGGTCCGCTGGGGAGTCGGGAGCGCTTCCACGGCTCGCCAGATGTCACGGATCTCGGCCCGCTGGAGCGCTGTGACCTCCAGCCCGGGCCCGGCTGCGGCGAGGTCGTACATCTCATCGAGGTCGACGGTCGGCCGGGTCGCCCGGTAGCGGTCGTTGATCGTGTTCACCGAGATCTGGTACAGCCAGGCCGTGAAGGGACGTCCCGTGTCCTGGTAACGCGGGATGCTCCGGAGTGCCTTCATGAAGACCTCGGATGTTGCGTCCTCTGCTGCTGTTTGGTCCCTCAACCTCGAAAACACGAACCTGTAGATCTGGCTGAAGTAGCGGTCGTAGAGAGCCCCGAAAGCCTCTGGGTCTGTCTTTGCTCTCTCCACGAGAAGCCGTTCGGTCTCTCGAGAGGAGTCGGGAACGCTCAACCGCTCATTTGCCGGATATCGAGGCGTGGAACGGCCCGCAGCCGAAGGGCGTTACGAACTGCGCGCATGGCCGGTCATTATCGGCGCGGCGCTATAAAGACTCTGCGCTGGGCGGCCGGGTCGGAAAGAACCCGGTCTATATAATTGCCACGCCCGACAAGCCCGCCGGTTCTGAGGTACTCACTTCCACTTCCTTGATCGAGCGTTACTCCCCCGCAGCGATGCGGGAGGTCTGGTCCGACCGCCGGCGCTTCGAATACTGGCTTCGCATCGAGATCCTGGCCGCCGAGGCGTGGGCCGACACGGGCCGGGTTCCACCGGAGTCGCTGCCCAACATCCGCCGCGCGACCTTCGACGTCGAGAAGATCGCCGAGGTCGAGGAGCGCGTCGGCCATGACGTCATCGCCTTCCTGACCGTCGTCGGTGAGTCGATCGGGCCGGATTCCCGGTACCTCCACCTCGGGATGACGAGCTCTGACGTGCTCGACACCGCGCTGGCCCTCCAGCTGCGCGAATCGATCGACCTGATCGTCGCGGAGCTCCAGAAGGTCCGCGAGGCTGCCGTCGAGCTGGCACTCCGACACCGGCGGACGCTGATGGCCGGCCGAACTCACGGGATCCATGCGGAGCCGATCACGTTCGGCTTCAAGGTGGCCGGTTGGGTCGCCGAGCTGGACCGCGACCTCGAAAGGCTGGTGTTGGCCCGTTCCGAGGTCGCAACCGGCAAGCTGAGCGGCGCAGTCGGCACCCACGCGACTATCCCGCCCGAGATCGAGGAGAAGGTTCTGGCCGGCCTCGGCCTGGCCGTCGACCAGGCCTCGACCCAGGTCATCAGCCGCGACCGCCACGCCGTCTTCCTCGCCCGCCTGGCAATTGCCGCGGGGACCCTCGAGCGCGTCGCGCTCGAGATCCGGCACCTGCAGCGGACCGAGGTGGGTGAGGTCTTCGAGCCATTCGGCCGCGAGCAGAAGGGCTCCAGCGCGATGCCCCACAAGCGCAATCCGGTGCTCTGCGAGCGGATCTGCGGCCTGGCCCGGGTGGTCCGCGGCTTTGCCGCCACCGGTCTCGAGAACATGGCCCTCTGGCACGAGCGCGACATCAGCCACTCCTCTGCCGAAAGGGTCGTCTTACCCGACGCCTGTGCGCTGGTCGACTACATGGCGATCCAGATGCACCGGGTGCTGGCCGGCCTCGAGGTGAAGCCGGAGCGGATGCTGCGCAACCTCGAGGCGGGCGGCGGCATCGTCTACTCGCAGCGGGTCCTCCTCGCCCTGGTCGACGCGGGCATGAGCCGGGAGGACGCCTACGCTGTCGTGCAGTCCGCTGCGATGCGGGCGATGGAGGGCGACGGCGGCTTTCGCGGCAACCTGGAAGCGAATCCCGCTGTCCGCGAAAAGCTGGCGGACGTCGGTAGCCTCTTCGATCCTGAGCACTATCTCAAGAACATCGACGTTGTCTTCGACCGCCTGAACCTGGGAGTGCCGAAATGACGCCCGGTCCCGCGCTGATGACGACCGACATCGACCTCCCGGTCTTCAGCCGCGGGAAGGTCCGGGACACCTACGAATTGGTCGACGACCGGCTCCTGATGGTCGCCACCGATCGCATCTCCGCCTTCGACGTGATCCTGCCCAACGGCATCCCCGACAAGGGCAAGGTCCTGACGCAGCTCTCGATCTGGTGGTTCAGCCAGACCCACTCCTTCCAGGAGAACCACCTCGTCTCGGGGATGGTCCCCGACCTGCCGGGGGCCCTCAAGCACCGGCGCGAGGAGCTGGCGGGCCGCTTCATGGTCGTCCGCAAGGCGAAGCGGATCGACTTCGAGTGTGTCGTCCGCGGCTACCTCGCGGGCAGCGCCTGGGCCGAGTACAAGGAGGAGGGAACGATCGCGGGTGAGT
>WNFM01094108.1_pt2 | contig 16862 bp, 14 predicted proteins | sample 5400271 | NCBI WGS metagenome assembly WNFM01 (sample SAMN13153352, study PRJNA577476) | soil metagenome | isolation source: 60 cm saprolite on Douglas fir-dominated hillslope | place: USA:California | collected 2013-09-17
GTCCGCCATCACGAGCCCGACCCGGCACGATGGGCACGCGAGGTTGCACGAACTGTCGTGCCCGAGCGCGATGAGGCGCGGACCGTCCGCGAGCACGGTCTCCCGGCGGTCGATGATCCGCCGCAGCCGTGGTGCCGTGACCTCTTCAGTGCGCGGCAGCGAGTCGTTCACGATCAACGGGCACAAGGTGCGGCTGCAGTACGAGTAGTCGCCGTCGAGAATGGAACGCCGGATCTCCTGCGCGCCCGATGAGTTCCAGACGTCCTCCGGGGAATCGGCTTCGACAACGTTCCCCGCGATGAACGGCAGCCACGCGGCGCAGTCGCAGAGATAGCTCGCGCCCATCACCTGCTCGGTCGTGTTCGCCTCGGCGCTCCATCCCGTCGACTGCGTACTGACCAGCACTTCGAACGGACGCGGACAGAAGCGGCCGCGCAGATCGGCGAGGCCGGCCCGCGCCAGACGATCCACAGTCCCGCCGGCGCGCTGGCGCTCGCGAAGAGCGTCCATCAGGAGCCGCTGCGATTCCGGGCACGCGCTCATGACATTCAGAGCCCGCCTGGCACATTGGACGGCCTCTTCGTAGCGGCCGGCGGCCAGGCGGTGCCGCCCCGCCACGATGAGCGGCTCCCGCCAGTTTGGAGCGGCGCCGGCGAGTCGTAGCGCGATGTCCACCTCGTCGTTGACGCCAGCCGACGAGAGCTCCGCGGCGATCTCCCGAATGAGCAGATCCAGCACGGCGACGGACGCCGTGATGTCGCAGTACGCGCGGAGCCTCGACTCCCTGCCGGTGACATCCTCGTGGCAGGCGATCCAGCTCAATGCGTGTTGGAACCCTGTCGCGAAGCCGCAATCATCGAGAAGGGCCTCGCCATCGTCGAGCTGTGCCAGGACCGGTGTGAGTCGCCGGGCGAGCTCCGCCACGACGTCGCCGAGGTGCTCCTCACCCCTTGCGCTCTTCAACACCGTCTTGACGTTCGCGGCCGCCCACCCGGCGGGACAGACGCGCCATGCGGGCGGGCGCCGCCGGCTCAGCGCACGAGCAATACGCGTCAGTTGGCGCGTCAAGCGGCGCCTCCCGAGCCGGAGCGTCTCAACGGCGATGAACGTCCCTGACGATGAGCTATCTGGCCTGCCGCTGTTCACTGGATCACGCCGGGTCATGATACACGGCGCAGATAGCCGTCGACGTTCCACGTCACGTTCGTGCCGAAATAGTCGCACAGCGACCGATCGATCTCGTACCGGCCGGCTGTGCGGGCCATGAACTCGTGGATGGCGCGCAGCGGGCCGCCGTCGTACAAATCCGCCACGCGCATCGCCGTGAGGATCCCGTCCTCGACCACCATGAACTCGCCCGGCCGCAGCCAGCGATCGAAGAACTCGAGCACGGCCGCGGTCGTGCCGGCCGCATGGTTCGAGTCTTCGACGACGAGCAGAGGACGCTCGAACGCGTGCATGACGTCGGATGTCAACACGGCGCCCAGATCGTCCGCATTGCCCTGCAGAAACGTGACGGCGGGATGGGCAATCCCCGACGGCGGCTGCAGGTCAATCGACCAGACGCGCATGCCCGGCAGCTGGTCGGCGAACCAGAGCGCGCTGCCGCCGGCGTGCGATCCGATCTCGATGAGCGTCCGCGGACGTGCGCGCTCGAGCAGCAGCGGATACAGCGCCAGATCGAATGGATTCTTCAGCATCGGAACGCCGTGATAGCAGTGCGCCATCGCGCCCCGTTGAATCGTCATCAACAAATCGTAGGGAATCTCGCTCACGACGCTTTCAGCATCGCCAAAAAATCGGCCTTCGCGGAGAGCATCAGCTCGCGCTGCGGCCCCTCGAAGCGACTGGCGGCGCGGTCCATCAGCGCCGTTTTCTCCGAGATGGTCAGGCTCTCGACGGTCTGACGCCGCAGGACCGACGCGGGGATGGCCGTGGTATTGAGAAAGACGACCGAGTTCACGCCCGTGTCGCAGACATACTCGAAATAATCCGCGTAGAGCTCCATCGTGACGTGCAGCCAGGCGACCCCGTGGTGATAGAGGTAGTCCTGCTGCACGACGAGTGACCGCCCGGGAATCAGGTGTGGGAAAAACTCCCATGTCACCCAGTCGCAGATCTGCGGGCTCTTCGCGATATCGATGAAGAGAATCTCGATGGGCCCGCCGGTCCAGGGATGGGTGCGGACGTCGCCCGCGTGCACGTCAACCAGATCGGCAAACGGCGCGATGTTGCCCTCAAAGCGATCGCGGAAGCTTGTGCCTGCGGCGACCCCGTCGGGGAAGAAGACGCGCGCATACTCCTCCACCTCAAAGCGGTCGAACGAGTGGATCGGCTTCTCTGCGCCCAGGCGGCGGCGCCGCGGATTGCGACGCAGGCCATCGGCCAGGGCGACGGTCGAGCCGCCGAGGAACGCGCCGCCATCGACGATGACGCCACTCCCGCTGTAATAGTCCTCGGCGAGGTGATTGAGCAGCCGCAATTCGTCCGGTACGAGCATCGTCGGGACCCTCGCGCACGAGGCCGGCACGGGCTTCTGCCGCCACCCTGTGCCGATGACGGCCGCCTCGTTCGACATCGGGATGCGAAAGACCGCCTGAAAGGTGTTCGCGTTCTTCATCAGGGCCCGGTCAGTGCTGTTCCAGACACGTGTGACCAGGAACACGAGGGCCCATGCGACCGAGCGGCGCAGCCGTCCGCCCTTCTCCCGCGCGTACTCCCAGAGAATCCAACCGAGCGTCTGCGCAAACGAATGGACCGGCAGGACGCTGACGACCTCCAGTCCCGCGTTGCGCCCAAGTTGCGCCAGGCCGTCGGCGGTGTACCGGCGGAAGTCGCCGGGGCAGGCGGGATACGGCTGCAGAAACGGCACGGCGACGATCAGATGCCCACCCTTCCGCACGACGCGGGCGAGCTCGCGGATCGCGCGCTCGGCGTCGACCACGTGCTCGAGTACCGCATTGCACAAGGCCGAGTCGAAGCTGGCATCGGCGAACGGCATGGCCTCGAGTGGGCCGACGACGACGTCCGCCTCCTCAGACGCGACGTCGCACCGCGTGATCTCGGTCACCCCGTTTCGACGAAGATACGGGCCGATGTCGCGGGTACCGCAGCCGGCGTTCAGCACGTGGCCGGACAGATAGCGGGCCACTGGCTCGAGCTCCTGCTCGAGCGCCTGAAAGTGCACAGGGCCGACGCGGACCAGCGCCACCGCTAGGCCTCGCCACCGAGGCTGTAGAGGTACAGACGGCTGAAGGTCTCGTGGTGCGACATCGCCTCGAGCCCGCGGGCGCGCGCCGCGCTGCCGAGCGCCTCCCGGCGCGCGCGGTCCCGCGCCAGCTCCAGGATCGCCTCGCGGATCGCGGCCGGATTACGAGGCTCGACGACGACGCCAGTGTCGCCGGTGAGCCTGGCATTGCCGCCGATATCCGTCACGATGCACGGCAGGCCGCAGAGCATCGCCTCGCCGAGCGCGAGCGACGCGGCTTCGCCGAACGAGGAGCAGAGCACGAAGATATCGGCCGCGCTGAGGATCCGCACGACGTCGTCGCGCCACCCAAGTCCGATGAAGCCAGGCTGCGGCGGCAACCGGTCGGTCCCCTCTCCAATCGCGACCGTGATGACGCCGGGCAGATCGCGCACGGCCTGTTGGATGGTGCGCCAGTCCTTCATGGGATGCACGCGCGCCACGATCCCGACGACCACATCGCTCGCGTGGATGGCGAGCTCCGCGCGGCAGGCGCTGCGCTGCTGCCGATCGCGCTGAAACACGTCGGGATCGATGACGTTCGAGAGAACCAGGGAGTGCCGCTCGCGGAAGCCGATGCGACGATGATAGGCCCGCGCCTCCTCGGCGTTGTAGATCACGCCGCTGACCCAGCGCGACAGCACCGCGCTGACGCCGCGCACGAGGCGGGACATCGGGCGGAAATGTGGACCCACGTCGTCGGTGCAGAAAATGGTCCAGAAGAGCCGTGCGCGCGGCCGTCCGGCAAGCAGGATCGCCAAGAAGGCCAGCAAGTTGGCGTGGTACATCCAGCCGTACACGACCGAAGGCCGCTGCGAGCGAATGATCGCAGCCAGCGCGAACGCCCCGCGCAGCGCGTCGCGGCTGCCGGTCAGGCCGAGATCGGTGACGCTGATACCCGCCTCTTCGAGCGTGCGCCGGAAAACGCCCCCCGCTTGCAGGCTGACGACCGAGATCCGGGTGCCCGCGCGATGCTGTAGCAGCATGTTGGTCAGCAGGCGCTCGGCGCCGCCGCCCCGCAGATCGGTCGTGACGTGCATCGCGTGGGGCATCGGGTCTCGCATGAGCTGGGCCTGGGGCTACGGCGTCATGCGAATTGTAGCCGACAGGTCGGTGAGACCGGCAAAATGACGGGGCGGCCGGACCGTGAGGTGCAGCACGCCGGCGCGCGCATCCAGGACGGTGACCGCGCCCCGCGCCACCTCGAACACCGACACGTCGATAAAGAGATCGACCACGGCGACGTCGAGACAGAACGTGACCACAACCGTGCGGCGCTCGCCGGCCTGCGCTGGCCTGGGCGTCTCACCCAGCATGCCGGTCGTCGTCGCGTAGATGCGCACGCCCTCCTTCGTCGTGCAGGCAAAGCCGACCTGCGGTTCGTCCACGCCGCGCGTAAACTCCACGTCGAAGACGATACGCGCGGTGTCGCCGGTCTCGAACACGCTCGCCTTCCGCGCACCGTCATGTGACGCAAACGGGTCGGCAATCACCGCGCCGCCGACACCGTACCGGCTCCCGATGCCGGCCTCGTCGCCCGGCGGCGGCTCGGGCGTCATGAAGAAGAGCTGATAGTACCGGTCGATGCCGGCCCGTGGGTCGCCGTCGAACGCGAGCCGGCCGTTCTCGAGCACCAGTACGCGGTCGCACAGACCGGCCAGTCCCTGCACGACGTGCGTGACCAGCAGAATCGTCGTGTCGCGCTCGCGCAGCTCGCGCAGGCGCCGGTAGCACTTCTCCTGGAAGCGCGCATCGCCGACGGCGAGGACTTCGTCGAGCAAGAGGATGTCGGGCTCCTCGCATGTCGCGCAGGCAAACGCGAGGCGAAGGAACATGCCGGACGAGTACGTGCGCACCGGGCGGTCGAAGAACGCGCCGATACCGGCGAGCTCCTCGATCGCTCGCTCGAACGCGTGCGGGTTGCCGCCGCCACGTTCGACGATCTGATGGAAGAACCGGGCGTTCTCGCGGCCGGTGAGGTCGGGCAGGAAGGTTCCGCCCAGGTCGAACAGGCCGGTGACGCGGCCGTTCGCCGTGACGGCGCCCGACGACGGCTCCAGCAGCCCCGCGGCGAGGTGCAGGAGTGTGGACTTGCCGACGCCGTTCGCGCCGATGATCGCCGTCGTCTGCCCGCGCGGAATCGCGAAGCTCACGTCGCGCAGGACCGGCACCGGGATGTGACGCGGCCCGCCGAACGGCCAGAACACCTCGCGCAGGCGCTGGAGCGGCGAGTCGAAATACCTGAAGCTTTTCTCGACATGATCGAAACGCACGGCGGCGCCGCCGGGCATCAGGGTATCCATCGCCGGAGGCGTCGCAGGCCCCACGAGCCGATACGGACCAGCGGCGCGAGGCCGAAGTCGACGGCGGCGAGCGCAAGCTCGCGCTTGGAGACGGTCGGCCGCCCCTGACTCGCCGCGGCGTAGCCGACGGCCAGCATGTAGTAGCGGTCGGTGGCCTGGGCGTCGCTGTAGGCGGCGACCCTCGCCGGTGCTGAGCTCCTGACCTCGAACGCGCACGCCTCTTCGCGTTCGAGGACCGGCTCCGGGTACGGCCAGATCCGCCCATCGTGCGCGACGCAGAAGTCCGCCAGCCCCATGAACGGGCTCTCGGCCGCCAGGACACGGCCCGCCTTCGCCGCGACGAGCGCGTCGCGACGCACCAGCAGCGCGCCGGCGAACGTGACGCCTTCGAACAGGCTGAACGCAGCGCTGCCTCCGAGCGGCGGGACAATGCGCGACCCGGTCCCGTCGATCACGCGTCCGGCGGGGAGCAAACCGTCGATGGGTCGCGATCCGAACGCGTGAAGCATCGTGTCGAAGCCGTCAGGAACAACCCTCACGCCGGAATGGATCAGCAGCACGGCATCCTCGACGATCCCGGCCATCTCTTCCTCGAGTGCCGCCGGATCTTCGGTCAGCAGATCGATGTTCTTGAGCGGGAGCGCTTCGCCGCCACGATTGAGCACGATGAAGCGGCGGACCGACGAACAAGCCACCAGCGAGTCCAGCGTCAAGTCCAGACGGGAGCCCGCGCGATGGTCGATAATCGCCGCGACGCTCAGCGGCCGCACGACGGCGTCCTCGCGCGGCGGCCGAAACGTCCGCCAGTTTGCGTGCATGGCGGCCCAGACCCGGCGCGTCGCGTCCTGCGGCACGGCCGGCTTCGCGATCCAGCCGCCGCGCGCGATCGCATCACCGAGCGCGTTGCGGAGCGATCCGGTCGCGTAGTCGAACAGGGTGTGCTCGCGGTCCGGTTCGTCGATGATCTCCGGAATGCCACCCGTGCGCGCCGCGAGAAAAGGGATGCCCCAGCAGATCGCTTCATAGACCGTACACGGCGAGTTGTCGAGGGGCGATGGCATCACGGCCAGCTTGTCGCCGCCAAGCAGGTACTGGAGGGCTTCGGGCTGGCCCAGGTCGATCATCGTTCGGACCGGGAACCGCCACGTGGCCGACCGAAGAGCGATGTAGTCGAGGCTCCCCATCCCGGCACAGCGCTCCGGCTTGCCGAGAAACGTGACCGCGATGCCGCGTCGCGCGAGGTCGTCGCGCAGCAGGTGCAGCGCGTTGCAGAACAGGCGCAGCCCCTTCCGCTCTTCGAGCCGGCCGAAGAAGACGATCTCTCTCGGGCCGGCGCTGCGTCCGTACGACACGGCGGGGAACGACGACGTGCCGCTCGCGCCTTCGCGCACGCGCGGCGACGGCATCACGTACTGCTGCACGAACGTCTGCGGCGGGAGCTCGAACCCCCGCGCCGCCACCCAGCCGAGCAAGTGCCGGCTCGGACTCCAGAGGACGTCGGCGCAGGCGACGCTCAACTGCTCGGCATAGTGAAAGGCCGACAGCAGCAGAGACGCGGGAAGCGCCTCGTTCAGCTCGAGGATCCATCGTGACGGACTGTGAAGTGCCACGACGAGCAGCGAGTCGTGAAACGCGAGGCCGAGCTTCTTCGCCACGAGACTGAGGCTTCCCTCGCCACCGCAGTCGTTGAAGTGAATGACGTCGAACGGATGTTCAGCGAGATAGCGGTACACGAGCCACGGCACGCCGAAGCCGCGATCCTTCACCGGGCCCGCCATGGTCTTGAGGTCCTCCAGGGCCAGCGCGGCGAGCTCGATGCCCAGCGAGGCGTAGTGCGTCCGCCATCGGCTCAGCCCGACATCCGGCGACCAGAGGGCGCCCGTGTACAGCACCGTCACGCGCACGCCTTCGGCGGCGAGCGTCTCGGCGAGTCCGGTCATGGACGTGCCGATGCCGCCGTTCTTGAAGGGACCGATGATCTCGTTCGTCACGATGCAGACCGAGGGGCGGGACGGACCCCCGCCCTCTCCGGCCGCGTGGTCGCCGATCGATTCGACATCGCCGAGCCGCCGATAGCTCGCCGGCGGAGGTGGCGTGAAGTCCACACCGGAGATCGGCAGCCCTTCGACGTGCAGCGGTATCTGCCAGGCGACGTCGGGATCGGGAACGTGGGCGACCGGTGTGACGTCGCCACGCCAGGCGAGCCCCATCATCTGCGCGGTCTGATAGACAACGACGTGAAAGCCCTTGTCCGCCAGCAGCCGCAGGCCGGCCGCCACCGCCGGCGAGGCCACGTCATGAAACACGAACGCGCAGTCCTCTGCCGCAAACGGGAGGCAGGCGAGCGTGTCGCGCACCGGTCCCCCCGCCTCGTGGTCGCCGTCGATGAAGAAGAGGCTCCATGTGCGGCCGAGGGGCCCAACTGATTCGGGGCTTCGCCCTGGCACGAGGTGGACCCGATCGGAGACGGCGCAGCACGCCAGCGACTCCTCTGCAATGGCGCGCATCGCGGGGTCGTCGTGCGCCGGATCGATCGTGTCGAGGATCACGCCCGCGAGCGCGAGGTGGCAGGTGGACCACCCGAGCCAGCCGCCGATCTCCAGCGCCGGTTTTCCCGCGAACTGGAGCGCGATGTTGTGCAGCAGCGTCGCCTCGTCGCGGTTCAAGAACCCCATGAGCGGGAACCGCTCGTCGACATACCAGAGGTGCGGCACGTCCCGGCGGAGGTACTTCCACGGATGGCGCGCGAGGTCGCCGGGTCGCATGTGCGGAAAGCAGGCGTCTGGCCGCACCGCGCGCAGGCCGGGCGAGACGTAGTCCCGCAGCGTCCAGTTCCCGGCGGCGGCAGACCCTGGCAGATCGGCCGGCACGTCAGAGGCAGTCCCAGAAATGCGCGCGCAGGCGCCGGAAACAGCCGGCGCTGGTCAACAGCAGGATGATGGTGACGGTCCAGAACGCCCCGGTTTCGAGCACGCCCGGTGGCGCGAAGACCGTCGGCATCAGCGCATAGCGGTATCCCGACACGATGTAGCTCGCCGGGTTCAACGCGAGCAGCCGCCGCCCGCCCGGCGGCAGCTGGCTGCCCGCCCAGGCGATCGGCGTGATCCAGAAGCAGACGTTGAGACACGAGGGAAGGATCTGTTGGACATCGCGCGCCAGGACGGCGAGACCGGCCAGTAACAGGCTGGCGCCGATCGCCAGCGCGGCCGCGCAGGCATAGAAATACAGCAGGAGGAAGAGCTGGGGAAAACGGCCGAACCCGGCGATAAAGCACGCGGCGGCGCAGATCGCAAGCAGGATCGCGTGCGGCAGCGAGTGGACGATGAACGGATCGACCGGGATGATTTCGATCGGGAACACCACACGCTTGACCAGATACCTGTGGTCCAGGATCGAGCCGGCGGCGCCGGTGATCGCGCTGGAGAGCAGGACCCACGGCACGTAAGCGGCGGCGAAGCCGAAGACGTAGGGTGCCCCACCGAGCGGCAGCCGCAGGCCGAGGGAGAACACGGCGGTGAACACGAGCAGCAGGCCAAGCGGCGCCAGCACCGCCCACGCGACGCCGGCCGCGGTGCCGGCGTAGGGCCTCCTCAGGTCATGACGCGCCAGAGACGTCAGCAGATGGCGGTGTGTCCAGAGGGACGCGAGCTCGCGCATCAGCCGATTACTGTATCACTGCCTCACAGTGTGCCCGGGTCGGCCGGACGTTGCCTCGGGTCCAAAGTCGGTCGGCGGACTCCCGCCGTGCCTCACGTCGCCATTTGTCGTAGTCTACCGGGATGTCAACCTTCACTCGTCGTGAAATGATCCGCCTCGCCATAGCCCTGCCCGCCGCCGGCGTCTTCACGCGATTCAACCCGCTCGTTGCCGCGGAACAGAAGAAAGTCAAGATAACCGACATCAAAGCGATGCAGATCAACCGCATCGCCGGCAACTGTCTCATCAAGATCGAAACCGACGCCGGCATCGTCGGTTATGGCGAAGCCGGCATGACCGGCCCCATGGCCCGCGCACGCATCGCGACCATGAAGCCGTTGCTCATCGGCAAGGATCCTCTGGCGATCGAGGTCCACTTTCAGAACATGACCTCGCTCATGCACACCTACATGGCGAGTATCCCAACCATCAGCGGCATCGATATCGCGCTGTGGGACATCGCAGGCAAGATCACCGGACTCCCGATCTCGACGCTGCTCGGCGGCCCCTTCCGCGAATCGATCCGGATGTACTCGCACGGGCGCATGAACATGCTCGACAAAGCGTCGTGCAAAGCGTTCGCCGACAGGGTCAAGCAGATGCCCGAGGGTTTCAACGCCTTCAAGAACGACATCCATCCCGTGCTGGGCATTCCGATGGGCCGCTTCACGGACACGCTCGATCAAGCACAGCTCAAGACGGTGGCCCGCGCCTACGACAACGCGCGGGAAGCGCTTGGCGACGATGTCGAGATCGCCGTGCACTGCCATAACGAGTTCAACGAACCCAGTGCGGTTGGCATCGCGAAGGCGGTCGCGTCGATGAGCCCGCTGTTCATGGAAGACGCCATGAATCCGCCGTGGTCCGAGGCGTGGCAATCGCTGCGGCGCCAATCGCCCATTCCTCTTTTGACCGGCGAAAAGCTGGAGCTGCTGCGAGGATTCAAGCCGTTCATCGATAACCAGACTGTCGACATTCTCCATCCCGATTTGGCATTTGCCGGCGGATTTACGGGCGTCAGAAAGATCGCCGATTACGCCTATGAAAATAAGATGCCGTTGGCTCTCCACAACGTGGGGTCGCTCGTTCTGACCTTCGCAAACGCGCACTTCGGATCGGCGATCCACAACTTCTACCGCTCCGAAAGCCAGTTGGGCGAGACAGGCTATATCGAGCCGATGGCCGCTTCAAATCCGCCGGAGGTTCGCAAGAGCTATCTCAAGGTCCCGACGGGACCGGGATTGGGCTTTGACATAAACCCGGATTTCCTCAAGAAGAACCTGGTCGCCGGGGAAGAGTACTGGGGCTAGCACCTGGCCGCTCGTCGGGCTGCTCGTGAGCGGCATGGCGCTCTGTTATGCGCAGCGCGGCACGCTGTCGATCGCCGCTCCGCTCGTGATATGCGGATTCGTCCTCACGGCCGGCGCGCTCGCCTGTTGGTTGCTGATGAACGACACCGTCAGTTCGCCGGAAGAGGCCTGATGCTTCCCTCCCGCCTGCTCCTCGTTCGCCAGAATTTCCCGGATCTTCGGCTGGCCGATGTCCGTGCAGAGGCGCACCGCCAGCTCGAGCGCAGCGGCTTCGCCGCCCGGCTTCAGCCCGGCGCCCGTGTGGCGATTGGCGTCGGGAGCCGCGGCATCGCCAACATCGCCGACATCGTTCAGAGCGTCGTGCAGTACTGGCGCGGCCACGGGATCAGGCCATTTATCTTTCCCGCGATGGGCAGTCATGGGGCGGCGACGCCGGAAGGACAGGCGGACGTCCTCGCGCACTTCGGGATTACCGAACAGTCAATGGACTGTCCCATCGTCAGCCGCCTCGACGTCGTCTCGCTCGGCCAGACCGAGGACGGGGTCGAAGTCTTCATGGATGCCGCGGCGCACGCGGCGGACGCCGTGATGATCGTCGGGCGCGTCAAGTGGCACACGACCTTCACCGGCCGGCTCGAGAGCGGCCTCATGAAAATGACGGCCATCGGCCTCGGGAAGTTCGCCGGCGCGCAGAAGTACCACGTGCACGCGCAGCGGCTCGGCCTCGAGCACGTCATCCGCACGGCAGCACGCCGGGTGCTGCAGTCGGGAAAGATGATCGGCGGCCTGGCGATCCTCGAAGATGCGCACCACAACACCGCGAAGCTCGATGCCGTGGCGGCCGATTGCATGGAACAGCGCGAGGAAGAGATCCTCGCCCTCGCGAAATCCTGGATGCCGAGGCTGCCGTGCGATGTCGACGTCCTCATCGTCGACGAGATGGGCAAGAACATCAGCGGCACGGGCATGGACGCGAAGGTCGTCAATCGGGGGCCCAGCTCCGAATACAACCCCTGGCCCGGATTGCCGTCGATCGGGCGCATCTTCGTCCGCGAGCTGGATCCGCAGACCTATGGCAACGCGCTCGGAATTGGGATGGCGGACGTCACGACCGACCGGCTCGTGCGTCACATCGATTGGGCGCCGACACGGATCAACGCGCTGAGCTCAGGCATCCCGTCGCGCGTTCGGGTGCCCGCGCACTTTGCCAGCGATCGCGAATGCCTGAACTGGGTTGGGGCCACCACAGGAAAAATGGACCCGGCGCAAGTGACATACGGCTGGATTCGGAACACACTCGAGCTCGGTCGATTGGCGATCAGTCACAACCTGCGTGCGGGGATTGACGGACAGACACAGGTTGAGGTCGAAGGGGAGATCGACGTGAAATGGGACGCAGAGGGAAATCTCGTCAGTCCCTTTGTGTGAGTGATTTGTATAGGTGAAAGGAGCGCTGCGCTCCGCCTTCGCGGCTTCCGAGACAATGCGGCGTAGGGATTCGTTCCCATTCGCCCCGCGCCCGACGCCTGCTGACTCCTCGAGCCGGAAGTCAGCTGGAGGTCGTGAGAGGATGGTCCAGTGCCGACCGGACGCTTGGGCGTGACCCGTTTGACGTTCTTCTGGTCCCGCCATCGCACCGGCCGGGCGGACGCCGCGGAATGGGACCGCGACAACACGCTGCTCGCAGGGCTCCGCGTCGGGCTCCGCGAGACATTTGACTACCTGTTACACACGAACCCATCGCTCGAGGACTTCGAGTCGTGGATCCTGGAAAAGAACGGGGGCGCAATCGACGCGGAGCGAATCGAACGGCTGAACCGCGCCCTTTCGGACGCGGGGAGCATCGGGCAGCCGGCAGACCCGGCGGCCGAACCCGTTCTGAGCGCCGACGATCTCGCCTTCTGGCGCGAGAACGGCTACGTCGTGCTTCACGACGCCGTCTCCGCCGAAAGCTGCCGGGCGGCGGTGCAGGCGATCTGCGATTTTGTGCAGGCCGACCTCGACCGTCCTGCCACCTGGTATGGCGGCGTCCAGGGTCACAGCATCTGGATTCCGCTGCTGCACCACCCGGTTCTGCACGCCAACCGGGCTTCCGCCCGTATTCATCGCGCCTTCGCCCAGCTCTGGAATCGCGAAGACATCTGGATGAACGTGGATCAGGCGGGGATGAATCCGCCCGAGCGACCCGGGTGGAGCTTTCCTGGCCCTCACCTTCACTGGGATGTGAGTCTTGCGCAGCCGATTCCCTTCGGGCTCCAGGGGATTCTCTACCTGGCCGACACGGCGGCGAACCAGGGCGCGTTTACCTGCGTGCCGGGTTTTCACCGAAAGATCGAACGCTGGCTCGACGGTCTGCCGGCCGGAGAAGATCCGCGAGCGCACAACTTCACGTCAGAAGCCGTGCCGATTGCCGGACGCGCGGGAGACCTGGTGATCTGGCACCAGGCCCTGCCCCACGGCAGCAGCCCGAACCGCGCGGCGTTGCCGCGGTTCGTTCAGTACATGGTCGGCCGTCCCTCCACGTGGGGGTACAATCCGGTCTGGCGTTGACGACCGGCCACTCGCGGATAACTCTCGCGCCTTCTGAGGCCCTGAACTCGCGTACCGCTTCGACGATGCGGGAAGGAGGCTCTGTCGAGCCCTAGGCTTCGACCTGCCAGGTGAGGGAACTCAGGCCGTGCAAATCACGTATCCGGACGGGACTGGCCTGAAGGTCCTCAAGGATGCTATTTGAGACCCTGCGTCAAGACCTCCGGCATCGTGCCAGGACGCTGGCACGCAAGCCGGGATTCACCTTCATCTCGATTCTGGCTCTCGCGCTTGGCATCGCCGTGAACACGGCGGTCTTCACGGCGTACAGGGCATTCGTCGCGCGGCCCATCGATGCTCGTGATCCGGGCACGCTGGTCAACGTGGCGTTACACCTCCAATCCGGCGGGACGGCTGCGCGCTTCAGCTACCCAGACTTTGAAGCCTATCGTGACGGCCTGCGCTCGTTCAGCGGTGTGGTGAGTCTATGTTCCGGTCTCCATCCTCTTGAATCCGAACTGATGCATTTACGGCTGTGGCTGTGACAAGAAGTTTTGAAGATCTTTTGCGAACGCCACGACATGCCCGATTCGAGCTGCGCCGCCGATCGGGCCAAGAGCCGAGGCGCAAGACGCCGAGCACAGTTCGACCCGAAGCATCGTCCGCTTCCGCCGTTCCGTTACGACCGGCAGCGCCTCCGGGGAGGTGTGGATGAGGGCGCGCCGAGGCCACGGTGCGAAGGCCCTCACGGGGCACTCGCCGTCGGCGCGCCCGCCGCTGCGTCATGACCTTTGACACGGGGGTGAGAGGCCGCAGTTCTCAGCCAATTGGCGGTGCGAGCGCGCGCCAGTAACGACGAGGAACGGCAATTGCCAGCAAATGATGGCAAATGGCTGGGACGCAGGGAGACGACTGAGCGATCCACGAGAACGTTACGAAATCGGTGGAATTCGCGCCAAGCCGTTGATTGGTCACAGTTTGACGATTGCCGCTGGTTGCCGTCGCTTGCTCTCAGTCGCCGCGGCTTGCGCCGCGAGAGCGCCACAATGTCACTCGAAATGACACTCGACGCGACGAATCACGTCAGCGTCCTCGTCGGCGTCCGCAGTAAAATAGCCTATGCGGATCGCATCAGGCAAAGTCGTCCGCGGCCGTGTGGAGCTGGACACCGAGCTCCCAGAAGGCACATCGGTGACGGTCGTCGTTCCCGATGACGACGGTACGTTCACCGCTGACGCCGCGACCGAGAAGATGCTCCTCGAATCGATCGCGCAGTGCGATCGAGGGCAGACCGTCGAAATTAAACAGCTTCTTTCCGATCTGTATTCTTCAAAGTGAGCGCCCCGCTGCCGGTCGTCGCCAGCGCGCTGGCCGCCGAGCAGATTCGCGTGGCGGAAGAGTGGTGGCGCGCCAACCGCCCTAAGGCGCCGAACGCCTTTCGCGAAGATCTTGAAAATGCGTCAGCGCTCCTGGCAATTCAGCCGGGGATTGGAGCCCGAGCACTGAACGCGACAATCGTCGGGGTCCGGCGAGTGCATCTGACTCGGGTTCGATACGACCTGTACTACCGCGTCGTCGAGGGGCCGCCGAAGCGCCTTGAGATTCTCGCGCTCTGGCATTCAAATCGGGGTACCAATCCTCCTCTCTAGCGTCGCATGGACATCACTTTACTGCATCGCCTCCTCGCCGAAGGTGAGAGCTCGCGTCTCGATTACAAGTCGGAGCAATATCGTTTCTCCGGCGCGAATGTCGAAGACAAAGCAGAATTACTCAAAGACATTCTCGCCATGGCCAATGCATGGCGAGACACGGATGCGTACATCCTCATCGGCGTGCGTGAGATTTCTGGCCACAAGCCTGAAGTCATGGGTATCTCAGACCATCTGGACGACGCCGACCTCCAAGAGTTCGTCAATCAAAAGACCAATCGGCCGATCCATTTTTCCTATGCCACATTCGACGCCGACGGTACCTCGATCGGCGTAGTTCACGTGCCACTTCAAACGCGGCCGTTCTTCTTGCGCAAGCGTTTCGGTCCTCTCGATCCAGGCATCGTATATCTGCGGCGCGGCAGTTCCACGGACATTGCCGATGCGGACGAGATCCACTCGATGGGCGCATCAGCCGTTGCGACCGGCGGGCCTTCATTGGCTGTCCAGTTTGCAAACATCACGCGACGCGATCTTCTTGGGCGCAGCATCAGCCTAAAGAGAACCGTGCTACTGCCGGTGCTGTTCTTCAAGCATAAGGCCGAGCCACCTCGATATCGATTTGATCATGTGGTCGGCAACCTTCCAGACATCGAACTTCGCAACACATTTCGCGACGCTTCAGTGGACTACACCCTGCGCGGCGACACGTGGAATGTGGAGGTCAGGTTTGGCAAGGTTCAACCGCGAGCAACCGTATGGACTGACGACGAACTTCTCATCGGGATCGTTGACAAACGAGAGGTCGTATTGACAGGACAGATCTTCGGGGACAATTTCGACCCTATTCCGCTCGAACTCCGGATCGCCTCTGACCCGACTCTCCGACCGATGACTCTACGGGAACTGCAGGCGGAGCACGATCGAGAGGGCCACGGGAGCGATTGAGTGGTCGCCACGCGGCCTGTTAGATATCGAAGAGACCAGCACCATTAGAGGACGCGATGCTTCCAGATGAAACTGAAGCACGTGCAAAGCTCAGGGAACTGTTCGAGCGAGAGTTCGAACAATTCAATGCCCTTCAGCTGTTCTCGGTTGCCCTGATTCCTTTTCCGCTGAAGATCCAGGCGCATCGAGGGCTCGATCGAGCCGTGGTTGACGTGGCCCTCGGTCTGTACGTGAAGGCCTGTCGTCAATTTCGTGGAATACAGCTGTTGAGCGAGGCAGGACTCGGAAGCGACGCCAGCGCGTTAACTCGCGGTCTATTTGAAACGACTCTGGCTTTGAAGTTCGTTCTGGCGCCGCGATTCGTGCCGCGCCGGAACGGTAAACGCCTTCCCAACGTTAAAGGAAAGCCGCTCACTGTTCGCTTCCGGGCGAGGATGTACGCCGCAAATCTTGCATTTGAAAAGCTCCGAATGCTCGACCGGTGGAGAGCGACGCACGGGCTGAAGAGAAAAGGCGTCATGGCGCTCGACACGAAAGCTATCGAAGACAGTGCTCAGCATGCTGAGGGCGTGCTCGGCGCCGAATGGACTGCGCGACTAAAGAGTGCGAAATCGTATTCAGGCTTGAACATGCGCGACCTGGCGTGCAGCGCTAATTTCAGAACGTCGTACGAAACGTTCTATCGGATGACTTCTTGGCCGACACACGCCGTTGACGCCGATGCGATGTTCGCGGCGGAATCCATTCTCGACATTGCACCTTCGCCCAGAGGCATTCCCCAAGCGATCGGCTGGGCGTCGCTGCTGATTCTCCAGTGTTGCGATCTCGTGAACAGTCAACTTCGACTTGGAAGAGACGAAGAAATCCGCACGTGGGCAACTCGGCTCGGCGCTCGTCAGTGACCGACTCCTATCGGTCTGGTAATGCCACCGAGCCCGGGGAAATGTCGCCGATGTACCCCGAGAAGTGACGGCAGCGGGACAGAACTGTCACCCAAAGCGTCACGTGAGTTCTTCCGAGCCAGATGTTCGCGCGCCGGGTCGCACGAAATCCTTAGCGAATCAGCGGATCTGGCTGGGAAGTGGCTGGGACGCAGGGATTCGAACCCCAATAACCTGCTCCAGAGGCAGGTGTCCTACCGTTGAACGACGTCCCAGTAGGAGGCGGAAACTCCGATGAT
>WNFM01247318.1_pt1 | contig 16859 bp, 15 predicted proteins | sample 5400271 | NCBI WGS metagenome assembly WNFM01 (sample SAMN13153352, study PRJNA577476) | soil metagenome | isolation source: 60 cm saprolite on Douglas fir-dominated hillslope | place: USA:California | collected 2013-09-17
ATCTCACTTTGGCCGCGCCGGCGGCGACAGCGGCAGGCGGCAGCGACGGCAAGGTACGCGCCGCAATGAATGGCCGGGTGGTCGCGGTTCTGGTCAAAGCCGGCGAGCGCGTCGCGGCGGGCCAGCCGGTGATGACCCTGGAAGCCATGAAGATGGAACATGTGCATGCAGCGCCAATCGCCGGGGTAATTTCAGCCATCGATGTGGCGGAAGGCGAGCAGGTGACGACGGGGAGGATTGTTGTTGAGATCGAGGCTGTGGCGTAATCGCCGCTTTCACCTTCGTCATTGCGAGGAGCAAAGCGACGAAGCAATCCACGCTTTCTTTCTGCGGCGCTATGGATTGCTTCGCTTCGCTCGCAATGACGGCGTTAGACCGCTTGCCCGGTCCCCTCATTGAGAAAGCACGCCACCTGATGCTGCGCCCCGACGTCAGCCAATTTCGGCGTCTCGATCCTGCACCGCTCCATCGCATATCGACAACGCGTGTGAAACGCACAACCCGACGGCGGATTGATCGGGCTCGGCACGTCGCCATCGACGAGCGCCTTGAGCCGCTTCGTCTTGGGGTTCGCGACGGGAACCGAGCGCTTCTCCGCAATCTCGACGATGCGGCCGAGATACATCACCGCGACGCGGTGGCTGATATGGGCGACGACGGCGAGGTCATGCGCGATGAACAGATACGAAAAACCATGCTTGCGCTGCAGGTCGATCAAGAGATTGATCACCTGGGCCTGGATCGACACATCGAGCGCCGACACCGGCTCGTCGCACACGATTAGGCTCGGACCGAGCGACAGCGCGCGTGCGATGCAGATGCGCTGGCGCTGGCCGCCGGAAAACTGATGCGGATAGTTTTGCATTTGATCGGCCCGCAGCCCGACCTGCTCGAACAGCTTTGCGACCCGTTCCCGCTTTGCGTTGCCCGTGGCGATGCCATGAACGATGAGCGGTTCGCCCACGATATCGCCGGCGGTCATGCGCGGATTGAGCGACGCAAACGGGTCCTGGAACACGATCTGCATCGAACGCCGGTGCGGGCGCAGGTCCGCTTTGCCGAGATGGGTGATATCGAGCCCGTTCAAGCGAATGCTGCCCCCGGTCGGCTCGATGAGACGAAGGATGCTGCGCGCCACCGTCGACTTGCCGCAGCCGGATTCGCCGACCAGCCCGAGCGTCTCTCCGACGCCAACGGTAAAGCTCACGCCGTCCACGGCATGCACGGTGCCGATTTTGCGGCGAAGGATGCCGCTTCGCACCGGATAATGCTTTTTCAGGTCCGATATTTCGAGCAGCGCTCGCGTCTCCGTCATGATGACCCCGCGATTTCGGCGGCGCGCCAGCATGCCGCCAGATGATCGCCTTCAAAACTCAGGAGCGGCGGATATTCCTCGCGGCAGCGTGCAATCGCGAACTCGCATCGCGGCGCGAACGCGCAGCCTTTTGGCAGCCGCGTCAAGGATGGCACCATGCCGGGAATCTCGGCCAGCCGCGCATCGGCATTTCCGCCAAGCGAAGGCACGGCCGGGATCGAGGCCATCAGGCCGCGGGTGTAGGGATGTCTTGGGTTGGCGAACAAGGTCTCGACATCGGCCTCCTCGACCTTCTTGCCGGCATACATCACAATGACGCGCTGCGCGGTCTGCGCGACCACGCCAAGGTCGTGGGTGATCAGGATCAGCCCCATGCCGAGCTCTTTTTGCAGATCGAGCATCAGCGCCAGGATCTGGGCCTGGATCGTGACATCGAGCGCGGTGGTCGGCTCATCCGCGATCAACAGCGCCGGCCGGCAGGCGAGCGCCATCGCGATCATCGCGCGCTGGCGCATGCCGCCCGAGAACCAGGCGCAACATCTCGACGGCCTGGTTCCACGCCTGTTTCTGCGTCATCGGCCGATGCAGGCGCACCGCCTCGGTGATCTGGTCCCCGATCCGCATCACAGGATTGAGCGAGGTCATCGGCTCCTGAAAAATCATGGAAATGCGATTGCCCCGGACCTCGCGCATTTTGTCTTCGTCGAGACCGAGCAGGTCGGTGCCTTCGAGCACGACCGAGCCGCCGACGATTTTTCCCGGAGGGTTGGGCACCAGGCGCAAGATCGAAAGCGCGGTGACGCTTTTGCCGCAGCCGGACTCGCCGACGATGGCAAGCGTCTCGCCGCGACGAACGCTGAACGAAACGTCATCGACCGCCCTGAACAAGCCGGAGTTCGTGAAGAACACGGTCTGCAGGCCCTTCACATCGAGAACCGTCGCGTCCTTATCAGCTTCGCTCATCAGCCGCGCTGCCTCGGGTCGAGGATGTCGCGTAGCGCGTCGCCAAACAAATTGGTTCCGAACACCGCAAGGCTGATCGCCATTCCAGGAAAAATCACAAGCCATGGCGCGGTGCGGACGTATTCGGCCGCCGACTCCGACAGCATGCGTCCCCACGACGGATACGGCTCGGGAATGCCGAGGCCGAGAAACGACAGCGAGGCCTCGGTGAGGATGGTGGAGCCGAGTTGGGCGGTGGCCAGCACGATCAATGGCGCCAGCGTATTGGGCAAAACATGACGGAGCGCAATTCGCATTTCGCTCATGCCGATCGACTTGGCGGCCTCGACAAACGGCAATTCCCGCAGCGCCAGCGTGTTGGCGCGGATCACGCGGGCAACCGTCGGGATCAGGGGTATAGCGATCGCGATGATCACATTCGGAAGCGTGGGTCCCAGCGCCGCCGTCATCACCAGCGCAAGCACCAACAGCGGCAAGGCCTGCAACATATCGGTAATCCGCTGGAACAGCAGATCGACCCAGCCGGACAGGTAACCCGATGCGAGACCGATCATCACGCCGATCGAGGCGCCGAGTGCGGTCGAGCCGATGCCGACCGCAAGCGATATGCGGGCGCCATGGATGATCCGGCTCCATACATCGCGGCCAAAGGAATCCGTGCCCATCCAGTGCTGCGCACCGGGATGTGCCAGCGCGTGCGCGGCATCGACGGACAATGGATCGTAGCGGCAGATGAGGTCGGCAAGCGCGGCGGCCCATACGAACATCACCATGATGACGAGGCCGATCGCGCCAAGCACATGGCGTTGCGCCAGGAACGCGAGCCTGCGCCAGCCCTGCGTCGCGTTGGCGCCGGCGCGCCTCAATTCGCTATCGTAGTTGATCTCGTCCACTTAGGCTTCCTATTCCGTGTAGCGGATGCGCGGGTCGAGCGCCGCATAGAGCATGTCGACCGTGAAGTTGGCGAAGACCACCACCACGGCGATGAACATCACGATATTCTGCACAATCGGATAGTCGCGCCAGCGCAGCGCTTCGACCAGAAAGCGGGCGACGCCGGGGATGTTGAAAACGGTCTCGGTGACGATCAAGCCGCCAATCAAAAACGCCGCCTCGATGCCGATCACGGTGATGACCGGCAGGATCGCGTTCTTCAGCGCATGGCGAAAGTTGACAGTTGCCTCGGAGGCGCCCTTGGCCCGCGCGGTGCGGATATAATCCTGCCGCAGGATTTCCAGCATCGAGGAGCGTGTGATCCGCATCGTCAGCGCGGCGCTGCGGAAACCGACCGCCATCGCCGGAACGCAATAGATCGCGAACGCCTCGGTCCAGGTCTTCGGATTAGGATTGAAGATCGGCATCGATCCGAACAGCGAGACCGAAGCCATCAGGATCAAAAGCCCGAGCCAGAACGAGGGCAGCGACAGGCCGCTCAGGGCGACGACGCGCAAGGCATAGTCGAGCCGCGTGCCCTGCTTGACCGCGCTGATGACGCCCAAGGGAATGCCGATCGAGGCCGAGAACAACAGCGCCAGCCCGGCGAGCCGCGCGGTGATCGGAATCCGCGGCAGGATCTCGTCGAGCGCGGGCTTTTCGGAAACATAGGAATAGCCGAGATCGCCGTGCAACAGCCCGCCGATCCAGTGCAGATATTGCACGACGATCGGCTGATCGAGCCCGAGGTCCCGCTCCAGATTGGCTTTTTCGGCCGGATCGACATATCCCGCCGCGGCGAACAGGATGTCGACGATGTTGCCCGGCACGACGCGCAGCAGCACGAAGATGATGACCGAGATCCCGAACAGGGTCACGAGCATCAGAACGAGGCGCCGCACAATATAAGCAAACACCTGGCCGCTCTCCTGGCTGTCTGTCGAACGCTTGACGCTAGCCTGAGGCTACTTGTCGAGCCACACATCCTCGTAGCGATAGCCATTGTAGGAGCTGTTCACCATGACGGTGACGCCCTTTACATAGGGCTGCCAGCAGGTGCCCTGTCGGCTATGGAAGATGATCGGTCGGGCGACGTCTTCCTGAAGCTTCTTGTCGATTTCGAAGACCAGCTTCTTGCGCTTTTTGATGTCAGTCTCCTCGGATTGCTGATCGAACAGTTTTTCGATCTCTTTGTTGCAGTAATTGGTGTAATTGCGTTCCGAGTTGCAGGAGTAATTCTCGTAGAACGATTGATCGGGATCGTCGACCGAATTGCCGGTGAGGTTGAGGCCGAGCGCATAATCCTTGCGTGCGACTTTTGGGAACCAGTTGGCGGTTTCGACCACGTCGAGATCGGCGTCGATATAGATGCTCTTGAGCTGATCGATCAGGATCACGGCGGGGTCGCGATAAACCGCAATATTGCGCGTCGAGACCTTGACCGCGAGATGCTTGTCCGGCCCATAGCCCGCCTTCTGCATCAGCTTTCGCGCCTCTTCCCGGCTGGCATTCACGTCAGGGCCGTAGCCCGGGATCGTCTCCAGCATTTCCTTCGGCATTCCCCATACGCCGCCCGGCGCGGGAAGCATGGTGCCGCCGACATCGGCCTGGCCGTCGAACAGGATCGAGACAAACGCCTTGCGATCGAGTGCGAGCGCCATCGCGCGGCGAATGTCCGGATTGTCGAACGGCGGCGAGGACGAGTTGACGATGATATTGGTAGAGACGTTGGTCGGCTCGACCACGCACACCGCATTCGGCGCCTGTGTCTTGACGTCCTTGAGCAGCGGGATCGACACTTCGGTCGGAAACGTGATGTCGAACTTGCCCGCAACAAACGCCAGGATCGCCGTTGAACGATTCGGGATGATGGTGAATTCGATGCCGTCGAGATGCGGCAGGCCCTTTTTCCAATAATCCGGATTGCGCACCAGCTTGATCGATTCGTTGGCTTTGAACTCGACGAATTTGAACGGACCGGTGCCGATCGGGTGGGTGCGCATCTCCGCCGGCGAAACATGGCAGGGATAGATCGGCGTATAGCCGGAGGCGAGCAGCGCGAGCAGCGCCGGCTGCGGCCGCTTCAGGTTGAAGGCGACCTCGAAGTCGCCATTGGTCGTGATGTCGACGACCTGGTCATACCAGGATTTGCGCGGGTTCTTGCGGAACTTCTGCGCAGACTTGCCCATCAGCATGTCGAAGGTGCATTTGACGTCGCTCGACGTAAAGGGCTTGCCGTCGTGCCATGTGACGCCTTGCCTCAGCTTGAAATCGAGTGTCTTGCCGTCGTCGCGCCAGGCCCAGCTCTCCGCGAGATCCGGGACGATCGTCTCCAGGCTGTTTTGCGCAACGTCCTGCTTGTAGATGACGAGATTGTTGAAGACCGGCATGAAGGGAACGTTGGTCGAGTACGTCGCCTCCTCGTGGATGGAGGCGCTGCCGGGACTGTCCCGATGGTACATTCGCAAAGTACCGCCCTGCTTCGGCTCGGCCGCGGGCGCGACACTGGAAAACGCCAGCAAAGACACCATTGCGGCCGCAAGCGCTGGCACGCTCCGCATGCTTCCCTCCCTCGAAGTTTCGGCCTCATGCGGGCCAATTTATCGAACGATAGCATGGCGGGGGGACCGCGCAACCAGCAAGGCCGCTGTCAATATTGGTACTTCGGAGTAAGGCAAGCGACGGGGCGGTCGAGACAGACGCCAATGCGGGCGGGTGCGCACTGCCGGGCGAACCGTCAAGCTCTCAGCGCAGGAATCACGGGCTATGGCGAAGCCCGTGATCCCAACCATTAAAAGGAGGAAGGAGCTATGTCGTCGCTCAGGCTGCCTTGCCCTTTTGCTGCTTCATAAAGGTCTCGGCCCGCTTTGCCAGTTCTTCCGGGCCGACGTCTTCCTTGTGCGTTGCGATCGACCAGGTGTTGCCGGAAGGGTCTTTTATGCTGCCAGTGCGGTCGCCGTAGAACATGTCGGTCGGCTCCATGATCGAGTTGCCGCCGGCCTTGACTGCCCGCTGGTACACGCTGTCGACGTTCGGAACGTAGAGGTAAAGCGAAGAAATTGTTGCCTTTGCCATTTCGTTCTCTTCGCCAAGCATGACGCGGGAGTCGCCGATCTTGACCTCCGCGTGCATAATGGCGCCATCTGGTCGCTTGACCGGCTCATGCGACAATTCAGCCCCGAAAGCCTGCTTGAGGAACTCGATGACTTTCGGCGCGCCGCGTACCGTGAGATAAGGCGTGACAGTGTGATAGCCGTCGGGAACGGGTTTTGCTGCCATAATTGGCCTCCCTGTTTTGTTGTGAGGGTGTGTGAGCGTCGTCAGGAACTTGGTTTTTGTTTGCCATGGTTGTGAAAAGGTGATGGCGATGCGGCCGAGGCCAGGCTTGCCTGCACCTGTCACACTTCCAGCTTGTCGCCGCCTTTCAGGTCGAGAATCTCGCGGGCTTCGTCCGAGGTCGCCACCTGAAGGCCGAGACCTTCGATGATCTTGCGGGCCAGCGTCACCTGCTCGGCGTTCGATGCCGCCATTCGGCCGGGCGCGGCCCACAGCGAATCTTCCAGCCCGACGCGGACATTGCCGCCCATCGCGGCCGCCATCGCCGCAATGGGGAGTTGATTGCGCCCGGCGCCCAGCACCGACCAGATCATCTTGTCGCCGAACAGCCGGTCGGCGGTGCGCTTCATGTGCAGCACGTCTTCAGGATGCGCGCCGGTGCCGCCCTGCAGCCCGAACACCGTCTGCACGAACAATGGCGGCTTCACCATGCCCTGCTCCAGAAAGTAGTTCAGATTGTAGAGGTGCGCGGTGTCGTAGCATTCGAATTCAAAGCGGGTGCCGGTCTCCGACAATGTCTTCAAGACGTATTCGATGTCCTGAAAAGTGTTGCGGAACACGATGTCCTTGTTCTGAAGATGTTTGAGCTCCCAGTCATGCTCGAATTTCTTGAAGCGGTTGAGCATGCCGAAGAACGCAAAATTCATCGAGCCCATGTTGAGCGACGCGACTTCGGGCTTGTAGACCGCGGCGGGGCGGACGCGTTCGTCCACCGTCATGGTCGGCGCGCCGCCGGTGGTCAGATTGATCACGCAGTTCGATCGCTGTTTGATGATCTTCAGAAATGGCGCAAAGGCTTCCGGGCTCTGGTCGGGTTGGCCGGTCTTCGGATTGCGAGCATGCAGATGCACGATGGCGGCGCCGGCTTCCGCGGCATCGACGGCGGCGTCGGCGATTTCCTGCGGCGTCACCGGCAACGCCTTCGACATCGAGGGGGTGTGGATCGCGCCGGTCACGGCGCAGGTGATGATGACTTTGCGGCTCATGTTTTTGCTCTCTCTTGCAGGGATCGATACGTCAGGATTTGTCGTGTTGGGCAGCCTTGTGCGCGGCGAGCGCCGCAAGGCGTTCATTGCGCCGCTGCGTTAGCGCATTGATGCGTTCGGGGGTCGGCTGGTGCGGCCATGCCGCGATCACCCGGTCCACATTCGGGCTTTGGTAGACCTCAGGTCCGGCGGCAGCCGAGGCCAGTTCCTTGTAGAAGCCGGTATAGCGCGCGCAATAATCGGGAATGCCGCCGGGCGCATTGAGTTCGATGGTTTCGAAGGGACCCAGGAACGACCAGCGCAGCCCGAGGCCGTCCTTTACGGTGTGATCGAGGTCCTCCGCCGAGATAAAACCTTCGCCGACGAGGCGAAATGCCTCGGCGAGCAGCGCGCCCTGCAGGCGGTTCAGCACAAAACCGTTGATCTCGCGGTTGATCGTGACCGGCACCTGTCCGATCTCGCGATAGATCTTTTTCGCGCGATCGATCGCCTCTGGCGAAGTCCACGGCGCGCCGCAGAGTTCGACCAGCGGGATGAGGTGCGGCGGATTGACGGGATGGCCGACCAGGCAGCGGGCGCGGCCCGGCAGCTTTTCCGTGAAACGCGACGCGGTGATGGCCGAGGTCGAGGACACCAGCAGCGCGTCCGATGGCGCGAGCTTGTCGAGCTCGGCAAAGATCAGTTTCTTGTCTTCGATTTTCTCCGGCCCGTTTTCCTGGACGAATTCGACATCCATCACAGCCTCTCTGAGACTCCCGGCAACGGAGACCCGCGCGACGGAGCCGTCGGGATCGTCGGCGAGCCCATGACGTGCCAGCGCGTGCAATTCGTCGCGGATCAGGCGCGGCGCTGCCTTCAAGGTCGGAATATGCGGATCAGTCAATCGTACCCGCCATCCGGCGCGGGCAAAGATCGCGGCCCAGGCGCGTCCGATCAGACCGGTGCCGACGATGGCGACATTGCGCTCAGTGCTTGCCATTTTCTCTTCTCATAACCCCCTCACAGCCACAGCACGTTGCGGCGCAGATCGAGATCGTCCCGCAAGTCTTTCGACGGTCCCTGGTGGATGACCCGGCCGCGCTCCAGCGCCACCGTGGTGTCGGATAGTGCCAGCGCCAGATCGAGATTGTGATCGACGATAATGATGGCGATTTCCTTGCGCAGGCGGTCGAAAGTCTCGAACAATTGCTCGACCACGGTCGGCGCGAGGCCCTCGAAGGGCTCGTCGAGCAGCAACACCCGCACGTCGCCGGACAGCGCGCGGGCCACCGCGACCATCTGCTGCTCGCCACCGGAGAGATAATCCGCCGGGCTGTCGAGCCGCTCGCGAATCCGCGGGAAATATTCGTAAATGCGTTCCCGGGTCCAGTGCACGCCATTGCCGGTCTGGCGCTTCAGCGCGCCGAGCTCGAGATTTTGTTCGACGCTCATGCCGGCAAACAGGCCGCGGCCCTGCGGCACATAGCCAATGCCGAGGCGGGCATGCTCGGCCGATGAAAGCCCGATCAATTCGCTGTCGGCGAGTTTGATTGATCCGTTCGAGGCCGGCGCGATGCCGATCAGCGTCTTCAATAGTGTCGACTTGCCGGCGCCGTTGCGCCCCAACAACGCGATGATCTCGTTTTCATGCAGGGTAAAATTCACTTCGTTGAGAATGTGGCTCTTGCCGTAGAACGTATCGACATGGGTTGCGGTCAGTAGCGCGCTGATTCGGGCGGCGGTTTCGCGCGGGCGCGCGGCGACTGCGGTTGCGCCGGAGCCGATATAGATCTCCTGCACTTCCGGGCTGGCGCGGGCGTCCTCGACCGAGCCGTCAAGCAGCACCCGGCCTTCATTCATCACCGTGACCTGGTCGGCGAGCTGGAACACGCGGTCGATGTCGTGCTCGACCAGCAGCACCGGCAGATCGGACGAGATGCGTTTTATGATGGCGCCGATGCGCTCGCGTTCCGCCGCGGCCAAGCCTGCGAGCGGTTCGTCCAACAGCAGCACGCGCGGTGCGGTAGCGAGCGCGACCCCCATGTCGAGCAGCCGCTGGCCGCCGTAAGACAGCATGCCGGCTTCGGCCTTTTCGATGCCGGCAAGGCCGAGATAGCGGATCGTTGCATCGGTCTCGGCGTTGATCGCATCGATCGACAGCGCGTTGGTGAGGGGATCGAAGCGGCGGGGATGCCGTGCCTGCACGGCGAGACGGATGTTCTCGCCGACGCTGAGTGCCGGAAACAGATTGGTGATCTGGAACGAACGGCCGATGCCGGCGCGCGCGATCTCCTCCGGCGCATGTCCGGCGATCGGCTGGCCCATCAGCGACACCGCGCCTTCATCCGGCGGAAACATGCCCGACAGCAGATTGAATGCCGTGGTCTTGCCGGCGCCATTCGGGCCAATCAGCGCGTGCAGCGAGCGGTCGGCAACCGAAATGTCGATGCCTTGCACGGCCTTGATGCCGCCAAAGCTCTTGACGATGTGGCGGGCGGCCAGCACCGCGCCGTCGACGTGGGATGTCGGCCGCAGGAATTCAGGCAGCGGCAGCACCTCGATCCGGCGCGCCGACATCGCGGCATCTTCCGTTGTCTTTTTGCGGAACGGCGCGATCAGCCGCTCGCCGACACCGACCAGACCCGTCGGCGAAAACACGATGAAAGCGACGAACACCAGGCCAAACCAGAACAGCCAGTTCTCGGTGTAGATGCCGAGGAATTCACGGAACAGGATGAAAAACAGCGCACCGAGCGCTGGCCCCAGAAAACTGCGCATGCCGCCAATCACGACCATCGCCAAAAGATCGCCGGAGAACGAGACCGAGATCGGATCGGCCGAGGTCATGCGGTTCTGATACAGCAAGAGGATGCCGGCAAGCCCGGTGATCGCCGCCGACAGCACGAAGGCCAAAAGCTTGTAGCGGTTGGTCGGATAGCCGAGGAAGCGCGCACGCTGTTCGTTCTCGCGGATCGCCACCAACACGCTGCCGACGGTGGAATTATGGAAACGCCATAGCAGGACGAGCACCAGCATCGCGATCAGCGCGACCAGCCAGTAATAGTCGGTCGAGGATTCGAGATTAAAACCGAGCAGCGTCGGCCGCGTAATGCCGCCGAGGCCGTTCTCACCGCCGGTGACTTCGGTCCAGCGAAACGACACCGCATAAAGCATTGCGGAGAGCGCCAGCGTCAGCAGCGAAAAATACACGCCGCGTCGGCGCAGGATCAGGAACCCGAACGCCGACGCGACAATCGCCACGATCAGAACGCCCGCGATGACCGGGCCGAAAAACGAATCGAGCATCCAGTTGCGCTGGAGCAGCGCCGCCGCATAGGCCGCAAGTCCGAACCAGGCGCCGTGGCCGAACGATACCAGGCCGGTATGCCCGACCAGGATGTTCAGCGCCATACAGGCGATGGCGTAAGTTACGACTTCAGTAGCTGAGGTCATGGTGAGGCCGAGCGCGAGCAGCACCGGTGGCAGCACGATCAGCCCAAGTGCTGCAATCAATAATGGAATGGGCAGGCGCATCACCATTCGAAAGCGCCTCACTCGAACCGCAGGATGCGTTCGCCGAACAGGCCGCGCGGCCGGAACAGCAGCACCAGGAGCATCAGGAGATAGATTGCCGCGGTGGAAGCCGCGGAATAGCCGATGCCGACCATGACGCCTTTGACGAGGCCGACCAACAGCGCCGCGGCAACGACGCCCCAGAACGAGCCGAGCCCACCGATCACGACGACGACGAAGGCGGGCGTGATGATCTCCTGGCCCATCGCGGGATGGATGGAATAGATCGGCGCCAGCAGCACGCCGGCAAGGCCCGCCAGCCCGATGCCGAGCGCGGCAACGGCGGACATATAAGGCTGCAGCGAAATGCCGAGCGCGCCGACCATGTCCGGGTTCTGCACGCCGGCGCGCACGACGCGGCCGAAGGACGTTTTCTGCAACAGCAGCCACAGTCCGGCAATGCAGGTCGCGGCGATGCCGAGCAGCACTACGCGGTAGAATGAATAAATAAAACTGCCGATCGCGACCTGTCCGCGCAGCCACGGCGGTATCGAATAGGACAATGGCGGTGCGCCAAAAATCATCCGCAGCACCTGCTCGGCCACCATCGCAAGGCCGAATGTCATCAATAGCGAGAGAATCGGATCGGAACGATAGAAGCGGCGGAACAGCGTTCGCTCGATCACCATACCGAGCAGGGCGACCGCGACCGGCGCCGCCACGAAGGCGCCGCCAAAGCCGAGCCAGGGCGAGAGCACGAACGTCAGATAAGCTCCGATCGCATAGAACGCGCCATGGGCGAGATTGACGATGCCGCCGAGCGAGAAGATCAGCGACAGGCCGAGCGCGATCAGCAGATAATAGACGCCGTCAAGCAGCCCGTTGAGGATTTGCTGCGCTAACAATATGGCGGACATGGTTTTGGCCCCGAAGAGATACCGGGTCTGAAGTCGTCATTGCGAGCGCAGCGAAGCAATCCAGAGGCAGAATACCGGGGTAGATGGATTGCTTCGTCGCCGCGCTCCTCACAATGACGAGAAAACGGATAGTTCGCCATCAACCGATCAGGTCGGGAACGTGCAACTGTTCTCTTCCTTGGTGGCGGCGATCACTTCCAGATCTTCGCTGGGGCCTGGCACAGCCGGGCTCGAGGAGAAAATGTCCCACTGGTTCTTGATCTGATCGGCCGGCAGCGCCGTGACCGCGTACATCTCATGCATCAGTTGATGATCCGAGGCGCGGAAGTAGCCCGGTCTGGTCTTGAGCAGATCGAATTTTGTACCTTTTTCGAAATGCTCGATGATCGCTGTCGAATCGGTCGATTTGATCTCATTGACGGTCTGCGCCACGATCTTGGTCGCGATGTAATCGCCCCAGGCCTGATTTTCCGGCGGCTTGGAATATTTCTTGGTAAAGGTCGCGACGAACGCCTTGCTGCCCGGCGTGTCCAGGAGATGATGCCAGACCACCGGCCAGGTGCCGACGAAATTGCCCTTGCCTGCCGCCCAGGCCAAAGCGGTGTCGAAACCAAAGCCGCCGACGGGGAAGGTCAGGCCGAACTCGGCATATTGCTTGAGGAAGTTGGTGATCTGGTTGCCGGCGAGGTTGATCACGACCAGATCGGGTTTGGCCTCGCGGATTTTCAGCAAGTAAGCAGAGAAGTCGGTCGCATCGGTCGGCACCAGATCGTCGCCGGCGAAATTGCCGCCATTGGCTTCCATGAAGCGCTTTGAAACTTTCAGGAGGTCATGGCCAAACGCGTAGTCGGCCGTCAGCGAATACCATTTTTTTCCCTTGACCAGCCCGTCGCGCAGGAACGAGCGGCCGACGGTTTTGACGTACATCGAATTCTGCGACTCGACGTGGAACATGTAGCGCTTGCAATCGGAGCCGCGCAGTGCGTCCGAATTGCCGCCGGTGTTGATGTACAGGACCTTGTTGCGTTGCGCGACCTGGGCGATGGTCAGGCAGGAAGCGGAGGAAATCTCGCCGATGATGCAGGCGACCTTGTCGCGCTCGATCATGCGTTCGGCTTTTGTCGAGGCGGTCTGCGGATTGACCGAATCCTCTTTCAGCACTTCCACTTTGCGTCCCATCATGCCGCCTGACGCGTTGATCTCTTCGACCGCGAGATCGACCGCTAGCACAGCGTATTCGCCGAGCGGCCCGAGAAAGCCGGTGCGCGGCGTCAAATGACCGATCTTGATCACATCGGCCGTCTGCGCGCGCAGGATAGCCGGCGCGGAAATTCCCGACGCCAGCGCAATGCCGCCGGCGGTCTTTAACAGACCGCGGCGCGTGAAATGATTGTTGTCTGACATCAGCCCTCGTCTCCTCCGATTACAGCCCGCGGACGGCGGCTGTTTGTGTCCGGCAAGGTCAGCGCTGTTCTCGCGAGGCGCGCTTTGTCCCGCTTGCCGTGATCTGTGATCACAGTTAGAGTTGCAAAAGACCAAGGCGTTGTCGAGTCCTCTCTCGAAAATTCCGACCCTATGGGAGATCTGGCGTTGAATTTGCCGGCCGCGCTCAATCTGGTCGAGCCGCTCGATCGTCAGACGCTGGGCGAGCGCGCCTACGCGAAGCTGGCGGACCTTTTGATTTCCGGCCGGCTGGCGCCGGGTGAGAAATTATCGTTGCGCGCCGCCGCCGACGTGCTCGGCGTTTCCATCATGCCGGTGCGCGAGGCGGTGTCGCGGTTGGTTGCCGACAAGGCGCTGGAGGTGACGCCGAACCGTGCGGTGCGCGTGCCCTTGATGTCGGCTGAGCAATTTCGCGATCTCACCAAAGTGCGCATCGCCATCGAGGGCCATGCGGCGGCGCAGGCCGCGCTGCATCATGACAAGCGCGACCTGGCCTCGATCGAAGGCGCGGAAGCGGCGATGCGGGCGGAAAGCGAATTGCCGGCGCCCGACCTGCCGCGCGCGGTCGAACTGAACAAGACCTTTCACTTTGCGGTTTATGAAGCCGCGCACTCGCCGATCCTGGTGGAAATCATTCGCGCACTCTGGCTAAAAGCTGGGCCGGTGATCAATCTCGATCTGCGCGCCAATCCCGAACGGCTGGCGAAGGGCGACGCCATCCGCTTTCACGCCGATGTGCGCAGCGCCATCGCTGCCGGAAACGAGGCCACGGCGATGGCCGGAATTGCCGCCGACATCCGCGGTGCGGCGGATTTTATCCTCTCTCGCGGCGGTCTCGCCGGCTGAGAGCTTCCTAACGATATACCGGAGCGAACATGGATCTCGACATCAAGGGTTTGCGCGTGCTGGTCACCGCCGGCGCCAACGGCATCGGGCTTGCGATTGCGCGGCGTTTTGCAGGCGAGGGCGCAAAAGTTCACGCCTGTGACGTCGATGAGACGGCGCTGTCGGCGCTCCCGGCAAGCGATCCCGCGATCACATCGACACGTTGCGATGTCTCGGACCGATCAGCCGTCAAAAACCTGTTCGCGGAGGCAAACGCAAAACTCGGCGGCCTCGACGTCCTCGTCAACAATGCCGGCATCGCCGGGCCGACCTCGAAAGTCGAGGAGATGAATCCGGAAGACTGGGACCGCTGCCTGGATATCTGCCTGACCGGCCAATTCAACTGCACGCGGCTCGCGGTGCCGCTGTTGCGCCAAAGCAAAAACGCCTCGATCGTCAATATTTCGTCGGCCGCCGGCCGGCTCGGCTTTGCGATGCGCACGCCCTATGCGGCGGCCAAATGGGGCGTGATCGGATTGACAAAATCGCTGTCGATCGAACTCGGGCCAGACAATATCCGCGTCAATGCGATCCTGCCCGGCCTTGTCGCCGGCGACCGCCAGCGCCGCGTGCTGGAGGCAAAAGCGCAGCAGCGCGGGATTTCCTATGCCGAGATGGAGCGCACCGCGTTTTCCTACACCTCGATCAAGGACTATGTGACGCCGGAACAGATCGCCGACCAGATCCTGTTCATGTGCAGCCCGCGCGGGAGGACGATCTCGGGCCAGGCGATCTCGATCTGCGGCGATACGCAGATGCTAGGGTAGATCAACGGAAGTGTTCGGATGAACGGCGCCGGCTAAATTTTATGCGCGCTTTGATCAGCGTGTTCACAATCGGCCGGATTTTCTCAAGTCCGGCCGTTTGCATCAGCGGGCTGTGCTCTGGGCCAGTGCCCCGACGATCGACACCGCATTATTCCATTCGCCGGAGCCGAGCTTGGTGGCAACCAGGATCAGCGTCACGGCCAGGATCAGCCGCAGCGCGGTTTCCGGCACGCGGGTCGCGAAGTAGCTGCCGATCACGATGCCGGGCAGCGAGCCCATCAGCAGCACGCCCATCAGGTGCCAATCGATCGCGCCCATCGCCCAGTGCCCGACGCCTGCGACCAGCGTCAACGGCACCGCATGCGCGATGTCGGAGCCGACGATACGCGCCATCGGCAATTGCGGGTACAGCAACAGCAGCGCGGTCACGCCCACTGCACCGGCGCCGACCGATGAAATCGACACCAGCACGCCGAGCAGCGCGCCGACCAGCACGGTCCCGCGTGCGATGGTGCGGGCGTCCTGCCGCTCCATGCGTCCGCGCAGGGATCCCAAGAGGGTCCTGCGGAAGATCAGCGATGCCGCCGTGAGCATCAGCGCAAAGCACAGCACCACATTGACCAGGCTGCGTCCGGCTTCGCCGTTGAGATCGAGCTGCCACAGCACGAACATCGTCAGGATGCTGGCGGGAATGCTGCCGCTCGCGAGCCGGATCACCGCCGGCCAGTGGATGCTGCGCGCCCAGCTATGGACGACACTGCCGCCAACCTTGGTGGCGGAGGCGTAGAGCAGGTCGGTGCCGACCGCCGTCGAAGGATGGATGCCGAACAACAGGATCAGCAACGGCGTCATCAGCGAGCCGCCGCCCACACCGGTCATGCCGACCAGGAGGCCGACGCCGAAGCCCGAAACTACATAAAGGGGATCAATCACTGACGCCGACCGAGCCTTGGCAGGTTGGCCATCACAAAGGTTCCTTCGTTGTTCCATCGGCGCGGGGCGCGCCATGTCGTCCGGGACTTGTCAGGTAGGATCAACCTTCTGACCACGGCAATAGCGCGCGAGAAAAAAGAAAGTTCCTTCCGTCGATCGGGATTCGGTGGAGATTTTTCCCAACCGGCGGGCACGAGGCGGAATCGGCGCCCCGCCGATTCGGTTCCATTTTCGCGCAAATTTTAGGCACAATCACACGCGTCGCTCGCGGCGCGCCCTTTTTGAGCTGTCGCTCGAAGCTGCACCTCCCAAAACGAGCAGCGCGGCGATGCTCCGCCGCGCTGCTGATGTCCCGAGGATTCCGAGCCCGGCTCAGTTGTAGATTTCGAACAGACCGGCGCCGCCCTGGCCGCCGCCGATGCACATGGTCACGACGCCCCATTTTGCCTTGCGCCGCCGGCCCTCCTGCAGGAGGTGGCCGGTCAACCGCGCCCCGGTCATCCCGAAGGGGTGGCCGATCGCGATCGAGCCGCCATTGACGTTGTAAATTTCGGGATCGATGCCGAGCTGGTCGCGGGAATACAGGCACTGGCTGGCAAAAGCCTCGTTGAGCTCCCACAGATCGATATCGCCGATCTTCAAACCGTGCCGCTTCAACAGTTTTGGCACGGCGTAGATCGGGCCAATGCCCATCTCGTCCGGTTCGCAGCCCGCCGCCGCCCAGGCGACAAAGCGGCCGAGCGGCTCCAGCCCGCGCTTTTCGGCGTCCTTGGCTTCCATCAGAACCACCGCCGCCGCGCCATCCGACAATTGGCTGGCATTGCCGGCCGTGATGTATTTGCCGGGACCTTTGACGGGCTCGAGCTTGGCAAGGCCTTCCATGGTGGTA
>WNFM01295211.1_pt1 | contig 16859 bp, 13 predicted proteins | sample 5400271 | NCBI WGS metagenome assembly WNFM01 (sample SAMN13153352, study PRJNA577476) | soil metagenome | isolation source: 60 cm saprolite on Douglas fir-dominated hillslope | place: USA:California | collected 2013-09-17
CCTCAGGGCGGTATTGCCGGCATGCTGCTGAAGCCTTGGGACGAACGTGTTCGTTCCTCGATCAAATTGAAACCGCTGGTGCAGGCCGAACTCAGCAAAATCGAAGGCGTTCAGGCGTTCGCGTTCAATCTGCCGCCGTTGCCGGGCGGGCCCGGCGGCCTGCCGGTGCAGATGGTGATCAATTCGACCTCCGGCTTCCAGGCCGTCTATGAGCAGATGGCCAAGCTAAAGGTCGCGGCGCGCAAGAGCGGCCTGTTCATCGTGTCCGACAGCGATCTCGACTTCAACCAGCCGGTGGTGCGCGTCTCCATCGACCGTTCCAAGGCGAGCGATCTCGGTATCAACATGGCGCAGGTCGGCGGTACGCTGCAGACGCTGCTGGGCGGCAATTACGTCAACCGCTTCAACCTCGAGGGGCGGTCGTATCAGGTGATCCCGCAGGTGCCGCGCGGCATGCGGCTGTCGGCGGAAGCGCTCGGCGGTTATTATGTCCCGACCAACACCGGGCAACTGGTGCCGCTGTCGACCATCGTCTCGATCGAGACTGCGACCGATCCGAATTCGCTGACGCATTACAACCAGCTCAACTCCGCCACCTTCCAGGCGGTGCCGATGCCGGGCGTGACGGTCGGGCAGGCGGTGGACTTCCTGGAGAGTGAAGCCAAGAAATTGCCGGCTGGCTTTGGCCACGACTATCTGGCCGATTCTCGCCAGTATGTGCAGGAAGGCAATCAGCTTGCGATCACCTTCGGTTTCGCGCTGATCATCATTTTCCTGGTGCTGGCGGCGCAATTCGAAAGCCTGCGCGATCCGCTAGTGATCATGATCAGCGTTCCCATGGCGATCGTCGGCGCGCTGATCCCGCTGTTCTTCGGCGTCGCGACGATCAACATCTATACCCAGGTCGGATTGCTCACGCTTGTCGGCCTGATCAGCAAACACGGCATCCTGATGGTGGAGTTCGCCAACGAGCTGCAGCTCAAGGAAGGTCTCGACAAGCGTTCGGCGATCGAGATGGCGGCCCGGATCCGGCTGCGTCCGATCCTGATGACGACAGCGGCCATGGTCACCGGTCTGATCCCGCTTCTGACCGCCACGGGTGCGGGGGCGTCGAGCCGGTTCTCGATCGGTCTCGTCGTGGTGTCGGGCATGTCGATCGGCACGATGTTCACGCTGTTCGTGCTGCCGGCGGTCTATGTCTGGATGGCCACCGACCACCGCGCCAATGCAGAGTCCGAGCGGGCCAGGGAGATCGCGGATTTCGATCTCGGCCACGAGGCGCTCAAGCCGACCTGACTTCCCTCGGCAACGCCGATGAAATCAGGCGGCAACGGGCAATAGCCGTTGCCGCCTTTTCGTTGTCCCGTGCTAGCCTGCTGCGGGAGGGGCCACTCCAAACGGCCCCGGCAACAGGACGTCCCGATGAAGCGACGCGAATTCCTTGGCCTGCTCGGCGGCGCAGCCCTGGTTGGTCCGCAAGCGGCGGCCCAGACGCAGGGGCGGATCTTCCATTTGGGAACGCTGACGCCGGTCGCGCCCATGACGGAGGATAGCCCCTTCGGGAAGATCGTGGTGAAGGCGCTGGCGCAACACGGCTACACTGTTGGCCAAAACCTGACCTGGGACGCCCGTGGCTCGATGGGAGATATCGCGAAGATCCCCGCGATGCTCGAACAGCTGAAATCGCGCGGCGTCGATGCGATCATCGTCATCGGGTACCCGACTGCCTTGGCGGCGAAGCCGACCGGCATTCCGACCATCGGCGCTATCGGCTTGGGCGATCCTGTCGAGACCCGGCTGATTGATAGTCTGGCGCATCCGGGCGGCAACATCACCGGTATCTCCGATGTGGCGACGACGCTAAGCACCAAACGTCTCCAGCTGCTCAAGGAAATGTCGCCCGGATTGCAAAAGGTCGCCATGCTCTGGAACAAGGACGACCTTGGCATGACGTTGCGTTACGAGGCATCGGCGAAGGTGGCCGAGGCCCTTGGAATCACTGTGCAGGCCGTGGGTGTTCGCGAACCCGACGATTTCAACGAGGCTTTCATCGTCATGGAACGCGATATGCCGGATGCGATCCTGATGGTGGCCGACTCGCTCACCAATCTCAATCGAAAGCGGGTGTTTGATTTTGCCGCGGCCAATAAGTTGCCGGCGATTTATGAATTCGACTTCCTGGTTCGTGACGGCGGCCTGATGTCCTATGGGCCGGATCTGACGGAATCGTTCGAACGGACGGCTGCCCTGGTTGATCGCATCTTCAAGGGCGCCAGCCCCGGCGACCTGCCGTTCGAGCAGCCGACCCGCTATCCGTTCGTGCTCAACCTGAAGACCGCCAAGGCCACCGGCCTGGAAATTCCGCCGAAGCTGCTGGCGTTGGCCGACGACGTCGTAGAGTAGCATGGTGCGCTGCGGCAAGAGACAAAACCAAGTCTTCTTGCTAGCGTGGGCGGGATGAGCATTTCCCTGCATCCTGATGCTTCGGAAGGACGGACGCTGGCGGCTTCCTCCGCGGCGGCCGCGCCGCCCGTGCAGGAAGCTCCGGTGCCGAAAGTCCGTACGCGGCTGTTTGCCAAATATGTCGCGCTGTTCGTTGCGGTGGTGGGCGTGGCGCTGCTTTCCAACGGGATTTTCGAGGTTTTCTTCTATTACCGCGAGCACAAGGCGGCGCTGATCCGGATTCAGCACGAACAGGCCGAGGCCGCCGCCGCCAAGATCGGCCAGTTCATCAAGGAAATCGAAAGCCAGCTCGGCTGGACCACGCAACTGCCGTGGTCGGCGGGCTCGCTGCAGGCCCGCCGCTTCGACGCGCTCCGGCTGCTGCGGCAGGTGCCGGCCATCACCGAACTGGCGCAGATCGATTCAACCGGCAAGGAGCGCTTGCGGGTGTCGCGGCTTGCCATGGATGTGGTCGATTCCGGCCTCGACCTCTCCAAGGATCCGAAGTTCACCGAGGCGGTCGCCAACAAGGTCTATTACGGGCCGGTCTATTTCCGCCGCGAGTCCGAGCCCTACATGACGCTGTCGCTGGCCGGCACCCGCAAGGATGCCGGCGTCAGCATCGCCGAGGTCAACCTGAAGCTGATCTGGGACGTGGTCTCGCAGATCAAGGTCGGCGAGCGCGGCCATGCCTATGTGGTGGGTTCGGGAGGCCGGCTGATCGCCCATCCCGACATCAGTCTGGTGCTGCGCAATACCGACATGTCGAAGCTGGTGCAGGTGCAGGCGGCACAAGCGGGCAACGCGAACGATGCGGATGCGCTGCAGGGCTCGCTGAACATCCAGGGCCAGGAGGTGCTGACGGCCTCTGCGCCGATCGCGCCGCTGGGCTGGACCATGTTCGTCGAGCTGCCGGTGAAGGAAGCCTATGCGTCGCTGTACCTGGCGCTGCAGCGGCTGGCGATCGTGCTCGCGGGCGCATTGATCTTTGCCATGCTGGCCGGAGTTTTCCTGGCCCGGCGCATGGTCGGCCCGATCAGGGCGCTCAGCGCCGGCGCGGAACGGATCGGCAGCGGCGATTTCGCCCAGCGCATCTCGATCAGGACCGGCGACGAACTCGAAGGTCTTGCCAATCAATTCAACGACATGGGCGTGCGGCTTCAGGAATCCTATGCGGACCTTGAGAACAAGGTCGAGCAGCGCACCGCGGAACTGAGTGAATCGCTGCAGCAGCAGACCGCAACCGCCGACGTGCTCAAGGTCATCAGCCGCTCCGCGTTCGATCTGAAGTCGGTGCTGACGACGTTGACGGAATCGGCCAAGGCGTTGTGTGGCGCGTCGCTCGGCATCATCTGCCTGCGCGACGGCGAGGTGATGCGGCTGCAGGCCGAGTCGGGCTGCACCCCCGAATTCGTCGATTTCATGCACGCCAACCCCATCAACCCGGGCCGCGACACCATCACCGGCCGGGTTTTCATGGACGGCAAGCCTGCCCACGTCCCTGACGTGAAAGGTGATATCGAATATGATTTCGGTGAGGCTCCGGTGCTGGGCAACTACCGGGCCGTGCTTGCCGTTCCACTGATGCGTGACGGCGCGGTCGAGGGCGTGCTGTTGCTGGGGAGGCCGGAACCCGGACCCTTCAGCCAGCGCCAGATCGACCTCGTTCAGACCTTTGCCGATCAGGCGGTTATCGCCATCGAGAACGTGCGGTTGTTCGACGAGGTGCAGACGCGCACCAAGGAGCTTTCGCTTTCGCTCGAAGACCTCCGCACCGCGCAGGACCGTCTGGTGCAGACCGAGAAGCTGGCTTCGCTCGGTCAGCTTACCGCGGGCATCGCCCATGAGATCAAGAACCCGCTCAATTTCGTCAACAATTTCGCGGCGTTGTCGGGGGAACTGATCGACGAGTTGAACGACGTGCTGAAGCCGGCGGCACTCGACGGCAAGACCCGGGAGGAGATCGACGAGCTCACCCATATGTTGAAGGGCAATCTCGAAAAGGTCGTGCAGCACGGCAAGCGCGCGGATTCCATCGTCAAGAACATGCTGCTGCATTCGCGCGAGGGCTCGGGCGAGCACCGGCCCGCCGATATCAACGCGATTGTCGAGGAGAGCCTCAATCTCGCCTATCACGGCGCGCGCGCCGAAAAGGCCGGCTTCAACATCACGCTCAAGCGCGACTTCGATCCTGCCGCGGGTCAGATCGACCTGTATCCGCAGGAAATTACCCGCGTCTTCCTCAACCTGATCTCGAACGGGTTCTATGCCGCGACCAAGCGCAAGGAGGCAGGCGACGAGGGCTTCGAGCCCGCCTTAAGCGCTGTTACCAAGAGCCTGGGCAACAAGGTGGAAATCCGGATTCGCGACAACGGCACCGGCATTCCGCCCGAAGTGAAGGAGAAGATGTTCAATCCCTTCTTCACCACCAAGCCGGCAGGCGAGGGAACCGGCCTCGGCCTTTCGATGAGCCACGACATCATCGTGAAGCAGCACGGCGGTACCATCGACGTCGCCACCGAGCCCGGCGCATTTACCGAATTCATTATTACGCTGCCCAGAAGCGGGGCGGCACAGTCGATTAGTGGAGGCAAGAATTGAGCGTTTACATACTCGTGGTGGATGACGAGCCCGATGTCGAAGCTCTGTTTCGTCAGCAGTTCCGCCGCGATCTGAAATCCGGTCGTTTTACGATGGAGTTCGCGCCGTCGGCTCCCGCGGCGCTTCAGCGTGCCGCCGATGTCAAGGATCCCTCGCTGATTTTGATCCTCTCCGACATCAACATGCCCGGCATGAGCGGGCTCGAAATGCTGCCGAAAGTGCGCGCCCAGCGGCCGGACGTGCCCGTGATCATGATCACCGCCTATGGTGATGCCGAGACGCGCCGCAAGGCGATCGAGAACGGTGCGGTCGGCCTGCTGACCAAGCCGATCGATTTCGCGCTGCTGCGGCACGAGATCGATAACCGGCTCGGGCAAGCCGCATGACCGCGACCATCCTCGTCGTCGATGATGAGCCCGATCTCGAGGCCTTGGTCCTGCAGAAATTTCGCCGCCAGATCCGCGACGGCACGGTGGCGTTCGTCTTCGCCCATGACGGCATCGAGGCACTGGCCTCGATCGAGCAGCATCCGCATGTCGACATGGTGGTATCCGACATCAATATGCCCCGGATGGACGGGCTGTCGCTGCTGGCCAAGCTGCAGGAGGCCGAGGACAAGAAATCGACCATCATCGTGTCGGCTTACGGCGACATGAGCAACATTCGAACGGCGATGAATCGCGGCGCGTTCGACTTCCTGACCAAGCCGATCGATTTCGGCGATCTCGAAATGACGATCGACAAGACCATCCGCCATGTCGAGACGATGCGCGAGGCCCGCCGCCGCCAGCTTGAAGCCGAGCGCGCGCACGCCTCGCTGTCGCGGTATTTTTCGCCGCAGATCGCGACCCGTTTGGCGGCGATCGGCGACAGCGACGGCATGGAAGTGCACTGGCGCGAGATCGCGACCATCTTCACCGACATCACCAGCTTCACCTCGCTGGTGGAGACCGCAGCGCCGGAAGTGCTGGGCGCGCTGCTCAACGAGTATGTGGGCGGCATGACCGACGTCGTGTTCGCCCATGAGGGCACGGTCGCCAAGATCATCGGTGATGCGATCCAGGTGCTGTTCAATGCACCCGGCGACCAGCCGGACTATGCAAGGCGCGCCATTGCCTGCGCCCATGACCTCGACATCTGGGCCCAGGCGTTCCGCGAACGGTGGAAAGACAAGGGCGTCAATTTCGGCGCTACGCGGATCGGCGTCCATGCCGGGTCGGCGCTGGTCGGCAATTTCGGCGGCAGCCGCTTTTTCGACTACACCGCCTATGGCGACACCATCAACACCGCAGCGCGGCTTGAGGCCGCCAACAAGCATCTCGGCACCCGCATTTGCGTCAGCGCCGCCGCAGCCGAAGCCGCCGGAAATTTTCAGGGGCGTCCGGTCGGCGATATCATGCTGCGCGGCCGCAGCGAGCCGCTTCGCGCCTTCGAACCGCTACAGGACGTGCCGTTCAAGGCGCCTGCCACCGCGCAATATGTCGAAGCCTTCGCCAAACTAGAGGCCGGCGACGCCACGGCGATGCCGGCCTTTGCGGCGCTGGTCGGCGTTCATGCCGACGATGCACTGGCCGGATTTCATCTGAAACGGCTGCTCAACGGCGCCAAGGGCGTCCGCATGCAACTGGAATAACAAGAAAAGGGAGCAAGCATGACGAGTGACTTTGCCGCCGGCAATTACCGGTTCATTCCGGCCGTGTTCCAGTATTCGGCAGGTGTCGCAGCCAATCCCGGATATGAAGTCGAGCGGGTACGCTTCGACAAATGGGTGCCGCTGGCGGAAGGCTTTGCGCGGATCGCGCAATATATTCAGGCCGTGGGCCGGCCGCTGACCTCGTTCTGCGCCTGCGAGCTTCGCTCGCCCGCGGCGTTCACCGACGAGGGGTTCCGGAATTTCAATCTGCACTACGTCAAGACCCTGGCCGAATGGGGCATCTACGATGGCAAGACCAATCCGGTAGCGCGCAGCAATGTCTGCCCGGAGATCGATCCGCCGGCTGAGCCGTCGTTCTACGCTTTCTCGTTCACACGCCCGAGCCAAAGTGCTGCGCCGAGTTTCGTGATCGCAGGCAGCGGCGAGTCGCAGGATGGCGCCGCAAGCTACGCGGAACGTACGGTCCGCTACCGGGATATCAGCCCTGACGGCATCAAGGAGAAAGTCCGTTATGTCGTTGACGTGATGGAAAAGCGCATGGGCGAGTTCGGGCTCGGCTGGAAGGACGCAACGGCGACGCAGGCCTACACCATCCACGACTTTCATCCTGTTCTTGCCGATGCGCTGGTCAAGCGCGGCGCTGCGCGGGCCGGCCTGACCTGGCACTTCGCGCGGCCGCCGGTGATCGGATGCGGGAGTTGGTGATTTAGAATTCGTTTGGCGAGGGCGGTCGACTCCCTCGCCCCGCTCTTACGGGGAGAGGGTTCGGGTGAGGGGCTCTCTCGGCAAATGTTGTTGCCAGTTGATAGACCTGTACCCCCTCACCCGAAGCCTGCGGCTTCGACCTCTCCCCGCAAGCGAGGCGAGGTTAAGGAAGGCTCTCACCTTTCCCTGGGATCCAGCGCGTCTCGTAAACCGTCGCCGACCAGGTTGAACGACAGCACCACCAGAAAAATCGCCAGTCCCGGCCAGATCGCCATCCAGGGCGCGTTGGTCAGGAAGCGCTGAGCGGCATTCAGCATGCTGCCCCAGGACGGCGCCGGCGGCTGCTGGCCGAGGCCGAGAAAGGAAAGCGCGGCTTCCGCGATGATGGCGGCTGCGATCGACAGCGTCGCCTGCACCAACAGCGCCGGCATGATGTTCGGCAGGATGTGAAACAGCGCGATGCGCCAGCGCGGATTTCCCATGGCGCGGGCGGCCTCGACATAATCCTCGACCTTGACGCTCATTACCTGCCCACGCGTCAGTCGCACAAAGATAGGCGTGGCCGAAATGCCGATGGCGATCATGGCATTGCCGAGGCTCGGGCCGAGAAACGCCGCCAGCGCAATGGCGAGGATCAGGAACGGGCAGGCCAGCATCGCATCCGTCATGCGGCTGATCAGGGCGTCGATGAAGCCGCCGCGATAGCCCGACAACAGGCCCAGCGGCACGCCGATGCCGAGCGCGATCCCGACCGAGATGGCGCCCGCCATCAGCGAGGCCCGCGCGCCATAGACGACGCGGCTGAGAATGTCGCGGCCAAGCTCGTCGGTACCGAACCAGTGCAGCGCGGAGGGCGGCTTGCGCACCAGCGACCAGCTGGTCGCGATCGGGTCATAGGGCAGGATTAGCGGCGCGAACAACGCGAGCAGCGCGAAGGTCGCGATCACGACGAGGCCCGCCACCGCGCCCTTGCGCTGGAGCAGCCGGCACAGCGCCCGGCGCGACGGGCTTTCCAGCTCGTCGGAGACGGCAGCCGGGATCGCGGTGAGGGTTGCGTCAGTCATCGCGGCTCACGCTCTCAGCCGGGGATTGACGAGGATGTAAGCGATGTCGGCAACCAGGTTCAGCGTGATGTAGATCGTGGCCGTCGTCAGTACGACGCCTTGCACGACGGCATAATCGCGGTTGAACACGGCATCGACGATCAGCTTGCCGAAGCCGGGAATCGAGAAAATCTGTTCGGTCAGCACCGCTCCCGACAGCAGGGTGCCGAGTTCGAGCGCGCCGAGCGTGATCACCGGCGTCAGCGCGTTGCGCATGGCGTGTTTGAGGATCACCGAGCGTTCGGAGAGCCCCTTGGCGCGGGCGGTGCGGACGTAATCGCTTTCCAGCACCTGCAGCATGGCGCTGCGGGTGTGGCGCATCAGCACCGCGGCGATCGCGTTACCGAGCACGAAAGCCGGCATGATGGTGGAGGCGAGGCTGGCGCGCCAGTTCTCGGAGAGCGGTACATAGCCCGATGCCGGCAGCCAGCCGAGTTCGATCGAGAACAGGAAGATCAGCATGATGCCGAGCCAGAAATTTGGTGTCGAGATGCCCCACAGCGCAAACAGGTTGGCGCCGTAGTCCCACGCTGTGCCCTTCTTGACCGCCGAGACGATGCCGGCGGGAATGCCGATCAGGAACGCGATCACGATGGCCATCGAGGCCAGTTGCATCGTCACCGGCAGCTTTTGTGCGATCAGGCTGAGCACCGGCACCTTGTTGCGCAGCGACTCGCCGAAATCGCCCGACAGCACGCCCTTGACCCAGTAGACATATTGCACCGGGATCGGCTGATCGAGATGGTATTGCTGGCGGATCTGCTCGATCACCGCCGGATCGCGCTCTTCGCCGGCCATGACCAGCGCAGGGTCGCCCGGCAGCAAATGCTGCAGCGAGAAGATCAGCACCGACACGAAGAACAATGTCGGGATGATCTGCAGGATTCGCTTGCCGAGGAAATTCAGCATGGCGCGGGTCGTGGTTTTTGCGCGGCCACTTTCACTTCAGCTTCAGTCCGACCACGCGCACCAAACCATCGGGCATCTGGACGTAGCCCTCGAGTTTCTTGGTATGCGCGATCAGAATCTTGCGGTGCAGAATGTAGATCAGCGGTTCGTCGTTGAGGACGATCTTTGTCAGCTTCTCGTAGATCGCCTTGCGCTGTGCCGGATCCGTGACGAGGCGAGCGTCCTCCATCAGCTTGTCGGCTTCCGTACTGACGTAGCCGCCGTCATTTTGCGGCGCCTTGGTATGCAGGAAGACGTAGGCGTTGCCGTCGGGATCGATGCGGCCGCTCCACGGAATCTGGAACACCTGGAATTCGCCGGCCTGGGCCTGCTTGAATGAGGTGGCGAATTCGATCACGCGGATCTTCAGGTCGAAGCCTGTTTCCGCCGCCATCGATTGAATGACCTGGGCCACCGCTTCGTTTTCCGCCCCCTTGGTCACCATGTAGTCGACTGATACTGGCACGGTAACGCCGGCTTCCTTCAATAGCGCCTTGGCCTTGGCGACGTCGCGCGGCCGGATCGGGAACGACTTTTGATAGTAGGGGTGCTGCGGGCTGACCCACTGATTTCCCGGCGTGAACTCGCCATTGAACACGACCTGGTTGATGGCTTCGCGGTCGATCGAGAGATCGAGCGCCTGCCGCACTTTTTCCGACTGGCTGAGCGCTCCCTTGTTCTTGTCGTTGGCGATATTGATGGTCAGGCCCCAATAGCCGAGCTCGAGCGCCGTTGACAATTTGAGGTTTGAATCTGACTGGATAGCCTTGATGTCGGTCGCCAGCATGCGCTCGGCCAGGTCAAGCCCGCCGGATTTCAGGTTGGCCAACCTCACCGTGGCGTCGACGATCGGCAGGTACACGATGCGATCAATGGAAATCTTGTCCTTGTTCCAGTAGTCGGCAAATTTTTCGAACACCATGCGGTCCTGCTGCACGCGTTCGACGAATTTGTAGGGACCGGCGCACACTGGATGCAGGCCGAATTTGTCGCCTGCTTCCTTGGCGGCCTTGGGCGAGACCATCATGCCGGCGCGATCGGTGAGTTGGGCGATCAGCGGCGAAAACGGGGTCTTCAGCACCAGCTTGATGGTCAGAGGATCAACCACCTCGACATGATCGACGCTGACGAGCTCCGACTTGCGGAACGAGGTCGGCAGCGTCATGTGACGCTCGATCGAGAATTTCGCGGCTTCGGCATCAAGCGGCTCACCGTCGTGGAATTTGACGCCGGGCCGCAGTTTGATTGTCATCTCCTTGCCGTCGGCGGAGGTCTCGTGGGAAAGCGCCAGCTGCGGCACGATGTTGAGCTTTTCGTCGATATCAAACAGCTTGTCGCAGAACGCCGAGAAGACGATGCGGCCGACATAGGTCCGCGCGATCGACGGGTCGAGAATGTCAGGGTCTTCGGCCAGCCCGATGCGCAGCGTGGTCTGGGCCTGAACCGCCGCTTCGAACGAGAGCAGCAGAGCGGCTGCAGTCACTGCCAAGCGCAAGAGTTTCATAACTGACGTCCCCATATCCAGGATTACAAAGCTGCAGGCCGGGCCTTGATGATATCAACCCCGGCCAGACCCGCCCCTTCCGTTCCGCCGCTGAAAGCCGCGACCAGTTTTTCCAAAGTTGGAGAAAACCCGCCGTCCAGCGGAATGATTGCCTCGGGAGCGGGCAATTCAGCCGTCCGATGACAGGCCGTTGCATGTCCGGTGCCATCTGACAGCAGCTGCGGCTCTTCGGCGCGGCAGCGCTCGATTACGTAGGGGCAGCGGGTATGGAAGCGGCAACCCGGCGGCGGATTGAGTGCGCTCGGCATCTCTCCCTGCAACACAATGCGGCTGCGCTTTGCCTTTGGTTTAGGCACGGGAATGGCCGACAACAGCGCACGGCTATAGGGATGCTTTGGCACGGCGAACAGCGCTTGCGCGTCGGCGGTCTCGACGATGGTTCCGAGATTCATCACCGCGACCCGGTCGGCGATGTGTTTCACCACGGCGAGGTCGTGGCTGACGAAGATATAGGCAAGACCAAGCCGGTCCTGCAGGTCGCGCAACAGGTTGAGGATTTGCGAACGGATCGACACGTCGAGCGCGGATACCGGTTCGTCGCAGATGATCAGTTTCGGTTCCACCGCCAGCGCCCGGGCAATCGCGATCCGCTGGCGCTGGCCGCCGGAAAATTCATGCGGATAGCGGCGCGCGAAACGAGGCTCTAACCCGACCAGTCGCAACAATTCTTCGACCCGTTCGCGCCGGCGCGAGGACGGCACCAGATCGTGCAGCGCCAGCGGCTCGGTCAGGATCTGGCTGACCGTCATGCGCGGGTTGAGCGAGGCATACGGATCCTGGAAAATGATCTGCGCGTCGCGCCGAAAGGCCCGCAGCGCGTTGGCATCCAGCGTGCCGAGGTCGCGACCCTCGAAGCGAATCGAGCCGGCATCCGGCTCGATCAGCCGCAGCACCAGCCGGCTCACGGTGGACTTGCCGCAGCCGGATTCGCCAACCAGCGCCAGCGTCTTGCCGGCCTCGACGGTGAAGCTGACGCCGTCGACCGCCTTGACGTGGGCAGTGGGCCGGCCGAACACGGAGCGCGCGGCGACGAAATGTTTGACCAGGCCTTCGACTTCAAGGAGCGCGGTCATGACACCAGCCGCTCCAACGGCGCTCTGATGCAGCGCGAGGCGTGGCCGTCGCTTACGATCGCCAGTGGCGGCGGTGCGGCGATGCAGGCCGCGACGACGAAGGGGCAACGCGCGGCGAAGCGGCAGCCTGTCGGCGGGTTGGCCATGTTCGGCACCATGCCTTCGATTGTTGCCAGATGCGAGGTGCGGCGGTCGAGCCGCGGGATCGAGCCGAGCAGGCCGACGGTGTAGGGATGTTGCGGGTTGGCGAATAGCTCATTCACCGTGGCGCGCTCGACGATTTCGCCGGCATACATCACCGCGACCTCGTCGCAGACTTCGGCGACGACGCCGAGGTCGTGGGTGATCAGGATGATCGCCGCACCGCTCGCCGCCTTCAGCTCGCGCATCAGGTCGAGGATCTGCGCCTGCAAGGTGACATCGAGCGCCGTGGTCGGTTCGTCCGCGATCAAGAGGCGGGGGTCGCAGGCCAGCGCCATCGCGATCATCACGCGCTGGCGCATGCCGCCGGACAGCTTGTGCGGATAGTCGTCGATCCGCTTGTCCGGCGAGGGGATGTGGACGCGGCGCAACAGCTCGATCGCGCGCTCGCGCGCCTGGCGCTTCGAGCCGCCGCGATGGCGTAATATTGTTTCGATGATCTGGTCGCCGATCGTAAAACTCGGATTGAGCGAGGTCATCGGCTCCTGAAAGATCATCGCCAGGCGATTTCCCCTGAGGTCGCGCAGGGTCTGGTCCGGTACTTCGAGCAGATCAAAACCGTCGAAACGGATCGAGCCCGAGACTTCGGCGGAGTGTTTCGACAACAGCCCCATGATGGCAAGCGAAGTCACGCTCTTGCCGCAGCCGGACTCGCCGACCAGTCCGAGCGTCGCACCATGGGCGACGCTGAGGTCGACGCTGTCGACCGCATGGGTCGAACGGCCGTCGTCGCCATGGAAGACGACGCGCAAGCCCTCGATTTCGATCAGCGGGCGTGCCGTCATGCCTTGCCCGCGGTTGCTGCTTCGACGCTCGCGTCAATTTTCGCGCGGTCGGTGATCCCGGCCGGGTTCCTGCGCGTCGGCAGGAACGGGCGGAAATGCACCCAGCGCTCGCGGCTCACTTGCTCGAGCCGTTCAAGTTCGGCCAGCGGTTCGGCATGGTCGTCAACGCGCAGGTCGAGATCGGACCATTCCTCCTCGCCATGGATCAACAGTGCCGCCGATTGCTTGCCGCGCTTGTCGCCGCCGGCCGCTTCGCCGGCCTTTAAGGCTGCGATCAACCGTTGCGCAAAGGGAAGGCCGGCGTTGGCGACAAGGGCTTTTGCGGTGTCGTCGAGGACGGCGGCGCCCGCCAGCATGTTGCCAGCAATGGAGAAGCCGTCACCCTGAACATGGCCGCACCAGTCGACACACTCGCGGCCGGTGAAGGCTGCGATGCGACCGTTGGCGTCCATGATGTGCAACTGCCGGCTCTCGCGGCCGCTGTCGGCAGCGATGAGCGTATCGATAATGGCGCGAGGCTCGCGCCTCTCGCGCAACAATGTGAGACCGTCGATGCCGTAATAGGGATTGACCAGCGCCTGCGTCGCGACGCCGCCGATCCCGGCCGCGATATGCGGCACGCGGGCGCCGACCGCGAAAAACTTGGTGGCAACCGCGATGCCGAACTGGCCGGTCAGCGAATCGCGGGCGATGATCGACCAGGTCATGATCGCTGCCCGTTACCGTCCGGCCGCGTAGCCTTGCATGCCCCGTGGATTGGCGGCGGCGCGGCGGCGGCGGCCAATCTTGGAGGCGGCGGTGAGGCGGCCTTCCGACCAGTCGGGGCCGACCTCGACGACATGACCGCGGCCCTTCAGGGTATCGACGGTCTCCTTCGGTATGCGGTTTTCGACCACGAGCACGCCGGGGCGCGAGGTGCGCGGCCAGAACGAGATCGGGAAATGTTCGGAGTGCCAGGCCGGCGCGTCGATCGCTTCCTGCAGGTTCAGCTTGGCGTGGACATGGCGCAGGAAGAACTGCGTGGTCCATTGGTCCTGCTGATCGCCGCCGGGCGAGCCCCAGGCCATGTAGGGCTCGCCGTCGCGGGTGCACATGGTCGGCGAGAGCGTGGTGCGCGGACGCTTGCCCGGCGCCAGCGCGGCGGGATGGTCCTCTTCCAGCCAGAACATCTGGGCGCGGCTGCCGAGGCAGAAGCCGAGCTCCGGAATCACCGGCGAAGATTGCAGCCAGCCGCCAGACGGCGTCGCCGAGATCATGTTGCCGGCCTGGTCGATGATGTCGAAATGCACGGTGTCGCCGCGCACCTCGCCGAAGCGGCCGACGGTCGGCTCGCCCGCGCCCATGGCGCCAACGGCCTCGCGATGCCCCTCCGCTCGACGCATCTTGACCACCGAGCCGAAACCTTCGACCGAGCCGGGCAGGAAATCGAGCGAGGCCTTATCCCTGGAGATCAGCTTGCGGCGCTCGTCGTTATAGGCGTCCGACAGCAAGGTCGCGATCGGGATGTCGGTGAATTTTGGATCGCCATAGAATTTTTCGCGATCGGCGAATGCGAGTTTGGCAGCTTCGATCTGCAGATGGATAAACTCAGGACCCGCGGGATCGAGTCCGTCAAGTTCGAACCCCTTCAACAGCGCGAGCTGTTGCAGCATCACAGGTCCCTGGCTCCAGACGCCGGGCTTGCAGACGGTGTAGCGGCCGTAGTCATAGGTGAGGGGCGCTTCAATGGTCGGCTGCCAGCGCGCCATGTCGTCGGCGGAGAGCACGCCCTTATGCGGTGAGCCGCTGACATCCATGATGTCCTGGGTGCGGCAGAACTTGTCGATGGCATCAGCGACAAAGCCGTGCGACCAGGACTTTCGCGCGCGTTCGATCTGCGCCACGCGATCGGAGCCGGCGCTCTCGGCTTCCTGCAGAATGCGGGCGTAGGTTTCCGAGAGCTGCTTGTTGGTGAACAGCGTGCCGGGTTTTGGCACCTCATTGTTCGGCAGGTACACCGCGGCCGAGGTGGGCCAATGATTCTTGAAAAGTTTCTCGACGATCTGGATCGTCGCCGCCGCGCGCTCGACCAGCGGATAGCCGTTGGCGGCGTAGGCGATCGCGGGTTCCAGCACGTCGCGCAAGCGCATGGTGCCGTAATCGCGCAGCAGCAGCATCCAGGATTCGAACGTGCCCGGGACGCAGGCCGCCAGCAATCCCGTACCGGGCACCATCTCCAGCCCCTCGCTCTTGTAATGGGCGATGGTCGCCTTCGCCGGCGCCGGGCCTTGACCGCAGATCACTTCGGTGCGGCCGCGTTTGGTATCATGCACGATGATCGGAACGTCGCCGCCGGGACCGTTGAGATGCGGCTCGACCACCTGCAGCGTAAAGGCGGTGGCGACGCCGGCGTCGAACGCGTTGCCGCCCTTTTCCAGGATACCCATGCCGACGGCGGTCGCGATCCAGTGGGTCGAGGTGACCACGCCGAATGTGCCTTCGATTTCCGGCCGGGTCGTGAATGGATCGGGATTGATGTTGCTCATGGGAATCCAATGCTGCGCTGGTAGCGTGGTGCGGGCGCACTTGATCACAGGCGGAGGCGGCTGCCAACCGGTGGTATGCCACGGCGGGCTCGCAAACCCGTGATCAGGCCGGGATAGCGGCTGCGGCCGGGTTGTTGACGGCATGGCAGGCCACGCCGTCGATCAGCGCGGGCGCCTGCCGGCGGCAGAGGTCGAACGCCAGCGGGCAGCGCGGGTTGAACGCGCATCCGGGCGGTGGATCGATCGGGTTGGGGATCTCGCCCTGGACCGGGATCCGCTGGCGGCCGGACATCGCCAGATCCGGAACCGCGCCCAGCAACATCCTGGTGTAGGGCATTCGCGGGTTGGCGAACAAATCGCGGCCCTCGGCGATTTCGACGATACGGCCGAGATACATCACACCGATCCGGGTCGCCATGTGGCGCACCACGGCGAGGTTATGGCTGATGAAGAGATAGGTCAGGCCGAATTTGTCCTGCAGGTCGCGCATCAGATTGAGGATCTGTGCCTGCACCGAAACATCCAGCGCCGAGGTCGGCTCGTCGCAGACGATGAATTCGGCCTCGGATGCCAATGCCCGCGCAATCGCGATGCGCTGGCGCTGGCCGCCGGAAAATTCATGTGGAAATTTCAGGCCGTCGTCGGGATGCAGGCCGACGAGGCTCAACAATTCGCCGACACGCGCGGCGATGTCGCGCTCGCCCTGGATCAGGTCGAAGGCGCGGATCGGCTCGGACACGATAGCGTCGACCCGAAAGCGCGGATTGAGGCTGGCATAGGGATCCTGAAAGATCATCTGGATGCGGCGGCGCAGCCGTTGCCGCACCTGCGCCTGCCTGGTGGCGGTCATCGACACGCCGTCGATCACGACTTCGCCGGAACTCGGCGGCAGCAGGCCGACGACCATTCGCGCCACCGTGGTCTTGCCGGAGCCGGATTCGCCGACGAGGGCGAACGTTTCGCCCTTCTTGATGTCGAAGGTGACGCCATCGACGGCCTTGAGGAATTCCAGATGACCGCCTTCGAGCACGCGGTTGAGCCACGGCTTTGAGACGTCGAACGCGCGGCGCAGGTTTTTCACATCGACAAAGGCAGCGGATGTCATGCCGCGCTTTCCTTCGCGGACGCATCATAGAGATGGCAGGCAACGGCCTGCGAACCGCGCCGGATCGGCTCCGGCCGCTCGACGCGGCAGCGGTCGAACGCGAACGCGCAGCGCGGGTGGAACGAGCAGCCCGGCGGGATCGCCGACAGCCGC
>WNFM01300264.1_pt3 | contig 16859 bp, 15 predicted proteins | sample 5400271 | NCBI WGS metagenome assembly WNFM01 (sample SAMN13153352, study PRJNA577476) | soil metagenome | isolation source: 60 cm saprolite on Douglas fir-dominated hillslope | place: USA:California | collected 2013-09-17
CTGGCCTCGCCGATGGAAGTGATGGACGCGCCGTTCCGTGCCGGCGACCTCCGCCACGGCTACCAGGCCGCGGCGGACAATCTGCCGAACGACCCCCGCATCCACGAGAAAGTGGGCTCGAAGAAGATCTTCTTCAAGAACTACACGGACGCCCGCGTGGCCTACGTGATCCTGCCGGTGGCGAAGCGGGTCATGCGCGCCGAACAGGCCGCGCGGGCCTCGGGAGAGGGCTATCTGGCGGCGGTGATGATGCACGAGATCTGTCATGGCCTGGGGCCGGCCTTCGCCCGCCAGAATGGTCAACATGTGGACATTCGTGCCGCCATCGGCCCGATCTATTCGGGGTTGGAAGAGGCCAAGGCCGACGTCACGGGGATGTTCGGTCTGAAGTGGCTCGTCGATCACGGTGCCCTGCCGAAGGAGCGCCTGGAGGAGTACTACGCGTCGTACGTGGCCGGGATCTTCCGGACGGTTCGCTTCGGGACCGCCGAGGCCCATGGACGGGCGGAGATGATGGAGTTCAACGTTCTGGCCGAGCATGGCGCGGTGTCGCGCGACGCCGGCGGGCGGTATGTCATCGACTACGCGAAGATGCCGGACGCGCTCGCGGCCCTGGCCAAGGAGCTCCTGGAGATCGAGGCCACCGGGGATCGCGCCCGGGCGGAGGCCTGGTTCGCGAAGTACGACAAGATGCCTGCCGAACTGCACGCGGCCATGGACGGGATCAAAGACGTGCCGGTCGATATCGACCCGCTGATTCCGTTCGCGGAGGGCGTGCGGTGAGGCAGTGGTGGGGAGGCCAGTGGTTAGTGATTAGTGGTTAGGAAAACCCTCCACGCCACGGACTAACCGGGTTCTGCCGTCTGCCTTCCAGAAAACCAGCGTACGATAGCGGGCCATGAGCGAACTGCAGAATCCGCCCATGGGCCAGCTCGATGCCATCGACGTTGGGGGGAAGAAGTTGACCGTGCAGACCGAGTTTTTCCACCGACCTGGCTGGCGCGTCGAGACGAAGGTCTACCTCGCCGGCGCCCTGAAGAAGGTCTACGCGGAGGACCTGAGCGCGATGCCCGAGGCAGACCTCCAGCGCTTCGTCACGCAGTTCCATAAGACGCACATGGACGAGATCGTGGCGGGATTGCAGAAACTGAATAAATGAAGTTGTCGGTGCCTGCCACCTACTGTGTCGGCGTCGGCGCGCCGATGACGGGCTCGACGAAATGCGCCTCGTTGGTGGCGTTGTCGATGACCGAGGCGTAGACGAACGTGTGGCGGGAGAAGGTCTCGATCAGTACGGAGAAGTCGTCGCCGGTATCGATCATGGGGAAGAGCGCCTGCACGGACTGATGCCAGAGCGTGTTCGGAGGGACGGTGAAGCGCGACACGGCGAGGTTGCGGTCAGGGACGCGCTGGAAGGCGATGACGAACGTCGCCTCCTGGTCGCCGAGGTTGGCGAGGCCGATGTTGGTGCGGAAGGCGTCGCTGAAGGAGAGGCCGTTGAGGTACCGGACCGGGTAGTAAGGCTCTCCGTAGGAGACGCTGATCGGCTCAGGGCGAAAGACCTCCGCGCCACGGACACCATAGGCGCTGGCCCGAATGGTCACGGAGCGCCGTCCCTGCGTCCGAACCAGCAGCGGCGACATGGCCCGCTCGAGGCCGAAGGCTTCGCCGACGACGTCATCGAATCGCTGGATCCCGCCCGGGGGCATGGTCAGGACGAGCAACGGCTGATCGGAGGCGGCTGGGAGCGAGATGCCCACCGTGACTTCGGCCGAGCTCGTATTGTCGAGCTCCAGCTGCGTTTTCCAGAGGATGTTGTCTGCGCCGAGGGTCGAGCCCACCACTGGCACGTAGGCGCTAATGCTCGACTGGTCGCCGGCCGACCCTGTCTGGGCAAAGCAGTACAGCGGGCTGAGGCGCAGGACGAAGGTCCGCCGGCCGCCGCGATCGGCGTTCCGTCTCATCATGCAGTAGACGTTTCGGGGCACGAACACGTTTCAGATGAAGTGCGGTCGCACGAGGCGGCGCGCGATCACGGCCAGCTTTTCGAACTTGTTGAGCCGCATCCGATGGTGCAACACGACGAGCGGGTCGAGCCGTAGCCGTTGGAGTACGGTTGCATAAACGCCGCCCATGAGCAGCGTGGGAAAGCGGGCGTCGAAGGAGAGCTCGGTAATGAGCGGCTCCGCCCGCCGGAAATAGCCCTCGGCGCGCTCGATCTGGAACTCGATCAGTCGGCGCAGGTTCTCCGTGGGGCGAAGGGCGACGAGCTCGGCTTCGCTGACGCCGAAGCGCTCGAGCTCCTGGCGTGGCACGTAGATGCGGTCACGTCCGATGTCCTCGCCGACGTCGCGTGTCACGTTGGTGAGCTGAAGGGCAGTGGAGAGGTTGCGGCCATAGGCGAGCGCGGCCTCGGTCTTGTAGCCGAAGATGGCGAGCGAGATGTCGCTGATCGAGGACGCCACCAGGTCGCAATAGCCGAGGAGCTCATCGAACGTCTCGTAGCGAGTCTTCACCATGTCCTGGCGACAGCCGTCGATCAGGGCCACGAATGCTGCCTTGGGTATAGCGAACGCCGCCAGTGTGTCGCCGAGCGCGATGGTGATCGGGTGGGTAGGGTGGCCGGCATAGCAGGCGTCGAGCTCGCGCTGCCAGGAGTCGAGCTGGCGCATGCGCTCGGTGTTTCCCCCCTCGAGAATCCCTTCGTCGGCGATGTCGTCCGCCCACCTGCACCAGGCATACGCCGCATAGACGGCGCGCCGTTTCGGCGTGGGGAGGAATCGAAAGCCGACCGAGAAGTTCGCGCCGTAGCGATGCGTGATCGTCCGGCAGAAGGTGTACGCCTCTTCCACAGTGGGGGAGAGTGGTAGTGGCAGCGCGTCCGTCGTCATGATGCCTGACTCGGTCCAAGGGGTGGCACGCGCATCTCGGTGTCGCGGGCCCGGCACCAGTGCACCCCCGGCTTGTGCAGGCAGCGTCCGTCATGCCGCCAGAATCGGCGGATCACGGGCGCCAGCATCCGCTTCCACCAGCGTCCCTGATGCCAGCCGTACAGATAGTTGTTGAAGTCCGTCGCCTTGGAGGCTTGTCGGACGAACATGCCCAGGCCGAAGTTGCCGCCGGCCTCATAGAGGAAGCGATTGACGAGGCTGGTCTCCTGTTTGGGGCCGAGCGACTCCTGCCACAGCTCGTCGAAGTCGCGGCTTTCCAGGATGCTGCGCGCAGCGAGGTTTCCGCTGGTGAGGGCATAGCGGATGCCGAGGCCGAAGAGATAGTCCTGAAACCCGGCAGCCTCGCCGACGAAACGCGAGCCGTTGGCCGTCGCCCCCGTCTTCAGGTGGAAGTTCATATAGGAGTAGCCGGTGCGAAACTCGACTGGGATCTCGAACCCATGCAGAGCCTTGGCCGCGGCGAGCGAGCGATCGAAGTAGTCGTCGATCTGCTTGAATCCAGAGACGATCGCGCAGCCGAATGTGGCGATGCCGTCGAGGATGAACAGGTACGAATAGCCACCTGGCGCGAGCCGGTGGTCGAAGTAAACATCGACCCGCTCGTCAGCTGACGTCGCCCAGGTCATCTCCTTCGCCAGCCCGTCGGGGGTGGCGGGACCGGTGGCTACTACGTCGGCCTTGGCCGGGTCGAGCCGCGAGTTGAAAATCACCCTGGCGCCAGCTTCCTGAGCCTGGGCGAGCAGTCCGCGGTCGAGCGTGCCCTCCTCGGCGCCGCGACGGATGAAGTAGCCGAAGGGCTGGCCGCTATGGATCGCGCGGGCCTTGCCGTGCGCGTCGTAGAACATCGCCCAGTCGGCGGGGCGGAAGTAGAAGTTCCGGGCCACTCCGATGCGGTCGAGGAACGTCTCCACCGGCTCCCGCTCGGACGAGGCCTCGATGATCTGGAGGTCGCCGATGAACCGCATGCCGACGTCGCGTTTAGCCTCGTGGACTTCGACTTGGCGGCCGGCCCTGGCCAGGGCGATGGCCGCGGCGAGGCCTGAGGGTCCGGCGCCGGCGATACGAATGGGATCTGCGGATGACATCAGTCGGGGTATGGTATCGCGCTCCGAACGGCGTGAATTCCGCAATGACTAGACCCCGCCATATCCGCGCCACACAGCAGCCGTAGATTCGATACGCATGACGAAGAGTGCCGCCACGGAAGTCAAACTTGCCGCCAAGCGGCGCGGAGGTTTCGCGCTGCTTGTGGCGACTGGGATTCTGCTCAGCAGGATCGCCGGGCTCGTCCGCGAACGCGTCTTCGCACACTACCTCGGCAGCTCGAAGGCGGCCGATGCGTTCAAGGCTGCCCTGAAGATCCCCAACTTTCTGCAGAACCTGTTCGGTGAAGGGGTACTGTCGGCGTCCTTCATCCCCGTCTATGCCAAGTTACTCGCTGATGACGACGAGCGGATGGCGGGGCGGGTGGCCGGGGTCTTCGCCTCGATGCTCGCCCTCGGAGTGAGCGTCATCGTGCTGCTGGGAGTCCTGACGACGCCCTGGATCCTCTCCCTCATCGCGCCGGGTTTCGAAGGCGAGACGCGCCTTCTGACCATCCGCATCGTCCGTATCCTCTTTCCCGGCGTAGGGCTGCTGGTGCTCTCCGCCTGGTGCCTCGGCATCCTGAACAGCCATCACAAATTCTTTCTGTCGTACGTCGCGCCGGTGCTGTGGAACGTGGCCATGATCGCCACGCTGGTCATCTTCGGTACACGTCTGGCCCAGGGTGACCTCGCCATCGCCCTGTCCTGGGGCACGGTCGTCGGCTCGGCACTGCAGTTCGGGATTCAGATCCCGTTCGTCTTCCGCTATGCGCAGCACATCTCCTTCGGTCTCGACCGCGCACTCGAGCCGGTCCGCTCGATCTTCCGCAACCTAGGGCCGGTCGTCGTCGGCCGAGGGGTCGTGCAGCTCAGCGCGTACATCGATCAGTGGATCGCCAGCTACCTGCCCTCGGGTGCCGTCTCGAGCCTTGCGTACGCGCAGACCATCTACCTCCTGCCGATCAGCCTCTTCGGCATGTCTGTGGCGGCGGCGGAACTGCCGCAGATGTCGCGGCAGACAGGCTCCGCCGAGGAGGTCCATGAGGCGTTGCGCAAGCGGCTGCAACGAGGCCTCCGGCAGATCGCGTTCTTCGTTGTGCCGACGGTTGTGGCGTTCGTGGCCATCGGACGCATTCTCGTGGCCGCTCTTTACCAGACCGGCCAGTTTGGCGACGACCAGACGCTGTATGTCTGGTACATCCTGGCCGGGTCCACCGTGGGGCTGTTGGCGATGACCCTCGGCCGCCTCTACTCGTCCGCGTTCTACGCGCTGCGCGACACGAAGACGCCGCTGAAGTTCGCTGTCGCGCGCGTGGCGCTGACGGCCATCCTCGGCTACCTCTTCGCCTTCCCGCTGCGCTGGATGCTGGTCGACATCGTCCGGTTCGCGAGAATGCCGCTGCCGGCAGCGACGGGAGGGGCAACAGCCATGGGTACGGTCGGACTAACGGGATCAGCGGGCATAGCGGGATGGCTCGAGTACATCCTCCTGCGCACCTTCCTTCAGCGCCGGATTGGCCGCGTGAGCTTGCCCGTGATGCTGCAGCTCAGTCTCTGGTCGTCGGCCATCATCGGCGCGGCCGCGGCCATCGCCTTCGACCTCTTCCTCGCGCATCGCATCGCCCAACACTTGCCGGCACATCACATCGCCGAGGCCCTGCTGGTGGCGGGAGTGTTCGGAGTCGTGTACTTCGGCGCCGCGATCGCCAGCGAGATACCCGAGGCGAAGGCGACGTTGTCGCGGTTGAAGCGGAAGTAGGCATCTCAACACTGACAGCTTTCTTGCTACGATCCGTGGCGTGACCATCGCCCAACCGACGGAGACGCGCGGAACTGTGACTCCTAGGCCCGGCGCCGACCCGCGCGAGGTCATCCTGGACGTCAAGAACCTTCGCACGTCGTTCGCGACGGAGAGCGGATGGATTCATGCCGTCGACAACGTCTCGTTCAACGTCCGCAAGGGTGAGGCCGTTGCGCTGGTGGGGGAGTCGGGATGCGGCAAGAGCGTGACGGCGATGTCGATCATGCGCCTCATCATGCCCCCGGGGAAGATCACAGGAGGGGATCCGCTTCAAAGGGCTCGACCTGGCATCCCTCTCGGAACGCGACATGCGCAACGTGAGGGGCGACGACATCGCCATGGTCTTCCAGGAGCCGATGACGTCGCTCAATCCCGTGTTCAAGATCGGCGCGCAGGTGTCGGAAGCCATTCGCATCCACCGCAAGGTCTCGAAGAGAGAGGCGTGGAAGCTGGCGGGGGACATGCTGGAGCTGGTGTCGATCCCTGATCCTCGGAAGCGTCTCGACGATTATCCGCACCAGCTGTCCGGCGGCATGCGGCAGCGCGTCATGATCGCCATGGCGCTGTCGTGCGACCCGGAACTGCTGATTGCAGACGAGCCGACGACCGCCCTCGACGTCACCATTCAGGCTCAGATCATGGAACTGCTGGCCAACCTCCAGCAGCGCCTCGGCCTGGCCATCCTGCTGATCACCCACGACCTGGGCATCGTCGCGGAGTTCTGCGAGCGCGTGGTGGTCATGTACACGGGGCGTGTCGTCGAGGAAGCCACCGTCCTCGATCTGTTTGCCAAACCGTCCCACCCGTACACCCAGGGGCTGCTGCGATCGTTGCCCGGCACGGCGACCGAAGGAGCGCGGCGGCTGCCGACCATCAAGGGCATGGTCCCGCCGATCTCGAGTCTGCCTCCCGGGTGCAAGTTCAATCCCCGTTGTCCCGACGTGATGGAGATCTGTCTCGGCCGCGAGCCGGCGTTGATGGGGGTCGGTCCGGGGCACAATTCTCGTTGCTATCTCGACGGCGATGCGGCAGATGCGGAGAGGGGTTGAAATGTTGAATGTTGAATGGCGAATGTTGAATGCTGAATGGCTGCCTGCAGCGGGGTCGTTCAATTCAACATTCAACATTCAACATTCGACATTCAACATTTCCGTCTCGGTCAGGGGATGCGCCCGATGAGCGCACTTCCAGTTCCCGCCATGGAGCCTCTCCTCGATGTCCGTGACCTCAGGAAGTACTTCCCTGTGAAGCGGGGTGTGCTCGGGCGCGTCGTGGCGAACGTCAAGGCGGTGGACGGCGTCAGCTTCGCCATTAGCCGAGGTGAGACGCTCGGCCTCGTCGGCGAGTCGGGCTCGGGCAAGACCACGGTCGGGCGCTGCATCCTGCGGCTCATCGAGCCGACCTCGGGGCGTGTGGAGATCGACGGCACCAACGTCCTCGAGCTTGGTTCGGGCGACCTGCGGCGGATGCGGCGCCGCATGCAGATCGTCTTTCAGGACCCCTACGGGTCACTCAATCCCCGGATGACCGTCGGCACGATCATCGCCGAGCCCCTGATCATTCATGGCGGGATGAACGGCGCTGAACGCGATGCGCGCGTTGCCGAATTGCTGCAGAAGGTCGGTCTCCAGCCGGAGTACCGCTCGCGGTATCCCCATGAGTTCTCCGGGGGCCAGCGCCAGCGGATCGGCGTGGCGCGGGCGCTGGCGACGAATCCAGAGCTCGTCGTCCTCGACGAGCCGGTGTCCGCACTCGACGTCTCCGTCCAGGCGCAGGTCATCAACCTCCTGCAGGACCTCCAGGACGAGCTGGGGCTGACGTATCTCTTCATCGCCCACGATCTCTCGGTGGTCGAGCACATCTCGACCCGTGTGGCCGTGATGTACCTCGGCAAGGTGATGGAACTGGCCCCACGCGAGCGGCTCTACGCGCAGCCGCTGCATCCATATACGAAGGCCCTGCTGTCAGCCGTTCCCATCCCCGACCCGACCACGAAGAAGAAGCGCATTCTTCTGGAGGGCGACATTCCCACGCCGCTCGACCCGCCCACCGGCTGCGTCTTCCACACACGCTGCCCCATCGCGCAGTTCCCTATCTGCAGCGAGCAGGTGCCCGCGCTGCTGGAGCACAAGCCAGGACAGTTCGCAGCGTGTCACTTCGCGGGGGAGAGCATTCCGGAGAAGTAGTTAGCATGTTCGTCATGAAACGAGTGCCGTTCGCCGCTCTGTTCACCTTGCTCGCATTCCGCGCGTTCGCCGGGCCGTCCGAGGCCACGCTCTTCGTCGACTGTACTGACGTACGGCGCGGCGTGTTCCACACCCATGTCGTCCTTCCCGCTACTGCGGGGCCGATGACGTTCGTCTATCCGAAGTGGATTCCGGGCGAGCACACGCCGACGGGACCGTTGATGCAGATGGCCGGCCTGCACGTTCGCGCAGGCGGGAAGGAGATCGCGTGGACGCGCGATGGCGTCGATCTCTTCGCCTTTCACATCGAGGTGCCGCCGGCGGCGAATGCGGTCGACATCGACTTCGACTACCTCTCGCCGTCGTCCACCTTCGGCGCGGGCTATGGCGAATCGGCGAACTCCACGCAGCAACTGCTTTTGTTGCCGTTCAACCATGTCGTGCTCTACCCGGCGAACACGCCCTCGGACAACATCACCTTCCGCGCCTCGGTGAAACTGCCTCCAGGATGGACCTTCGACACGGCACTCCCCGTCGCAGGGCGAAACGGTGAGCGCATCGACTTTGCGCCGGCGTCGCTCACCACGCTGATCGACTCTCCGCTCGTTGCCGGCGCATTCATGCGTACGGTTCCCATCGCCGATGCAGGCCGCGAGCGACTGACCATTACGGCGGATTCCGCACCCGCCCTGGCGCTGCCGGACTCCCGGATCGCGCAGCTTCGCAAGCTCGTGGCTGAGACAGATGCGCTCTTCGGCGCGCGGCACTACGGCGAGTATCACTGGCTGGTCACACTCTCCGATCTCATCGAGCCGCAGGGACTGGAGCATCATCACAGCACCGACATCCGCGCGAAGGAGCGCGCCTTTGTCGAGTCCGACTGGACGGCGCGCACGATCACGATCCTCTCGCACGAGTTCGTCCACTCCTGGAACGGCAAGTACCGCCGCCCGGCCGGGCTGGCGACACCCGACTACCAGGCGCCGATGTCGGGCGAGATGCTCTATGTCTACGAAGGGATGACACGCTACTTCGGCGATCTGGTCGTCACGGCGCGCTCAGGCATGCGCACGGCGGAGGAGGACCGCGAATTCGCCGCATGGGTGGCCGCCAATCAGGACCGCAACCGCCCCGGACGCGAGTGGCGGCCGCTGGTAGACACCGCGGTTGCCGTAGCGTCGATCAACGAAGCGCCTGGGGAAGAAGTGCCGTACCGCCGCTCGCTCGACTACTACGACGAGTCGATGCTGGTATGGCTGGACGCCGACACCATCATCCGAGCCAGGACGAACAACAGCAAGTCGCTCGACGACTTTGCGCGCTTGTTCTTCGGAGCGCCCGCTACCCGCGGTACAGTCGTCAAGCCCTATACCGTGAGCGACCTCGTGGCCGCGCTCAATCAGATTGCACCCTATGACTGGCGGGGACGGCGCGCTGGAGGAGGCTGGTTGGCGGCTCGTCTACAACGACACACCGAACGCCTATCTGGCACTGCGGGAGCGCACGAACAAGCAGACCGATGTCAGCTTCTCCCTCGGCATGTGGGTGAAGCAGGACGGCACGATCGCCGACGTCGTCTACGGCTCGCCCGCATATGCCGCTGGCTTGACGCCAGGCATAAAGGTCACAGCCGTCAACGGACGGAAGTTCGACAGCGACGTCCTGCACGAAGAGATCCGCGCCGCGAAGACCTCGGGCAAACCGATCGGCTTCTTTGCCGAGCAGGCCAGTTTCGCCGGACTCTTCACCGTCGATTCCCACGACGGCGACCGCTACCCGCACCTGGTGCGGATCGAGGCGAAGCCGGACGTACTGAGCGAGATTCTGCGCCCGCATTCGCAGTAGCCATCCAAGCGCATCCTGCCGCGGCCAGACGGCAGGATGCCGAAGAACCGGTCTACTTCATCAGCAGGTTATAGACCTGGTCGAGGGTCAGCGTTACTTTCTGGTTCGACTGCCCCCAGAACGTCACTGTGCCACTGTTCTCCTCGAGGGTGATCTTGTAGACGTAGCGGGCGCCCTTGACCTCGAGTTGATTGGTCAGGTTGCCTTTTGGATCGTAGGAGACGATTCCGAAACTGACACGGTTGTCGATGTAGCTCATCGGCCAGTACGTGAACCCACCGACCGCGAGGGCGGGCGAGGTGGGTGCCGACTGCAGGGAATCAGGGCCGACCAGCGCGGTGGACTTCATGCCGGCGGGAACCGGACCTGGGGGCTTCGGCAGGTGAATCACGGACAGCATATTCATCGTTACAGCCATAGGTCTCTCTCTCCTTTGAGGGCTGAGTATAAAGAAGGGGAGGAGTGACGAGGATCTCGAACGCCTGGCCTCGGACGGGATAGAGTCGGTGCAACATGAGCGCGGCGGACGATCAACGTCAGTCTAGCAGTACGCCGATTCTCTATCGCCAGGCTCCACTTCCCCCTCAGGTGAAGGTCAGGTCAGGCGAGACGCTCGTGGTCATCGCATGGTCATGCGTCTTCGTCGCCATCGCCACCAGTTTTGCTGTGGGTCATCCCGTCATTCCTGAGCCGGCGTTGCGACGGATCTACGACTGGGCGACCGCCGAATGGACGTGGACGCGGGGCGCTGTCCTGGCAGCGTCGATATTCGGCGCCTACCTGCTGATGATCGCGGTGCACGAGAGTGGGCACGTTCTGGGCGGACGCTTGGTGGGGTTTCGCTTCCAGTCCATTCGCGTCGGTCCCTTCATGATCGACCGGCCGTTTCGCCCGTCGCTCTACGGCGGTCCGGGTGCGCTGATCAACGGCGTGGCGGTGACGCTTCCGGTCACGACGGACCGGCTGGCCCGGCGCGCGATCCTGATGGTGCTGGCCGGCCCAGGGGCGAACCTGCTATCGGCGCTGGTGATGTTGCTCCTTTGTCGCCTTCTCGATTGTGAACGGTTTCAGCGACCTCATTCCAATCGAGGCGCGCCTCGGCGTCTCAGACGGCAGGCGGATCGGAATGCTCCTCCGAGGAGGCGAGAGGGGCGAACGTTGGCTTGCCGTGATGAAGCTGAACGCCGAGCTCGCGGGCGGCGCGTCCCCTGCAGCGGTCTCGCCCGACTTCCTCGCCAGGGCCATCGCCCTTCGGGACAACTCGGCGGACACCGTCAGCGGTCACGCCTTCGCGTATACCGCCGCGCTCTATCAACACGACATTGCCCGAGCCGGCCAGTTGCTCGAAGTCTGTCTGACGTATGCAGGCTACGCGGGCGCTTTCGTGAGAGAAGCGTTGATGAGCGACACAGGCGTCTTCGTGGCCAAGCGCCTCCAGCGTCCTGACCTCGCGCGGCTATGGTTTGCCGACATGCCATCTGCCACGCAGCGGCCGTGGCTGCGCGCGCGTGGAGGTGGCGATCCTCGAGGCGGAGGGTGATCGCGCGGGCGCCCTGAAAAAGCTGGACGACCTCGAAGCGTCTCTGCTGGCCCTGCCGAACGCGACTCAGCGGCGCCTCCTGGCTCAGAACCTTCCGCAGTGGCGGGCGGAACTGTGTGGTTAGTTTAGGGGTTCACGCCTGACCGGAGAATCCTATACGGTGACGACCCGCGTAATGCTCGTTTGGGTCCGGCGAAATGGGCGGTGGCAGATCATCGAATCGCAGACCACGGCAGCCAAGGCCCGCGGGATGAAGCGGTTGTGACGGGCACATCCAGCGCGGCCATCCGTGCCGTGTTACGATTGCCCAATTTCCTACTGAGGAGCCTTTCTTCCCATGTCGATGCACAGGCATTTGTTCACCTCGGAGTCGGTGACCGAGGGACATCCCGACAAGATTGCAGACCAGATTTCAGACGCCATTCTCGATGCCGTTTTGGCGGAAGACCCATTGGGCCGCGTAGCGTGTGAGACCCTCGTCACCACCGGTCTGGCCATGATCTCCGGAGAGATCACCACCAAGACGTACGTCGACTTTCCGTCGATCGTTCGCAACACCATCCGCGAGATCGGCTACACCCGCGCCAAGTACGGTTTCGACAGCGAGACATGTGCGGTCATCTCCTCGATCGATCCGCAGTCTCCCGACATCGCCCAGGGCGTCGACACGGGCGGCGCAGGCGATCAGGGCCTCATGTTCGGCTTCGCCTGCCGCGAGACGGCCGAGCTCATGCCGCTGCCGATCATGCTGGCGCATAAACTCGTCCGCCGCCTCAGCGAAGTGCGTAAGGCGAATGACGTCGACTTCCTCCGTCCCGATGGCAAGTCACAGGTGACGATCGAGTACGAGGGCAAGCGCCCCATCCGCGCATCGGCCATCGTCATCTCCACACAACATTCGCCCAGCGTCAGCAATCGCGACCTGCGCGAGGCCGTCATCGACAAGGTGATCAAGCCTGTCGTTCCGGCCGAACTGATCGACAAGGACACCATCTTCCACATCAATCCCACCGGCCGCTTCGTCATCGGCGGCCCGCAGGGCGACACCGGCCTGACTGGCCGCAAGATCATCGTCGACACCTATGGCGGTCGCGGTCGTCACGGGGGCGGCGCGTTCTCAGGGAAAGATCCCACCAAGGTCGACCGCTCGGCCTGCTACATGGCCCGCTACATCGCCAAGAACCTCGTGGCCTCGGGCCTGGCGGACGAAGTCGAGGTACAACTTGCCTATGCCATCGGCGTGGCTGACCCGGTCTCGGTCTATGTCGACACCTTCGGTACAGGCCGCGTGGAGCAGGACAAGATCGTGGCCCTCGTGCGCGAGCACTTCCAGATGACGCCACGCGGCATCAACGAGTCGCTCCGCCTTCGTCGGCCCATCTTCAAGAAGACCGCGGCCTACGGCCACTTCGGGCGGACTGAGCCGGAGTTCACGTGGGAAGCGACGGACAAGGCAGAGGCGCTGCGCGCTGCTGCCGGCGTCGGCGCCGAAGCCGTAACCGTGTAGTCTCTCGAAACTGTTCTTGAGCGCCGGCCTTGTGCTGGCGCTCGTGTTTCATCACGTTCGACGTGGTCTGCATCACGGCAGATCTCTCACCTGGGACTGATGATTCCTGCGGCAGCGGTGAGAGCAGCTAAAAGGAGATGACATGAAGCGCCTGGTTCTTGTCCTCGGTTTGTTTTGTCTGTCGTTCGTCGCCATTCCTCTGATGGCCCAGCCGTTTGGTTCCTATCTGAGCATTCCATCCGGCGAGGGATACATCGCCATTCCGCATTCCTCCGACTTCAACTTCACGACCGGATTCACGTTTGAGGCGTGGGTGTCGGTCAGGGATAACGGTTCCTGCTCTAACATCTTTGGAAATCAGTACAGCGTGGCTCAGTGGGTCGGCATCTGCGGCACGACGCTCCGCTCGTACGATCGCGGCACGGCGTCTCTCTACGACGCCGGAAAAGTGCCTGCTAACGACTGGACGCACATCGCCGTGACGTGGGACGGCACCAACCGCAAGCATTACATCGACGGGGAACTGGTGGGCACGCACCCCGAAAGCGGGAATCTGACCAACGCCACCGGCGAAATCCGCATTGGAAGCGACGTCGCCTACGCGAACCACTCGCCCATTGGCCAGATCGATGAAGTGCGTATCTGGAACATAGGCCTCACCCAGGCGCAGATTCGCGCGAACATCAATCAGAAGATCACGAGCCCCCAGACGGGACTTGTGGCCGTCTATCACCTCGACGGCAATGGTGCCGACGGCATCTCGTCCCACAACGGCGCGGTGACAGGAACAGCGGTGTTCGGCAGTACGGCCGTCGTGGCAACCTGCACGAACACGGCAACGTCTCTCTGCATCGGGTCGAACCGGTTCGCCGTGAACGTGAAGTGGCTGACCACCGACGGCTCCACAGGCGTCGGCACAGTCGTTCCCGGATACAGCGCAGACTCCGGACTCTTCTGGTTCTTCGGCTCGACGAACTGGGAACTGCTCGTCAAGCTTCTCGATGGTTGCTCGCTGAACTCGCGGAAGTGGTTCTTCTCCGCGGCCACCACGGATCAGCACTTTGAGGCCGTCGTCACCGACGTGGCAAACGGCGTGACGAAGCGCTACTTCAATTATCTCGGCGCGGCTGCGCCGGCCAACACCGACACCGACGCGTTCGCGACCTGCCCGTGAATTCAGTTGTCAGTGGTTTGTGGTTAGTTGTTAGTGTCTTCGCCAGGGGTGGTTCCACTAACCCTGACGGCTAACAACTAACCCAACCACTGACAAACCCTCGCGCGCAACACTAACCTCTAACCACTGACCACTGACAGCTGACAACTGGTCACTCAAAGAACGGCATCTGGGCGTTCTCGGGTGACTCGAGGTCGGCGATCAGCACGGCTACCCCGAGCTCGCCCTTCCAGAGGCTGTTCGGTCGCTGTGCCTCCTCCCGAACGCTTGCGGCGTGATTGGCCAGGCGGCGGGCATGGCTGAGCCACTCGCCGCTGCCCGTGTGCTTGTACAGATTCAAAAGGGCATACGCAGAGATCCGCGGTGTACATCGGCTCCTCCGCGGTGTGCCGTGCGGTCTCCTCGGCCAGTCGCAGCCAGCGCTCTTCGCCGAAGGCGGCATGGGCCGCCGTCCAGGTGAACACATGCCCCGCGCTGCCGTTGCACCAGCCCGAGAGGACATCGTGTGGATGGCCGTCGGCCTGCCGCCGCCAGTACGACGCGCTGCCGCGACGTACGCGCATCGTGGCTCCAGAGTGACTCGGTCGGCGTCCAGCGCTCGACATCGACTCCGTAGCGGCGCACGCGCTCGAGGGCGAAGCCGCAGACAGTCTCGCGATCGCCGCCGGGTGCGCTCAGCTTCGCCAGCGCCAGGGCATTGCCGAGCTTCGTTGCGAGCCAGAGGCGCCAGCTCTCAATCGTTACCTCGTCAAGGACCAGCTGTCACCATGCCATCATTAACGGAGTGCGAACAGCGTCGTGCTGCTGCCTGGTGTACTGACATTGGCCGCATAGTGGTCGAGCGTAAAGGCAAGAGTCCGCTGCGCACCTAAAGTCAGGGACATGTCCCGCTCTTCGATCTTCTTCGCGACGGTCGTGGGAGGGGGAAGGTTCATGATGGCGACGTGCGTGATACCGTCGTGTTTGAGGCGGCCGTACAGCACCTCCGGGGTGGAGCCCTCGAGGTACCGAGAGAGTCGCGGGCCGTCGAAGTTCCCGCCGCCCCGCACCTGATGGTCGAACCAGTACGTCTCGCTCATGCCGATCACCAGAGTGCGCGAGTCGGGCGGCAGTGATGCGTCGAGTGCGCGCAGCGGCTTGAACGAGGTGCGCATCTTGGTCAGATACTCGGCCTCCGTCGTCGGCGTCGCGATCAACGAGAAGGCGTCTGTCGACTCGACCACATAGACACAGAGCATGACCTGGGCGGCGACGGCGGTCGCAAGCGCGATGCGCAGGGTTCGGCTTTCCGGAGGGATCTGCGCACGCGAGGCGGCAACGGCGAAGAACGGCACGAGGATTCGCGCCGACGGTGCGAGGAACATCAGGCCGAATCCTGCCGCCAGCATCAGCCAGCCAGAAGCGCCGATGGTGGCGACCGCGACTCCCATGAGCGAGGCGCCGAGGCTCTCGTCGATGAAATGGCCGTCGAAGACGTACGAGGAAAGGTAGACGGGCGAACGGTAGCCGGACACGTGGGGCGCGTCCGCCGACAGAAACGGCGCAACCGGATTGCCTGTGAGGATCAGATTTCGCAAAAAGAACACAGAACCGATGGTGAGGCCGATCGCAACAACACGCCAGCGGGCAGCCGGCGTGAGCTTCCGGAATCCCGCCACGAGCAGCAGCGCCGCGATCGGTACGAAGGTGTACTTGGTCAAGAGGCCCGCCCCGAGTGCAGCGACCGCGGTGGGCACGTCGCCCTCCTCGATGGCGGCTGCCAAGGCGATGGCCAGGCCGGCCAGCGGCCAATCGACCAGCGACCACCCGGCCGTGATGGCCAGTGCCGGCGTTGCGACGATCGCGGCGGTGATGAGGAGGTTGCCCGTCCGGCGAGCGATCACGACTGTTGCTGCCACTGCCACGAGCAGGTGCAATAGATGCGAGGAAAGGCCGCCGGCTACGTTGCCGAGAATCGCCAGCAAGGGCAGGCTCGCCGACTCGACTCCCATCGGGAAGTACGAATGCGAGACGAGCGGCAACTCGATGGCTCGCCCCTCCTTAACCCAAGTCCAGGGCACGGCGAGGTGGTAGGCCAGCTCGTCGAGCGAGGAAGGAGGCGTCTGGGCGGCGACGAACGCACAGAGAAAGACGATGACGATGGCGACCAGAGCGAAGCGATCCGACGCCGTGAGAATCGTCGGGGTGGCCCGGGTTCGGGTCTCGATGTGGCGGGCGACGGCGTAGGCGCCGGCCAGGCCGAACACGACGAGCAGGGGAATCATCGTCCACGAGGCGAGGCGGATCGTCGCTACAAGGAAGCAGGCGGTACCAAACAGCGGCACGCCAAGGAGTAGATCGAGCGCCAGGTCGGGGTGGGCGGTCTCATCGTCGAAATGCCAGACCCGCCCGCGCAGCCCGCGAGCGATGAATCCGATTCCGATGGCCGCCAACGCATCCAGCAGCGCCAGGAGCAGGGGGACAGCCAACCGCTGGGCCAGCCCGCCCACCAGCGCGAACTCCTCGAGAAAGACGAGGAGCAGGTAGATGGTGGCGACGATGGCGACGATGCGCTTGGTCTTTGACATCTCCGGTTAGACGCGCGGGAGCGCGTTTCGTAACGCCAGGACGTCTTCGATGATGGCTCGCGCTGCCTCGGGACGGATCTGGGTGGCGCGGTCGCTCAATGCTGACGGCGGGTCGTCGTGCACTTCCATGAAGAAGCCGTCCGCGCCAGCGGCGGCGGCCGCGCGAGCCAGCGGCCGCGCGAACTGCGGCGTGCCGCCCGTCT
>WNFM01128708.1_pt3 | contig 16854 bp, 17 predicted proteins | sample 5400271 | NCBI WGS metagenome assembly WNFM01 (sample SAMN13153352, study PRJNA577476) | soil metagenome | isolation source: 60 cm saprolite on Douglas fir-dominated hillslope | place: USA:California | collected 2013-09-17
AAGCATGCCATCCCGCCTTATGATGCGATTTTGTTGCTCTCGCCGAAGCGCGCGGGCGATGAAAATCTTGCAACCGCGCTGCAGCCACTCGTCGGCGCCATTGACGTTGCCACCATGCGTACCGCCAATGCGCGCGCTTCGAACGGCAAAGAGACACCGGGCGCCGTAGCTCGCTGGCTGGAAGGTGAGATCGCCAGGCGCCACTAAAGCGAGTTGCGGTCGTCCTTGCCTATGGAGGCGGCCCGTTGCGCTTGCGCTAGTTTTTGCTCTTGTCCACCAGCGCGCGCTGTTTGATCCACGGCATCATTTCGCGAAGTTTGGCGCCCACCTGCTCGATCGGATGCTCGGCGAGCTTGGCCCTGGTGGCCTTAAATGAAGTCTGATTGACCTTGTTTTCAAGCATCCATTCGCGCGTGAAACGGCCGGACTGAATATCGGCCAGCACCTTTTTCATCTCGGCCTTTGTTTCTGCCGTGATCACGCGCGGGCCGGAGACATATTCCCCATACTCGGCCGTGTTTGAAACCGAGTAATTCATATTGGCAATGCCACCCTCGTAGATCAGATCAACGATGAGCTTCACCTCATGCACGCACTCGAAATAGGCCATCTCGGGCGCGTAACCGGCCTCGACCAGCGTTTCGTATCCCGCCTTCATCAATTCCACGAGGCCACCGCACAGCACGGTTTGCTCGCCGAACAAATCGGTCTCGCATTCTTCCTTGAACGTCGTCTCGATGATACCGGCGCGGCCGCCACCGATCGCCGATGCATAGGAGAGTCCGAGATCGTGAGCATTGCCGGAGGCATCTTTGTGAATGGCGACAAGGCAAGGCACGCCTGCACCGCGCTGATATTCCGAGCGGACGGTGTGGCCGGGGCCTTTGGGCGCGATCATCAGCACGTCGAGATCGGCGCGTGGCTCAATCAGGTTGAAATGCACATTAAGTCCGTGCGCGAACATCAACGCCGCGCCGTCCTTCATGTTCTTGGCAAGGTGGTCGCGATAGATATCGCCCTGCAATTCGTCGGGCGTCAGCATCATCATCACGTCGGCCCATTTGGCGGCATCCGCGACTTCCATCACTTTGAACTTTTCGGCCTCGGCCTTTTTGACGCCGGCGGACGTTTTACGCAGCGCCACCGCAACGTCCTTCACGCCGCTGTCGCGTAGATTGAGCGCATGGGCATGACCCTGGCTGCCATAACCGATGATGGCGACCTTCTTACCCTTGATCAGGTTCAGGTCGGCGTCGCGATCGTAGTAGACACGCATGATACTTGGTCCCTCGTTCAGCCAATGGCCGCTTGATATGTCGGAGCTGTCCCCGCCGCGCTGCTTCTAAGTTGCCCCAGCACCTGGGGCAAGTCCCTCCGGCGGTTTCCCTTTATCGGCCGTCGCGCTGCCGTCTGATCTGCAACCGGCCTGCATACAGCAGCGCGAAGCCAGCCAGCACGCTGCCGTATTTGATGACCTCGGGCATTTTAGAGCTTTGCTCGAAGCAATAAGGGCGAGCGCTGGCGAAGCTCATACTGATGCAACGCTCATTCTCCAGCGAATAAGGCTTCAAGAACACCCCCAGCATGATCAGCGGGATTGCCAGGATCGTCAGACCCATCGTCTACATCCCCTCCGGCCCACGCATGATCGCGGCAATGCCCGTGCGCGCAACCTCGATGAGGCCGAGCGGCAACATGAGCGCAATGAACTGCTCGATTTTGTCGCTGGCGCCCGTGATCTCGAAGACAAAGCTTTCGGTGGTCGCGTCGATGACGCGCGCGCGGAACGCATCCGCCAGCCGCAGCGCTTCGACCCGATTATCGCCCTTGCCCTTGACCTTGACCATCGCAAGCTCGCGCTCGATGGCGTTGCCCGCGGTCGTCATATCGACCACATGATGCACGGGAACCAGCCGGTCGAGCTGGTTCTTGATCTGCTCAATCACCATCGGTGTGCCGGTGGTGACAATCGTGATCAGCGAAAGATGTTGGCGGTGTTCGGTCTCCGACACCGTGAGAGACTCGATGTTGTAGCCGCGGCCGGAGAACAGTCCGATGACGCGAGCGAGCACACCGGGCTCGTTGTCGACAAGCACCGAAAGCGTATGAGTTTCCGCCTTTTGAGCGGTCGGCGCGGCTGGATAATGACTTGTCGTGGGAGCGTTCATCACACCATCACCTTACCTTCTTCGGTGATGGCATCTTCCACGCTGACGCCTGCATCACCGAGCAGCATCTCGTTATGCGCGCGTCCCGATGGGATCATCGGGAAGCAGTTCTCCTTGGGATCGACCACGCAGTCGAACAGCACGGGCTTGTCGACCTCGATCATCTCCTTGATCGCGCGGTCAAGATCGGCTGGCTTTTCGCAGCGGATGCCGTGCGCATGGTAGGCTTCGGCCAGCTTGACGAAATCCGGCAACGCTTCCGAATAGCTCTCGGCATAGCGTCCGCCATGCAACAATTCCTGCCACTGGCGCACCATTCCCATGTAATTGTTGTTCAGGATGAAGATTTTGACCGGCAGCCTGTATTGCACAGCGGTCGAGATCTCCTGCATCGTCATCAGCACCGAGGCTTCGCCGGCGATGTCGATAACCAGGGATTTCGGATGCGCGAGCTGAACGCCGACGGAGGCCGGCAACCCATAACCCATAGTGCCGAGACCGCCTGAGGTCATCCAGCGGTTTGGCTCCTGGAACGCATAGAACTGCGCCGCCCACATCTGGTGCTGACCGACCTCGGTCGTGATGTAGCAGTCCTTGTCCTTGGTCAGCTCATAGAGCCGCTGGATCGCGTATTGCGGTTTAATAACGTCGTTTGATGATCGATACGCGAGAGACTTGCGCGCGCGCCATTTTTCGATTTGCGCCCACCACGTTTGCAGTGACTTCTTGTCGGAGTGGATGGCATTCGTGCGCCAGAGACGCACCATGTCCTCCAGCACATGGGCGCAATCGCCAACGACCGGAATGTCCACCTTTACGTTCTTGTTGATCGATGACGGATCGATGTCGACATGTATCTTCTTGGATCCCGGAGAGAAAGCGTCCAGCCGTCCGGTAATGCGATCGTCAAAGCGCGCACCGATGCAGATCATGACATCGCAATCGTGCATTGCCATGTTGGCTTCGAGCGTGCCGTGCATGCCGAGCATGCCGAGCCACTTCGAATCGGCGGCCGGAAATGCGCCAAGCCCCATCAACGTCGAGGTAATCGGATAGCCGGTGAGTTTGACCAGCTCGCGCAACAGATCGCAGGCGGCTTTGCCCGAATTGATAATGCCGCCGCCGGTGTAAAATAGCGGCCGCTTGGCATGTGCCATCAGCTCCACCGCCTGCTTGATCTTGTCCATGTCGCCCTTAACCTTGGGCTTGTAGCCGGTGTGCGGAAAAACTTTCGGCTTGGAATAGATGCCCTTGGCGAACTGGATGTCTTTCGGCACGTCGACGACCACAGGACCCGGCCGCCCGCTCGACGCTATGTGGAACGCTTCGTGCAGCACGCGCGGCAAATCCTCGATGCGCTTGACCAGGTAATTGTGCTTGGTGCACGGCCGGGTGATGCCGACCGTGTCGCACTCCTGGAAAGCATCATTGCCGATCAAGTGCGTGGGGACCTGGCCGGTGATACACACGATCGGAATCGAATCGCAGAACGCGTCCGTCAAGCCGGTCACGGCATTGGTCGCCCCGGGGCCAGAAGTGACCAACACGCAGCCGACCTTGCCGGTCGAGCGCGCATAGCCTTCCGCCGCGTGCACCGCACCTTGCTCGTGCCGAACGAGAATGTGGCGCACCTGATTTTGCGAGAAGATGGCATCATAGATCGGCAGCACCGCACCGCCCGGATAGCCGAACAGATGTTCGACGTTCTGGTCGGCAAGCGCCTGGATGACCATTTCGGCGCCGGTCATTTCGCGTGTCATGTCATCTCCTTATCGTCGTCTCGTCTTTGGGTCCTGCGGCAATAAAAAAGGCCCGTAACGGGCCATGTCGGACGCCTGCCTGCGGCCCTTTCTAGGGCCGGGCCAGCGCCCGAACATCGACTACAGTAATAATATTGCGCAACATCCGCATCACCTGAACTTTCATTGCGCGCGTTATATGGCCTGATGGCGTTCGGGTCAAGCGGTCGATTGCGAAAAATGGCACTCCGACCGGCCCTTCCGGGGGCCCAAATGGGGGTTACGCCCGCAAACGCCTCAGAGAGCCAAGCACAAATCGCGCGCCGCTTCCGGCGCGAGCCAATGCCAATCCCCCATCTGGTTTCGAAACCACGTCAGTTGGCGCTTGGCATAACGGCGCGTGTCCATGATGGAACCGGCAGCGGCCTCGTCGAGCGAGATTTCGCCGTTAAGATGGCGCCGCAGCCACGGCACGCCATGAGCTTTTGTTGCAGGCAATGTCGGATCGAGCTTGCGTTCGTCAAGCAATCGGACCTCTTCAAGCGCGCCTGCTTTCAACATCATGTCAAACCGCGCCTCGACGCGACGAACCAGTTCCTTGCGTTCGCATGTAATAAATAATTTTGTGGCGCCCTCGGAATTTATAAGCGGCGGCAGACCTTCCCGATGCCAGTCCGATAGCGGACGGCCGGTCGCCACGACGACTTCGAGCGCCCGGGAAATTCGCGATCGATCATTGATCATCACGCGCTGAGCGGTTTCAGGGTCGAGGCGCACAAGTTCATGATGCAACGCCGGCGCGCCGTCACGCTGCAATCGACTTCGGACGTCGGTTCGAATATCAGCCGGAATTGGCGGCACCGCCGCCAAGCCCGTCGTCAGCGCTTTAAAATACAGACCTGTACCGCCGACCAGAATCGGCAGCCGGCGCTGCGCAACGGCCTCACCAAGGGCCGCTTTGACATCGCCAAACCAGCGACCGACCGAGTAATTTTCTGCTGCATCTATATGTCCATAGAGCCGATGGGGCACTCGCGCCTCATCTTCGGGTTTCGGCCGAGCCGTAATGATACGCAGGTCGCGATACACCTGCATGGAATCACTGTTGATAATGACCCCTCCGAGCCGCTCTGCCAGATCAAGCGCAAGTGCCGACTTGCCGCTGGCGGTCGGCCCTGCAATAAGCACCGCTCGATTGGCACTGTGCCTCGCATGACTCATGTCGCGACCCTGATCGGTACTCCAGACGCGGTTGCCGCGGCGCTGAAGAACGCGCGCGCGGCGTTGCCTGGCGCCGGCATGGAGCAATGGCTCGGGCCCGGCGCCGTCGACATTCCCTTTAACGCGGAAAACGCAACAGACCAACGCGCGGCCGAACAATTGCGCGCCCTCGCTACCGGTATCGATGCTGTGGTGCAGCCCGCGGCCAATCGGCGGAAAAAGCTATTTTTGGCTGACATGGACTCCACCGTTATCGAACAAGAGTGCATTGACGAGCTCGCCGATTACGTCGGGATCAAATCTCATGTCGCAGCAATTACCGAAAGGGCTATGCGCGGCGACATCGCTTTTGAGCCGGCATTACGGGAGCGGGTCGCGTTACTCGAAGGCTTGCCCGTTTCGGTGATCGAGGAGGTTCTACGCGACCGTATCAAATTGACGCCCGGAGCCAAAACGCTTGTGGCGACCATGCGTGCGAATGGTGCCCACACTTGCATGGTGTCCGGCGGTTTCACGTTGTTCACTGATCGCATCGCCGCGATGGTCGGCTTCGATGCAAGCCGCGCCAATTCGCTCACAATTGTGGATGGACACAAGCTCGCGGGCAAAGTCGCCGAGCCGATCTTTGGCCGCGACGGCAAACGTGCCGCGCTGGTGGAGCTACGCCAGCAATTCGCCCTTACCAAAGAAGAAACTATGGCAATTGGCGACGGCGCGAATGACCTCGACATGATCTTGGAGGCCGGACTTGGCGTCGCATACCACGCCAAGCCGAAGGTTGCCGCTACCGCCGCCGCACGCATCGATCATGGTGATCTTACAGCACTGCTTTATGTGCAAGGCTACAGGCGAGCGGATTTCGTAGAGGCGTGATCCGCTCGCGTCCTGATGGCCGAATGGATTACTGCAGGCTCAGTGCTACAAAGCTTGGGTCTCCATCCGGAGACACGACCAGCAGTACCACCGCCTTCTTGCCGTCCTTCTTAAGCTTGTCGATTCGCTGTTGAAGTTCGGTCGCGTTCGTCACTGCCTGCTGTTGCACCTCGGCGATGACCATTCCCGGCACGAGCCGCTTTTCGGCGGCGGGCGAATTGGGATCGACGCCAGTGATCAACACGCCCTTCACTTTGTCCTTGATGTTGTGCTTCTTGCGCAGATCGTCGGTGAGATTGGCAAGGTCGAGCCCGAGCGCCTTTTTCACCACCGGTTTTGCGTCCGGCACCGCATCATTTTTGGTATTGAGGGCCGCCTGTTTCTCATCCTCCAGCCGGCCAAGCTTGACGGTTTTCTTTTCTTCCTTGCCTTTGCGGATAACGACGACCTCAACATCCTTGCCGACGGGTGTGTCGGCAACAATCTTGGGCAGATCGCGCATTTCCTTGACGTCCTTGCCGTCAAACTTGACGATGACATCACCCGGCTCAATTCCTGCCGGCTTTGCAGGACCCTTGTCGTCGATGCCGGCCACCAACGCGCCGCGCGCCGGTTTCACGCTGAGGCTTTCCGCAATCTCGTCGCTCACTTGCTGGATGCGCACACCGAGCCAACCGCGGCGCACCTCCTTGAATTCACGCAATTGATCGATCACGGGGACCACGGTCTTCGACGGCACGGCAAAGCCGATGCCGATCGAGCCGCCGGAAGGCGAGATGATCGCCGTGTTCACTCCGATCACTTCCCCGTTGAGATTGAACAGGGGTCCACCGGAATTGCCGCGGTTAATGGCGGCGTCGGTCTGGATGTAGTTGTCGTAGGGCCCCGACTGGATGTCTCGGTTGCGCGCCGAGACGATGCCTGCGGTCACCGTACCGCCAAGACTGAATGGATTGCCGATGGCAATTACCCACTCGCCGAGACGTAATTTGTCGCTGTCGCCAAATTTCACCGCTTTGAGAGGTTTGCTCGGCGTTACTTTAAGGAGAGCGAGATCGGTTTTCTGATCGCGGCCGACAACTTCAGCTTTCAATGTGGTGCCATCGTTGAGGATGACGTTGACCTCATCGGCGTCGGCAATGACGTGGTTGTTGGTCACCACCAGTCCCGCAGCATCGATGACGAAGCCAGAGCCAAGCGAATTCACGCGCCGCGGCGTGGGCGTCGGGCTGTTCTGTCCGTCCGGTGCGTTTTGGCCATTCTGTCCGTTTTGTCCGCCCGGGCCGCCCTGCCCGCCCTGCCCGCCCTGGCCGCCCTGCCCGCGGCGGTTTTTGAAGAACTCTTCAAAGAACTCCTCAAACGGCGAACCCGGCGGCAGCTGCGGCATGGCCCCGCTTCGCAAATCGACCGACTGTTTGGTTGACACGTTGACAACAGCGTCGATGACCTGCTCCGCGACGTCCGCGATGCCTTCCGGTCCTCGCGCCGCAGCGGATGCGGTTAGAGCCGGCCAAGCGATGGCAGCAGCAGCGAAAATGGCCAAGCCAGAACGGCCTGCGGTGGGTCTCATGCGGAAAAAGGATGCGCCCATGGGCGTCGTATCTCCTGGGAGTAAGCTAATAATGAGAGTGGCCCCGACTTCGAGGCGATTCAAGGGCACAGCGAACCAATACCATGCGAGAGCGGATTCCCTGCGTCATGCGCGCACGAGCCACACCAAACCTACGCCGACGATAGCCGATCCGATCCCGACCAGTCGCAGGGAAAAATCCGGGGTCTCCAGCACGCTCGTCATTGCCTTTTTGGCGGCCTCCGGAAATGCCGCGAAGATCAAGCCCTCAATGACAAAAACCAGTCCGAGAGCGGCCAGAAAATCCGACATACCGGGCGCGCGTGTTCGCTAGCGGGCTGGCGGCTGGGTCGTCGGCACCGTCGCCGATTTCTCCGGCGGCTTGCCCGAGGGATTGGTAAAATAGCGGAAGAAGTTCGAGTCCGGCTTGAGCAGCATTCGAGTGTCACTCTGCTTAAACCCGCGCTCATAGGCCTGCATCGAGCGGTAGAAGGTGAAGAATTCAGGATCCTGGTTGAAGGCTTCAGCATAGATTCGGTTACGAGTAGCGTCGCCTTCGCCGCGAATTTGCTCTGACTTTGAAGTGGCCTCCGCGACCAGCACGGTGACTTCACGATCGGCGCGCGAGCGGATTTCCTGAGCGCGCTGTGCGCCTTGGGCGCGGAATTCCGCCGCTTCGCGTTGGCGTTCGGTCTGCATGCGCTGATAGACCGCCTGACTGTTTTGCTCCGGCAGGTCAGCTCGGCGGATTCGCACGTCTACCACCTGGACGCCATAAGATGTGGCTTCGTGATCGACCAATTCGCGAATGCGCGCCATGAGATCGGAACGCTGATCACGCACGACATGCATGAAGGTCACTTCACCAAGCACGCGACGCAGCGCCGAATTGAGCAGAATGGAAAGCTGCGAATTGGCGCCCGTGATTGAACCCAACGTTTGGTAGAAGCGGAGCGGATCCTGGATGCGGTAACGCGCAAATGCGTCAACCACTAACCGCTTCTGATCGGAAGCGATCACTTCCTGCGGCGGCGCTTCAAGATCGAGAATTCGCTTGTCGACGTAGACAACTGAGTCGATGAACGGTGCTTTGAGGTTGAGGCCGGGCTCGCTGACAACACGCACCGGCTGGCCAAGGCGGATCACCAATGCTTGTTGAGTTTGAAACACAGTGAACAGCGATGAATACCCGACGATCAGCGCGGCCACGCCCAGCACGGCGATAATGCCGCCGACAAAATTCAGTCTCATGGCCGGCCTCCCGCTGGCGGCTGGCCAGTCGTCTGTGGCGGACGAACGAGCTCGTTGAGCGGCAGATAAGGCACCACATTGTTGCCGCCCGCGCCGGAATCCAGAATGATTTTATCGGTGCCGCCGAGCACGCGCTCCATGGTTTCGAGATACATACGTTCGCGGGTGACGTCGGGCGCTTTTTTGTACTGCTCATAAATATTCAGGAAGCGCGACGTTTGGCCGGTCGCTTCGGCCACCGTCTGCTGGCGATAGGCTTCGGCGGCTTGCGTGATTTGCGCCACCCTTCCGCGTGCCTCCGGCACGACTCGATTGGCATATGTTTGCGCCTCGTTTTGCGCGCGTTCTTGGTCGATGCGGGCGGCCTGCACATCGCGCAGCGAATCGATCACTTGCGACGGCGGGTCGACCTTCTGGAGCTGCACCTGCTGAACAATGACTCCGGCGCCATAATGATCCAGCACTTTCTGCATCAGGTCCTGTACCGACAGCTCGATGCTCTGGCGTGCAACGGTTTGGATCTCGCGGCTGTCGGAGCGTCCAATCACTTCGCGCATGGCGCTTTCCGCTACCGCCTTAACGGTGCCTTCCGGATTTTGGATGTTGAACAGGAATTCGCCGACGCCGGTCGGCTTCACTTTCCACAACACCGAGAAGTCGACGTCGACGATATTCTCGTCGCCGGTGAGCATCAGGCTTTCTTCCGGCACATCTCGCACCGTGGTGCCGCCCCTGCGGCTGTCATCAACCACACGCATGCCGATGTCGATTTTGTTCACGCGAAGCGCCTTGGGCGTCAGGACCTTCTCAACCGGATATGGCAAATGGTAGTTCAGGCCCGGCTGCACCTCGCGTACTTCTTTGCCGAAACGCAGGACCACGCCGAGTTCGTCTGGTTCAACCCGGAAGAAGCCGGAAAAACCCCAAAGCGCTACGACGCCAAGCGCAAGAAGAGCAAAACCGCGACCGCCGAGATTTCCGCCGGGCAGGAACCGCCGCAATTTATCCTGGCCTCGGCGCAAAATTTCCTCGAGGTCCGGCGGCGTCGGCCCGGATGATTGTGGTCCGGAGCCCCACGGCCCCTTACCGCCGGTACCCCACGGGCCACCGCCACCCTGATTTGTCCACGGCATTGAAAATGTCTCCCGACGCCGGCTTTTCTTGCCCGGCTGCTCTTAGTTGGGAGGGGTTATAGGGGACGCCAAGCCCCCTTACAACGCGCGGTCAAGCCCGTTTTTCGGCCCATTTAGCGCCTCGCATAGGTCGCTACTGCAAAGTTGTAATCATCGTCCGGCCCGGCGAAATGATCTTGGCGCGATTGTTCCTGCCAAACCTCTGGATCTATCGGTGGAAACAGCGTGTCCCCCTCCGGGGATGCGTGGACATGAGTGATCTCGAGGCGATCTGCCATGGGCATCGTGGCCGAGAAAATGTCGCTCCCGCCAATCACCATGATTTCATCGACCCCCCGCTTGGCGGCATCGGTCCGTGCAAAACTGAGTGCAGCATCAAGGCTGGTGGCCAGCACCGCGCCCCGCGCCACCAAACTAAAATCCCGTGTGAGGACGATATTGGTGCGGCCCGGAAGCACCTTCCCAATCGATTCATGTGTCTTGCGGCCCATAACCACAGGCCGGTTCATTGTCACCTTACGGAAGTGTTGCAGGTCGGACTTCAATCGCCACGGCAACTGACCGTCGCGGCCGATGACGAAGTTGTCCCCGATCGCTGCAACCAAGACGACTTTCATTATGATGTCTTTCCGCGCGAGAGGACTGCAGCTCTAACTCGTGTCGTCATCTCGACCGAAAATTCAAAAGGGAAATGGGCGAAATGGCAAAGCATCGTATGGCGATCTCACAATCACATGCTTAGAACGAAAGTTCTGACTTTCTTACTAACGCCAGACCTATCAGCATTGAATAGTGCGCTATTGAATAGTGCGCTGCGGAAAATCGAACGACGCGCCAAAATTCCACTTAAAATCTTCTTAGCGCGATGCTTACAAAGAGCGACAACAAGAATATCGCTTATTGGCGAATAGTTACACGGCAACGACCGCCTTGATGTGCGGGTGCGGATCGTAATTCTCGATTGTAAAGTCCTCAAACCGAAACGCGAAGATATCCTTCACCTCCGGATTGAGCCGCATCACTGGCATATGCCGCGGTGCACGCGACAACTGCAGCCGCGCCTGATCGAGATGATTGAGATACAAATGAGCATCACCGAGAGTATGGATAAAATCGCCGGGCTTATATCCCGTCACCTGCGCGACCATCAGAGTGAGCAGGGCATATGAAGCAATATTGAAGGGGACACCGAGAAACACATCCGCCGAGCGCTGGTAGAGCTGGCAAGAGAGCTTGCCGTCGGCGACGTAGAACTGAAATAAGCAGTGACATGGTGGCAGCGCCATCTTTTCGACGTCAGCGGGATTCCATGCAGTGACGATCAGCCGGCGGGAATCGGGATTGCGTTTGATCATCGCAATCACGTTGCCGATCTGATCGATAGTCTTTCCATCCTGCGTGGGCCATGAACGCCATTGTTGGCCATAGACCGGCCCGAGCTCGCCGCGTTCATCCGCCCACTCGTCCCAGATGCGCACCCCGTGCTCTTGCAGATATTTGACGTTGGTATCGCCCGCCAGAAACCAGAGCAGCTCATAGATAATCGACTTCAGATGCAGCTTCTTTGTCGTGAGCAGCGGGAAGCCCTCGTCGAGGGGGAAGCGCATCTGATGGCCAAACACCGAGAACGTGCCAGTCCCGGTACGGTCGCGTTTTTCCGCACCGCGGCTAAGAATGAGTTCCATCAGGTCGAGATACTGGCGCATCGTCGTCTCTTCATTAGAGACTCAAAACATGGGGAAGTTTACTGCGGGCGGCAACGGCTGGCTGTCGTTATCAACGTCCAAAATCCCATCCTCTGGCGACTCAGTGGCGCCTGAGACCTGCTAACATGCAACTATCTTAGCTTGGGGGGTACACTCATGAGCATTGATCGCATCCTCGTTGCCCGCGTCCTTTTTACCATTATGACCGCCGGCTGGGCCGTTCTTACCGTCGTTGCAGACTTCAACAAAACACACGCCACCAATCCCGCATGGACCCCGCACGCGCGTTTTCATGTGGTTTGGCAGATTTCAAGTTATGTCGGCTTGGGCCTTCTCGCATTTGCGCTGATTTGGTGGCCGGGGCGGCTGGCTATTGAGCGGCTCTATCTGGTCGCACTCATGGGCGCGATCGTTTACGCCGCTTTCTTTGCCGCCTTGATTGCCATGCCGATCTATGGCGGCGCCGCCTATGACAAAAACGGATACAGACCTTTCAAGGCGCCCGTACCTATCTTTGCAAAGAAATGGGATGCCAATATTACCGTTTTTTCGATTCAGCTTGTGATTCTTGCTGCCGGCGCGCTGCTGGTGACCGGCGCGTTCGCTCGCTAAAAAGCCGGGCGGCGAGTCAAACCCCGCGCGCCCGGCTCCCCGTTCCAAGATTACTCGACGAATACCTCTTCGCGGCGCTTTCGCATCATCGGCAGGGCCGCGATCACCAGCAGACCAACCGCAACCGCGATCAAGCCAGCCGAGATCGGCCGCGTCACGAACACGGTAACATCGCCGCGCGCGATCAGCATGGCGCGGCGCAGGTTTTCCTCCATCAACGGGCCGAGGACGAAGGCCAGCACCAGCGGTGCGGGCTCGAACTCGTGCTTGTTCAGCCAATAGCCGAACAGACCGAAGATTGCTGCGATCACCACGTCGGTCGGTGAGTTGTTGATCGAATAGATGCCGATGCAGCAAAAGACGATGATCGAAGGATAGAGCAACCGATACGGCACGCGCAGCAGGCTCACCCACACGCCGACCAGCGGCAAATTGATGATGATCAACATCAGGTTGCCGAGCCACATCGAAGCGATCATTCCCCAGAACAACTCGGGCTGTTTGGTCATCACCTGCGGACCCGGCACAATGCCGTGGATAGTCATGGCGCCGACCATCAGCGCCATCACCGCATTGGGCGGAATGCCAAGCGTGAGCAGCGGAATAAATGAGGTTTGCGCCGCCGCGTTGTTGGCGCTTTCCGGCGCCGCCACGCCTTGGATGGCGCCGTGGCCGAAACGTTCCGGATTCTTCGAGATGCGCTTTTCGAACGTATAGGCGGCGAAAGAGGCCACCACCGCACCGCCGCCGGGCAGGATTCCGAGGATCGAGCCGAGAATAGTGCCGCGCGCGATTGCGCCGGAGGAATCGATCAGGTCCTGCCGCGTTGGCATCAAGCCCGATATCTTGGCCTTCACGATGTCTCGGCTCTCCTGGGACATTTCCAGGTTGCGGATAATTTCGGCGAAGCCGAATAACCCCATCGCCACGTTGGTGAAGCCGATGCCGTCGGACAATTCCGCGATGTCGAAGGTCATGCGGCCGGCGCCGGTCTCCAGGTCGGAGCCGACCATCGACAGCAGCAGGCCGGTGAGAACCATGGCGACCGATTTGAGCACCGAGCCTTTCGCCAGCACCACCGCGAAGATCAGGCCAAGCAACATCAGCGAGAAATATTCCGCCGGACCAAACAGCAGCGCGAGCGAGGTCAGCGGCACGCCGAGGGCTGCGACCAGCACTGTGGAGACGCAGCCCGCAAAGAACGAGCCGATGGCGGCAATCGAGAGCGCGGCGCCGGCACGGCCTTGTCGCGCCATCTGGTGGCCGTCGAGACAGGTTATTACGGACGTCGCTTCGCCCGGAATGTTCACCAGGATCGACGTCGTCGAGCCACCATATTGCGCGCCGTAATAAATTCCGGCGAGCATGATCAGCGCACCGACCGGTGGCAGCCCGAAAGTAATCGGCAGCAGCATGGCAACCGTCGCTACTGTGCCGATGCCGGGCAGAACGCCGACCAGCGTTCCGACCAATGCACCAAGCAGACAGAAGCCGATGTTGTGAGGATTGGCGGCGACCGAGAAGCCGAGCGCCAGATTGGCGAGAAGTTCACTCATGGCGGTGCTTCCTGCTCAAATCCAAGGCCAAAGCTGGAACGGCAGCTGCAGCAGATAAACGAACAGTCCTACGCAGAACGCCGTCATCACCACTGCAGCAATGAGGCTCTCCACCCAGCGCATTTCGGTGGACCCGAAGATAGAGATGATGAATGCCGCGAAGGTCGACATCACCAATCCAAGTGACGGAATGCTTATGGAACCCAGATTGAAGCCGCGGATCATGCCAGCGAATGTGATGATCGCCAGAAGCACCCAAGCGGGGCCACGGATCGCATATCTTTCAATGGGCGGGCCGTCGACCAGCAGGCCGGTCAGCGCCACAAGCGCGCCCACAACCGCGAGCAATCCGGCGAATAAGCGTGGCGCGGTGCCAGGACCGAAAGCAAATCCGTGAATGCCGGGAAGATCGCCTGAGGTCCAGATCGCGATGATCGCAAGACCTATCAGCGCCAGCCCGCCGTAGAAGTCGCGCGGACCGCGGACCTTGAAGCGAAACCCACCCCCACTGTGGGAGGTCTTTGCCCCCTCAACCATTACTCCCCCTCCCTACGCTTTTTATTGTTGTCTCAATGCTCCCAAGGCTTGTTTCAGGAGCCCTCTACGATCCCTAGCACACCAACCCTCCTAGCCGAAAGCATAGACCGGGCTAGCCAAGTGCCTAAAAAATCGCCGGAAACCCCGTTGCGCCATTATGTCCCAAGGAAATAGCGCAGCGCTCGGTCGCGACCTCGAAATAGGCCGCACGCATAACGGGAGGGTGCGATCGCGGCGACTAAAAAATGCCGGACAGGCCAATCAGGCCGCCAGCCGCGAACAACCACAGCGGATTTGTCCGCGTAGCGAAGCCGACCACCGCTGTCGTTGCCGTTAGAATGCCCGCGTACACATTATGATCGGCACTGCGCGCCAGCACGAATGCACTTGCCGCGATCAAACCGAGCGATACTGGAACAAGGCCTGCCTGGATGGCGATGCGCCAGCGCGCATCCTTGAAACGATCCCAAGTGCGCGCGACGAAGAATGCCAATATGCAGGTCGGCACACACATCGCGATCGTCGCGACTGCGGCACCGGCAAAGCCCGCGACGTGATAGCCGATCAGCGTGACGATAATGATGTTCGGTCCTGGCGAGACCTGGGCGATGGCGAAGCTGTCGGCAAATTGCCGATCACTCATCCAATGCATCACGTCAACCGCGATGCGGTGCATTTCAGGGATTGCGGCATTGGCACCCCCGACCGCAAACAGCGAAAGCAGCGCAAAATAGCTAAACAGCGCGATGAGCGGATTGTCGTTCATCGTTTCATCCACGCGATACCAATGCTGACCGGTGCCAGTGCCACGAATACCAACGGCAGTGGCCACTGCATGATCGCAACGCCAATGAAAGCGGCGGCCGCAACGAAAGGTGCCCAATCCCAACGCTTTTGGAACAACGGCGCGGCCATTTTAGCAACCACTGAAATGAGAAGCCCGGTCGCCGCGGCCGTGATGACGGCGAGAATGCGGCTCAGCGCCTCCAGATCGCCGAAACGCGCATAGAGAACCGCCAGGACCGTAACAATGATCAGCGGCGGCCCCATCAGGCCGGCAAGCGCCACCGCTGCGCCTGGCGCGCCGCCAAATCGCGAACCGAACACGACCGAGAAGTTCACGACATTGGGGCCAGGCAGAAATTGCGAGAGCGCGAAGGCTTCATTGAACTCCTCCGCCGTCATCCAGCCCTTCTGCTCGACGATCATCCGTCGCGCCCACGGCAAAGCTCCGCCGAAGCCGGAAATCGAAACGATGACAAATGCGCGGAAAAGTTCAGGGAGCGAGGGGCGGTTGACGGGAGGCGCGGCTGCGGCGGAGGACATTCGCAAGGAGGAATACAACGCGCCGCTGCGGGCGGCTAGATGACTTGTCGCAGGCGCTGAATGCGCAGTGGCATGGCGCGGTCGGACATGGGGCCGAAGTGTCCCGCTCGTTATGGCGGCTTAACAAGCAAACGCCGCCGATTGTGGCCATCTGCCTAGGAATGTGTCCCCATGAAACATTCAGGCGGGTCTTTTTTCGTCAACCATTAGCGTCTATATTCCTAGGTGCCGGGGCAACCCGGCTATGGCGATAAATGGCCGTCGTAATAAACCCATCGGACCCGGGGGCAGTACCCGGCGCCTCCACCCAAGCCCGGCGGGCACGGGCTTCGGCGGGGGCGAAATAGGATCGACGAGGGCGTAAAGGGCGTGCTTTTGCTCGGCATGGTTCCGCCGTTATCGGGCCATTCCATAGTTGCAAACGACAACTATGCTCCGGTTGCTCAGGCCGCGTAAGCGGTTTGAAAGACCGAACTAAAGCCCTGGCGGGTTAAGCTCCGTCAGGCGGGGTTCGGAGGCACCTGGCAACAGAAGCCTCCACTTTCGTTCTTCATCAATTATGACAAAAGGCTACACACGACCCGCCCCGGGGATGGCGCGGAGTGCGTGCGCCGCGCTAGCATTGAGCGATTCACATAAGACGCGACACCGCATGACCGACCAGATCCGCTACGACCTCCTGACCCAGCAGGCATTGCGCAGCGTCGTGCGCAACGTCCTCGTCGACACGGCCAAAAAAGGGCTGCCGGGGGACCACCACTTCTACATTTCGTTCGATACCCACGCCGATGGCGTCCGTATGTCGGACCGGCTGCGCGCCCAATATCCCGAAGAGATGACCATAATCTTGCAACACCAATTCTGGGACCTGAAGGTCGGCGAAGACGATTTCGAAGTCGGCCTTTCATTCGGCGGCGTCCCCGAGCGGCTCAACGTGCCATTCGAGGCCATCAACGGATTTTTCGATCCCTCGGTACAATTTGGCTTGCAATTCGAAGAGGTCACCGAGGGCGAGGAACGACCCGCACCGGCAAACGTTCAGGAACCGCTGACGGCGAAGAAAAAGCGTTCGCCGCCAAGTCCTCTCGCAGTTGCCAAGGGACCAGAGGCCACGCCATCAGCTCGGCCGGCGTCAGCAGCCAAGCGGGAGAAGTCGGAGAAG
>WNFM01041880.1_pt1 | contig 16853 bp, 19 predicted proteins | sample 5400271 | NCBI WGS metagenome assembly WNFM01 (sample SAMN13153352, study PRJNA577476) | soil metagenome | isolation source: 60 cm saprolite on Douglas fir-dominated hillslope | place: USA:California | collected 2013-09-17
ACATTGCCTTTGGAATTGACGCCTGGAGCCGAACCCGACAGACTTCCGGCGGGGCTGGCAGCGACCGCGGGGGACGGCAGTGGCGATGGCGGATGACGCAAAACCGGTGGCAATCGAGATCCCCATCGAGATCGGCGCCTTCAGGGCCTTCGCCGCCCAATGCCGAGCGAAGGAATTACCAAAGCAGCATATCACACTGCCGATTTCTGCCTCGGCATCATTCGGTAAATTGTTTTTGGCCTTGCTCTGCTTTTTGCCGGCCGTGGGATTTCTCATGATCCCCTATGCGGTCGTCTTTCACTCACATGACCTCTTTTCACACACCGATGAGCGCGTTGCGGTTGGCATCATCGCCATTGGCTGGATCAGTTTTCTAGCGGTCGTAGCCACGCTGATGTCAGCATTTCTTGTGCTGGGCGCTCGACGGCTTTCGCGATCTCAGGCGTTCGCCAGAGCTCATTCCATGGTCAGATGTCGCGTTCTATGAGGGGGAAGGCAGCGGCAGCAGTGGCCGGACTGGAATAAAGCTGTTCCTGCGGCATGCCGCACCTGCCGATCAATCGAGATTGCATCGCGTCCTGCTCTCGCTGATTCAGATGAAACGCACGCCAGAAGACCAAATGAGAATCAATTTGGTTGCCCTCACGCAGCCCGTTTTCGTCCTTCAACAAGCGATGAAATACCTTATCGACCATCATGGAGGCCAACAGAAATATTGGTATAATTAGCTCGGCTGACGGCATCCAACTTGCCGGCTCCTGCAATGGATGGCCGTATCCATTCTGATTTGAATTGACAAGCACTCGCTCATCTATCTGTCAGCGCCGCCAGGTAATTCTGTGGCGACTTAACCCCCACCTCACCTCCGTCGCCACCACCGCACCGGCGATGATCAAGCCGGTCGCCGCCAGGATCTGCGAGCTCGCTTCGGCGCGGCCGCAGAGGATGAGGAGCAGGGTCGAGAGCAAGGGGGCGAGATAAGAGAGCGCTCCCAGCAATGACAACTTCCCATGTTTGGTCGCGTAATCCCAGGCGAGGAAGGCAAGGCCGGTCGGGCCGATGCCAAGCCCAATGATCGCCAGCCATTGGATGCTTGTCGGCACCACTGTCACCTCGATCCCCGCCTTCACCAGCAGCAGATGACAAAGCCCGCCGGCCACGGCGACGGCGCCGCAGACGCCGATAATCATCTCGCTGGGGGTCTTGCCGAAGCGGCGGTTGAGCACCGAATAACCGGACCAGGTGAAGGCGCAGCCGAAGGCCGCGAGATAGCCCCAGATATTGCCATCGAGCGCCACACCGGATTCCGCCGCCATCAGCTTCTTGGCCAGCAGCAGCGCCGTGCCACCGAGGCCAAGCATCGCACCGCCGACATGGCGCCAGCGCAGATGCTCGCCCGGCAAGGCGGCCGAGAACAGGACGATCAGCAGCGGCCAGAGATAGGCGATCAAGCTCGCTTCCGCCGGTGGCGCCGATGAGAGCGCGAAGAAATAGAGCGCATGATAGAGAAAGATGCCGATGAAGGCGGTGAACCAGGCCGCTGGCCGCTGGATCAGCAGACGCATCGCGCCTTGACCGCGCAAGGCCAGCAGGGCGACGCCGCCGATACAGGCAATGCCGAAGCTCAAGGTCAGCAATTCGAAGGGCGGCAAGGCGGTACCACTACCCGCTTCTTGGGCTAAAGCCGTCAGCAGAGCCAAAGCCGCCCACAGCAGGATGGCGATGATGCCGATCAAGGTGGCACGACCAGCTTGCGTGACACGGCCGGCCCGGCCCTGCGGCGTTCGATCACTGGTTGCAGCACTTGCCAGCTTTGGCGCGGTCGATAGCTCCGTCACATCCCACCTGTTCTGATCAGCAATGCGGCCAGGCTTTATTGTCTGCCAAACATCCGTATCATGATCATGCGTCATAGCCGAGCCGGCAGCGCCGGTCTTGGCAAATACCGCTAGGTCTTTGTCAAATGGTCCTTAACTGCGCGCGGCGCGGCGATAAGCAGCCGGTGTCACATTGCGCCGGCGCCGCATCTGCCGGGTGAGTGCTGCTTGATCGCCATGACCGGAGCGCCAGGCGATCTCGATGATCGGCAGATCGCTGTGCGCCAGCATCTGTTCGGCCGCCTGTAAGCGCAGTTCGGTGAGATAATCATGCGGCGAACAACCGAGATGCTGACGAAAGAGCAGGAACAGGCGCGTTTCACTTAATCCCGCGGCCCGGCCGATCGCGGCGACGGTGAGCTTCTCTTGATAGGCGTCTTGCATCAGATCAAGCGCGCGGCGCAAGGCCGGTGGTGCGGCGCCCGGCGATCGCGGCATTGCTGCTGGATCATTGCCTTGCGCCATCGCCTCCAGCATCAACAGGCTCCAGCATTCGCCCAGGCGCCGCCAGCGCGTCGGTTCGCCTTCTGGCGCGGCGCGCAGATCCGGGGGTAGTTGGGCCGGCGCCAGATGATCGAGGCAGGCCAATAGATGATGCTGTGCGGCGCTCAAGTGAAAGAAGGGCGCGTGACTCAATTCATCGGCCGCAAGATCATCTGCGATCCCCGTATCGCCGACGAGATCCAGCACGAAAAACTGATCGCCTGGTCCCGCCTGGTATTCATGGGCGGTCCCGGCGGCAATGAAGGCGCCTTGATCACGGCTGACGGCACCACCTTGGCCCGCGATATCCATGGTCAGGCAACCATGGCGCGGCAGCACGATCTGATCGAAATCATGCGTGTGGCAAGCGATCTCCGTTCCATAACTGCGCAAGGAAAGCTGTGGCATGGCGGATCATCCCGAAGACACGATCACCCTAGATAGCAGCGATGGGCGTTAATCTAAACCGTGAATCGTCCTCTGGCCCTGAAATAGCGCCAGGACATGCCGCTGGCTTCTGCTGTGCCGAGGCGGCGATGAAGGTCAGGAGATCGCGCAAAGCGCCATAGGCGGTCTTATCCGGCTCCACTGGCAAAGCAACATCCTGGCCGCGGCTAGTCGTCACGGTCAGCACGAGCGGTGCGCCATTCAGTGCCAAGCGGCCGGTGGCAAGATCCTGCGCTGCGCCGACCTTTTCGATCTGACTACCTTTCAGGGATTCGACGGCAAGACCATTCTTCCAGGCGACGCGATGGGATGTCACGAGCAGCCAGCTATGGTCGTCCCGCCAACTCAAAATGATCGGCAATTCCTCCGGCGCCAATGTGGCCGCTGTCAAGACCTGCTGCTGCCGATCGGCGGTGAGGCTACGGAAATCGGCGGTTCCGGCAGTCGGGCCGCCGCGACGGTGGAACCGGGCCAGCAAGGTTGCCCGCACCTTTTCGCGATCTGATTCAGGTTTCGTCGTCATCTCATCAACCATCCATGCATCCCGGGTGGCCGCCTCTCAATCGGCCTCGTGAATTTGCATATCACCATACGTCATCCGCATTCAACCGGCAGCTTGATACGCCATCCCACAACGCCTATTGAGGCGAAGATAGCCTGTTCATAGAACCCCTTCATATTCTCGCCCGATAGCTGTTCCTCAGTGGCTTCACCTGGGTGGATTACAACCCTGAAGATCGATGCCGAGATGAAGCGCTACCGCATCGAGCCCATAAGGGATGAAATGAGATCGGCGCTTTGCCGTCACGATGTCGGCGGAACGGCATCGACAATGCGTCGCGATCCACATCGCGATCCGTCATTGCCTGGACTCGTCACATACCGATCGCATCAATCTGTTGCCGCAGATCGACCTCAGCGAGTTGCGACAATGCTGCCGCCGTCGTCAAAGCTTGAAGTTGATCATTTCTTAAGACCGTAATGTCGGTATGGGTGTGATTTGCATAATGCTGCGACGGATCGGCGCTGCACGTGCTTGGCGACAATCACCATCTTCATCTTTGCTTAACGATTACGGCAAGATGACGCCGGTTGAAGCGCTTATCACGTTGTGTGCCAATCGGGAACACACGCGCCCAGCGCATTTCCGCGCGAAGATACGACGCGACGACGGGCAACGTTGTTGTCCATGATCATGATTGTCCATGATCATGATAGTGTGAACATTGCCGCTCGACCATATTCGTGCGGAACAGGCTTGCCAGGGACCACAAGCTGTGTTGCACTTGCATGACCGTGAACATCAGAGGGGACGCGACTTCCGCATCAGTGATTGACGGTAGCTTCGCCACATCAGCGCCCCGACCTCATCGCAGAGGGCCTATCCAAACCCGGGCGTTGTTGTCTTGATGATAATGCTTTTCGCCATGAGGTTCATTCATGCAAAAGCCGTTGCAGATCGCTTTTAAGAATCTGGACAAATCCGAGCATCTCGAAACATTGATCCGCGATCGGGTCGAAAAACTGGATCAACTTCATCCACGCATCATTGGTTGCCGCGTCGTGCTGGAAGCACCGGCGCGCACTGCCACCGCCAAGGCTCCGCTAGCTATCTCAATCGAGATTGATGTGCCAAGCCGGCCGAAGATCGTCGCCAAGCGGCAAGATGTTCGCCGCGACACCAAGGGCGATCACCTCAAACACATCAATCAAGCCTTCGACGCCGTCCAGCGACAGCTGGAAGATGTCGCACGCCTTTCCAGTCGCGATGTCAAAGCGCATGAGAGTGCCGGCGAGACCGGCTGCATCATGCAGATTGAGATGCTGGAAGATCACGGCTTTGTCGAACTGGCGCAGGGCGAGAGCCTGTATTTCAGCCGCGACGCTGTGCTCGACAATCGGTTTGAGGATCTGAAACCCGGGATGATGGTGCATGTCACCCGGGCCATGCGCGAGAGCAGCATGGGTCCACAGGCCATCGCCATCCGTCTGCAGACCGGTGCGCAGACCATGAATTGACCATGACCGTCAATCACGCCTGACCACATGCATGTGTGAGCGGCGTCCCCCGCTCATGGAAAAGGGCCGGTCCCCATCAGGTGCCGGCCCTTTGGTTTGCACGGAGGTCACCGACCAATGGTCGCCGCACGGTCCAGCCGCCTGGTTTCGCCTCACCATCCGCTGGCGCCGATGCCGCCAATCCACTGACCCTAAAAGACCTGGCGGAGCCTCGATCACCGCCTGTTAACCATTGCCCGGCTAAGCTCGCGGTTTGTCCGCGGCGCCGGTCTCCGGCAGCCACGACCTGTGGAACACAATCTGGCTTAAACGGGGAGCACAGCATGAATATCGGCGATATCCTGGTAGCCAAAGGGCTCGTCACCAGGGACCAGGTCGAGGTGGCCCTGGAACATCAGAAGGTAAATGGCGGGCGCATCGGCAACAGCCTGATCGCCCTCGGCTCTCTCACCCAGGAACAATTAGATGAGGTCATCCGGAGCGCCCCGCAGGCACCGCTGACCCTGGAAGAGACGGGCCTTGATCCCTTGTTCCTGATGAACCTGATGCTCAAGGGCATGTACCGGGAAAGCATTGAGCTTCCGTCCCGCCTCGCCGAGCAGATGAAGATCCCCGGCGTGATGATCAACAAGCTTCTTCAGGAGGCCAAGGACCGCAAACTGATCGAGGCCATGGGCAACGCCAGCGGCAGCACCGGTGCCCTGGCGGAGATGCGCCACAGCCTCACGCGCGCCGGTCATGACTGGGCGATGGAAACCACCGAGAAGGGTCAGTATTTCGGCCCGGCGCCGGTGCCGCTCGCGAGCTTCCAGGAACGCATCGTGCGCCAGCGCATCACCAATGAAGTCGTGACCCGCGAACAGCTGGACAAGGCCTTCAAAGGCCTGGTCATTCCCGACCGCTTCCTGAGCCGCCTCGGCCCGGCGGTCAATTCCGGCAATCCAATCCTGATCTATGGCCCGGCCGGTAATGGCAAAACCACGATCGCGGAGATCGTCGGCAAGATCTTCCAGGACGTTGTCTATGTGCCCTATTGCGTCGAGATCGACGGCGAGATCCTGAAAGTCTATGACCCGACCATCCATCAGACGGTCGAGGGCCTGACTGGCCTTCCCGACGATGTCAGTGTCCGGCGCGGGCCGATCGATACCCGCTGGGTCCCCTGCTATCGGCCCATGGTCATCACCGGCGGCGAATTGGCGATCGAATCCTTCGATCTCAAATTCAACCCGATCGCCAAATTCTACGAGGCGCCGCTGCATATCAAGGCGCTGAACGGCACCTTCCTGATCGACGATTTCGGTCGTCAGCGCGCCAAGCCCGAAGACATCCTCAATCGCTGGATCGTGCCGATGAACAGCAAGGTCGATTATCTGACCCTGCATACCGGTAAAACCGTGCAGATCCCCTTCGATGAGATGGTAATTTTCTCGACCAACCTGCATCCCAACGATCTGATGGACCCCGCCTTCCAGCGCCGCATCAGCTACAAGCTGGAGACCGTGGAACCGGCCGAAGATTTGTTCCGCCAGGTCTTCAAGGACATGGCGGCCAAGAAGGGCCTTGAGCTGACCGATGAGTTCTATCATCAGGTGCTGACCATCATTCGCGACAACGAGGCGCCGCTCGCTTATTTCCAGCCGAAATTCATCGTCGAACAGGTGCTCGCCACCTGCAAATTCGACGGCATGAAGCCGCAATTCACCAAGGACAATGTCGACGACGCGCTCAGCAATCTCTTCATCAAGACCACCAGCAAGATGTTTGGGGTGAAAAGATAGGCGACTACAACTGCGCAGCCTTTACCCTCTTGCAGTGACAGGCCGCATCGAAATTGGGACACTCCATGACGAAAGTCATTTTCACCGGACAACATCTCTGGCGCCGGATGATGCTGCTGGTGTTGATGCTCGGTGTTCACCCGGCATCGGCCGACCAGATACTTCGTGAAATGTCTCATCAGGTTCTACTGGACGGTTATATCTATCGCTATGACAGCGTCCCGGTCTTGAAGCCGAATTCGCATGACGTGGACGGCTATGTCGGCCACATCATCGTGTCGGACAGCAAGACAGGGGAGATGCGGTACGAGCAGAATACATCCTTGCGTCCCGACTGCGACAAGCTTCCCGCTGTCTCCGTACTTCGGCCGAGCAAGATGCCGCCGGCGCTGTTGTCTGACACCAATCCTGCTTTGATCCTGTTTTGCGGCAGTGACAGTGGTAGGCAAAACTCCCTGCAAATTCTCTATGATGGAGCAGCGGATATTGTCAGCGCGTCATTGGACTTCTATGACAGCGACCAGAATATCGCCTGGGATGATGCCGCAGGCGCCTTCGTCTCTCTCGTCAGGCGCCGCTTCGTCTTCGAGGGCGACCAAGGGTCCGAGTCCCACGCCTTTCTCTATCGGCTGACCTTTGACGACAGCACCATCGGTTTCACGCCGATTTTCGGATCCTGGACGGCCAAATATTACAAAAAATATTACGCAGACGAACTGCACAACTGGGGAATCGCTCAAGTCGCCGAACGCCCCGGTCAGGCGATCACTGATTTGGTGGCGACCGAGGATACCACCTTTATCTGCGCGGAGATCGCCAGACTGAAACAGCACGGTGCGCGGCAAAAAGATATCGAGGACTGGATTCAAATCGCACCGGAAGCTGGCTATCCCAGATTCGATTTACAACGTTGCAAGTCCGATCATTAGCTTCAATTCGTGTCTGATGGACACGCCGAGTGGCTAGACGACACTCGCTCGGCTTTTCTCGACCAACCGATTGTTCTATACAAAGCGGATAGATGTCATTGCGTTGACCTACGTCAACATCATCATCAGCAAGGTATCCGATCCATGATGAAAGCTATCCTCACCGGACATAGCCGCGGCCTGGGTGCCGCTCTTGCAGCAGAGTTGCTGTCGCGCGGCATTCCCGTTCTCGCTCTGTCGCGCCGGAACAATGCCGATCTGGCGGCGCGCTATCCCGCTGCGCTGGAAGAAGTGGAGATCGATCTTTCGGATAGCACCGCCCTCGGCCACTGGTTGAAGGGCGACAAGCTGCGGCATTTCCTCAGCGATTGCCGCACCATTCTTCTCATCAACAATGCCGGCATGCTGCAGCCGGTGGGACCGGTCGAGACCCAGGAGACCGCCGATATCGCCAGCGCCGTCAGCCTGAATGTGGCGGCACCCTTGATGCTGACCTCTGCACTGGCCGCTGCGCGCGGCTCGGCCGAGTTGCGGGTGATCCATATCTCCAGCGGTGCCGGGCGCAATCCCTATGCCGGCTGGAATATCTATTGTGCCACCAAGGCGGCGCTCGATCACCATGCCCGCGCCGTGGCGCTCGACAACTCGCCCGGCCTGCGCCTGTGCAGCCTTGCCCCCGGCATCATCGACACCGACATGCAGGCCGAGATCCGTGCCAGCTCGCCGGAGAAATTTCCCCTGCATGACCGCTTCGTCGCACTGAAACGCGAGGGCGAATTGGCGAAGCCCGTGGATGCAGCCCGCAAGCTGGTCACCTATCTGATCGGTGATAATTTTGCCCAGCAGCCGGTGACGGATTTGCGCGAGATTGCGGTCTGAACATTGGTTGCGATGTCACGCGCTAACGGCATACGCAGTAGTGACGCGTCACCTCGCGCCTAGCGCTTCTCCGGCGAGATATCCTTGATCCCGGCGACGAAATTCGCCACCGCTTCATGACTGTGCTTGAGATATCGGCGATCCGTCGCGGGCGGATTATCGGCAATCGTCGCCCCTGGTCGCCAGGCACGCGCCGGACGGATCGGTCGCGGCACGAAGCCACCGCCGCAATTGGGGCAAACATTGTGCAGTTTCGTCTCCACGCAATCGGCGCAGAAGGTGCATTCGAAACTGCAAATCCGCGCCGCCGTCGAATCCGGCGGCAGATCGCGGTCGCAATATTCGCAATTCGGTCTCAGTTCCAAGGCCATGGTGGCATCTCCCCGTAATGAACAAGATCAGCCTAGCCGATCGGCCGGTGACCGAAATGACATTGACCAGGTGAAAGCGGACAAAGGTCGTCACGCCATCCCCATCCGGGGTCGGCTTGTCAGGGCTACAAGGCCGGTTCCCAGTCAGGATGCCGCGGTGACGCAGCAGAAGCTGAAGATCGTCGCCGACATCTATCGCCTCGCCACCAGCAAGGTCGATATGGTGGCATGATGTCGTTGATCTTCCGGAGCGCGATCGTGCCAGATGGAGGCAATATTGCTTCCATCTGACACGTAAAGCCGGCGCTAAGGCGTCGTGATCGGCGACACGGGCGGCAGACGCAGGCTGTGGAGCTGGGGGTCGCCGAGTGCCGCGCCATAATATTCGATGGCGACGCATTGGCGAACGATGCCGTGGATGACGAACGGGAAGATGGCGAACTGCACCTGCACCATCTCGCCGCGGTCATTGGGCCAGTGAAAGGTGCCGAAACTGGGTTTGCCGCTGTGGCGGCAGCCGCGATAATGTTCGGTCATGATATCGATCGCCGGCTGGGTCAGCTCGCCAGCGAATTGGTCGAGGTAGCGGTCGGTGATATCGACACAGGCAATGTCTTCGAATTTGGTGCCGGAATGACGGAAGCGGATGCGGAAGGGATTGTCTTCGAGATCGACGAAAATCAGCTCAGGGATCAGGTCGAGGACTGGCAGCGGATCAAACAAGGACGCCTCAGGCGTCTCGCCACCTGCGAGACTGCGCCAGTAATCGTGAAAGCGGTCAAAGCTACGCGGCACTTATGTTCTTACTCCTGACCCGGCAGTCCTCAGTCCACTGCACTTGTCTATTACCCGTCGACACCACCCCCGAATTTATCGCCAATCGGTAACGGAATTCAATCCCAAAACAGGATTTTTTTCTGACCTGATTTGTTAGCGCTCACACCACCATGGGTATAGTTGAATATTCTGCCATTCGGATGCCCGCGTCAATATGAGCAGCGGATCAGCAGTTGAAAGCTGTCCGAAAGCTTGAGACGCGGAGAGTGACAAGAACGGGTCTTCGCCTGCCTATCGGCAGTCGATGGACCATAAAAAAATCAACCATCGGCTGGCCGCAACGGATCAGTCGCAATTGTGCGGAGGAGCAGCATGACCATGCAGAACATTACCCCCAGTCGTCACGAATCCATCGATGGATGCGGCCACCGCCGCCTGTCGCGGCGCGCATGCCTTCTCGGCGCTGCGCTGATCGGCAGCATGCTGGCCGGCATCGCCGGAACCAGTGGTGCTCAGGCTGCCGACAAAATTACTCTCATGGTCGGCGGGCTGGAAAAGCAAATCTATCTGCCGGCCATGCTTGCCCAGCAACTCGGCTACTTCAAGGAGGAAGGGCTTGATATCGAGCTCGTCTCAGAGCCGGCAGGCGTCGACGCTGAAAACGAGCTCTTGGCGGGCGCCGTGCAAGGTGTGGTCGGCTTCTATGACCACAGCATCGATCTGCAGGCGAAGGGCAAATATGTCGAATCCATTGTCCAGTTCAGCCAGGCACCCGGCGAGGTCGAGCTCGTCGCGACCAAGGAGGCCGATCAGATCAAGTCAGCAGCCGATCTCAAGGGCAAGAATCTGGGCGTCACCGGACTTGGCTCGTCGACCAATTTCATCACCCAATATCTTTGCGTGAAGGCCGGCCTGAAAGTCGGCGAGTTCACCTCGATCCCCGTCGGCGCCGGCAACACCTTTATCGCAGCGATGCAGCATGGCCAGATCGACGCCGGTATGACCACCGAACCCACGGTTTCACGGTTGCTGAAGACTGGCGAAGCGAAGATCCTGATCGATATGCGCACCGTTGAAGGAACGCGCCAGGCGCTCGGCGGCACCTATCCGGCAGCCTCCCTCTACATGCAGACCTCCTGGGTCGAGACACACAAAGGCGAGACCCAGAAGCTCGCCAATGCATTTGTCAAAACACTGCACTTCATCGCCACGCACAGCGCCGAGGAAATCGCCGACAAGATGCCGAAGGATTACTACGTTGGCGACAAGGAGGGCTATGTGAAAGCGCTTGCCGGCGGCAAGGTGATGTTCACGCCCGATGGGGTGATGCCTGCCGATGGTCCGCAGACGGTGCTTGCCGTCCTGAAGGCGTTCAACAAGAATCTGCAGGACAAGCAGATCGATCTCGCCAAGACTTTCACCACGGAATATGTCAGCACCGCCGCCAAACAGGTTGGCTCCGCACAATAGTCGCTGACCCATCCGGGTGCCGTGACCGGCACCCGGATATCTCTGTTCTTAAGGTGCATGCCCGTGTCAACTTCGTCGTCCATCAACTCGTCAGCCCAATCTGCGGCATCCCAGGTCGCGCCACCTCGATCCGCCTCGGCAGCGATCGAATTGATCGAGGTCACCAGGCGTTTCGTGACGCCCAGCGGCCAGATGCTGACCGCCTTGCACGATTTCAACATGACGGTGGGACGCGGCGAATTTGCCTGCGTGGTCGGGCCGACCGGCTGCGGCAAATCGACGACGCTCAATCTCGTCACCGGCCTTGCCCCCGCCAGTGCCGGCCAGGTTCGCGTCATGGGCCAGCCGGTCAAGGGCATCAACCGCGATATCGGCTTCGTCTTCCAGACGGATGCCCTGTTTCCCTGGCGCAATGTGCTGGACAATGTCGCCGCCGGCCCGCTGTTCCGCGGCATGGCGAAGAAACAGGCCTATGAAAAGGCGCGCGACTGGCTAGCGCGCGTCGGGCTCGGTAAATTCGAGGGCCATTATCCGCACCAATTATCCGGCGGCATGCGCAAACGCGTGGCGCTGGCCCAGACCTTCATCAACGAACCGAAGATCCTGCTGATGGATGAACCCTTCAGCGCCCTGGATGTGCAGACCCGCATCGCCATGCAGGACGAGTTGCTGGACCTATGGTCGGGCAGCGGCGCCTCGGTGGTCTTCGTCACCCATGATCTTGAAGAGGCGGTCGCCCTGGCCGACAAGGTCTATGTGCTGACCGCCGGACCGGCGACCGTGAAAGCCGTACGCGACGTCACCCTGCCGCGGCCGCGTGTCATGGCGGAGATCCGCTATCAGGCGGAATTCATCGATGCCTGCCGCGCGATCTGGGAAGATCTGCGCGAGGAAGTACAGCTTGGCCAACAGCGCGCGCTGTTGAAAGCGAGCTAGCGGCCCGGTCCTGACACGTCGATTCCAAGTGTCAGGTGAATGGGCCCACCAGATCAATGTGATGTGGTCAGAACCAGACGATACCAACCATCTGAGTCAGACCACGAGGAGAGCGATATGGCGACCACCTATTCCAATATGCCAATGACAGCAGCCATCCCCAGTGCCGCCGACATCGAAGCCCAGGTGCGCCAGGCTGCCAAGCGCCGTCAGATCCTGGTGATCAGCCTGCGCATCCTGCTGCTGGTTGTCTTCCTCGGCACCTGGGAGATCGCCACGCGCACCGGCGTCATCGATCCCTTCTTCTTCGCCATGCCATCAGGCATTGCCGAGCAGATTTGGTCCTGGATCACCGAGGGCACCTCGCAAGGCCCCCTTTGGCAGCAGATGGCTGTGACCCTCGAAGAGACCTTGCTCGGCTTTCTGATCGGTGCTGTCGGTGGCATCATTGCCGGCGTCATTCTTGGCCGCAACCGGCTGCTGGCCGACATCTTCAGCATCTATATCAAGATCGCCAATTCGGTGCCGCGCGTGGTGCTGGGCTCCGTCTTCATCATCGCCCTTGGCCTTGGCATGGCCTCCAAAGTGGCTTTGGCCGTCGTCATGGTTTTTTTCGTCGTCTTCGCCAATGCCTTCCAGGGTGTCCGCGAGGCCGACCGTGCCATGATTGCCAATGCCCAGATCCTCGGTGCCTCGCCGTTCCAGATCACCCGCCATGTCGTGTTACCCTCGGCCATGAGCTGGATCCTCGCCAGCCTTCATGTCAGTTTCGGCTTCGCCTTGGTCGGCGCCGTGGTCGGCGAGTTCCTGGGTGCCCGCCAGGGGATGGGATTGATGATCTCGATCGCGCAAGGCTCGTTCAATGCCAATGGCGTGTTCGGGGCGATGATCATCCTTGCAGTGATGGCCCTGATCGTCGAATTCTTCATCACCCAGGTCGAGAACCATCTGGTGAAGTGGCGCCCGCAGCCGCTCAATGAGACGCAGTGACGTCACCAGGCGACATACGGCGACCACCAAAGCCCTTCCCGATAACAGGAAGGGCTTTTTTGTGGGCAAGGCAGCACCGCGCCTGAGTATTTTCCGAAGCTGACCCAGCCCTTTCCGGCCTGATAGCGTCGCAGTAGTGGATAGACCGCTTGTCCGCATCAGGAGTCTGAAGTGATGGGCAAGCTTGAAATGGCAGCAACAAGGCCGACGGTCAACGAAACGGCACTCCAGCGCATCAATACGATAGCACCTGATCGCAAACTGGTCGACGCAGGCCAAATCAGCAAGGCAAAATTCGACAAGGCCAACGTGCCGACCTTGCACGCTTTCACCTGGCCGACCGGCACATTCAAACTGTCTGCCGACTGATCCCGGCAGTGCCAGCGACAACAAACCATCAAGCGCGCAGTCCTGGCGGCAACCTTGAGCAATCTGCTGCTGCTCGATACACAAAGCTTTCTGGCAATCCTTGCCGTCACCATCGTCCTGCTGTTCTTTCTGCTCTCTGCTGGCGACATGTTTCTGCGGCGATTGGTCGAAGTGCTGCCCAAGCTCAGCAACAAGAAACGCCTCGTCGATATCTCGCAGGAGATTGCGCGCAATATTGCCGGCTATCTCCTGACGATCACCGCCATGAACAGTGTCGTTGGCATCCTCATCGGATTGGCCGCCTATCTGTTCGGCCTGGATGCCCCCATTCTCTGGGGCGTGGTTGCCTTCCTATTGAACTATCTACCCATCTTTGGTCCTTTGCTGGGCTGCGGTATGCTATTCCTGGTGGGCCTCGTCACCTTTGATACGATCTGGCAGGCCCTGCTGCCCGCCGCCACTTATCTGATCATACATATCGTCGAAGGCGAGACGATCACGCCGATGCTGCTGGCACGACGTTTCATTCTCAATCCCGTTCTGGTGATCCTCTCGATCGGCTTCTGGTATTGGATGTGGGGTGTCCCTGGTGCATTCCTGGCCGTGCCGATACTGGCGACTGTCAAGATCATCTGTGACCGCCTTCGCCCTTTGGCGGCATTCGGTCATTTTCTCGGCGCCGCCGCCCGCAGCTGAGACGGTTGACACGGAACCAGACCCGGCAATTTCTTGTTACTGCTTCGACATTCCCGGCCACGAGAGTCGCAGATGACGATGCCAGCCCATGCCCTTACAACGTCTGAAAAGGCGGCCGGCTGGTTGAAGAAGCTGGGACCGGGATTGATCACCGGCGCTTCCGACGATGATCCCAGTGGGATTGCGACCTATTCGCAGGTCGGCGCACAATTCGGCTATGGCCTCGGCTGGACGCTGATCTTGAGTTATCCTTTCATGAGTGCGATCCAAGAGGCTTGCGCCCGGATCGGCCGCGTCACCGGGCGTGGCCTCGCCACCAATATTGCCGACAGCTTTCCACGCGGCGTCGCCTATGCCATCTGCCTGCTGTTACTGATCGCCAATACGATCAATGCCGCCGCCGATCTCGGTGCCATGGCAGCCGCCCTGCACCTCTTGATAGGCGGTCCGGCCAAACTCTATGTCATCCTGTTCGGCATGATCACCGCGTTGCTGATGACCTTCGTCTCCTACGAAAAATACGCCCGCTTCCTGGAATGGCTGTGTCTGTCGTTGTTTGCCTATGTCGCCACCGCGTTTGTCGGCAACGTCCCCTGGGTGACGGTCACTCGTGAGCTGGTCTGGCCGAAGCTCGCCTTATCACATGACTACGTCACCGCCGTGGTGGCGGTCTTTGGTACCACCATCAGTCCCTATCTCTTCTTCTGGCAAGCCTCGCAGGAAGCAGAACGCCAGCAGGAGGATCCCCATCAACAGCCGCTGCTCGAGGCACCACGCCAGGCACGAGGGGAACTGGGACGGATTCGATTCGATACCTATATCGGCATGGCCTTTTCCAACATCATCGCCCTCTCTATCGTCATCACCACGGCCGCCACGTTGCACGCAGCCGGCCAGACCAATATCGAGACGTCGTCTCAGGCAGCGGAAGCGCTGCGACCGATTGCTGGCGATTTCGCCTTCGCCACCTTCGCCGCCGGCATTATCGGAACCGGCATGCTGGGCGCGCCGGTGCTGGTCGGGTCAGCCGCTTTTGCCCTTTGCGGCGTGACGAAGCAGAAGGCGGGTCTCGCCTGTCGACTGCGCGAGGCGCCGATTTTCTACGGCACCATCGCCATCAGCATGATCATTGCCATCATTCTGAACACCATCAATATCGATCCGATCAGGGCGCTGTTCTGGAGCGCAGTCATCAACGGCCTGGTCGCCGTTCCAGTCATGTGCCTGATCATGCTGCTGTCACGCGACCAGCGCGTCATGAAGACTTATCGGCTGTCCGGATGGCTGACCTTTCTCGGCTGGTCGGCGACATTGTTCATGGCTGGCCTGGCGGTCGCCATGGTAGCGAGCTGGTTCATTAAATAGGCATCAACACCATCGTCACGATGCAACAGAGGTTTCCAAACTGCATTCACACGAAGAGTTGTTGTTCCATTTGGAGCATAAGGCCTATTCCGCCTTGCAACTGCCGATTCAAGTCTCACTTGTCTCCAAGCAGTATCTTCCTGCTGCAATCCCAGAAGGAATCCCGATGTCCCAGATCAATCAGCCGAGCAAGCAGACGAACAACGCAGCCGGCAAGCAGAACAGTGGAAAATCGACGGGCATTGGTGCCAACGCCGGCGGCAAGCCAGCCGATCCCCTTCTCAAGCCAAGACCGCAAACCTTGCCGATGAAGAAGTAGGGCCGGTTAAACGGGGAGGGCAAAGCTCTCCCCATCATTTTTGACCGAGGAGGCTATAGTGATCAAATCCACCGAAAGCCGTAACGTCATCCGGCTGAAAACAACCGCGATCAGATCGCTCGCCGCCATCCGAAAGGGTCGGGAAAGCGCCGACGCAGCGCTGTGGGTTATTGGCAAACGCTTCGAACTTGGCTTCGACGCAGTCAGAAATCCCGCCAATACCGATCATGGCGAGTTCTGCCTGATGTTGCCGGAAAAGGTAAATGCGCTGACGGCCACCGGGCTGATCTTCGGTGAAAAATCGGCGATGTTCTACTATGAGCTCATGCGTCATATGACCCGGGAACTAACCCTTGCCGTACGCCATAGTCGCGCGATGTTCGCGATGCCTGATCCGGTCTCCGTCCTGACCGCCCAGACAGCTTATGTCGCCGACGCAGCGCAACGGATGTTCACGGCGTCCCTGCACCTCTCCAGCCTGAGCGCGACCATGATCGATGCGTCTGGCACGCCATTGCATCGCACCGTGATGGCGAATGCGAAGCGCCTCAGCTGAACACCATCTCTGCCTAATCTTCAACGAAGACCTTCAGTCGGCCCAGCGCCTGATCCCACTCCGTGGCAACGAAATCGAGATAGTCCCTGGCCGTGTCCAAAGGCTGCGGCACGAATTCAAACAACGTCATGCGGCCGCTATGCAGGCTGCGCACGAGACCCGCTTCCTCCAGCACCCGCAGATGCTTGGTGATCGCCTGACGCGTCAGGGATGACCCGGCCTTCGATGATCCCGCCGTCAACTGGGTAATCGATTGCCCGTCACTGGCACAGAGCTGCGCGATCAGCGTCAGCCGTGTTTCATCACCCAACGCCGCGAAGACCGGGGCCTGGCGCCGCCGCCTTGCGGCCGTGCCTCTAGCTGACAGCGACATGTTGGGCGATATTCTTCATCTGCTCGCTCCAGCCGCCGTCATTCATGCGGAAGGCCTCCGGTCGGCGTCCGGCGGGAATCTTGTCAAAACCGGATTCGGTCAACAGCAGCATGGTGCCGGTGGCCGACGCTTCCAGTTTGAACTCAACCAGCGTCGCGGGTTCCTGGCTATAATCCACCGCCGGATCGATGGCGTAAGGATGCCAGGTGAAAGAGA
>WNFM01001779.1_pt7 | contig 16847 bp, 18 predicted proteins | sample 5400271 | NCBI WGS metagenome assembly WNFM01 (sample SAMN13153352, study PRJNA577476) | soil metagenome | isolation source: 60 cm saprolite on Douglas fir-dominated hillslope | place: USA:California | collected 2013-09-17
TGCACCGCATCGATCGTGGCAATCTTGCCCTTGTATTGCGGATCCCAGAGCAGCTTCCAGCTCTTATCCGGGTTTTTGAGGAGATCGGTGCGATAGGTGATCGAGGTATTGCCCCAATCCCACGGCACCATCCAGGTTTTGGTGCCCTCGACCAGTCCAGGGAGATTGCGCAGCACCGGGAACACCTTGTCCCAATTCTTCAGCCTGGTGGTATCGATCGGCTCGATGAGACCGGCTTCTTTCCAGCGCTCCACCTTGTCGTAGCAGGGATGCGCGATATCCGGATGGAAACCGGCCTTGACCTTGGTGAAGGCCTCGTCGTCATCGCCGAATTTTGGAATGTCGACCTGACCTGGATGGGCCGCCAGGAAGGACTTGTTGAAATCCGGCAGTTCGTAGCCATCCCAGGTGAAATAAGTGAGTTTGTCACCGGCATGAGCCATGCTGCCCCATCCGATAGCGGCAGCGCATAGCCCTGCCAGAGCGGCACCGACGGTAAGCCGCCGGCGATTGGTCATCGTCATGATATCCTCCCACATTTGCAGTCAAGCCTTGTTTGGCACTGATGACCGCTGACCAGCGCCGCCTTCATTCTTCTTGGAACGCCGCACCGCGGCGACGCAACACCTCACTGACAAAGATAAGCAGCAACGAGCCGACCAACATGCAGGAACCCAAAGCGAGAATTTCCGGCAGGTGTGCTGGAAAACGCAACTGGCCCCAGATATAGAGCGGCAAAGTAACGTCCGTGCCCGACAGAAAAAAGGCGATGACGAATTCATCGATCGACGTCGTCATGCACAGAATGATCGAGGCGGCAATGGCCGCGGCCGAGAGCGGCAAGGTGATCTTGATGAAGGTTGCGACCTCATTGGCACCAAGATCCATTGCGGCTTCTTCCAGGCTGCGATCCAGCGTGACGAAACGGCTCATCATGATTGACAGACTGAGCGGCGTACAAAAGACGACACAAGGCGATCCCCATGATGATCGACGGCATCAGCAAGGGCAGCATGCTGAGCCCGGTGATCGCCTGGCCACCGGGCCAGCGATAGCGGACCAAGGCAAAGGCGCCCAGCGTGCCGATCACGGTGGCGCTGATCGAGGCCGCCGTTGCGACTTTCAGGCTATTGCCGGCGGCGGCTAACAACGCATCATCCTGACCAAGCTGACGATACCAGTCGACAGTCCACTCCTTGAGCGGAAAGGCAATATGGATGCCGGAATTGAAACTGAAGATCAGAATGAAGACCGAGGGGAGATAGAGGATCACAGCGAACAGCGCGGTATAACCCCAAAGCCAGTGCCGCCTGGCGCCCTTGATCGCGCGGGTAATGGAAAGTAGTGAGGATGCTTCGGTCATGGCGTCGCCGTCGCGCGTTTATGACCCAACGAGAACAGGATCAACAGCGGCACACCGACCGCGAGGATGGTGGCCATCGACAGGGCCGATCCAGCGGGCCAGTCATTGGCCTTGCCAAAGGCCGATTGGATGAGATTGGCGACCATGCTGCCATCCGGCCCGCCGACCAAGGTCGGCGTAATATAGTCGCCAACGGTCGGAACGAAAATCAGCACGGCGGCTGAAATGACACCCGGCGCCGAGAGTGGCAGCACGATCTTGACGAAGACCTTGGCCGGGCGGGCGCCGAGATCGGATGCGGCTTCCAGCAGGGCCCGCTCGACACGATCCAGTGCGACATAAATCGGCAGGATCGCAAAAGCGAGATAGGCATGGCTGAGCGCCACGATGACGGCGCCGGGATTATAGACCAGAAAAGCCAAAGGCTGATCGATGATACCCAGCCAGAGCAGCGCCGAATTCAACACACCGTTGAAGCCAAGAATGATCTTCCAGCCGAAGATGCGCAGCAGATAGCTGGTGAAGAACGGTGCCGAGACGAAAACCAGCAAGGCATGCTTGTAGCGCCCGGCCCGGAAGGAGACGAAATAGGCCACGGGATAGGCCAGCACCACCGTCACCAGTGTCACCAGCGCAGAGATCGTCAGCGACCGCACCAAGACCCGCCAGAATAGCGGCCGAAAGACATTGTCCTGATAAGCAACCCAGCTGAAATCGGTGAACAGAGCCGTCGGATCGGTACGCTGGAAGCTCAGCACCAGGATCAAGCCAAGCGCCACCACCACTGTCAGGATCGAACTGATCCCCAGCGGCGTCAGCAGCAGAAACCTGCCGATCCTTTTGCTCAGACACGGCACTGCCACTTCCCCCGACCAGTCTGTTATCTGAGGTGCATTGTCCCGCCGCTGACCTGAAATAGTCAATGAAATTTTCATCGGACTTTTCATCGAGGTTTCAACAGCTCATGCTCGACAATAGGCACAAACGATAACACCGGGCACGAGGGCCCGGTGTTGCAGGATGGTCAGGAACTGAAACCACTCGGTCGTTGCCGTCAGGCCACCATCAGTCCGTCCAAAGCGATCTGACTCGGGCGCCAATGACCCCAGCGGCGATCGCCGGTTGGTCAGGCACCCATTTTTTCCAGCACCAGCAGGTCTTGCGGCGCGAAGTGAACGGAGACCGGCGCGCCTCGTTCGGGCAGACGCGAGGCTGGATTATTGAAGGTATCGAGCGAGATGGCACCGTCTTTGAAGCGCACCCGGATCCGCACCACGGAGCCGAGGAAGGCAACCTCTTCCACATCGCCCCGCATCTGGTTGTGGTCACCGGCGCCGTGACCGTTGGCCAAAGTTACTGATTCCGGACGCAGCGCCACAGACCAGATATCACCCTGTTGCGCCGCGGCAATAGCACGACCGGCATTGATCTCCTGATCCTCGATCTGCAGGCGCCCTGCTTGCGCGTCCAACACTTTGGCTTTGAGGAAACTCAGCGTACCCACAAAGGAGGCGACGAAGCGCGTGGTCGGCGCATTATAGATCTCCGACGGCGTTCCAACCTGTTCCGCTCGCCCCTCATTCATGACCACGATGCGGTCCGACATGGAGAGCGCTTCTTCCTGATCATGCGTGACGAAGATGGTGGTAATGCCGAGCTTCCGTTGCAGCGAGCGAATTTCCTCACGCAATGAAATGCGGATCTTCGCATCGAGCGCCGAGAGTGGCTCATCCAGCAGCAATACCTGCGGCTTGCCAGCAAGCGCTCGCGCCAGCGCCACACGCTGCTGCTGGCCACCGGACAGCTGATAGGGATACCGTCCGGCAAGATGCGGCAACTTGATCAACTGCAGCATCTCTTCAACACGGGCGGCGATATCGGTCGCCGGCCATTTCGCCACCTTCATGCCAAAGGCGACATTGTCGGCCACGGTCATGTTGGGAAACAGCGCATAGGCCTGAAACACCATGCCGACATTGCGCTGGTTGGCGCGCAGATGCGTTACGTCTTTGCCATTGATTTGGATCGTGCCGGCCGTTGGCGTCTCGAAACCAGCGACCATGCGCAGGATCGTCGTCTTGCCGCAACCGGACGGGCCTAAAAAGGAAACGAACTCGCCTTGCTCAACGGCTAGGTCGAACTGATGAACGACCGTCGTCTGGTCAAAGCTTTTGCGGATATTCGCGAGTTCAAGAAACGCCATCTTTTTGATCCTCTCGGGCAGCGCGGCGCCATCAGGCGGCGTGCTTTGTCTTCTTCTGTCGACCAAACACGTTGATGAGACCCATGCAGCCCCAGGTAATGAGAAAGGCGATCACGGCCAGAGCCGAGGGCTCATAGGCGTGATTGGCGCCCATATTCTGCAGATAGGGGCCGAAAGCCGGACGGTTGAGCAAGCTCGCCATGGTGAACTCGCCGATCACGATGGCGAAAGTCAGGAAGGCACCACTCAAGACCGCCGACTTGATATTGGGAAGAATGATCCTGAACAGAATCGTCCCCATGCCGGCGCCGAGATTTTCCGCTGCCTCGGTCAAGGTCCGCACGTCGATCGACCGCAAACCGGTATCGACCGACCGATACATATAGGGCAGAGCCAAGGTGACATAGCTGAAGGTCAGCAGGAGATCGGTCGAGCGTGCATTGGCCGTCAACGGCAACCAGGATGAGCTGTTATAGAGCCGGAGATAACCAAAGACGATGACGATCGAGGGAATCACCAACGGCATCAAGGTGATGAACTCGACCACCGGCCGCAGCTGCGGCAAGCGCAGGCGAATCCAATAGGCGGTCGGCACGATAATCAGCACACCGACAACGATGGTCGCCAGAGCCTGGCCGGTCGAATAGAGAAACGATTCCTGGAATCGCGCATCGGCGAAGACCACACGATAGGCATCGAAGCTATACTCGCCCCGCCGCATCCGCAGCGAGAACTCAAAAGTCGAGAGCAGCGGCAGCACGAAATAGAGCGTGCCGACGGCCATGGCAAGCCAGGCACCCCATCTGCTTTGGGTCATCGCAGCCACCTTTCGCTGCGCTGCCGCAGCCAGATATAAAAGCCGTTTGAGAGGCCGGTGATGATGATCATACCAAGTGCCAAGGCATAGCCCAGATTCTGGTTATGCAGCACGTCGCCCTGGATCTGCGCATAGAGCTTGATGGTGATGATATTGAACGCGCTGCCGGTCAGGGCGTATGCCGTCGCGATGGCACCGAAGGCATTGGCAAAGAGCAACAAGGTGGTGCCAAAAATGCTCGGCCACAAGACAGGAAAGGCGACATGCAGCCAATACTGGCCACGGCTGGCACCTAGAATCTCAGCAGCCTCGCGCCATTCCCGCTTCAAGCCATCGAGTGCCGGCGTGATGATCAGCACCATCAGCGGAATCTGGAAATAGAGATAGGTCAGCGTCAGGCCCCAGAAGCTCAGCAGATTGAAGCCCGCGGAATAGATATTGAAGCCGACATAATCCCTGAGCAGCACGGTGAACAGACCGACCCGACCCAAGGTCGCCAGGAAAGCAAAGGCCAGCGGCAGACCGGCAAAATTCGATGCCACGCCGGAGAATGTCATCAAGGTGGGACGGATCCAGTCCGGCAAGCGCCCCAAGACCGCGGCAAAAGCCAGCGCAAAACCGAACAAGGCACCGAGGACCGCGGAGACCGTGCTGATCTTGATGCTGATCCAATAAGCGCTGCGGATCGAGGGATCGAGCACCAAATCAGCAATATTGGTCAGCGTGAAATTGCCCTCGGCATCCTGGAAGGCGCCGATGACGAGGTAGAGGGTCGGCAGAACCAGGAACAACAGCGCAAAAATAAAGAAAGGCGAAACGCCAAGCCAAGGCAAACCGTTCCGCAGTCCGGACGATTTGGCGGCGATGGCGCTGGTCGGCATGGTCTGTGACGCGTTTGTCATGTGAAAGCGACGAGGGTTGCCGTCATGCTCGGACGTGATAACCGAACAGCGACAACAACCCCGCCTTATCCTTACGTTGGACGATCGTTACTGAACGTTAGCGCCGACGACCGTGTCCCACTTCTTGGTGATGGCTTCTTTCGAAACCTTCTGCTCTTCCAAGGTCGGAAACAGGGCCTTCTTATAGGCTTCCGCCGGCGGCAGCTTTTCGAGCAAATCCTGCGGAATCTTCTTCTTCGACACCAGGTCGTTGAAGCGGATCGGATGGCAATAGCCCTTCAGCCAGCCGATCTGACCTTCGTCGGAATAGAGATATTCCATCCACAACTTCGCGGCATTGATGTGCGGTGCATAGGCGCTGATCGCCTGCACATAAACGCCGGCAATGACACCGCTGCTCGGCACCACAACGTCAACCTTGGGATTGCCCTTCAAGGTGTCGCGGTCGGCGAGCGCCAGATAGTCCCAATGGATGACGATCGGGGTCGAACCCTGCGCCAAGGAAGCCGACTTGCCGGCGACCGGAACGAAATTGCCCTTCTTGTTCAGTTCGGCAAAGAATTCCAGACCCTTCTGCGCGGCCTTGCCAGCATCCTTGGTGCCCGAAGCGATGCCGGCAGCATAGACCGCCTGAATGGCCTGGTTCGAGGAACGCGGATCGCCCGACAGGGCGACAGCATTCTTATAATCGTCGCCGAGTAGATCTTTCCAATCCTTCGGCGAATTCTTGATGATGTCGGCGTTCACTTCGAAGGACAGCACGCCGTAATAATCGCCGTACCAATAGCCATCGGCATCCTTGGCGCTCTCCGGAATCGACTTCCAGGTCGAGACCTTGTACGGCTGAATCAGTTTGTCGGCTTTCGCTTGCGGGCCAAAGGACAGACCGACATCAATCACGTCCGGCGCCTGCGGACCGGTATTGCCCTTATTCGCCTTGATCGCTTCGACTTCGTCACCGGAACCGGCATCAGGATTGAGCTCGTTCACCGTCAGACCGTATTTGGCCTTGAAGCCATCAATCAGCGGGCCGTAACCGCACCAATCATGCGGCAATGCGATGACAGTGAGCTGGCCTTCCTTCTTGGCGGCAGCGACGAGTTCATCCATCGATTCGGCAGATGCGACTCCCGTGGCAATCGATGTCGTCGACAATAGCGTCACAACAGAAAGCCGAACCATACGCATCCAAGCGGGCTTCATTTTGTCTTCCTTCCTAAAAGATATGAAGGCCGTCATCGGGACAGCCCTCCCCCAAAGCACGACAAGCCCACTGAGAGCCGGCATGCAGGCGCGAAATCTAACCAGTCAGCATTGCAGTCTTGTGACGAGACGACTGAGCCTTGGCATTTAACAGGGGATAAGATGTGCGAATTTGCAAAATAACCTTGCGATCACGAACATCGCATAGTCCCTCCCCAGGCACTGAATTGACATCATTCAGTCGGATCTCTGACGCGGCGCCAATTCAACCTGACGCATCATTGTTTTGTCACAAATCTGTAATCAAATGATATTCTACTTCTTTGAAAATACAACCCTCGATTCCTTTCGCAGGCGCAGCACGATTTTGGCGATCCCATGGGGCACGGCCGGGAGATGGCTAATCACCTGCAATTGTTGGATTACGAAAACACAGCTGCACGGAAATCGGGATGCTCGCCAACGATCTATGCCGCTCAGACCATCACTTTCCGCCGCGCACATCACCGGCATGCAACTCCGCCTGAGCGGCCTGTAGGCAGGCGACGAGATAATCGGCAGCCGCTTTGATTCGCGGCAATTGCCGTTGGTCTTTGCGAACCAATAGCCAGATATCGCGTCGCAAGTGACCCTCGCCAATATCGATCGACGCCAGTATCGGGAATTGTCGTGCCAGATAGCAGGGCAGCAGGGCGATGCCGATACCGGCGGCTGCCCCTGCCGCCTGCGCTGTCTGACTGTTGGAGCGAAACGCTACTGCGTGATCCGGCGCGGCACGCTGCAGGAACTGCGCCTCGGGTAAATTTGAGCCGGCCTCGTCAAAGGCGACGAGACGGGCGTGCCGATCTGCCTTCACCTCTGCTGTCGCATAGAAGCGAAAGTCGAGGCTGGCGATCTGGCGGGCCAGGAAGCCGCCACTTTGCGGTCGCCCGAATCGCAAGGCCAGATCGACTTCGCGACGATCCAGGCTCAGATTGCGCGACTCAGTGATCACCTGCAGATCGATGCCGGGATATTGGCGCGCAAAATCGCCCAGCCGAGAAACCAGAAAACCATCGGCAAAGCTGCGGATCGTCGTCAATCGGACGGATCCGCTGGGCGTCGCGGCATCAGATGTCTCGACCTGCAACGCCGCTGCGGCCTGCTCCATGCGCTCGCTGGCGAGCAGCACCTGCCGGCCGGCAGCCGTCAGGCGGTAGCCATCCGGGCGATGCTCGAATAGGACGCGGCCCAGATGGACCTCCAAGCCAGCGACCCGGCGCGCCACGGTGGCGTGATTGACCCGCAGATGACGCGCCGCGGCGGACAAACTGCCATGGCGGGCCAATGCCGCGAAAAAGCGCAAGTCTTCCCAATCCAGATCGTCTGTGCGTTTTTTATCAGACATTGTGAGAATATAGAGAATTTATAAACAAGGCAGCAAGCGGCACATTGCCCTCACTGAGATACAGCCAACCATTAAAGGAACCAGATCATGGCCACTTCCCCCACCACCCTGTTGCAGCTTGCCGGCGCGCCCTTGCATCCCAGCCCACTGAATACCGCCGCCTTGGTCCTGATCGACGCCCAGGAGGAGTACCGTCGGGGCAGATTGCCTTTGGCCGGGATTGACGACGCTTTGGTGGCCAGCATCGCCCTGCTTGAGCTCGCACGATCGCATGACGTGCCGGTTTTCCATGTGGTCCATCTGGGCAAAGCCGGCGGTCTCTTTGACCCGGCAACGATGGGTGCCATTCTCCCGCCGCTGACCCCGCGCGCTGCGGAAACCGTCGTGGCCAAGACCCTCCCCAACAGCTTTGCCAAGACGGATCTCGATGCACGCATCCGCGCCACCGGTCGGACGGAACTGATCGTCGCCGGCTTCATGACCCATATGTGCGTCAGCGCGACGGCGCGTTGCGCCCTCGACCTCGGCTATCGATCAACCATTGTCGCCGCCGCCACGGCGACGCGGGATCTGCCGGACCCCTTGGTCGCCGGCGGCAAGGTCGCGGCCCATGATATCCAGTGCATCGCCCTGGCCGAACTGGCCGACCGTTTTTCCATCGTCGTTCCGGATGTGGCCGCGTGGTCATGACGATCCGGTCATCCGCGACCATGCTCATTGCCTCGAACGGCCGGGATAGGCTTAATAGGCGCGTTGGCGGCATCCTACTTGGGGCCGGAAACTGCGTCACAGTTGCCTGGAGCATGCCATGACCATACCTGCAGCGGATGATATCGAAACCGTTATCCCACCCCGCCGTCGCGATCTCGGTGGTTTCGAGGTTGCCCGCATTCTGCCGATCGCCAAACGGCAAATGGTGGGCCCCTTCATCTTTCTCGATCAAATGGGGCCGACGCGCTTCGCGCCAGGCATGGGCATCGATGTTCGTCCGCATCCGCATATCGGTCTGGCGACCGTCACCTATCTTTTCAGCGGCGCCATTCAACATAAGGACAGTCTGGGCTATAGGCAGGTGATCCTGCCTGGTGACGTCAATTGGATGACGGCGGGCAGCGGGATCGCGCATTCGGAACGGACGCCGCCCACGGAACGGCAATCCGGCAGTCCGCTTTATGGCCTGCAGTCCTGGGTCGCCCTGCCGCAGGATCACGAAGAGATCGCGCCTAGCTTCCGGCATTATGGTGTCGCGCAACTGCCGCGCTTCGAGGCCGATGGTGCCCATATATCGCTGATCGCCGGCTCCTGGCGCGGTGCTACCTCGCCGGTCGAGACGTTCTCCGACCTCTTCTACGCCGTGATCGAGCTGCCGGTCGGCGTGAAACTGCAGATCCCGACCGATCACTCGGAACGCGCGATCTATCTGCTGTCGGGACGCATCGTCGTGGCTGGGCGCGAGGTGTCCGACAGTGAGATGCTGGTCCTGCAGCCCGGGCGCGATATCGCGGTCACGGCACTCGCCCCCACACGCCTACTCACTTTGGGCGGCGCCAGCATGGATGGTCCGCGCCATATCTGGTGGAATTTCGTCTCCAGTTCCCGCGAGCGGATTGAGCAGGCCAAGGCCGACTGGCAACAGGATCGTTTCGCCACCGTCATCGACGAGACCGAGCGGATTCCCTTGCCCGAGCAGTGAGGCAGCCACCTCAACACCGCATTGTCTTGCAACCGTCATGGAATTGTGACAACAGCGTCAATAAGAGATGACACGATTGTCGTCATGTCGACCATATCTGCCCTTCAAACCAATTCGATCGATCTGACCTATGCCAGTCAGTGTGATGGCCCGCTCGCCCGTGGCTTCATTCGGGCGGTGGAAATTCTCTCTGGCCAATTGAAACTCAAGCGCCTTTACGACCTTTATCAATCGGAAATGCACGGCTCCATGGATTTTTGGGGCGCGGCCATGCGCCTCCTCAATCTCAGCCTCGAATATGATGCCGCCAAACTCGCCGCCATTCCGCGCGAAGGACCGCTGATCATCGTCGCCAATCATCCGTTCGGCCTGATCGACGGCTTGCTGATCGGCAGCCTGACCAATCGCGTCCGCAGCGATTTCAAGGTGCTGACCAATGCGCGCTTGTACCCCCCCGATGCCGAGGTTCAGCGCTATATTCTGCCAATCGATTTTGATACCACCGAAGCGGCACTGAAGACCAATCTCGCCACGCGGGCGACGGCCCGCCGCCATATCAAGTCCGGTGGCTGCCTCATCATCTTTCCGGCAGGCGGTGTCGCCACGACCCCGACACCCTTTGCCAGACGTGCCATCGATCTTGACTGGAAGCCCTTTACCGCCCGCCTGATCCACGAAGCCAAAGCCAGCGTCGTGCCGATCTATTTTCATGGCCAGAACAGCCGCCTGTTCCAGATCGCCAGCCATATCAGCATGACAGCGCGACTGGCGCTGCTGTTGCACGAGGTCGCCAACAAGATCGGGCGCTGCTTCCATGCGACGATCGGCGAAGTCATCGGCTACGAGACCATGCGGGAAACAACGGACAGCAAGGCCCTTTGCCGGTTCCTCAGGGACTGCACCTATTCGCTCGGTAGTTGATCGCCACCGCATATCCAGCTGGCGTGTTGTTCTGGCTGTTGCGTTACATCTTATCAGGATTACACTGCCAGTCATGCTCGTGAAAAGATGGCGAACAGTTCCACCGTGCTCGATGATGGCGGCCTGATCTGCGGCTATATCCTGCACCAGGACGGTGCTCTCGATAGCATCGACTGGCGCCAGATTGATCTGTTTTCTACGTGAGAGCGACGCCAATATCTGGCTGCATTTCAATCTGGCCGATATGCGCGCCAAGCGCTGGCTGGAAGCCAGTACCATCATCCCCCAGATCGCCAAGGACATTCTCCTTGGTAGCAACAACCAGATGATGCTGGAACCGGTCGACAGCGGCCTCGCCGGCGTGCTGGGTGATCTGCATCATGACTTTCAGAACGATCCGGCGAAACTGGGCGTATTGCGTCTCTATCTCGATGACCGTGTACTGATCAGCGCCCGTCGCCATCCCTTGAAGGCCATCGACAGTCTGCGCCGATCAGTCGCCGATGGCTTCCGGGCAACCCGGCCGATCGATCTGATCACCCGGTTCCTCCATCATCTGGCCGAGACCTTGGGCCTGATCATCGCTGAACTTGGCGAGACCATCGATCACATCGAGGATCGCATTCTCGACGATCATATCAGCGGTGAAGGTGGTGAGCTTGGTCGCGCCCGGCAGTTGATCGTGCGGTTGCGCCGCCATCTCGTGCCGCAGCGCCACGCTTTGGTCGGCTTGCTGTCGCCGCGAGGGGATAGTGGCGCGGCGTCAGGTCGCCATCGGCATTGGCTCTGCCGTTTCTGCCAGCCCTGTCGTTTCCGCCAGGCGGCCACGATAAAGGGCCACTAGCAAGTCCGACTGTGTCACGAGGCCCACGAGATGATGGGCTTGATCGAGAATGGGAACTTGATGTTGGTCACCATCCGCCAGGACCGGTACCAATTCCACGACAGGTGTCGAGACTTGCGCGGTTTGAAATGACGTCGTCATGATGTCACCGGCATGCAACGGCAAATGCTTGCCGCGTCGCCGCAACAGGCGCCTTAACCTGCCGCTTGAAAACCGCAACCTGCCTTCGACCATTTGCTCGAGAAAATCCTCCAGCTTGATCAGACCGACCACCCGCTGAGATCCTGGCTCCAGGACCGGCAGGACCTGTAGCTTATGTTCCTGCAGGAGATTCCAAGCGTCGCGTAACTCGGTCCGGCGGTCAACGGCAATGACATCGCGTGACATGATATCGCTGCAGCGAATATCGCCGAAGCGGCGGCGATAGGCATGCATCTCCGTTTGCAGGAACAGGGTCTCGAGATCCTCACGGCTGATATCGAGGACCTCATGATAGCCCTTCAGGACATCGTCGAGATCGGCCGGCACGAAGCCGAGACGATCGCTTGGTCGGGGATCCCGCGTCAGATGGACATTTACATGACTGATGGGGGCGGCATGTGGATAACGATGCCGCGTCACATTATTGAAGATCAATGCCACGAATAACAGCAACACAGAGTTCAGGCCCAGAGGCACAACCAGGAACCAATAGCCGAGGTCGTGGATGACCGGGCCACCCAACACGGCGGTGAGCGCCACCGCACCGCTGGGTGGATGCAGGCAGCGCAGAGCAAACATCGCACCAATCGCCAGGCCAACGGCCATGGCCGCGGCTAGAACTGGTTCCTGAATATAAAGGGCGCAAGTGATCCCAATGAAACCCGCGACCAGATTGCCGCCGATAATCGACCAAGGCTGCGCCAGGGGGCTTGCCGGAACACCATAGAGCAGGACGGCAGATGCACCCATCGGCGCGATCAACAGGGGTGCTGCAATCCCCGGCCCCAGCACGAGCCGCGAGATCAGGCCGGTCGCCAGGATGCCGATCGCAGCGCCAACCGCACCTCGCAAGCGCGCCCAGCGATCGGCGGCCATCGGTTGCGGCCAAAAGCTTCGAAACCAGGCAGCCAGATCGGAGATGGCAGACAAGCGTGAATCCTTCACAGAACGATCGACAAGCCACAAGAAATTGCGGCTTCAGTTATCGCGCTAACCAATTACCTCGGAAATGTCCAGCGGCGACAGGATCGGGCCGGCTTTGACCAGTGAGGGACAGTGCAGGACACCGTCAGGAGGCGTCCTTCCAGGCCTGCGCCATGGCGGCGGCTGCCATGGCGTCATAGACCGTTTGGCGCCCCGGCTGGCGTGGTGGATCGGCATAGATCCCGACAATGACCTTGCCGATATGGCGATTGCCGCAACTCACCGGCAACAAGAGGCGATGGTATTTCAGAACTGTGGTGCCACCGATCGTACTATTAACCTGCCAATAGACCGGAGATTGGCGATCAACCATACGATCATAGGGGGCAAGGATCTCACCACGGGCATGCTCGGGAACTGCCTCATCGAGCAATTGCCCGGTCCAGTCGCCGCCGTCATAGGCGGTAATCTCCAGGCCCGACAAAACCACCCGCCAGCGCGGATAGCGTGAACCCCGCTCTGGTGGCTCAGCCGCCAAGATCCCGATATGACCAAACCAGGGCTGGAATTCCTCTGGGATAAAATCGGCACGATCAGGCATGCGCCGGTGATGGAGACGCCCGAGCCACAATTCATGAAGATCGTGCAGTTGCTGGTGGGGGATAAGCATAGGTCCCTCCGGCGATCAGCGTGGGACCCATTGTGCCGTAAACTTCTGCGGAAATGAAGTCGCTGATATTTTCGATGGCTAAGGCGCGGAAATCCGGCCGCCGAGGGCTTTCTGGCAGCCAAATGGCGGCCATCGACCACAATCATTCCTATTGAACGCAATGACGCCCGATGCCGCGCCCTCTGAACATCCTCAGGCGATGCATTCCCCACCATCGACAACGAGGGCGTGACCGGTCATGAAGGAGGAGCGATCCGAGGCAAGAAACAGGATCGATTCAGCGATCTCGTCGACACTGGCCCAGCGTCCGAGGGGGATTTTCTCCCGCACATAACGCTCGATGGCCTCCCGCCCACCCATCTGCTTGATATAGGGGTCGTTAAAAGGGGTATCGACCCAGCCTGGACACAAGGCATTGACGCGAATGTTATAGGCGCCGTAATCCAGCGCCATCTGCTTGGTCATCATGATGACGGCAGCCTTAGTGGTAATGTAAGCGAGCATCTCACGATCAAGGAAGACGCCGCTATTCGACGATGTATTGACGATGACGCCAGCGCCCTGCTTGCGCATCTGCGGTACGGCGTGCTTCGCCGCCATGAAATGGGCGCGCACATTCACCTGCCAGGATTGATCGAGGGCCTCGACCTTGACCTGCTCCAGTGAGCCCGCCATCTGAATGCCGGCGTGATTGTGCAGGATATCGAGCCGGCCGTGACGCTGAATGACGTCGCCAATCAGATTGGCGACAGCCGTGTCATCAGTTACATCTAGCGTCTGCGCCTCGGCACGCCCACCGGCGGCACGGATCGCGGTCGCCGTCTGCTCGGCGGCCATCGGATTACGATCGACGACAACCACCAGCGCACCTTCGCGGCCCATGATTTTGGCGCCACCTTGACCAATCCCCGATCCAGCACCAGTCACGATGGCAACCTTATTCTTCAGAATCATCGTCGCCTCACGCTGTTGCTGTTTTTTGCGATGCCGGTCGCCGCGACCGCCGCAAGATCAGTTGAGCCACAACCAATAATGTCAGAGAGAACATCATCACCATGGTGCCGATGGCATTGATCTCCGGCGTGACGCCACGTCGGATCGAGGAAAAGACATAGATCGGTAAGGTATTCTTCGACCCGGCAACGAAGAAGGCGATGACGAAATCGTCGAAACTGAAGGTGAAGGACAGCAAGCCGCCGGCAACAATGCCGGGCAGCAATTGCGGTAGGGTTACCTGCCGGAAGGTTGCCCAGGGATCGGCATAGAGATCCATCGACGCCTCGATCAGGCTACGATCCATGCCGGCGATACGTGCCCGCACGATGACAATGACCAAGGCCATGGCAAAGAGCGTATGTGCCGCAATGATTGAGCCATAACCGAGTGACAGGCGTGGCGGTTGATCGCCCGGCCAGATCTGTGCCAGGAACGTGTTGATCGCGCCAAAGGTGGTGACCAGCGCGATCAGGGTGGCGATGCCGATAACAATACCCGGCACCATGATGGAGATGTAGGTTAGGGCATCGAAGATCATGCGCGGGATGCCGCGCACGCGCTGCAACGCAATCGCCGCCATGGTCCCCATCATGGTTGCCAGGAAGGCTGTCGAGCTGGCGACGATGGCGCTGTTCTGCAGGGCATCCAGCATCAAGCTATTGTCCATCACCTTGCTGTACCAGTGGAAGGAGAAGCCCTGAAAGCCTGATGCGTTGCTGCCGCTGTTGAAGCTGAACAGGACGATCAGCCCGATCGGGGCATAGAGGAACAGATAAACGAGATATGAATAGCTGCGCAGGAACATGCGGCCTCGACTACATCAGAGAGACGTCGCGGCCCTGCAATTGCCGGGTGGCGCGCAAATAAAGACTGACCGTGACCACCATGATGATCACCAGGGCCATGGCACAGGCCGATCCGAACGGCCAGTTGAGGCTTTGCAGGAAAAGATCAACCAGGGCATTGCCGATGAAGAAGACCTTGCCGCCCCCCAGCATCTGGGGAATCAGGTATTCGCCCATCAGCAGAATGAAGACCAGCATGCAGCCGGTGATGACACCGGGCGCCGACAACGGAAAAGTAATCTGACGGAAGGTACCGAGCGGCGACCCACCCAAATCGGCAGAGGCTTCCAGCAATCTTTTGTCGAGCTTTTCCAGGCTGACATAGATCGGAAACACCACCAGCGGCAGATAACCATAAACGATGCCGATCAAGACGGCGAAGGGTGTGTTGATGAGCCGTATATCGGGGAACCCAAGCCAGTCCAACATAGCCGGAATGCCGCGGCTGCCGAGAATGAACATCCAGGCATAGGTGCGGATCAGGAAGCTGGTCCAGAACGGCACAATCACCAGGATCAACAGCATCAGCCGCGATTTTGGATTGGCCTTGACCGCCAGGTAATAGGCCAAGGGATAGCCGATAATGAGGCAGATCAACGTGCCGGTTGGTGCCAGGATCATGGTGTTGCGGAAGGCCGCCCAGCGTGCCGGCAGATTGAGGTAGTTATCGACAGTGAAGGCGGCCTGATAGCCGCCGGTTGGCGCACGGACACCTACGCTATAGACAATGACGACAGCCAGCGGCAGCAGCAGCAGCATGAAGAACCAGAAGCCGCTGGGGGCGAGCAGCAGCGCCGTCCAACCCCAACGTGTTTTTTCCGGCTTCATCGCCACTGCTGTCACTGTTGTTGTCATCTCAGGATCGTTCCGTTGTCGATCAAGCCGATTTGAAACGTGCCATGATTTCGGCACGTGCCGGATTGGTCAGGGTTGCCGCCGCCCCGAATTCCAGCGGGCTCAACAATTCGGCCGCTGGATACATGATCGCATTGCTCTGCACATCTTTTGGCAGCAGGTCGAAGACTCTCTTGTCGGCGACCGGATAGCCATGTGCCAGGACTTCATCCTTGTTAACGGCCGGATCGAGCAGGTAATTGATCAGGGCATAGGCCGCCGGCTTGTTGGGTGCTTCCTTGGGGATGGCATAAAAATCCGACCAGATCTCGCCGCCTTCCTTGCCGATCACATAAATGATTTCCGGCATATCGCGGTGCAGCTGATTGGCATCACCCGTCCAGGCGACCGTCAACCAGGCATCGCCGCTACGCATTGACGGCTGATAATCGCTGTTGATGGCAAAGAGATGCGGCTTCGCGTCGAGCAACAACTTCTCGGCCTCGGCCAGTTCCTTTTCATCCAGCGAGTTGAAGGAATGGCCATGATATTTCAGTGCGTTGCCGATCGTCGTCAACTGATAGTCATGCACCATGGCACGACCAGTATATTTCCCGCGGGCGAGATCCCAGAAATCCTTCCAGGAGGTCATCGTCTCGGTTACATGCTTGGTATTGACGCTGTAGCCCGTCGTGCCCCAATCCTTGTGCACGGCATAGACCTTGCCGTTCACCGAACCAGGTTGGGTGAAGCGCTGATCGGTGTAATTCTGCGGTTGGTAATTCGGCAGCTGCGCCAGATCAAGGGGAACGATCAAGTCTTCCTTGACGTAATTTTCGATCGTGTAATTGGTCGGCACGAAGACGTCCCAACCGGTGCCGCCAGCCTTGAGCTTGGCGAACATTTCCTCATTCGAGCCGAAGACGGTCATCTCGACCTTGGCGCCCGTGGTCGCGCCGAATTTGTCGAGATTGGCCTGGCTGTGATAATTCGGCCAGGTAGTCAGGCTGACCTTGTCACCAATCGATCCAGCGAAGGCCTTGC
>WNFM01275537.1_pt1 | contig 16845 bp, 20 predicted proteins | sample 5400271 | NCBI WGS metagenome assembly WNFM01 (sample SAMN13153352, study PRJNA577476) | soil metagenome | isolation source: 60 cm saprolite on Douglas fir-dominated hillslope | place: USA:California | collected 2013-09-17
CGCTTGCGCTAGGTTCGCCGCAGGAGGTCGCCGTGGCGCGCGTGCGAATGATCAAGCCGGAAGAGGCGGACGCCGATACCCGCAAGGTCTACGACGGCGTGCGCGAGCAGTGGGGACGGATCAGCCACTTCTCCCAGGTGCTGGCGCATCAGCCGGCCGCGCTCGCGGGCTGGATGCTGCCGAACGAGACCATTCGTCTCGCCAACGTCAAATCCGACCCCGACTACGTGAAGATCCAGCAGCTCGTCATCATCAAGACATCGGCGCTCAACCAGAGCGCCTATTGCATGTCGCACAACGTGCCGCTGGGCAGGAAGATCGGGCTCACCGAGGCGCAGATCAAAGCCGCGCAAGGCAGCGACTACATGCACTCTCCCGACCTCGACGACCGGCAGAAGGCGGCGATCCGCTGGGCCGAAGCCGTGACGCTGCTCACGGCGCGCGACGACGATGCCGCCTTCGCCGCGATGAAGCAGCACTTCAGCGAGAAACAGATCGTGGAGCTCACGGTGTTCTGCGGCATGTGGAACTATTCGAACCGGCTGTGCGAGGCCTTGCACGTCGACCTCGAGCGCCCGGACAAGCGCATCGAGTTTCAGCACCCATAAGGCGCAGGCCCATGTCCGCACCCAAGACCTATACCGGCGGCTGCCATTGCGGCGAGGTGCGCTTCGAGGTGACGACCGATCTCGGCAAGGTCGTCGCCTGCAACTGCTCGATTTGCCAAAAGCGCGGCGCGCTGTGGTCGTTCGTGCCGCCGGCAAGCTTCGCGCTGCGCGCCGGCGCCGAGGACCTCAAGGACTACCAGTTCGGCAAGAAATCGATTCATCACCTGTTCTGTCCGCAATGCGGCGTGGGCGCGTTCTCGCGCGGAGCGAGTCCAAAGGGCGACGAGATGATCGCGGTCAACGTGCGCTGCCTCGACGACGTCGACGCCGCGGCGCTCGAGCCCACGCCCTTCGACGGCCGCAGTCTGTAACCGGGTTAGTCTCACTCACGCCGGCGCGGGTTCGACTCCGTCACTTCTTTCATCGCTGCAGAACGGCCCGCCCTGATACCAGTCGCCGAACGGATCGGGCGCGAGCTTGGCGTCGGCGGCGAGCGCCGCGGCGCTGTGCTCCTCGGCGCGGCCTTGCGGCCGATAGCCGAGGCGGAAGGCGGCGGCGTTGTCCCACCAGCCGCGCGCATTGTCGGAGGCGCCGTAGAGGATTTCGTAGCGGATGTCGGCGTGCTCGAGGCCGATGCGGATGAGCTGCACGAGGTCCTGCGGCGCGAGCCAAATCGAGAGCCGCCGCCGGTCGACCGGCACGTCGCCGAAGTTGCCGATGCGGATGCAGGTGATGCGCAGTCCGTGCTTGAACGCATAGAGCGCGCCGAGCGCCTCGCCGAACGCCTTGCTGACGCCGTAGCGGGAATCCGGACGCACCGCGGCGTCGACGCCGATGCGGCGCCGACGCGGATAGAAGCCGACCGCATGGTTCGACGACGCGAATACCACTCGTTCGACGCGATGGCGCCGCGCCGCCTCGAACAGATTGTAGCAACCGATGATGTTGGATTGCAGGATCGTATCCCACGGTCCTTCGACCGAGAAGCCGCCGAGATGCACGATGCCGTCGACGCCGGCGACGGCATTTTCGACCGCCGGCATGCTGGCGAGATCGGCTTCGACGAAGGTCTCGTCCGCCGCCAGGTCGGCGGGCCGCTTGACGTCGCTCAGCCGGATGTTGGGATAGACGCCTTTGAGCAGTTGGCGCAGTCGCGCGCCGATTCCGCCTGCTGCGCCGGTGACCAAAACCGTTTGCATGATGTGCCCATCGCGGTTGGAGAACGAGAGATTTTAGCTAGCGGCTGCCGAGCTTGGCGGCGAGGCGCTCGTAGCGCTTGCGGCTGCTGAGGAGATGCCGGCGCATCGCCGCGCGCGCTTGCAAAACGGCTCGGTTGCGGATCGCCTGCACGATGGCGCGGTGCTCGCGCTGGAAGGTTTCGCTGTAGGCGCGCTTGGCGATGCCGGGCCCGCCGCGAATCGTCTGTCGCGGGATGATGAGGCGTCCGAGATGTTCCAGAAAGCGCCTGAACTGCGGGTTTCCGGTGGCGTCGGCGATGCTGCAATGGAGCGCAAAATCCTGCGCGACCGCGTCTTCGCCGCGCTTGAGGGCGGCGCCGACGGCATCGAAGCACTCGACGATCCTGCGGATCTGCGACGCCGAGCCGCGATCGGCGGCCAACCCCGCGGCTTCGATCTCGATGCCGGTGCGCAACTCCATCACGTCGAGGACCGCGCGCAGCGGCGACAACGGATCGACGTCGATGCGCAGCGGCCGGCGCGCGTTCTCCGGAACGAAGGCGCCGACGCCTTGACGCGTGACCACGAGTCCATCCGCGCGCAACGCTGCCACCGCCTCGCGCACGACGGTGCGGCTCACGCCGGTCGCCGCGATCAATTCCTGCTCGGTGGGCAACTGCGATCCCGGCGGGATCTTGCCGCTCGTGATATCGTCGGTGAGACGCGCGACGAGTTCGCCGGTCAACGATCGCGGCGCCGGCAGCGGCTGCGTCACCGAAAGGCTCGGCCTGCTCATGCCCTTGACACTCTGTGCGCCCTTGACACTCTGTGCGCGCCGGTCATCATATGATATGACAACTGCTAGCATGAGCCCGCCGGCGGATCAACGGGTCCGCTCGGCCGGTCGGCGCAACCAACCAGTCCCGGGAGGATGATCATGAACCGCCGCACCCTGCTCCGCCTCGGCGCCGGCAGCGCGCTTGCCGCGCTCGCGACCGACGTTCCCGCCCTCGCCCAGCAAAAGCTCGTGCTCAAGGCCACCGACGTGCATCCGCTCGGCTATCCGACCGTGGAAGCGGTCGTGGCGATGGGCAAGAAACTCGAAGCGGCGAGCGGCGGCCGCCTCAGCATCCAGATGTACCCGTCGATGCAGCTCGGCGGCGAGAAGGAGATGATCGAGCAGGCCCAGGTTGGGGCGCTTGCCATCGCGCGCGTCAGCGTCGGCCCCATGGGCCCGCTGGTTCCCGAGCTCAACGTGTTCAATCTGCCGTTCATGTTTCGCGACGACGCGCACATGGAGCAGGTGATCGATGGCCCGATCGGCGATGAACTGCTCAAGAAGCTGTCGGATCATCCGACCGCGGGACTCATCGGGCTTTGCTGGATGAACGCCGGCACGCGCAACGTCTACAACAGCAAGAAGCCGATCAAGAATATCGGCGACCTCAAGGGGCTCAAGATCCGGATGATGGGGAATCCGGTCTTCGTCGACACCATGAACGCGCTCGGCGGCAATGGCGTCGCCATGGGCTTCGATCAGCTCGTCAATGCGATGCAGACCGGCGTGGTCGATGGGGCCGAGAACAATTCTCCGACCTACGCGACCGGGCAGCATTACCGCTACGCCAAGTACTACTCGCTCACCGGGCATCTGATGATCCCGGAAATCCTGGTGTTCTCCAAGAAGACCTGGGACACGCTCTCGAAGGACGATCAGGCGCTGATCGCCAAGTTTGCCAAGGAAGCGCAGCAGGAAGAGCGCAAGCTTTGGTACGCGATGGAGGAGAAGTCGAAGAGCGAGATGCAGAAAGCGGGCGTCGAGATCATCAACATCGACGACAAGAAACCCTTCCAGGAAGCGGTTCAGCCGGTGTGGGAGAAATACGGCAAACAGCAGGCCGAGCTGATCAAGCGCATTCAAGACGTGAAGTGAGCGCCTGATCGCTTGCCGCAGGAGCCGGCCGACCGAGGGATCGCGCCGGCTCTCCTATCGTTCTCAGGGAAGGGACTTCCATGAAGGAACGATATATCCGGGCGATGGACGCGATCCATAACGCCTGCCTGTTCGTGGCCGGCGCATTTCTCGTCATCATCGTGCTGATCATTCCTTACGGCGTGTTCACCCGTTATGTGCTCAACAGCGCGGCATCGTGGCCGGAGCCGTTGGCGACCTTGTTGATGATCGTGGTCTCGTTTCTCTCCGCCGTGGTGTGCTATCGCGAGTATCTGCACATCGGCGTCGGCGTTCTGCCCACATTTCTGCACGAACCGGCCAAATCATATCTCGGCTGGATCCTCGAAGTGCTGATGCTGGCGACGAACCTGTTCATGCTCGTGTGGGGCATCAAGCTCTGCCAGGCGACCTGGCACCAAGCCATCCCGGAATTTCCCGTCGTTACCGTCGGCCTTTCCTATCTGCCGATCCCGATCGGCGGCGCGCTCACCGGCTTGTTCGTGATCGAGCGCTTCATGACGCAGAAGTTCTTCTCCGAGCCGGAGCCCGAGACGGTCAGCCAGCTCACCACCGAATAGACCGAAGACGGGATTGCGTCGTGGACATCTTCATTCTCGTTGGCGGTTTCACCATCGTCTGTCTGATGGGCATGCCTGTCGCCTATGCGCTCGGCATCGCCGCCATTGCCGCCGCACTCTACGCCGGGATCCCACTTGAAGCGGTGATGCTCAAGGTCGCTGGCGGCATGAGCGGTTTCTCGCTGCTGGCAATCCCGTTCTTCATTCTCACCGGCGCGATCATGGCGGTCGGCGGCATGGCCGAGCGCCTCGTCAACCTCGCCAAGGTCTTCGTCGGCTTCATTCGCGGCGGAATGGCGCTCGTCAACATCCTCGCCTCCACGATGTTCGGCTGTATTTCGGGATCTTCCGTCGCCGATACCGCGGCGGTCGGCTCGGTGATGATTCCGCAGATGATCAAGAGCGGCTATCCCCGCCTGTTCGCGGTCAATGTCACGATCTCGGGCTCGTTGCAGCCGCTTCTTGTCCCGCCCTCGCACAACATGATCATTTATTCGATCGCCGCGGGCGGGACGATCTCGGTAGCTCACCTGTTCATGGGCGGCATCATCCCGGCCTTGCTGCTTGGCCTGTCGCTGATCATTCTTGTGCTGATCATCGCTTACCGGAACCAATTCCCCAGAGGCGAGATCGTGCCGTTGCGTCAGGCAGTCAAGACCGCCGCCGATGCGATCTGGGGCATGATCACGATCGCGATCATCCTTGGCGGCATCCTGTCCGGCGTCTTCACGCCGACCGAATCCGGAGCGGTCGCCTGCATTTACGCCTTCCTCGTCACGATGTTCGTCTACCGCGACGTCAAGTGGAGCGAGGTGCCGAAGCTGATCGCGCGCGTCGTGCGCACCGTCGGCATGGTCATGATCATGATCGGCTTCTCGATCGCCTTCGGCTACATGATGGCGATCATGCGCATACCGGCGAAGGTCACGGAGTTTTTCGTCGCGATCTCGAGCGACAAATACACGTTTCTGCTTTACGTCAACGTTCTGCTGCTGTTGCTCGGCACGTTCATGGATCTGGCGCCGATGCTGCTGATCTGCACGCCGATCTTCCTGCCCGTGATCAAGACCTTCGGCATCGATCCCGTGCATTTCGGCATTATCATGATCCTCAATCTGGGCATCGGCCTGCTCACGCCTCCGGTCGGGCCGACCATGGTGGTCGGGTGCGCGATCGGCCGCGTGAGCATGGAGGCGGTGTCGCGCAGCATCCTGATCTTCTACGTGCCGATGCTGATCGTGCTCGCGCTCGTGACCTACATCCCGGCGCTGTCGCTTTGGCTGCCGAACTTGTTGTTGAAATAACCGGCCGCGAGCCGAGAACCCCGATCCGCGAGGAGGCGTCGCTTACAGCGAATAGCCGCCGTCAACCACCAGCGTCTGCGCCGTGATCATGCTGGTGTCGGCGCACAAAAATACGATCGCGGTGGCGATATCGGCGGGCGTGCAGGCGCGCCTGAGCAGCGAGCGCTCGATGGCGGCTTGCTTGCGCGCGGCCGGCCACGGCCGCGTCCACTCGGTGTCGACGAATCCCGGCGCCACCGCATTCGCCCGCGCCTCGGGCGCGAGCGCCCGCGCCAAATTCTGGGTGAGGTTGATGAGGCCAGCCTTGCTCGCGCCGTAGGCCATGCTGGAGCCCGCCATGTTGCGGCCGGCGACCGAGGCGGTGTTGCAAACCGCCCCGCGCGCCGCCCTGAGCGCAGTCGCCGCCGCGCGGGTGCAGCGGAAGGGGCCGAGCAGGTTGGTGGCGAGGATCGTCGCCCAAAATTCCTCGGTCACCCGGTCAAGCTCGGCCGGCGGGATCGGCGCCACGGTTGCCGAGGTGCCGGCGTTGTTGGCGAGGAAATCGAGCCGGCCCAGCGCTTCGATCGTATCGCCCACCATCTTTTCGGCGGCGCCCGCCTTCGACACATCGCCCGGCGCGCCGATCACGGCAAAGCCGTCGGCGCGCAGCCGCTCGACGGCCGCGGGGCCGCGGGCATCGTCGGGCAGGTAATTGAGCGCGACCTTGGCGCCGCGCCGGGCGAATAGTTCGACCGTCGCCAGCCCGATGCCCGAAGCCGCACCGGTGACCAACGCAGTCTTGCCGTCGAGATCGCTCATGCCGAGGCGCTCCTGCAAAAAAGTTTCGCCCGGACGCTACCGGGCGAAACGCCTGCGCGCGGAGCGGCGCCGATCACCGGCGCATTTCGGAAAAAAGAACGCCGCCCTTCGCCTTGGCGGTCGGCTCCGATTCCACGATTTCCACCATCACCGCTTCGGCCGGAACGGAGAAATTCTTCACCACCGCATCGGTGATGTCCTTGATCAACGCGCGCTTCTGATCGAGCGAGCGGCCCTTGACGGCGTGGACATAAATTTCAGGCATATCGGTCTCCCTCTTTGTGCGTCGCACCGGGGCACTATACCGACTGCGCGGAACATAGGAAGACGCATCAGGGAGGCTCACCCCAGCGCTCGTTGCGGGGGGTTAAGCACGCGAATTGCCAAGCCGTTGCGCATCGAGCGCCCCCGAAGTCGAGATGTCGCGGGCTCCGTTCCTGACGGAGCGAGGGGCGCTGCACGCGGCGCGTGAGACCGTGCTCAAATCGGCGCATTCGGAACCCGCCGCGTTAGGTCAGCGCTCCTGCTTCATCGCTGCGGGAATTGCGCTAGCATGCGCGCCCTCAGGGAGGGGGGAGCATGGCGGAGGAAGCGTCATGGAGCTCCGAACCGCGAGCCCCCGGAAATACGCTCAGCCCAGACTGCTGAACCATTGTGCCCAGTGCGGGGAGACGATCTTCCTGCCGGAGTGGTCCGAATATCTGGACCGGCACCGCGTGCGGCATCTCTGGGAATGCGAAGCGTGCGGTTACAAGTTCGAGACCCTGGTCACGTTCCCCGGCCAATAGTCGGCATCTTCCCGCGCGCCAGCGACACCACGCGAAGAGCCACCGGCTGTGTCCGGTGGCTCTGCTTTTGGGAGTTGGGCTTTGGGAGTTAGGAAGCGACCCCGATCAGTCGAGCCGAGATCGCGCCACAAATTGAGCCTCAGCGCTGCCGCCGACGGCGACAGCGGTCACCCGTTTCGCTGGCGCCCGCCCGCGATCAGAGCGAGGGCGAAAGCTCGCGAGCCTGTGGCTCCGCCTTCTCCGCGGTCGCAGGATGCGCGCCGGCCGGCAACTGCAGCACCGTCGCACGCTGACCCTCGCACAGGCGCGTGACCAGTACCACCTGCCCGTCCGGGAATTCCAACGCATCGTGATGGGTCACGGCGTTGTCCATGTTGATTTGCCGGAAGCGTGCGAGCCGCTGTCCGATCTTCTTGTTCGGCAGAATGCCGATGCCGAATGACGGCTCGCATTCGACATTCTCGTCGAACGCTATTTCGGTGCCCGGCAACAGGCACACCGCGACATGCGGCTCGCCAGCAGCCGCGAAACCACGCGTGATGGAATTGGGGAATTTGGTCGCCACCAGCTTGTCCTCGATCTTGGCAGGCCGGGTCGCCACATGGTGTAGGCTGTAGTCACACATCGAAGGGACTCCTTTTGCTGTGAAAAGCCGGAATGCTCCTCAGCGAAGCCGCCAGACTCATGGCAGCGGTCGTCTGTCGGACATTGTCCCGACTTTTCCGCGCTGTCGCCATGTCATCACCTTGCAGAAAGAGAGACGTTTCATCAGCGAGATCCCCGACGACTCAAAGCTGATTTAAGCTACAAATATATCTCCCCTCCGTGGGCCGCTAGGAGGTAAGCGAACAACGCTGCAATGAAGCACCGGTTCCTGGCTCGACTGCCAAAGCAACCCGCAAGGCTGCGCCGCCGCTTGCGGCATCGACGAGGCTCAGGGATCGTGCTCGGATCGTCCGCGCTTTTTTGCGAATTCCTACGCGCGATCAACGACGAGCAAAGAGGTAATTCGGACCAACGTGCGGGAAATGGCTCGCGTGTTCTATCTCTGCGTCAGCTCGGCATGCAGGCGCGCCACGCGCCCATGGATGCGGCCATGCCGGGCGAGGCGATCGGCTATGTGCCCTGAGCAGCGTCAGGTCCCGGACAATCGGCGGCCGCGGCCGCAAGCACACGGCTTGCCAATCGGATCCTGTTGCTATTTTTACTAGTGTCACGCAACCCAGCGTGTTTGGGGCCGACGAAGGCATGCTCACCGATCGCAGACGTATTCTCACGTTGCTCGCCGGCTCCTTTGCGACCCCGGCCCTTTTTGCGCCGCCGGCCTTTGCGCAGGCGCCCGCCATGACCCGCATGACCGCCTATGCCTTCTCCTTTGCCGGGCTCGAGGGCCCCGACATCAGGCTCGCCGACCACGCCGGCCAACCGATCCTGGTGGTCAATACTGCTTCGCTTTGCGGCTATACCCCCCAATATGCCGGCCTGCAGCAGCTCTGGGCGCGCTATCACGGGCGCGGGCTCATGATCGTGGGTGTCCCCTCGAACGATTTCGGCGGCCAGGAGCCGGGCGGGACAGCCGACATCATGCGCACCGCGCATGACGACTATGGCATCGGCTTTCCCCTCGCCGCCAAGGCGCAGGTGAAGGGCCCGAACCCGCATCCGTTCTACAAGTGGGCGGCCGCCGAGCGCCCCCTGGAAACGCCGCGCTGGAACTTTCACAAATACCTCGTCGGCCGCGACGGCCACATCGCCGCGGTTTTTGCCACCGAGATCGAGCCGATGGACGCCCGCGTCATCGACGCGATCGTGAAGGAGCTGCCGCCGCCGGAATAAAACACCGCCGCAAGCGTTGACAAACTGTCACATGCTCGGCGTATCCGATCCCAAACAGAGAGGTTTCCGTATGTCTGCTCAACCCAAGCTCATGCCCGATGTCGTGGGACTGGCACGTCAGGTCGATCCGCTGTCGCGCCGCGGCTTCTTCCTGACGGCCTCGGCCGCGGCCGCCGCCGGCTATACGCTCGCCGCCGGGCCGGTACGCGCCGACGCGATCCAGACCGACACCACCGGGCTCACCATCGGCGATGCGAAGGTCAAGGTCGCGGACGGCGAGATGCCGGTCTACTACGCGCGCCCGGCGAACGTGCAGAACCCGCCCGTCATCCTGGTGGCGATGGAGATCTTTGGTCTGCACGAATACATCAAGGATGTCACCCGCCGCCTCGGCAAGCTCGGAGCTTTCGCGATCGCACCCGACTACTATTTCCGCAAAGGCGTCGACCTCACCAAGATCACCGACATCCCGCAGCTCATGCCGATCGTCAACACCAAGCCGGATGCCGAGCTCCTCTCCGACCTCGACGCCACGGTAGCGTGGGCGAAGTCGCAGGGCGGCGACACCAACCGCGTCGGCATCATGGGCTTCTGTCGCGGTGGACGAACGGTGTGGGAATACGCCGCCCACAACAAGGATCTCAAGGCGGCCGTCGCGTTCTACGGAACCGTGGTCGATCCACCCGCGCAAAAATCGCTCTGGCCGAAAAGCCCGACCGAGCTGGCGCCGGACATGAAGGCGCCGGTGCTCGGCCTCTACGGCGAGGCCGATCAGGGCATTCCGGTCGCCCAGGTCGACGCGATGAAGTCGGCGCTGCAAGGCGCGGGAAAGACCTTCGAGATCAAGATCTACGCCGCCGCGCCGCACGGCTTCCACGCCGACTATCGCGCCAGCTACCGCAAGGACGCGGCCGAGGACGCCTGGAACCAGATGATCGCCTGGTTCAAGAAATACAAAGTGCTCGCCTGATCGGCGGACGGTTTGCGGCCAAGCGCGGCGCTTCGGCGCCGCGCTTTTGTCTACGCGCGGCCGCGCACAGGCTCAGGTGCAAACTCGATGCGCGGCTGCGCGTCGGCAATGCCCGCGGCGATGCTCGTTCATTTTGGAATCTGCACCAGCTCCTTGACCTGCTCGGCCGTCAAGGGCGCGGGAATGAACTTCCCCGCCACCGCGTCGGCCATGATCTGGTCGATCCCCTCCACCCGGTCGGTGGCCATGCTTTCCTTGGGGATGAGGTCGCGCACCCGCAGCACGATTTTCTCCGGCAGGTTGGAATACTCGGCGTAGTGCTTGAGCGCGGCCGGATCGGAATACATCCATGCGACCGTCTCCTGATAGGCGCGATTGAAACGGACGATCGCGTCGCGTCGGTTCTGCAGCACGTTTACGCTGGTCAGATTGACCCGCACGGTGCGGGTGCGCAGCGAGGCCACGTCGTTGCCGGTGGCGATGATGCGGATTTTGCCATCCTCGAGAAGGTCAAGCCCGAATGGCGCCGCGCCGAAGCCCACGTCCACTTGCCCGGTCATCGTCTGCGTGATCGTTGACGCGATGTTGCCCGTCGATGTCGGTTTGGCGGTGAGCTTGTATTGCGCAATGAGCGCGAGCAGCCCGGCATGGCTCGACGAGCCGGTCAAGGAGAATGCGACCGTCTTGCCGTTGAAGTCCTCGACTTTCCGGATCGGCGAGTTGGCCGGCACGTACCAGTAGAGATCGGGCGCGCCGATCATTTCGCTGCCGATGATGCGGATCGGTGCGCCCTTGGCAAAGGTGCCGACCGCGGCCGACACGCCGGAAGCGGTCGCGATATCCATGCTGCCGCCGATCACCGCCTGGATCGATTCGGGGCCGGCCTGGACGTAAAGGATTTCAAGATTGAGCCCGTGCTTCTTGAAAATGCCGCCGCGCTGGCCGAGCTCGGCAACGCCGGCGTCCCAGGCGCCGCGCTGCGGGATTGCGACCTTCAACGTCTCTTGCGACCAGGCGACGCGGCCCGAGCCCGCCATGATCGCGAGCACGGCCAGCGTGGTTATGAACGTTGTCCTCGTCATTGTTGTTCCTCCCGAGGTCGCTGCAGCGGCGACAGCAACTATATGAGCCGATAGCCGCAAGTGCATCAAGCGGCCGCGGCGGGATTGGGCTCGACAGGTCGATGATCCTCGGTAGATGATGGCTTCGAACGCGAGCGGGTCGACCGATGCGTCAGCGCAGAATCAAGCAGTTGCCTGCAGACGCGCTCGCGGACGAATTCGGCCGGGAGAAGGCGTCGGCGCTCGGCCGGCTCGGGCGCGCGCTTGAAGCAGCGCTCGCTGCGTTGGCCGAGTTCGACGCCGGCTATTTGCGCGAGGCATCTGCTGCCGAAGACCGTCAATTGCGCGCATCGCTGGTCGCGGAGGCAAGCGTCGCGCTGTGGCATTTCGTGGTGCAGCGCGAGGCCTGCGGGCTGCGGGACATACGCCACGTCCTGCGCGATTACCGCGTGCCGCCAGAGGTCGCCGCGCGCATGGGCGCGTTGCCGCCGGAACCGCTCCGATCGCACAAGCCGCCTCGCAGACCATAGAGCGTGAGCACCCACCGGCAACCGACAATGTTCTATCAACCCAAGGCGCATCTGCGCCGGCGCTGTTGACACGCGTCGTTTTGCGATCGATCCCAGGTGCCAGCCGCCCGGAAACCCAGTATGGTTGGCCCTCTAGGCCGATTCAGCTCAAAGCCTTCTTAATCGAAAGGGACCACGCATGGACGTCCTCATTGGCGTGCTGATCACCTTCCTTGTCGTCATCCTGGTGCTCTATCTCGTCAACATGCTGCCGATCGACGGCCGCGCAAAACAGATCGTCCGCGTGATCGTGATCATCCTCGGCGTAATCTCGCTGCTGAAATATCTCGCGGTCTTCTAGGGCCCGCGGCACCGCACCGGCGCCGGGAGCCGCCTCGGCGCCGGTCGCATTGCAGCGCTGCGTGCCGCCTCCCGCCCGATGGTGACAACGCCTCGTCACATGGCGCTTTTCACGCTAGTCTGATCGAGGCGAGCTGGGCCGCAAGCGAGCCCGAACGAACAAGGCCGAGCGCAGCCGGATAGGAAAAGCCCAGAAGGAGAAGTTACATGAGCATGAGCGTCGGTATGCTCGACCACTACAACGTCTCGACCCGCAACCTGCGCGATACCGTTCGCTTCTACGAGGAGATGCTGGGTTTGGTGAATGGGCCGAGACCGCCATTCGACTTTCCCGGCGCATGGCTTTACAGCGAAGGCCATCCGGTGCTGCATCTCAACGACATTTCGCCCACCGACAAGCCGCAGCGGCCGGATTCGGGGGTCATCGACCACATCGCCTTCGGCAGCCGCGGCTTCGATGCCATCAAGCAGCATCTCACGCGCAAAGGCGTGTCGTTCCGCGTCAACGAGGTCCCGAACAGCTCGCGCCGACAGATTTTTCTTACCGACCCCAACAACGTGCTGATCGAGCTCAACTTCGACGTCGCGAAAGAGACGACGCCTGCTCGTTGAGTTTCTCTGCGCCGCGGCGTCCGGCGGCCCGCCGGATCAGCGCCGAGCTCCTTGCGCCACCTTCTCGGCGATGAAGCGGGGCAGCGCGAACGCGGCGACGTGCACCTCGGGCGTCCAGTACCTGGTACGGAAGCGGCCGGCCTTGTTGTAGCGATCGGCAATGGTCTTGACCGAGGCGTGGCGCAATTTGACGTTGTCGGTGGCCCAGCCGATGGCGAGGTGGCCGCCGACATAGGTCGGAATCGCCGCGACGTAGCAGTAGCCGTCGCGGAACAACTTTCGAAAGCCGGCGACGGCCACGCTGAGTTCGTTCGATTGGAAGATCGGAACGCCCCTCTGCGTGACCATCACCGCGCCCTTGGTCATGCAGCGGCTGCAGGCGGCGTAGAATTTTTGGCTGAACAGCACCTTGCCGGGCCCCTGCGGGTCGGTCGAGTCGACGATGATGACGTCGAAGCGCCTGTCCGTCTTGGCCACGTATTTCATGCCGTCGGCGATGATGAGATCGAAACGGTCGTCCGCGAACACCGGCTTGGTGAATTCCGGGAAGTGCTCCTTGGCGAACTCGATCACCGAGGCGTCGATCTCGACCTGAGTGAGGCGCTTGACCGACTTGTGCTTGAGCACTTCCTCCGCGACGCCGCAGTCGCCGCCGCCGACGATCAGCACCTCCCGCGCACGGCCGTGCGCCAAGATCGGCACATGCGCCATCATCTCGTGGTAGACGAACTCATCCGCGCTGGTGACCTGGGTCGCGCCGTCGAGCATCAACATCTTGCCGAAGAACGAGTGCTCGAACAGCACGAGATGCTGGTGCTCGGTCTGCAGCTCGTAGATGACCCGCTCGACCTCGTAGGTCATGCGGATACCGAGCTCGTCGAACAGCGTCTCGGGAATCCGGCGTTTTTCGGCCATGATCGGCGTCGGATGACGGGCTAGTGTCCTATTGCCGAAGTTCGCAAGACCTTGCAGCACCCTTTGGCGCAAACCTCGGAATCGGACACTAGCAAATTTATAGTTCGAGTATGGCTTTGGATTTGGGTAGTGTCTCCGCGCCGATCACGTCGGTGGGGCGCTTCTCACGTCGGGGGCCTCTAGGCAAGGTTCCTCCAAGCCAAAAAAATCGCGAAGGCGACGCCTGTGGTCAAGCTTATCGAACTAGCGAGAAGCACGGCACCAACAACCTTAATATCGAGCGGTGTCACTTTTCCAAGAGCAAAGCCAACGATCATGGCGTTTGCCACATTGAATAAAATCAGGGTTATTTTCGATGGACGAAGGTCTTTGGTCATAGTGCCCTCAGCCCGCCGAATGTAGCGCCGTTCGGTCTATTCGACTACGCACGAAAAATTCAAACTGAGACACTACCCTGATTTAAAGTTCCTATGCGAGCTTGCCGCTACAATGGCAGGGACTTCAAATCCGCCACACGAACGGATGACGGAGCGCGGCACGACCCGCCGACGCGTCCACCGCCGTCGGTCTTCTGATCAGGGGTCCAGCCCGCGCAAGATTTCGCTGACTTCCACGCGCTTGGCCTTGAAGGCCTTGCGCAGCACGGGAATGCAGGCGTCGGGGATGGCCTTGCCGCACATGAACACGTCGAGCGCGGCATAGCGCGAGTCGGGCCACGTATGGATCGAGATATGGCTCTCGGCCAGCACCGCCACCCCGGATACGCCGTTCGGGTGGAAATGGTGCAGGTGGATGTGCAGCAGCGTCGCCTGAGCCGCGTCCACACAGCGGCGCAGCGTCGCCTCGATCAGATCGATGTCGTCGAGGCCCTCGGCCCCGTGCAGATCGACGATGAGGTGCACGCCGGCGCAGCGCACGCCGTTACGAACGGCAAAATGCCCTTCGCGCCCCTCGGCGGAGGCGGGCTTGACCACGGCGACGTGAGCGACGTTCTTTCGGGCAGTGCCTGGAGTTGCCAAGCCCTTCCCCGATCGCAAGAGGGCGTTCTGGCGCATGTTCGTCCTCCCCAACCGAGTGATCCAACCCGAGTGCCGACGAGCGGCGTCAGGCAAGCGAATGCCGCCGATCAGCCCGTACATAAGAGGACAGATCACAGCGGCCGGTCCCCACATAAGGCTCATGCCCCCGGAGTCAAGAAGATTCTGCTGCGCAGAGGTTTAGAAACTCCTAGCGTGCCGCGGTCCGACGCACTGTCGGCGTGGCTCGCCCGGCCGAATCGCGCGCACTCCTCGGATCGCGGCCGTGCGTTGCCGCGACGACGTGTCACCAGCGGGATCGATTGTCTGCGCCCGCGCGAATCGCTCTTCGGCCACAATCGAGGTCGCGACGTCGCAGCGTTCATTGGGCTCTAATTGGGCTCTGCCAGAGATCGTCTGGGGCGCCGAGTCCCGAGCCTGGAACAAGGCCGGAGCCAACGCTAAGCTCGCAGCACAACAATCGCGAGGAAAGGGATGCCCGCCAATTCCACACTCAAGTTTTTCCGCACGTGCCGGTGCTGTGAGCCGCCGCGCGCGAGCCCCACGCGGCGAACGCTTCTGGCCGCCGGCGCGGCCGCCCTGGGCTTGGGGGCGATTCGCGCGATCAGCCGGATAGCGCCCGCGAACGCGCAGGTCCCCACCGCCAAGCCGCGGATCGACGTGCATCACCACTTCATTCCGCAGTTTCACGTCGACGCCATGATGGCGCCGGGACGGCGCGCGGGAGCGCCGCCGCCGAAATGGTCGCCCGCGGCCTCGCTCGAGGAGATGGACAAGAGCGGCATCGCGACCGCGATCCTCTCGATCGCCCAGCCTGGGATCTGGTACGGAAACAACGTCGAGGAGGCGCGCGGGCTTGCCCGCCAGCTCAACGAATACGGCGCCAAGATGGTGCGGGACTATCCTGGCCGCTTCGGCCTCTTTGCCGTCATCGCGCCGCCGGACGCGCAAGGGAGCCTTAAGGAGATCGAGTACGCCTTCGACACCCTCAACGCCGACGGCATCGGCCTGTTGACCAGTTACCAGGACAAGTATCTCGGCGATCCTTCGTTTGCTCCGGTCTACGAGGAGCTCAATCGGCGCAAGGCGGTGGTCTATGTCCACCCGACCACGCCCGATTGCTGCCGCGGCCTCGTACCAGGCATCCCGCCGGCATCGATCGAATACGCGACCGACTCCACGCGCACCATCGCGCACGTAGTGTTCAGCGGCACCGCCACGAGGTTTCCCGACATTCGTTGGATCTTCTCCCACAGTGGCGGCACGCTGCCGTTCCTGACCGGCCGCTTCATTCGCCTCGCCGAGGAGCGCAAGCAAACGAACTTGCCCAACGGCCCGCTGCCCGAGTTCAGGAAATTCTATTACGAGCTGGCGCAGGGCAATACGCCGGGCCAGATCGCGGCGCTGCTCAAGATGGTGTCCATCTCCCAGGTGCTCTACGGCACTGACTATCCCTTCCGCGATGGCGCGGAGGTCAACCGGGGCATTGCGGACTGGGGCTTCGCGGCGGACGATCAGCGCGCCATCGAGCGCGGGAACGCGCTCAACTTGTTGCCGCGCCTCAAGGCGGGCTAGGCCGTTTTCTCATAAATTCGGCTCAACGTCCGCTCCGCTCCGAAAGCGACCAAACTGATGCGTTGCCGCGAAATGACGCGATGTGCCAAACTCGGACAAAGTGCGACGCAGCAAAATAGCGGGTTATTCGATCACCTCGTCGGCAGTCCGTGCGTGTGCTTTTGGACGGCCGGATCCATATGATCCCACGGCTGCGCGCTAGCAGTGAAGGCGTCCATCGCGGGTCGATAGATTGATGGATCCTCTAAACTTCCTGCCTGCAATCCGAGGATATCGGGCAGCCGTTCCAATTTCATGGTCACTTGACTACCGCAATTCGGGCAAAAGCCGCGCTCGACTGCCTTGCCAGCCTTGCCGACAACCTTGTGATAACGCGGCTCTCCACGAATCTGAACGGCGGTCTTCGGCACTACAACGATCGCAGCGTAAGCACTGCCGCTCGCCTGTTGGCAGTCCCGACAGTGACAGTTCAACATCCTGACTGGATCAGCACTGCATTCATAATGGATAGCGCCACAGGCGCATCCGCCTGACAGTTTCTGTGCCATGGTCACTCCTCTAAGGCCCGCAAATTTGAACGCAAAGGTGCAGGCCTCGAGTTTACACATAGTACCAAACGCAGCGCAGTGCGTCGCAGCAAAACTGTCGCGCCGATGTCCGGTGTGGGTCATTTTCGTCAGATCGGCACGGTCGCGACACTCAGGGGATGTCTGCTTCGCCCCGAAAGCGGACATTGGGAGTTAAGTACGCGCCTTCGTGGGA
>WNFM01347281.1_pt2 | contig 16843 bp, 13 predicted proteins | sample 5400271 | NCBI WGS metagenome assembly WNFM01 (sample SAMN13153352, study PRJNA577476) | soil metagenome | isolation source: 60 cm saprolite on Douglas fir-dominated hillslope | place: USA:California | collected 2013-09-17
CCGCCGTGAAGTCTTTCTGGATGAGTTCCGGCACCACCTCGCGCCCGGCGATCAAATTGACCATGCTGAAGAACTTTGTGCGCACCAGCGGCCTCGCCAAAATGGCTGTGAGTGGCGTCACGCGATAGACAACGACCATGGGCGCATCCAGCAGGGCCGCTTCCACGGTGGCAGTTCCGCTGGAGACGATGCTGGCATCGGCGTGGGCCAGCGCGTCGTAGGTTTGCCCTTCGATCACGCGCACATCGAGTCCTTGTGGCCAGCCACGTTGCAACAAGGCATCGCGCCCCGGTGCCGCCGCTACAATGAACTGCACGGACATCTCGGTGTGAATTCTGGCGCAGGCTTCCTGTAGTACCGGCAGATGGCGCTTCAACTCGGAGTTACGGCTGCCCGGAAGAACCGTCACCAGCTTTTTCGATGGATCGAGATTATGCGCGGCAAAAAATGCTTCGCGGGATTGCGTTGGCGCGACGTTGCCGACCAGCGGGTGCCCGATGAATTTCACCGGTACGCCTGCATCTCCGAAGAATTTTTCTTCGAATGGAAAAATACACAGCGCCAGCGCAAATCGCCGTCGCACGATGCGCACTCGCCACGGCCGCCACGCCCAGAACTGCGGGCAGATGTAATAAACGTTGCGAACGCCAAGCGGCTTCAGCTTGCGGGCCAGCCGCAAATGGAAGCCGGGGAAATCTGTCAAGATGGCCAGAGCAGGGCGGCGCTTTCGCGCTGAATCCACCAGTCCGCGCATGGCGCGAATCAGTTGCGGAAGATGCGCGAGAATTTCCGTTATCCCGAGAACCGATACTTCGGAATAGTCGGTGACGACGTCCACTCCTGCGGCGCGCATCTGATCGCCGCCCATTCCGAAGATTTCGCAATTCGCGCGCGCTTTCAACGCGGCGGCAAGTTGCGCGGCGTACATGTCTCCGCTCGCTTCGCCCGCGGATAAAAGGATTTGGGTTGGCGGCATTGTGCGGATGCGCGTTTAGTCGGTTGCGGGCAGCGGGGCAGGGAAGCCCGAAAACGGCGGCGGCGAACCGTCTTGCGGGAGATGCAGTTCCTGTTCCTTGTATTGCAGCTGGTACAAGCGATAGTAGATGCCGCGTTGCGCGAGAAGCTCCTGATGAGCGCCCTGTTCGCGCAGCCGGCCTTTGTGGAATACCAGAATGCGATCCGCGTATTGAATGGTGCTAAGGCGATGCGCGATGACCAGCGCCGTGCGACCGGTCAGCAACTTGTCCAATGCTTCGCGAATCAGCAATTCGGTCTTGGTGTCCACGCTCGATGTTGCTTCGTCAAGAATCAGGAAACGCGGATTGTGCGCAAGGGCTCGCGCAAAATTAATCAGCTGACGTTGCCCGACGGAAAGAGTTGAGCCGCGTTCGTTCGTGGGAGTGGCAATTCCTTCCTCCAGCGTACGCACAAAATCGCCCAGGCCAATTTTGTCGATGGCCCGTTCCACGTCGTCGCGAGTGATTCCGGGCGTGCCAAGCCGAATATTCGATTCGATGGTTCCGGTGAACAGGAACGGATCCTGCAGCACGATTCCGAAATGGCGGCGTAAATCCTGCAGATCGAGCAAGCGAATGTCCACGCCGTCCAGCAGAATCTGCCCGCGCTGAATATCGTAGAAACGCAGCAGCAGGGAAATGAGCGTGGTTTTGCCCGCTCCGGTGTGGCCGACGATGGCAAAAGTCTGTCCGGGCGAAATGCGGAATGATACGTCGCGTAGCACCCAATCTTCGTCGCTTGGTTCCGCGACATTGCGATAGCTGAACCATACATTGCGGAATTCAATTTCGCCGCGGGCCGCCGTCAAACGCCGCGCATCGGCGCAGGATTCGATGGTGACTGGTTCATCGAGCAGCTTGAAGATACGTTCGCTGGCAGCCATTGCGGACTGCAAAATATTAAACTTTTCACTCAAATCCTGGATGGGCCGGAAGAAACGTTGCGCGTACATGGTGAACGCAGTAAGAATGCCCAAAGTCAGCGTGCCATGCAGAATGCGCACGCCGCCGGTCCAGAAAATCAGCGCGATGGTCGCGAAGCTTAGAAACTCCACCGCAGGATAAAACAGCGCATAGGCAAGGATCGCGTCACGCCAGGCCAGCATGTTGTCGCGATTGCGGCGTTCGAACTCCTGCATCGCTTTCCGCTCGCGGTTGAAAAGCTGCACCACGTGCATGCCGGAAATATATTCCTGCAAAAATGCGTTGATGCGAGCAATTGCGGTGCGAATCTTGCGGTTGGCTTCCCGCACGTAGTGCCGAAAAACGAGCGTGACAATCAAAATTCCCGGCAGTACCGCTAGCGTTGCCAATGCCAGCCGTACATCAATCCAGAAAAGCACGACCGCCATCACCACCAGCAGGAAAAGATCGTTGATCATGGTGACTACGCCCGCGGCAAACAAATCGTTCAACGCATCAACGTCGGTGGTCACTCGGGTTACCAGTCGCCCGACTGGATTGCGGTCGAAATAGCTCATCGGCAGCCGCTGCAAGTGCCCAAAAATACCGCCGCGCATGTCATACATCGTCTGCTGACCCACGCGTTGCATAATGCGGATCTGCGCGTACTGCGCGAGAAAATCGAATAACAACACTAAGAAATAAATCGCGGAGATAATCAGGATTCCGCGCCACGCTGCATTCTCGCCGAGCGCACCCTTCATTGCCGGGACGAAGTAGCGGTCAATCGCGTTCTTAAACATCAGCGGAGGCGCCAACTCCAGCGGCGTCACCACTGCCACCAGCCCCAGCGCCAGCACCACCCACCACTTGTACGGCGCCATGTACGCCAGCAGCCGCCGCATCAAGCGTGCATCGTATGCTTTGCCGAGTGCCTCTTCTTCGTGCGGGTTACTCATGCTCGTTCCAGCTCTTCTTCCAACAGCTGCTTCCGGTACAAATCTGCGTAGTAGCCGCCTGCAGCCAGCAGCTCGTCATGTGTGCCGCGTTCTGAAATTCTGCCGCCCAGTAGCACCACGATCTGATCCGCGTCGCGTACGGTTGAAGTGCGATGCGAAATCAGAATCGTGGTGCGCCCGCCCATGATTTCTTTCAGCCGACTGAGGATGCGCTCCTCCGTCTGCGTGTCTACGCTCGAAAGCGAATCATCCAATATCAGGATTCGCGGATCGCGAATAACCGCGCGTGCAATGGCCGTACGTTGCTTCTGGCCCCCGGACAGCGTAATTCCGCGTTCACCAACCACCGTTTCGTAGCGCTTCGGGAAATCCTGAATGTCGCCATCGAGATTCGCGATGCCGGCCGCTTCCCGCACCTGGTCATTGGTAAATTCTGGCAATCCAAACGCAATATTGCCGCCAACCGTCTCGCCAAAAAGGTAAGTATCCTGCGGGACAAATCCGATCGAACTGCGCAACGTCTGAAGCAGCCACTCTTTCAGGGGCTTTCCGTCAAGGTACAGCTGCTCATCCGGCGCTTCCCATAGCCGCGCAATCAACGCGGCCAGCGTGGTCTTGCCGCTGCCAGTCGGTCCCACGATCGCCAGTGTCGAACCCGCGGGAATTTTTAGATCGATATTTTCCAGCACTGGATGCGAACCGTTTGCGTGGCCATTCGACTTAACTTTCGCCGTGGCGTCGTTGCCGGAAAGCGTGGTCGGATACTTAAACGTCAAGCCACGAAACTCAATTTCTCCTTCCGGTTTGGTGCCCGGCGGGACTTTTGCGTTCGAGTCATCAATGCTCGGCTGTGCCGCCAGAATGTAACTCAGGCGTCCCATGGACGCCGTGCCACGCTGAAAAATGTTGGTCACCCATCCCAGCGCAATCATCGGCCATACCAGTAAAGTTAAATACGCGTTAAACGCTATCAGCGCGCCCAGCGAAATCTGCCCGCGCAACAATTGGTGCCCGCCCTGCCACAGCACAATCAAGAACGTCGTCCCGATCAGCGCCTGCAGCGATGGCATGAACATGCTCCAGGTGCGAATCAGCTTGATGTTGCGCGCGACGTATTCGCGGTTCGGTTCGTCGAACTGCTTTCGCTCGGCTTGTTCTTGTGCATAAGCGCGTACCACGCGCACGCCCGATAAATTCTCCTGCACTCGGGCGGTCAAGGTCGCCAGCGCCGCTTGAATCTTTTCATAAAGATCGTGAATGGTGCGCCCGAAGAACCACACCGCTACCGCCACCACCGGCGCAGGCAGCAAAACCCACAGGGTGAGCGTGGGCGACAGAGCCAGCATCACCGCAATCGCGAAAATCATGGTCACAATCGTCGTGGCGCTGTACATGATTCCCGGACCCAGCACCATTCTCACCGAGTTCAAATCGTTGGTCGCACGCGACATCAACTCGCCGGTCCGGTTACGCACATAGAATTCCGGCTCCAGCATCAACAGCCGTTTCAGCAAGTCGTTGCGAATATCGAATTCGATGTCGCGCGAAACACCGATCAGCGTCCACCGCGCGCTGAACGACAACAGGCCCTTGAGTCCAACGCACACAATCACGATCAGGCAGTAAATCCCCAAGGTCGTGCGGCTGCTTGGCGCATAGAAGGGAATCGAGCGGCCGAGCTTTGATCCGACCAGTACCGTCGCCGGCCCGGCGTGCGGTTCTGAAGAATGTTCGAACGGCGCAGCACTGCCGGCAAGCGTATCCGTAATCACACCAGTCGCCAGCGGAATCACGTTTCCAATAATTCCCATCAGCAACACAACCAGCAAGCCCACAACGATCGAAAACGTGTACCGCCGCAGATACGGCATCAAGCCGCTCAAGTCCTTCTTCGGACGTGCCATTTTACTTCTCTCTTGTGCTTCTGAATTCACTTAAGTTGTGACCTTTGCGTTGTGAGCGAAGGCGACTCCAACAAAAACTGCTGATACGTCCGGTCCAGCGATTGATAACGTTTGTTTTTCGGATTCCACCGCACGCCGATCGGCAAAACGTGTTTGTCTTCCATTCCAGTCACCGGAGTCAGATACAGCGTCAAGCCCTGCACCGGATCCCGTTCGAACTGTACTCGCCAGCCGCTGACCGGCGCCAGCGGCGTCAGGCCCAGATAGCCTTTGGCATTTTTCAGATATTCGTCGCCGCGAAAGAGTTCCGCCCACTGGCCGTTATCGTTTTCGGCGATAACCGTGCGCGTCACAATCGTTCCGGTAATGTCGTTCTTCGGACTCTTCGGCACCAGATTCGCCGCCAGTAATTGTTGCTTGCCGGTTTTCGCCAGGTCGCCAAACGCCAAAACTTTCGTCTCCGAGCCTAGCAGTGCCTCCGCCGCAGCCTGCACGTCAGCTGGAAACTCCGGCTCGGCAGGTATCACCGCCACCGGCTCCGCGGGCTTCGGAGCAGGCTCGGAACCGCAGCCACTCAGCAGTGCCGCTGCGAACAAAACTACTAGCTGGGAAGCGTAAGCAGTCGTCGCGGCAGAGCACACAAGAGTCACTATCCTTCCAGACGAACAGCGTGTCGCGTTGTGAGCAGGATTTCGCATATTGTTCTTGTCTTGCGTTGCTACAGGCTCGATGCCGCTAGCGTGATCTCCACCACCCGGCCCGGGATGCCGTCTTTCTCCACCGTGCACAGCACTGCCATCACCTGTGGCACGTCCGGTCCCGCCCAGTCAAATGCGTAATACAGCAATTCTAACTGCTGCCTGCCTTTGGTGCTAGGACTCCGCGAGTCCGGCTTGCCGTACAATCTCAGCACCCGGCTTGCCAGGTCGCCATTCTCCAATTTCCTTCCAGTCCTCCATACAATCTCGGGTTTGCGCTCGCAATCCAGTTCCAGCACATCTTGTCGCAACTCGACCTGTATCGCTTGCACTACACCGGATTGGTCCGTGGTTACGAAGAGTGATTCCGGCTGGCAGTGAACTTTCCATGAGAATTCGGTCTCGCTCTTTTTTCCGGTCTTCGGCTTGCCGTAGATGGCAAAGACTCTCCCGATTTTGTCCCGTCCCGGACGGATTCCAGCCAAAGTTAACTCGTTCGCACGCAGCGGGGCGTGTTGCTGGCGCGCGTTCTGGTGGTTCGCTTCGATCGCCGGGACGGCCAGCAGCAATGTACTAACGCTGACCCACAATCGCATCCAGCCGCGCTTCAAAATTTTCCTCTCCTTCGCTCCACAATTCGTTTCGCTGTACCGGCAATGCGCGCTCAATCGACTCAATCCACCCGAACAATTGTTGGATGTTCTCCCGGGTCTTTGCGGCATATTCGCGGCGGTTCGCTTCGACCGACATCCATTGCCGGAACGTCCTCTCGAGAGGATGGTCCGAACTGTCAAACGGGTTCGAAGCCGCCCCGGGCGCCAATATCCCCGCATGTCCGGTGAACAAATGTTCGAGGCCCAGGTCTACGCTGAAGTGCCCGTCTCTCGCTGCTGCGCCATCATCGTAAAGAAGCCCGCGGCACACAATCTCAATCGGGTTCGGCCCCTGCTTCCATTTCAATGATTCGCTTTCAAACGTCCACAAATCCCAGTTCGCCTCTACAAGGTACGCCGTGTCTTCGTGGATGTGCTGCGCCGCGATCGCCGCCACTTCCGGCGCGCCAAACGTTCCTTCACGGAAGTCCCACTCCGATACAGGGGTCTCCGTCGCATCAATCGCCTGCACGATCAGATTGTCGAAACTCTTGCGCGCCTCAGAGAGAGGAACCGTCGCCAGTAATCGCACGAATTGCGGAATCATCGATTCTCGCGAGAATTCCCGCGTCCAAATGCGCAGATATGCCCGGTTTGCCATGGAAAGGGAATTATACAGGTCGCCCAGCATCCCAGCCAATCACGGCTGGTGGCAGCGACCAGACTCAAGCCTGTCATCCTGAGCCCGCGGCAGGCGGGCGAAGGATCGCAACGTCAAATTTACCGAGGCTTCAAGAAAGATGGGCTTACTTCGATTCTGGCGACGACGCGCCAGAAAACTCCGCGGTTATTTCCTGCAACCGCTTCCGCAACGACTCGCCAACATTCGAAAAAACGTCCGCACACGCGGCGCGCAACTTTTCCTGCGCCGTAGTTGAAAGCCCAGTGACCACTTCCCGCGATTGATGGTCCAGCTTCGCCACCGTCGTCAGCAGCCAGGTGTTCGAAACATTGTCCAGCCGCGACTTGAATTCGCCGGTCGCCGCAGTGCTTAGGTCCGCCATCGACGTCCGCAGCTCCGCTTGCTGCTTCTCCGTCATCGCTTTCCAAGATTCCCAGATCGGCAAAAATCCGTCGTTAATTTTTTCCTGTGCCTCGTGTACGCCGTTTTCCAGCGCGCTGGCCATCTCCGCCTGAAACCGTTGTAAGAAGTTTTCCTGCTCCGCCGTCAACCGCTGTGCCAACGCCCCGCGCGAAACGGCAAACTGTCGGTCCGATTCGACGGCGGACTGCTTCACTGTCTCCGTAAATCCATCCAGTTCGCGCCGTGCCTGGCGCTGAACTTCGTCCGTGAATGCCGCGGTGGTGGTGTCCGCCGCTTCCGCAAACAGCTCCCGCGCGCGGTCGAACGACTCGCGCACCACTTCCTTCATCTGATCGTTGGTGTGGCCCACAAAATTGCGGCTGGAATTGTCCAGCTCCGCCGCGAACTCCGCCGAAACTTCGCCCGCCCGTTCCCGCAACTGATTCCCCGTCTGCTCCACCATCCGCTCGGCAAACCCGTTCAGCTGCGTCTGCACCTTCTTTTCGTACCATTCGGCCGTCTTGTAAACGTCTTCGACGGCGCGGTGCCGAATGTCTCCGGCTTTGCCCTCAAGCTCCGTCAAGTTCCGGCCGATCACGCCCTGCGATGCTTCATGCAGCAACTGTTCCACGCCGCCGAGATTCTCCCGGAACCGTGCCAGCGACTCCGCGAACGCTTCATCCGCGGCGCCGCGAATACGATCCTGCTGCAGTGTCAACGAAGCATCCAACAGAGATCGCCCGCCGGCCATCCGGCCGATCGCTTCATTGGTCTGGTTGACGTGCGGTTCCACCATCCCGCGAATCTGCTCGTCGAACCTGTTCACCGCATCCTGGCTGGCGTCGCTAAATGAGCGGTGAATTCGCTTGTGCAATTCCTCGAACAGCGATTCACTCCGCCTGTGCAGTTCGTTGCGATGCAGAGTCAGCACATCGTCGAGTTGCGATTGAAAGCCTTCCAGCGCCAGTTGCTGGGTAGTTCCCAGCCGGGAAGAGAACTGATCTACCTGCGATGCAGCGTCGCCTGCCCGGACAATCACCTGCTCCAGCCGTCCAGAATGTTCCTGCAATTCGCCGCGCAGCGTATTCACCCGCTGCTCGGTTTCCACTGCAATGCCGTTCGCCGTTTCACGCAATGCCGCGATTCGTTGTTCGATTTCGCGGTCAAGCTGTTCGCGAATCTGCGCCCGAATCTCTCCCGCGCTCTGGCTCGCCGTATCCGACACGCCCGCCTTCAGTCGAGCGACGGCTTCATCCACGTATCCCTGAATTTGCGCGCGCGCGGATTCAACCTGCTTCGCCAATCCTTCTTGCAACTCTTGCTGCGCATTCGTAACAGCGTCCGTAAATTGCTGCTGGGCCGCTCCCGCACTGGCGCTCAACTTCTCCTGCTGCGCGCCAAACGCTTCTTCCTGCTTCCGTGCCTGGCTGTCCAGCACCGCCGATGTTACCGACGCCTGCTCCGCAATCCGCCGCTCGGCATCCTGCGATTGATTTACGATCCGCCGCGCGACCTCTTCCGCTTCCCGGCAAAGCTGCTGCACTCGTTCCGTAACACTCGCCAGATGCTGGTTGTGCAGCACCCGCTGTTCGCTGCCAGCCTTTGAAATCGTCTCCGCAAGCTCTCGCGTCAATCCTTCCAGATGCGGTGTCAGCCACTTTGGCAGCTCATCTTCCAACGCCTTCGCCGCCGCCGAATACGCGGCCTTGCTGCGTTCTTCACCCTCCTGGCGAACCCGTTCGGCCGCGCTTCCAGCTTCATTCAAAATCTGTTTGCGCGCGCCCGCGAACTTTTGCTCCCACTGTTCCGAAGCCGCCCGATGCTCTGCTGCCACTGCCTGCACCGCTGCTTCGCGTGCCGCTGTACTGATCTGCTGCTTCGCGTCGGCAATCAGCCGCGCTACCTGCCTCGCCAGTTGCAGCGACGCGTCGGTGGTACTCGCCATCGGCGGCAACACGTGCAGCGTATCCGTCCCAATCGCCGGGGGCGGCAGTTCTGGCTCAATCGATGGAGCCGGTACGTCCATCAAGTGCTCCGTCGGCGGCGTGATATTTTCTTCACCCATCCCAATGGCACCTTTTGCGCTGGTTGGAACTCCCAGGTGCGCCCAGTCCTCCGGCGGAAATCCGATCCCCCACACATTTCCAGGGAGTTCAAGCTCCAGCGCCACCTGGAACAACTGCCGCACCGTTCGCGGCCGTTGAATCCATGCCACACGCCCGCGCACTTTGCGTGGCGGCTGGCCCGTTTCCGGATGCGGGATCTCCAACGTGACCCACATATTTTTCAGGACGTAATGCTTCGATTGGTAGCGACACCCGTGGCAATTGATGATCAGGCTCGACGTGCGCTCCACAAACGGGCGGCCAAGCGCATCCACTCCGGTTACCACCAGCGGCACCGCCTGCACAATCCGCGAGCTGCGCCGTTTGCGCAGTTCCTCGCCCGTATTGATAGCGTTTTCTGGCATCATGTCTATGCGATTGACCGCTTCGCGGTCATCCTTGAAGACGCCCGCCTCGCGGCCAGCTCTAGTAACGTCGGCACGATCTTTGCCAAACTCGTCCATCCCCGACGCCCCATCACTCGCTTATCTCGCGTGTTTTTATACGCTTAGCGGCGTTCCGTTTTCTGTTCATCTGGCGCTGCTGCTCGACGCGATCCTGTGAGGAATTCCCATGCTTCTTTTGCCACCCAAATCGGGCCAACCAGTAAGTAAATTGGTCCTTGAAAGAACGCCGGATGATTTCCTTCCAGCTTGTGCCCCCAAAACAGCAGCATCCAGCCGGCAACAAAAAACGCGCCGCCCCAGATCCATTTCATGAGCACCAGCATCACGATCCCCGCAAATATCAACGGGATGCCTATTCCGTGCAGAAGCTTGTTCCATCCGGAAGAGTGCTCGTGATCGTACTGCGCCATGTAGTGCGCTAGACTAGGCACAGCGCACCTCCTTGCGACAGGAAATATCTGCTGAAATTGTGACTCTATAACGAAAAAACTAAAATGGCTAGACTAGGCTAGGAGTACTAAAGCATCGGACTAGTACGCCTTCCGGCTCACCTTCGAAATCTGTCATCCTGAGCCGCCGTGCGCGGGCGAAGGATCTCAATTCCAGGTATTGGTCGGGTGCGTTAGCACTGAGCCTGGTGCCCCAACAGCTGTAGCCCTACAAATCCCTTCGCCCTTCCATCGCTTTCATCATCGTGACTTCATCCGCATATTCCAGATCCGCCCCAACTGGAATGCCCACGCCAATGCGCGTCACCCGCACTCCCAGCGGTTTTAACAACTTGGACAAATACATCGCGGTGGCTTCACCCTCCGCGGTCGGATTGGTCGCAATAATAATCTCTTCGACCGTCCCGCCCTTCAGCCGCTCGATCAGCGGCTTGATCTTCAGTTGTTCCGGCCCGCGGCCCTGCAGCGGCGCCAGCGACCCGCCCAACACGTGATACATCCCGCTGTACATGCGCGTCTTCTCGATCGCCATGATGTTGTGCGCTTCTTCCACCACGCAGATAATACGTTTATTGCGATTTGAACCGGTGCAATATAGGCAGGGATCCGCATCGGTGATATTTCCGCACACCGAGCACTCGTGGACATTCGCCTTCGCGTCGCGAATCGCATCCGCCCGCGCCAACGCATCTTCCGGCGGCAGTCTAAGCAAATGAAACGCAAGCCGTTGCGCTGTTTTCTGGCCAATTCCCGGCAGGTGTTTCAATTCATCTATCAGTCGTTCAACAGGAGCGGCAAAATCTGGCATGCCTCTGTGTAACACACCCGCCGCACAGGCGCAAACAGCCGCCCGTCAACCCGCCACGGTTAGGCCCTCTCATTTCCCTATTAACAAGTGTGGTATAATACTGTCCGGGAATCTCTGCGCTTGTTTCGTTCCGCTGCATCACTTCTTCCTTCAACTGCAAGTGAACTCCGGATAGCCGATTGAATAGTAAGTCATTTGTTCTGATATGCTTGCGCACTTTTTGGCCCAGCGAATTCTTATCTCTCGTCTTTTCAATTACTTGCGCACTCTTGACGGCAAAATATCCGGGTTGGTATTAGGTTGCGCGGCCATGGAAGTCGATCGCAGCTTCGGTGTGTCCGCAGAGCCACAGTGGCTTGAAACCTCAGACTGCCAAGTCCTTCATTTTCAATAGCGATTTTCCGGCTTCTCGCATGCACTCGCAATCCTCGTCGGCGGGAGGATGCATGCCATGCACAAACAACTCGACAGCGAAGTAACCAAAACAGTCAGCCTTAATTCGGCCTTTGTGGCCATAACTTGCGCCGCGCTGCTTTACGCCGTCTCGTGGATGATGGCTTGCTCGTTGGCGCCCAGCACGAAATCCGGTGGCGGCAAGACGCTCACCTCGGCCCGCGAGCTCGTAAAACTCTCGCCCGAAGACGCGGACGACAAACTGGTCCCCACGCTGTCCGGCCGCAGACTCACCGTCGAGAAAATGGCCCAGCGCGCCGCAACCTCGCTGCAATATTCCAATGAGGAGTACGGCGTCGCCTTCGACGCGCCCAAAGGCTATCTATTGAAAGAAGGCGAACTCCCGGAAATGGATCGCGGCCTCGGCTATCTCGGGCCGATCCCAATGCACTTTGCTGAACCTGGCGGTGTCCGACTGGCCACCGTCGAACCCCCGCAAGGCCTGCACCTCGGCACCAATTTTGTGAACGAATTTTTCACCGTGAGCGCGCATTATGATTCCAGCGAAACTGTTTGCAATCAATTCAATATTTCTGCGGATTCACTCGGCGCGCCGGTCGCTCGCAGGATCGATGGCATCGAATTCCGCGGCTTCGCCGAACACTCCGCCGCCAGCATGCACCAATACTCCGGCATCTACCTGCACGCTTTCACCAACGACACCTGCTATGAAATCGGCTACGGCGTGGCCACCGTTGGCGCGGAAAGTTCCAGCAGCCTAAAGAAAATCGATCCGGAGAAGCTCTTACAAAAACTGGAAAGAATTCCTGAGAACGTGCGTATCGCTCCGCCGCAGTTCGAGTTGAACCAGCCACGGTAGAAAAACCGGTCTCACGCGTTTACTCACGGCTGGTCCACAGGAAGGCCGGACAGACGCAAATCCACTTTCATCGGAAGGTCCGACCCGCGCAAATCCACCGGCCGATACTGCACCAGAATCTCCACACGTGGTCCGGGACTTCCGTTCGGATAGGAGACGCCCTTCACTGATCCCAGATGCGCGGCGGGGCCTCCGCTGCGTGCTCGCGCGCCGTTTACGGAGATCGGATCGACTGAATAACCGTTGTAGCTCAGCAAGTCTGCATAGAAGGCGCGAATCGAATCGCTGTCCATGTTTGTGGTGTAACTGCTTGTGAATGCCGTCATGCTGGAATTGTTCACGGTCTTTTGTACCCGCAGCGGCTGACCTTCGATGTGCACCAGCCATGCTGGCCATGTCAGGCCCGGGACTGGCGGCCCTTTTCGCGGGGCCACCGGCTGATCGTACTTTTGCATGTGCTCAGTCCCTTTTCGTTCCAGCTCATCGGCTGCTTCTTGTGATTTGGCGGAACGGCTCGGGGTCGGGAGCGGCGGTAGCTTGTGCCGGTGAGTGATCTCCGGCCGGTATCGCAGATACGGATGCGCCGTGACTTTTATGCTCACCTTGATAGGGCCGTTCAGCACGAATCGGGAAAAGTCGATGCGAATGTTGGTCCATGGTCCCGGCTGCCCGTTGGGATAATTGTTAGCTTCCAGGTGACCCCATGCATTTTGCATCGTGCCAGACATGGTGTGGCCGGTCTCCAGTCCTCCGCTGGCTGCTGGATAATCGTTCGCTTTCAGCAGTTCCAGATAAAAGGTATGAATCTGCGTCATCGGAATATCGGTATTGAACATGCTCTCTAGATATCCGTTTCTCGATTGGTCGACGCCTTGCTGAATTTTGAGAGGATTGCCTTCGATGTGTACCAGCCAGGACGGCCAGTCCAAGGCTGGCGCTTCGGCAGCAACGTACGGTTCTTGCTGATCGGTTGTTGACCCTGTCGCGCCAGAGGCGGCACACCCTGCAATCAACAGCAGCGTTGCGATTGCCCCGGGCCACCTGAAGTACATAATGCCGTTGACTCTACCACGATAAAACGAGGGTTCAGTTTGCAAACCTACGGGATGTCGGCCGCCGGAGAAATCAAGCTGCGGAAATTAGTCTGAGGACACAAATTGCGCTTCGGTATTTTTGTGTGAGGAGAGCCTGCGCGGGACAAACGATTCTGTTAAAACAATCCGGGAATTTTCATTCCCGGCATTCCGGGAATGCTTCCAGCCAGCGACTTCATCTGGTTCGCGAGTTCATCATCCACGCGGCGTGACGCTTCGTTCACCGCGGCGCGGATCAAATCCTGCAACATCTCCTGATCCTTCGATGCAAACACTTCCGGTTCGACGCGCACTTCCAGCACTTGCTTCTGGCCGTTCATCTTCACAACCACCATGCCACCGCCGGCCGAAGCTTCCACCGCTACCGTGTTCACCTGCCGCTGCAGGTCTTCCTGCACCTGCCGCAACCGGGACAGCATCTGTTGGAGCGCATTGACTTCCATCAGGATCTCTCTTCGCGGCGCTTCACTTCGGAAATTTTTCCGCCGAAGCGCTGCAGCATCGAGCGTACCATCGGATCGCGTTCAAACTTCTCGCGCAATTCTTTGGAGCCAGACGCTGCACGCGACGCATTTGCGGACGCCGCTGCAACTGTTTCCATCTTAGCACAGACCCGCACCGCGCGATTTAGTACCTTGCTCGCCGTTGCCCGGATTTTCTCCAGCGACTCGCGGCCCTCGATTAATTCCGCGAACGCGCGCTTCTCGCTGGCAAAATAAATTCTCAGCTCGGTGTTTTCCAGTTCCCAGCGATGCGCATGCTCCAGCAATTCGCCCAGAAATTTCTGCTGCGCTTGAATCGCGCCGCGCATCTCCATCACTTGCTCCACGGTCAACCCGCTAGCTGCGACGGAAATTGCATTTGCAGCCGTTTGTTCTTCGGATTTTTCGTCGAGCACGCTTCGCTCCGGTTTTTTTTCTTCGACTTCGATAGCTTGCACCAAAGCTTCACTCGATCGATGCGCCGAAGCTGACTGCGCCTCAGGCTGTGGGTGTCCTATCCTCGGTGTTTGAGGGTGGATCTTCTCTTGGGTTTCTTTGTTTTCCGAAATCGCAGTCCGCTGTGTTTCCAGCGCGGGAGCGACAGCGGTTGCCGCCCGGTTGGATTGTGCAGAAGTTTCCGATCGCTGACTCCAAGCTGGCGAACTGAAGCTTACCGATGCTGGCGGCGCACTCTTTGCCGCAAGCGGCGAAGCCGTCGAGGCAATCGCACTTGCCAGTTCGTTTTTTGTGGACCACGCGCTACCCGCCGGAGCACTCGCACGCGCCACAGAACTCTTTGCTGCAGCGCCGTTGCCGCCAGCTCCGCCCAGTTCCGCCAACAATTCTTCCAGCGGCGCCAGCCGTCCGGCATTCACCAATCGCAGTAAACCCATTTCCAGATGCACTCGCGGATCCGGTTTCCGTCTCAAGTCTTCATCGGTCTGCAAAAGAATATTGAAAAATCGCGTCAAGTCTTCTTCGCTGAATTGCGCCGCCGCTTTCGCCAGTGCAGGCCGCTGGTCCGGCGTCGCTGCAATCAAATCCGAATCCGCACCGCAAACCCGCGCAATCAGCAGATTGCGAATATGGCGAATCGCCTCGCGGCAAAAATGCTGCAGGTTGCGGCCTTCCTTTTGAAACATGTGAACCAGTCCCAGCGCGCGATCCGCCGAGCCTGCCGCAACCGCGTCCACCAGTTCGTTCAGTGCATCTTCCGGAACTACTCCAAGTAGTTCGCGAACTTCCTTATCGGGAATATCGTCGCCGCAGTACGCGCGCGCCTGTTCCAGCAGCGATAGCGCATCGCGCATACTTCCTTCGGCCATGCGCGCGATCACCGCAACCGCGCCGTCGGCGATCGTCAGGTTTTCTTCCTTGGCGATGTGCTTAATTCGATCGGCAATTTCGTTGAAGGTCAGCGCGCGAAAATGAAAATGTTGCGAACGCGACCGGATGGTGTCTTCGAGATCTTCCGGCTGAGTCGTGGCCATCACGAAGATTACGCGGTCCGGCGGCTCTTCCAATGTCTTCAATAATGCGTTCGACGCATCGCTGGTCAGCATGTGCGCTTCGTCGAGAATCACCACTTTGCTGCGCGACGCAGCCGGCGCGTAGCGCACCATCTCGCGCAGCTCTCGAATCTGATCGATTCCGCGATTCGATGCCGCGTCAATTTCAATCACATCCAGCGAACTTCCCACGGCGATCTCTTTGCACGAATCGCACACTCCGCAGGGTTCCGCCGTCGGCCCATTTACGCAGTTCAACGCCTTCGCCAGAATTCGCGCCGCAGTCGTTTTGCCGACTCCTCGCGCTCCGGAAAAAATATACGCGTGCGCCACGCGGTCATTTTTAATCGCGTTCGCCAGCGTTCCTGTAACGTGCTCCTGCCCAACTAAATCTTTGAATGTCTGCGGACGCCATTTCCGCGCAATTACCTGATAGCTCATAAAAGGAAGTCTCGCACGCCGCGGCGCTCCAGAAAAGTTCTAAGTTTTAAGCGGCAGTTGAAGGTCGAAAGTTAAAAGTTAAAATTGAAAGCAGAATACGAAATCCCAGCCTAACGGCTAAATCTGAATCGCTAAGCCTGTCAGTGCGAAGCAGCGAAGCCATCTCGGCTGGTGAAAATACGATTGCCGAGGTGCGGCAGTTTTTCTTTCGACTTTAAACTTTTTGACTTTTGACTGCGGTCCCGATGCGAGGAACTTCGGGTGATCTGGGGCACACGAGGCGATCCCGGTACCGTTGCTCCCTTCCGGGCCTGGCGGGGTTCGCGGGACCTCGTCGCACAGAGCCCGAAGTTCCACGCTCCGGCAGTCCTGCAAAGCGAGACTGCTGATAAAATTGTAGCACATCGATTCGGAGCGGCGATTTTGCGCGCCTCGCCAAAACTATTGCGCGGGCTTCGCGTCAGGTGGAATGACGTCTGCTGGGTTCACCCAGTTCACTTTGAATGGACCGACGCCGTGCACTTGGACGATTGAGTCGGTCTTACTCAACGCAAAATGCCTCATCTCCTTCGGCATGTTGATGAAGTTCCCCACGTTCATCGTTTCCATCTTCGTCTCGTCGAATTTTTCTCCCATGCCGACCTGAAAAGTGCCCTTCAGTACGGTCACGTTCTCATCCGTAGGATGCCAGTGCGCGGGAATCTTGGTGCCCTCCGTGCAGCGCAAACGGACCACGAATGGTGTTCCTTCGCCATTCGGGTCGCCGTCCACCGCCGCCAAGTCGCATCCTTTCATGATCGGCGTCCATTTCAGGTCGCCGAAATGCACGATCTTATGAGTTGCTGCGCTCCCGCTTTTTTCCTGGCCGTTGGTGATCAGCGCGAATGCGAGCGTCCCGGCCACCACAACAAACGCCACTACAAAAGGTTTGAATCTCATCATTGTCTCCTCCGTCGCAAATCTTTGAGACCCGAATGAGTGCGAAGATACTCTTTTCGCTGGTGGTTGAGCAAGGCAGGCTATGTCGCCCATGGCCTCGGCGTTAACCACTACTGGTTTGCGGGCATCTTGTCGGAAACGAAACATCTGCAAAAGTCCGTGAATTGAGGAAGCGAATCG
>WNFM01020303.1_pt2 | contig 16842 bp, 18 predicted proteins | sample 5400271 | NCBI WGS metagenome assembly WNFM01 (sample SAMN13153352, study PRJNA577476) | soil metagenome | isolation source: 60 cm saprolite on Douglas fir-dominated hillslope | place: USA:California | collected 2013-09-17
TCGGATGCGCGATTCCTCTCACCGTGCTGCTGCTCGCAACCGCGGCTGCCTGCCTGCTGCGCGGGGATTTTCCCCGTCGATGGACGCTCGGCGTTTGCTGCGGCCTGTTGCTGGGACTGGCCTGCCTGGCCCGCTTCGATTCTCTCGTATTCGGCGGGATCATCCTGTTGATATGCGCCGCCGCGCCGTCCATTCGCATGGGCGTCAAAGTCTCACTGATTCTGGCGTTCCTGATTGCCATCAGCCCGTGGGTCCTGTATTCCAAGACACACTACGGCGCCCTCTGGGCCTCGGACAATTCCGCGGTCGCCCTCAGCGCCTCTCGAGCGTACGTGCAGGACTACCAGATGCCCGCCGATACGATCGCCACTCATCCCGTGCGCTGGGCCCGGCGCGTCGCCGTCAACGTGGTGAAGCTGGTCCTTACGTTGATTTATGCCATTACCGTTCAGCCGATCCTGCCCCTGTCCCTGGCGGGCGCGGGCATCGTGTGGGTGAGTGGAAGGAGACGGCGATTCGAAGAACCGTTGGGGAAGCTGCTGCTGCTTGTGGGCGCCGCGATTGTGGGGCTCGCCGGCCAGGCCCTCACCGGCTACATGGACCGCCGCTATTTTTCATTTGTCTGTCTGCTGGCGGGCTGCTGGACGGTCTGCTTCATCCTCACCCGCACATCCTCCATCCGCATGACGATAACCTTGGGACTCGCCTTCCTGCTGGTCATGAGCCCGTTTACCCTTCTCGAATGGACCAGGCTGGAATTCGGCGGCGGCCCGCAGAACCCGCGGCTCACCACAGACCTGCGCCGCGAGATCCTCGCGCGTTACCAGGGCGCAACCATCCTCGCCGATTCCCTTTGCTACGAAACCGGCGCCGTCACCAGGATTCACACCGTCTGCCTACCCACGGATTGGGCGCGCCTATCCATCGAAAAGAAGCGGGAGTTCCTCTCTTCTATGGGCGTCACTCACGCCCTCGTACCGGCGCAGGACTCGGCCCCGAGGCAATTCCGGATCGTGCCGGTAGAGGTGGATTTGCCTTTGCGGACAAGGTGACTCATGGAGATGATCGGATTGACTCGAGTCCGGATGTGAAAACACTAACCGATATCGCGCCAGATGCGCGCTGACGAAAACGAGGCCAAATGGCGCACATTCGTGGTGGCAATTACTGTCTCATCACCCTCGCGAACGAGAATCCCGGCCTGCGCCACAAGAATCATATCCGCGTCCAACGAGGCGTCGTCGGCTGACGGCCGGCCCATCTTCCGTGCAGATGCCCAAAACTCCGCAGCCTTCAGCATCACCGGTGTCGTGATCGGCGCGTATCCGAGCATCCCCTTCAATGCGTCCAGACGGCCAATCCCCCTGTCTTTTCCTGCTCGAAGCAATTCGCGGCGCACTTCGGAATCCGCGATTTCCGGAATCACGACCTCGACACCGTTATACGCAAGACTGGCGAGCCAATTCTTGCAGGCCTCATTTTCCGGTGAACTCTTTGGATTGGTGATCATTCCGAGGGGGCCGGCGTCTAATAGAATGATCATCGCTTATGAGAAGAGCTTGTAGCCATCAGGCCGATCCGCGTCCAGCGAACGACGCAGGACTTCGTAGGTCTCTCGCTGCTCCGTCTCATCGCCCTGCATCCACTCATCGAGCAGCCTTGCCAACGCTAACGGGTCCGGCTTTTGCGGGCGCACGGACTCATGCTGCTGCGGGATCCGGAGCGACCGATCGTGCTTGGTTGGGTCGGGCATTCCTTCAGTTCTCATTCTACTCCTCGACAGGCTACGACACCGGCGCCCGGGCGATTCGGGGCCGCGCCGGCGCGGCCGCAAAATCTCCACCGCCGTCAATTGTATTCAGCTTCCGCTGCACCTCGAGCACCGAGCTCGTCGATTCCTTCGAGATCAAGTACACCGGCCGGTTCCCGCTGTGCCGCGCCAGCATGTAGATGTACTCCGACAAGATGCCGAGAATCGTAGACATCAGGAAGAACATCACCGCCATCGGCAAGGCGATCGAGATCCAGCCTTCCACCACGTGCCGTTTGAACAGCGCCACGGCCACCACATAAAACACGAACAGCAAGCTCAGCGTACTGGCCAGCATAGACGTCAGCGTCAGCATCCGCAGCGGCAGGCTCGAGCTCGAAAGCAGCATGGTGAGCCCGGATAGAATCGCCGGCGAGCCGCCCCGGCGGCCGAAGCCCTTGCCGCGCCGGACGGCCGCGTACTCGAGCGTCGCCACGCGGTGCGAGGAAAAAAACGGCAGCACTCGCAGCAACAGGTGGCGGTCGTTGTTCTGCGCGATGTAGCCCACCACCTGCCGGCTGTACAGGCGTAGATCGGAGATCCCCAGCGGCACGCGCAGCCCCGTCGCCGCCGCGAACAGGTTGTAGAATGCGCGGTTCGCCCAGGAATTGAAACCTCTCTTGGGCAGGTCCGTGCGCACGCCGCACACCACCTGGGGGCCCGCCTGCGCCTTCTGCCACAGCACGGGGATAAGGCTCGCCGGGTCGGTCTGCACGTTGAGCGTGATGACGAAATCCCCGATGCCGTTATCGAGTCCGGCCACCAGAGCCACATCGAGGCCGCTGCGCCTGTTCAGGCAGTACAGTTGTATGTTGTCCACGCTGCGCTGCAGGCGCTGCACGATCTCCACCGTGTCATCGGAGGAGGCATCGTCCACCAGCACGATCTCGTAGTGGCGGAACGTCGCCTTCACCACGCGATCGATCTCGAGCACGGCGTCTTCCACGTACCCGGCCGCGTCCCGCAACGGGGCGACAATCGTGATAAAGGTATCGAAGATCATAAGCCCTCCGCCCGCAACCGCTCGATCACGTCGTAGATGTTGTCGATCTTCCCGCCCATGATGGAGAACACGTGGTTCGCGGACTCGCTGCGCTCGATCAGGATCGGCCGTCCGTCGTCGATTTCGTTGCGCATCAGCAGCGTCTTGACCTCGAACAGCGAATCGACCAGGCGCGCCCGCCCGAGAGCCGGCAGATATCGCTGGGCGTCCTCGATCATATGGCGCGCCTTGGATTTCTTCGCATAACCCCGCATCACCTCGTAGGGGTCCGGGGAATCGGGGCCTTCGTCGATCCAGGCGCAGTGCGGCGTGTAGCGCACGTGCGAAAGCGTATGCAGGCAGCGCGGCGGAAAGGGCATGGTGGAGAAAAACGGCCCGCACATGACGGTGATTCCCAGATCCCGGATCTCCTCGGGAGGCTCGATCAGCGCCATCTCCGCGATCTCCTGCTTCAGCGCCGTGCGGCAATGCGCGCTCAGCCCCGGGATGTGTTTCAACCCCGCATAGGCGCAGTTGAAGACGTACGACGCGTCCACCTCCGAGCCGCCCGAGAGCATCAGGCGCGAGGCCCGCCCGCGCGTTTCCATGCCCTCGACGCGCGTGCTCAGGCGCACCTCCACGCCGGCCGCATCCAGCTTGCGCCGCAGGATGTCGCGCAAGATGCAACTGTCGAAGGCGTATTCGGTAACCTCATACACCGATTCGATCAGGCGCGGGTTGAACAGTTTCACGTACCTGTCGCGAGCCGGCTTTAAGGGCGCGCCGATAATGCGGCAGAAGCGCTCGAACTGCCGCGCCTGCACCTGGCTCCTGCTCCTGCTCACGCAATACAGCTTGGTGAAACTGTCGACCACGCACTCGGGGAAGTCCGCGATGAAGGACTGGAAGTTGACCCGGCTGCGATAGGCCGTGTGCAGGCTGCGCGGGTAGTGATAGCCATTGTGAATGCGCGCCTGGTTGGCGTAGGACGCGCGACGGAAGAGCTGATCCTCCCGCTCGACCAGCAGCACGGCATTCCCTTTCCGCTTGAGGTAATGCGCAATGGAGCAGCCGAAGAAGCCGCCGCCCACAACCACCGCATCGTATTGCGCCTGGCTCATCGGTCAATCCGGGTTGTAGCGGCCAAGCGCCGCCGAGAGCAGCAGCTTGACGAGATGGAGCCTGGCCCGCGCTCCGCCAATTTTGCTGGGCGCCGGCCCGGTGGCGGGATACGACCGGCGCACCGGCAGCTCCTTGACCTGAAACCCCAACCGCGGAATCCGCACGGAGAGGTAATAATGCAGATTGTAGGTATCGAACACGTCACGAAACGGCAGCACCCGCGGATCCAAAACTACGCGCCGGCTCAAGGCGCGGAAACCGTTGGTCGTGTCCGTGTAGCGGAATCCCGCAGCCAGGCTGATCATCGGCGCATGCAGCCACGTGACGGCGATCTTGCGATCCCAGGGCGTGTGGACCTCCTCGCCGCCTGGGATGTAGCGCGACCCCTGCACGTAGTCGCACCCCTCGTCGAGCGCTGCAAAGAACGACGGAATCGCGTCCACGCCATCCTTCCCGTTGCCGTCCAGCAGCACGAAGCCTTCGTAGCCTTCGTCGAGCGCATAATCGAGCAGCATGCGTAGTTGTGCGCTCAGCTTCCCGGGTCCGGTCTTGACCAGCAGCGCCCGCACGGGGTAGTACCGCAGCAGGGCCGGATCGCCGCTCGAATCCTGACTACCGCCGTCGCCGATGAGGATGTCCCCCTGCCCGCGCAGGAACTCCATCCGCCGCAGTTGGTCGAGCAGGCGCTGGCCCTCATTGATTACGGGGATCAGCACGGCGTAACGCGTCCGCCGTGGCGCGAGCTCGTGCGTTCGATAGGAGGGGACTTGGCGCAGCTCAGCCGCCATAAGTCCTCCCGAGAAAGAGCACGGCCTCTTCGAGCGCGGGCAACGGTGGGTCGGCGGCGCGCATCTCGAGCGCCACCCAGTGGGGATAAGACTTCAGAGCCGCGGCAATCGTCCGGTGCGGGGCCTGCGGGGAGGAGAAGTCGCCGAGGTGCGGCTCGCTGACGTGAAAGTGACACAGAATATCGGCATTGCCGGGGATAGCGGCGCTGGCCTCCTCGCCGGCCAGGTGCAGACAGGCCGTATCGAGGTGCAGCCGGAAGCCGGCGGATCCCACGGCGCGCACGAGGCGGGCGGCGCTGACGCTGTCGGTCGCAAACTGACAGCCGTACTGCGCCGGGTTCGGTTCAAATCCCAGGCAAGTCCCGCGCTCCGCGCAATAAGCGCCGGCGCGAGAGAAGAACTCCGCGGCAGCCGCGAAGGCGTCGTCCTCGGAAAGCGCGCCCCGGTTGCGATTCTTGGGAGCGCCGAAGACCAGGCATTCCGCCCCCAATTCGGCGGCTAGATCGGCGCAGAAGCAGAGATGCCGGTAGAGCGACTCGCGGTCCGCGCAGGCGCCGAAGAGTTGCCATTCCGGCTTGTGAAACAGGATGGATTGCAGCGACGAAACACGCAGCCCGGCGTCCGCCACCGTGCGGCGGACTTCGCGTACGGCGCCGGCGGTGATCCCCTGCCAGCGCGGCCAGATACGCGTCGGCGCAATCTCGACCGCCCGGATGCCGTTCGCCGCAAGCATGGGGTAGACAGCGGCATCGAGGGCCAGATTCATGCCGCCTTCACAAATTCACCAAGCTCCCACATCACCTGCCCCGCGCCCGCCAGATAGTGGGCGGCCCGTCGAATTCCTGGCTGTACAACGTGCGCAGATCGTAGTTCGCCGCCGGCATGGGCTTAGCCGCCACTGCCTTGGCGGGAAAAAATCGGCCGATAATGTCACGCGTGCGGATGGGTTCGGAGACGAAGTTGATCAGCCGGATGCCTGTCTCGTCGAGCCGCTGCAGGTCCCGCCACAGATTCGCCACGTTGTAGTACTGGAACCAACTCTCGGGATTGATTGCTTCCAGACAGTTGTCATGCAGCAGGTCATAAACGACGTTCTTCTTCAGCCCCGGACCAAAAACACCGGCGATGCGAACCACTGTGATTTCGCCGAACAGCTTCCGCATGGCCTCTTCGAAATACAGCCGGTTGTTACCGTAGGCGTGATTCGAACCGGAATGGCAATCACACACCTCATCCACGCCGAACGGCGCCGGGTAGACATCGACAGTCGACAGAACCACTACCCGCCGCGCCCGCACGCAGCCCAGATTGCCGAGCAATGAATCGATCCGCGCGCGATCCTCGGCTGGATTCTGGTTGGCCCACCACTTCATCGCCGTCACGCCGCTCGACACCAGCAGGTCGAATTGCCGGCCCCGAATGGCGGCGATGTTTGTCGAGCGAGATTGCCGCCGAGGAAGCCGGTGTAGCCAATCAGGGCTGTGCTCATCCACAGACCGTAGTGGCGGGAAGGGCGGGAAGTTCTCAGACTAATGTGGCTTCAAGTACCGGTCGAGCCAGCGAATCATCTCGCCCATGTAATCGGGGGGATTCGTTGCGCCGGGGAAGGTGGGGCCGTGCTCGCCTCCCGGAACGCGTAGGAGGGATGTAGGTACACCGGCGGCTCGTAGCGCCTTCTCCATCATTTCCGACTGCTCGATCGGCACGGTCTTGTCCGCGTCACCGTGTATCAGCAGAATCGGCGCCGCGTTCGATGAAACGTGGCGCAGGGGTGAAGCCTCGCGGTAGGCGCGGGCTTCGACGGTATTTCGAGCCGCCGCGTCGGGCGGGCGCATACCCATGAATTCGGTGACATTCATGCGCGCCAGATCGGCCGGCGCCGCCCGGGCGACGACGCACTGCACTTTGGCGCTCTCGCGGTTGACCGGGTCCGGATCGTCTGGAGTCCCCGCCCCATCGAGCACGCCCAGCGATTCCACCAGGTGGCCTCCGGAGGATCCGCCCACGGCGCCGATCCGGTCCGCGCGCACGTTGAATCGGGCGGCGTTATGCCGCACAAAGCGCACGGCGCGTTGCGCATCTTCAACCTGCGCCGGATAGCGGAAGCGCGGGGCGGCGCGATGCGAGATGGAGAATACGGTGTAGCCCGCGGCGGTCAATCGAGGGCCGTAAAGCCGAGCCTGGGAGCCCTGCTTGAGCGGCTCGGCGCTGTACTCTTGCGGCGCGCTCCACCCGCTGCCGGAGATGAAGATGACGCCATAGCCGTTGGGCTTGTCAGGATAGTGGACGTCCATCAGTAGCGCAAGCCCGGAATACATCCCGTACAAGACGTTCGACTCGATCCGGGCCGGCGGATGGCCACCTTGGCCGAACAGCAGAGGGCCGGCGCAGATCAGGGTAACAAACACTCTGGTCATTCGTTGGGTTCCTTCCGCCGCAGCGTTCGCTGTAACTCAATGGACACCGCGGAGTTTGCTCCTCAATTTGATACAATCGAATTTCAAGGCAAGGCCAGGTAGCTCAGTCGGTAGAGCGCAGCCCTGAAAAGGCTGGCGTCGGCGGTTCGATTCCGTCCCTGGCCACCATTTTCAATAGGTTACAAGCCGTCATTTTGGGCTTTGGTTGCAATTGGTTGCACTTTGGGGTCAATTGCAACCACGTTTTCACTGCACCGACCTCCCGGATTCGACGTATGCGGTCAGTCGGCGGACCGCGTTTTGCTGCGATTCCGGCACCAGCTGCTGATAGACATCCTGCGTTGTACTCGCTCTGCTGTGCCGCATGATTCCCTGGGCATCCTTCACATCGACTCCGGCCTGCTGCAGCCAGGTCGCACAGGATCGGCGAAGGACCAGCCAGTTCACCCAACCGATATTGAGCTTCCTGGCTGCCGGTTTGATATGACGAACCAAAATATTGTTGTCCCGCATCGGCGCTCCCTTTTTCACCGACTGGAACACCAGGTCATCCGGTCCATCCGACTTCACCACTTGATACCGACGCGTAGCATGGCCGGCCCGAACCACAACCTCCATGGATTTGAGCCGTTCGATTCGCTGGATTACGTGCGCATCAACTGGAATCGTTGCCCTGCTTGATTCGGATTTGGGCTGGTCCCAGTCACCCCGGCTATAGCGCTCCTCGACGGTGATGGAATGAGAATGCACATTCCGCCACCGCAGTCCTGCCAATTCGCTGACGCGCAACGCCGTGAACACCGCCACGTACACCATGGTCGCGTAGGGCTCACTGATTGCCTCCAGCAGAAAGTCGAACTGTTCGATTCGCAGAAAAGGTTTCTGTGCCTTGAGTCTCTTTCTCCTCAAGCGGATCTTTTCAGCCGGATTGCTGGCCAGGCGGCCATAATCGACGGCCGTTCGCAGCACCGCCGATAGTACGTCCCGGATCTTATCAATGCTCTCAGGGGAGAGCTTGGATTGCTGCAAGCGGGTAAAATAACCTTGCAACGGCTCCAACGTAATCTCCCGCAACATGAGGGCACCAAGCTCGGGATTGAGATGGTTCTTCAACACGCTAAGGGTCCGCTCCTGGCTCGTGCTAGCCAATGTGGGAAGAACATCCCGTTCATACTTACGGACAAAGTCGCGGAACAGGCAGGCACCACCAATTCCAACATTGGTTTGGTTGATGTCCACGAGATATTCATCCCGCAGCCGTTCGGCGTCTGCTCGGGTAAGCGTGGCCGGCCCCAGCGGAATCCGCTTAACCCTCCGTTTCCTGTGTCCATCTACCACTACCTCCTCGCGTACAAGAATCGTCCACTGCCCCCCACGCTTTTTCGGCGTGGGTTTCTGGTATCGCCTACGAGCCATTTTTTCAAAGCCGCCTCCTTGCGGCAATGGCTCGTTTCGGATTTGCTCGCTAGGAAGATTAGCACATTCAGCGGAGTTGATGGCACTACCCGGAGCTTCCTCCGGAGTCCGTGTGCGCGAGTTAGGACGTGTCGCCACTCCAGCAGATTAGGCCCTTCGAAATTTCCGCCAAACTTCCGCCAGGCAACTCCCAAGCGATGTCTTTGTATCTACTTGAGATATGAAGGGGTTGGCTGACAAATAGGCATTTGGAAGCAACTCTTGCGGAGATTCTTGACAATCGGCGGAAGTTTACGTGAGTTTCGACGACGTGTTCGGTGGGCGAGGGGAGCGTGCGGCTTTGCACCGATCTTTGATCGCTTTGACTACGAGGTGCGGGTAGTTCTCCAAGCCGCGGGTCCAGGAGCGTGACTTGCCATCAGCTCGCATAGGCCAAGTCTTGGGAATTGGCACACCCTCCTGGTCGAGCGCGTCGCAGATCTCCCTGAGATGGTCATCTGTTGTCCAGGCGTCGCCATGGGCGGTAATAATTTCAGCCACCTTGACGTGGTTTTCAATGTCCGCCTTTGGGCCGCGCTTCCGTTCTAAAACCTGCCGTCCGGTCAAATTCGGTGGCAGGGCCTTAACCGGAGTCACATTCCCGCTGCCCGTCCGGTTCCAGATGCGCTGAGTGGCCTTCTGCTCGGCCGTCTTTGGACGGGATCGGGCTTGCTGTAGCTCCACCCATGCAATGTCGATGCTCGTCTCGCCGGGCGACTCAATGACTGATTGTAGTAAAGCAGTTTCCTGCCCTTCCAGCAACCGATCAACCTCGGCGGCGGATAGGGCATGCTGCTTAGTCAGTTCCTGTTGAATGTACCAGTCTAGATTCTCACGCGAGTAGTCGAACGTGGCAACTCTTTCCACGAAAGGCACGAGCAAGGGCTGGGTTTCTTCCTGGTTCACCTTGATGAAGCAGTGCCGCTTGAACTGCTCCTTCAACGCGGCAGTCAGTAGGGTCAGCTGCTCGTCGAGGGAGAAATACTGCACGCTGGAGAGCTCCTGGAAGGGAACGGGAATGAAGATAGGCACATCCGCCACTGATTCCGACTCGCTATAGCTCTCGCCCTCGGTCGAGCTTTCTGCCCAATTCGACGAACTGCCGCTCATCGAAGCCCTGCCGGTCGTGTTGCTTTCGGTACGGGTGCCGGCAAGCTGCGGCAGAGAAAACCAATCTTCATAAAAATACGCTGTGCTATCGCCGATGGACGAGCTGGTAGTTGAGCTTTCTCCTCCTCCGACTGAAGAGCTGTGGGCGGCGCTGGTGGCGTGACCACTGCCGCGGGTGTACACTTTGTCGCGGCTGTACGTCGGCCAGAATTTTGTCTGGTAGATGGCGGCCCTCACTTTCATCGGATCGAGCTTGCCTATGAAGAGTTCCTCGGCCATGCGCCTGGCATTTGGCACGGGCAAGCCACCGAACACGGCCTTGATTTGGCAATTGGTGAGTGCTGCGTCGATGATATTTTCATCGAGCTGACCAAAACGTTGATGCGCGAGCACTAAGAAGAGGCCGAACTTGCGCACCTGATCGAGCATGTTGGCGATATCCAGGGAAACGAAGTTCTGGAACTCATCAAGGTAGAAATAGAAGGGGACGGGATCATGGCCTAGCTCATCTTTCTTCCTGCGCCGAGCGTGCTCAAAAACTTCATTGACCAGGAGCGCTCCGAACACGCGGGCGTTCTCGTTGGAGAGGTAATCGCTGGGCGCAAGGTTTACCAACAGCACTTTCCCTTCGTCCATGATCTCCCGCAGATTGATGCTGCGGCCGGGTAAGCCCATGAAGCGGGCGAGAGTGGTGGAGTTTAGGAATTTGAACAGCCGGTTTTTTGCCGATAGGGTCTCGTCCCGCCACTCGCGCGCCTTGAGCACCTGCAGCTCGCGCCACTCGCTCTGGATTACCGGTGAATCGAGCTGCTCAATCAGGTTGCTGCGGATTTCGCGCGCGTTGAAATCGATGAGGTGGCGTACCTGGGGCAAGCCCAAGTCTTGCTCGATCATCACAGTGTAGATCAGCCGTAAGGTGCGACCAAGGGTCGGCGTCTCATCGGTATTCTCTACGCCCCAAGCGTGCCCGATGGCGAGCGCTGGAACGGATTAAATCCGATCACGCTGTCAGGCTGGGAGAGATCGAGCAAAACAATCTCGCGTTCCAGCACATGGCGGGCGCAATAGGCCACGAGATCCTGATAGAGCGTGCCGTGCGGGTCGAGCAACGCGAATCCCTGTCGGCGATCGAGATCTTGCCTGATGAGATACTCCAAGAATTTTGACTTCCCCGACCCCGACGAGCCGATCACATGGCTGTGTGTTTTGCGCTCGTCCGTGGAAAGACGCAGGGGCCGGCTGCGGCTGTCAAAGCCGAGCATCAGGGGTTTCATCTTAGCCATTTCTTGAGTTCTTCATCAAGTTCTTGTTCCGCGTCGTTATAAAAGTTCTCCCACCGCTTGGCTTCGGGCTGCGTACCGGCATTTTTCAAACGCTCTTCTTTTTCCTTGCGGTAGCGTTTGCGAGTGTCCTCAATTTCGGCTCGCATCTTCTGGCACAGTTCCTTCCTCGACGACTGCGGTGCTTGCTCTGGTCGCGGCTGCCGCGTGTCCAAAGCAGGAATGCTATTGAGCGTCTGAATTTTCTCCCGCAATTCAGTTAGCGATTCTTGCGGCACGCGGGCAATGCTCTCGGTAGCAGGTAGGTGCAAGCCCGTATCTTTCCACAGTCGCTGAAAGTCATAATGCTGGAGCTCCTCTTGGTCGGTTTGCAGTTCGATGATGCGGCTGTCGATACGGTGGATCGCCTGGTGCAGGTTTTCTTGCTGGATAGCGCGGTTGTTCTCGCACTCTGCGACTTCAGTGTTGTTCTTGTGCTGGATTGCGCAGGGTTGTTGCCAAGCGGCCAGCTTGCGTTGCTCCTCTTGCTTCTCACGTTCGAGTTTCTTGATTTCTTGCTTGATGGTAATAATCTCACTACCAACATCGCCAGCGAAAATCTTGTCGCTTCGTTGGTATAAGATTGTCAGCTGTGACAGCAATTCTTTTTTCTGGAATTCTGCCATCTCGAGGTCCGCTTTTGAGGCCTGATACTCCGAATAGCCAACCACCTCCGGGATGGAACGGTGGGCCTCGTTCGCGGACTCGTGGACTGCGTGGATCCCTTGTTCAATCTCGGCAACATTGTCCTTCAGGCGTTCGAGAAAGCGTAGTCGGGGATTAGTGGGCTGACGCCACGCTTGGTCCGTCGTCAATGATGGGTTTGCTGTCGTATAAAGCCCACAACCCGCCAACCAACGTAACAGCACCAACCAGCGTCACAATAAGGGTAACAACGTTGGGGTTGCCGCCCCAGCCAATTATCCATTCCGGCTCAAGACCGACAAACAGCCAAGCCACAAGAAACACGCCAACACACAGCGAAACCCTCCCACCGCGTCGCATCGAGGCCTGGTGTTTCTTTCTGGCTTTTTCGATATCACTCGTGGACTGGCTCACTTTACATAAATCCCCTGGTATTATATAGTTAGCTGGACCATAAAGGAGGTCGGCAATGAATAAAGCCACGGTTCTAAAGGCTATCCCCACATACCCGGTGATGCACATCTCGGGAGTTTTTTGTTTTTTGTGGGACGATCCGCTGTTCACGTTCCAGTCCTCGATTGAGGAGTGGGAACTCAAAGACCCGGAGTTTATCGAACTTCGTCGGCAGCAACGCCTGTTGGCGTTGGAAGTCATGTACCTGGATATCGACCGTCTGAAAGAAGAGCTGGCCGCTATGAAAGAAATTGCGGCCCGCGGTGTGTGGACTTGGAAGCAACTCATCGACCACGTGCCTGCTGATGTCCGCAAGCGCGTGTTGATTGAAGGCCAAGTCAACAACATGGACCCGGACTTCTCCTTTTGCAAAGCTATCGGCATGGAGTAAACGCTGTGGGACATTCAATTCCCTCACCTGACCGGACAGTCTACACTGTCCGGTTTTTTTGGCATGGTTCACAGTCCCTCGTCGAGAGCTTGAATGGCCAGAATCACATCGGCCACTGATTGCTCTCCAAGCAAGCCCTCAACCAGTTCAGCTTTGGCCTGGTCGAGGAGCCTCTGTTTGGTTGGAGATGGTTTAGAGAGCCAACCCCAAATTCTGAGATCGCCGTGTTTTCCACACTTCTCGGAAAGTTCATAGTATTCTTCCGGCGTTAGGTAGTCAGCGACACATCCATCCATACGGATATTAGTTTCAAACAGCTTTTCAGCGTCAGTTAACAAGCTTTGAAACTTTGGGGGAAAAGGTGGTCCCAGAGCGACGATAGGCTTCATGTCAGGACGTCTAATGAGTATTACGCCGAGAAGAAAGCGTTTTAGGTCGGCCGGCAATGCCGCTGGGACCACGACGGACTCCCGTTGGTCTCGCAGTTTGGCAAGTTCTGCTCCGCGTTCCTTCATCTTTTTTTCCTCGGCCAGGCGCGCGGCTTCCCGTTGCTGGCGCAGCTGCTCCCGCCGTTCTTTTTCGGAATTTCCCTTTGCCCATTCCTGGCGGCGAGTCTCGGCTTCCTGTTGCATCGTGGCGAAGTGGCTATCGAGGTCCTCCTTGGCCTTCGCCAGTTGCTTCTGAGCCCGCGACATCGTCGGTTCGGTGGGGTCCTTCTTGCGCCTGGCCGAAAACAGGCCGATCAATAAATCCAAAGCCTTCATGTTTTTCTTTCGCACGGATTGATGAGCCGCACGGCCTGATCTTCGAGAATAAACCGCCCCCATTTCTGGTATTCTTCCTGCCCAGCTTTGATCGCATCCGCCGCCAACAGAACATCTTCCTGTTGCTTCGTTCCTGTCCCAGAATGGTTCCCGAGAGCAAGGTCCGGCTCCGCTTGTGATGCACAAACCGCTACTTAAAAACCATAGTCCCCGAATAAGAAGGAATGAATGCATCAAAACCAGAGCCATTGAACCGGTAGGTTGAGCCTGGCGTGGCCGTGACGTAAAGCTTGCCATCGGGACCGACGAGTAGATCATCAACACCCGCAAGACTGGCAAAGATATTGATAAAAGCGCCGGTGGTGCCGTTATAGCGGAAGATTGCCCCAAGGCTGGGGCTGCTCACCAAAAGATTGCCGTCTGATCCGAAAACGAGGTGTGCTGGTCTGACGAGACCAGCGCTTCCAGGAGGAACAAAGAACGCGCCTGGGTTGCCTGCTGAAGGAAAGGGCGCACCAGTCGTGCCGTTGAACCGAAGGATGCTATTACCAAGATCATTAGCGACGTAGAGACTTCCATCGGGTCCGAATGTGATATCGGTAGGATGATTGAGGTCCGGGCTGCTTGCAAAGATGCCCGTGCCGATTGGCGCACCTGTGAGGCCACTGTACCGTCGGATCGGCAAGCCAGGCTGAACAAAAGGTCGACCGACATCAGCCAGATAAAGATTTCCATCTGATGGTCCAAAGGCCATACCAAACGGCCCTGATAGTCCGGCAGAACCGATCGGCACAAACCCGTCGATGAGTGCGCCAGTAGTGGCGTTAAATCGCAGTACTCCCGCAATGTCATCGGAAATATAAAGATTGCCATCAGTCCCTATTGCCGCATTTTGCGGACTAGGAGGACCGGCAAAGGTACCCAACGGCGCTCCCGTAGCGGCGTCAAATTTGCGCAGTTCGTTGCTTCGGCTTTCGAAAAGCACGGACTGTTTAGGATGGACCTGTATAACGTTAAGCACGTGGCTCATGATCCGACTCTGGCTTCTGGAACCCGGATTAAGGTATCGCTTGATGAACGCGTGTCCATCCAGATGCTGAGGCAGGTTTGTTGTGGTCCAATCAAGGCTGTTGGAGATCAAATGAATGAAGTCAAAAAGAAGTGTGGTCCACGGCCCTCCACCTTCCACAGTCGCCGCCGGAGTGGCGACTGATACGATACTGAACACGCGGTTGTCCGGTATTGGCCAGCCTCTTAGCTGCAATTTCCTATACTCCGCATTGGCGTACAGATTGCCTTGAGAGTGCGCGACGATGATAATTGTATTACCACCGTTACGCTCCAGGTCGTAGTTGCCAACATGCCCGTCAATTTCTGGTGCACCAGCGCCTTCATCGATGGTTGCCGCGGAAACTCTAAATGCAGTTTGAAACCAATCAGGTGCGCTGTCGATGTCGGCGACATACTGTTCGAACAAAGATATATCCTGGTTCAGTCGTTGACGTGCACTCTGCCATAGATCCTGCGCGTAGCCACCTGTTTCGTTATAAGCAAGCTTCACTATTAGGCACTCAGCGGCTTGGGGAGTTCCGACTAGCGCAGCATCGACTCGATCTTCAAGCGTGGCGCGGTCCGCTTCCGCCTGAAGTAAAGTCGAGTGTATACCATTGATATAGAAAAGGGTCGTCCCGGCCGATCCATCGCTGCAATTGCCAGCCATGAGGAGGCCGGTAGAAAGAGAAAGTGCCATGCCACACAAAATCCATCTTACGAGAATCATGAGTTAGTTCCCGAGACCATCGACGTTGAAGGAACACGCAAACTTGCGCTCTGTTGGACGTGGTGATGTGGTAACCAATCCTTTAAGTTGGCTGCTATATACATTAGTCGCCTGGAAGCGTTCCTCGGTATTGATGAAGGCTACTTGCAAAGCAGCGATAATGTCAGTTATGTCTTGCGGACGCACGTACGCTAGACAATTTGCAGCTTTGGTCTGCAGAGCAGACGCGGTGATCGAGAGGTTCTTGTCATTAGAAGCCAAAAGGGCTGCCTGGAGGGCTCTCGCAGCATCCTTCATCGCTTCTCTGGTTTTCTCTGATTCTGGGTGCTGAAAAACGATATATCTCTGAACGTCATCCCTCACTCCATCTTTATCTGAGTCGATCCCTGCTAGTGTCGCCTTTCCCGCCTCACCAGGATCAGGTGGTAATGTAATTGCCTTGGTGCTGACGGCAAGAAGAAAGGGTTTGGATGTCAATCTACGGAGCTGACCTCTGATCGCTATGGAAAGTTGAAGCGTGATTGTCCCTGTCCCAGGTTCATTGAAGGTCTGAGCGATGGCGTATCCGTTAGCCCCGGCGGAAACATTTGGACTCAGTTGCCCGAGAACGGTGCTCTGTCCATTTACTCCGATACGCAACAGATTGACGCCACCGGAAATTACATCCCCGCTAATAACGGCCGAGATTGTGACAGGCGTAGGGAGGTTGACCACCAAAACCTCTGGTTGCGGTTGTCTTAGGGTGATTGAGGAAGGCGGATTCTGACCGTAAAGCCAAGCTGCTCCCCCAAGCGCCAAGACGAGAACAGGAATTGTCCAAATGAGGTTTTTGTTCATAGGTGCTGAAAGTTTCGTCGGAGTGCTGGCAGGGCCAGAAAGCCGATGATTAAGAGTAGAAGCGCTCCGTAAGTCGGCTCCGGCACGGCAGCCACCGAGGGCTGGTAGATCGCGTCATCCAGCGTGAATGATCCTCCTGCCGGATCTCCGGTGATGGTAACGCTCGATATGCCGGCAGCAAAGGCGATCGAAAGGAACTCGTTCGGGTTACTTCCGGGATCACCTGAGAGCATGAGGTTATTGTTGAACAATGCGACTGCCTGACCCACCTGGCTGCTGCCCGCATCAAAGGCCGTCAACGTCAAGGGAAGACTGTAGGTAAAGTAGCCTCCAAAGCTCAAAACTGGTGAGGCAAAGAGGATCGAGATCGGCCCTCCGTTGTCCGATATCACGTTGAGATCCGAGTGGGGCGGAAACTCGAATTCGTTGAGCGAGATTCCGGCGGTCAGAATAATAGCGTTGGAAAAGATCAGGCCTGCGAACTGGTTGGTAACGATGTCATTGTCCGAAAGGCCATCGAAGTTCACCAAGATATCGGCGCGAGCCTGAGCGTAGTTGGATAATAGCACGCAAGCCAGAAGCTGTAAAATTCGGGTCCAGCACGGGCTGCGCTTATTCTGCATTGGCTGCTCTTCCATCTTGAAAGATCTGGTAGTACTGTACTACACAAAAGTTGCCTGGCATGTTCGTCATGAACTGCTTAAATTTGTGGCAACGAAGCCGATCCGGTAGCTCTGGATTGGATGGTCCGCTGAACCGTTGTAGGCATCGATCCGCCAGCCATTCTGTGCACGAAGTTCGACGGCTGGGACTGCTACGACGAGCAGGAATAAAACAGCGGCGCAAGATCGCAAAGAGTGGCGCTCCTTAACGAAAAAGTGTTAACGTCCTATAGACAATATGCGAAAGCAGGCCGCAGAGCAAAGCGCAGATATACGCGGAAATGCGCAACTGCCTGAAAGCATAGTA
>WNFM01075679.1_pt1 | contig 16842 bp, 17 predicted proteins | sample 5400271 | NCBI WGS metagenome assembly WNFM01 (sample SAMN13153352, study PRJNA577476) | soil metagenome | isolation source: 60 cm saprolite on Douglas fir-dominated hillslope | place: USA:California | collected 2013-09-17
CGCGGCGACATGATCGAGGCGATTTTCCTGTTGCGCGCGTTCCGCGCCACTTTGCCGCGCTTCGGCGCGACCGAACCGGTCGATACCGCTCGGATGCAGGTACGCCGCCGGATCTCCTCGACCTTCAAGGATATTCCGGGTGGTCAGGTGCTCGGGCCTACTTTCGACTACACCCATCGCCTGCTGGATCCACAATTGGCCGAAATCTCGATGCCTGAGGCGCCGGCGACGTCAGACGCGCCGACCGCGACGATGCCGCGCGTCACCGACATTCTCGGCCGCGACGGCCTGATCGAGCCGTCGCCTGCGGCCGATGCCGCCGCCCCCGTCGGCGATCTCACCCGGGAGCCGCTGAGCTTTCCGGCCGATCGCGATCTGCGCCTGCAAAATCTGGCGCGCGCCGACGAGGGCTTTCTGCTGGCGCTCGGTTACTCCTCGCAGCGCGGCTACGGCCGCAACCATCCGTTCGGTGGCGAAATTCGCTTTGGCGAAGTCGAGGTCGAGTTCATGGCCGAGGACGTCGGTTTTGCGGTGCCGCTCGGTTCGATCGCGATGACCGAATGCCAGATGGTCAACCAGTTCAAGGGTTCGGCGACGGAAGCACCGTGCTTCACGCGCGGCTATGGTCTGGCCTTCGGGCAAAGCGAACGCAAGACCATGTCGATGGCGCTCGTGGATCGCTCCTTGCGCGCCCGCGAACTCGGCGAGGAAGTGGCAGCGCCGGCCCAGGACGAGGAGTTCGTGATGTCGCACTCCGACAACGTGCAGGCGACCGGCTTCGTCGAACATCTCAAGCTGCCGCATTACGTCGACTTCCAGTCCGAACTCGGCCTGTTGCGCAAACTGCGCAAGGAATTCGCCGAGGCGAACGAAGCGCCGCCGATGCAGGAGGCCGCGGAATGAACGCGCCGACATACAACTTCGCCTATCTCGACGAGCAGACCAAGCGGATGATCCGTCGTGCGATCCTGAAAGCGATCGCGATCCCCGGCTATCAGGTGCCGTTCGCCAGCCGCGAGATGCCGATGCCCTATGGCTGGGGCACCGGCGGCGTGCAGGTGACGGCGGCGATCCGGACGACACTACCAACGCGATCTCGATCCGAAAGTTCTTCAACAAGACCGCCGGCGTCGCCACCACCACCGCGACATCAGACGCCACCGTGATTCAGACCCGGCACCGGATTCCCGAAGCGCCGCTGCATGCCGGCCAGGTGCTGGTCTATCAGGTGCCGATCCCCGAGCCGCTGCGCTTCCTGGAGCCGCGCGAGACCGAGACCCGCCGCATGCATGCGCTCGGCGAATATGGCCTGATGCACGTCAAGCTGTATGAGGATATCGCGCGCTTCGGCCATATCGCGACCTCCTACGCCTATCCGGTCAAGGTGAATGCACGCTACGTGATGGATCCGTCGCCGACGCCGAAATTCGACAATCCGAAGATGGACAATTGCCCGGCGCTGCAACTGTTCGGCGCCGGCCGCGAAAAGCGGATCTATGCGATCCCGCCGCACACCGAAGTGGTTTCGCTCGACTTCGAGGATCATCCGTTCACGCGCTACCGGTTCGACGCGCCCTGCGCGCTGTGTGGTGCGGCCGATTCCTATCTCGACGAGATCGTCACCGACGACAAGGGCAGCCGGATGTTCGTCTGCTCCGACACAGACTACTGTGAATCGCGCCAGCTCGCAGGTCATCGCGGCAGCGAAAGTGTGGCCCCGCACAAGGAGAGGGCGCATGGTTGAGCCCCGGTCCCTCGCGCAGGACGACCAGCCGCTGCTGGTCGCCGATAACCTCGGCAAGAATTATGGCCGCCTGATCGCCTGCCGTGACGTCTCCTTTGCGCTCTATCCGGGCGAAGTGCTGGCCATCGTCGGTGAGTCCGGTTCGGGCAAGACGACGCTGTTGCAACTACTGTCGGCGCAGCTCGCGCCGAGCGCCGGACACGTTTCCTACCGGATGCGCGACGGCGTGCTGCGCGATCTCGCTGGTCTCGGCGAAGCCGAACGGCGCTTTTTGTTTCGCACCGACTGGGGCTATGTGCATCAGGATCCCGCGCAGGGCCTGCGGATGGCGGTGTCGGCCGGCGCCAATGTCGGCGAGCGGTTGATGGCGGTGGGGTGGAATCACTACGGCCGTATCCGTGATACTGCGTCGTCCTGGCTGGAGCGGGTCGAGATCGACACCGGTCGCATCGACGACGCGCCGAAAACCTATTCGGGCGGTATGCGGCAGCGGCTGCAGATCGCGCGCATCCCCGAGCCGCGGCTGGTGTTCATGGACGAGCCGACCGGCGGGCTCGACGTTTCGGTACAGGCGCGGCTGCTCGACCTGATGCGCAACCTGGTCAGCGAACTCGGCCTTGCCGCCATCGTCGTCACCCACGATCTCGCCGTCGCCCGGCTGTTGTCGCACCGCGTGATGGTGATGAAGGGCGGGCGTGTCATCGAGACCGGGCTGACCGATCAGGTGCTCGACGATCCCCGCGAGCCCTATACGCAACTGCTCGTTTCTTCGATTTTGCCGGCGTGAGCTGAAAACAATGACCGCGATGATCGACATCACCAACGCCAAAAAGAGTTTTACCATGCACCTGCAGGGCGGCATCGAATTGCCTGTCGTGCACGGTGTTTCATTCCATGTCGCACCGCGCGAATGCGTGGTATTGTCGGGCCCGTCGGGTGCCGGCAAATCCTCGATCCTGAAGATGATCTTCGGCAATTACCGCTGCGACGGCGGGCGGATCCATCGGCTATGTCAGCCAGTTTTTGCGGGCGGTGCCGCGGGTGGCGGCGATCGACGTCGTGGCCGAGCCGTTGATTGCGAACGGGATCGCCCGCGCCGAAGCGCGCGAAAAGGCAGGTGCCTTGTTGCGCCGGCTCAATATTCCCGAGCGGCTGTGGGCGCTGCCGCCATCGACGTTTTCGGGCGGTGAACAGCAGCGGGTCAATATTGCGCGCGGATTCATTTCCGACCTGCCGATCCTGTTGCTGGACGAGCCGACCGCCTCGCTGGACGCCGCCAATCGCGCCGTCGTGGTCGAACTGGTCGGCCAGAAGAAGCGCGAGGGTGTGGCGATGGTCGCCATCGTCCATGACGACGAGATACGCCATCTGATCGCCGACCGGATCGTCGACGTGACATCGTTTGCCGCCGCGGCATGAAGGAAGAGACGTGAGATGACTTCGACAGAAACCATTGTTGGCAACGCCCGCGTCGTGCTGGCCGACCGCGTGATCGAGCGCGGCTGGGTCGCCATGTCGGATGGCCGCATCGCCGAATTCGGCGAAGGTGACGCGCCCAAAGGCAGCCAGGACGCCGCCGGCGATTTGATCATGCCGGGCCTGATCGAACTCCATACCGATCACCTCGAAATGCACTACGTGCCGCGCCCAAAGGTGTTCTGGGATCCGATCGCTGCCGTGGTTTCCTATGACGGCCAGTTGGCGACGTCAGGCATCACTACCGTGCTTGATTCCTTGCGGGTCTGGCGCGAGGACGGCGCGGAGGAAGTCGACGGCCGCGCCGGCATTCTGGCGGAAGCGATCACCACGGCGCGCGACGCCAATTTGCTGCGCGCCGAACACTTCCTGCATCTGCGCTGCGAAATTCCGATGCCGAGCGTGGTCGAGGAAGCCATGGAGCTGATCGACCGGCCGGATGTGCGGCTGATGTCGCTGATGGACCATACCCCGGGGCAGCGCCAGTTCCGTGACGAAGCCAAGCTGCGCGATTATTACCGCGGCAAGGGTGCGGGGATGACCGATGCCGAACTCGATGCGCTGTTCGAAAAGCGGTTCGCCTATCAGAAGGCCTATGCCGCGACCAACATGCGCGAGATCGTGGCGCTCGCCCACAAATACGAGATCCCGCTCGCCAGCCATGACGACACGACGGAAGAAAACGTCGCCGACGCCATCAGTGATCGCGTCTCGGTGGCGGAGTTTCCGACCACGATGGAAGCCGCACGCGGTCTGCACCAGGCCGGGATCGGCATTCTGATGGGCGCGCCGAACGTGGTGCGTGGCGGCTCGCATTCGGGCAATATCGCCGCGGTCGATCTCGCCCGCGAGGGGCTGCTGGACATCCTGTCGTCCGACTACATTCCGTCGAGCCTGCTGATGGCCGCGCTGCAATTACCGCAGCGCGTTCCGGCGATCGATCTTGCTTCCGCCGTCCGCACTGTCACAAAGACGCCGGCCGAGGCGGTGGGACTTTCGGACCGCGGCGAAATCGCAACCGGCAAGCGCGCCGACCTGATCCGGGTTCACGTCGCCCGCGATATTCCGGTGGTGCGCAGCGTCTGGCGGGAAGGGGAGCGGGTGGCATGACGGAAACTCTGTCCCACACCACAGGAGGTGCGAACGCGATCGGACCCGGCCGGCTCATTCTCGTCGTTGGCCCGAGCGGCGCCGGCAAGGATACGCTGCTTAGTCTGGCGAAGGCCGCCTGTGCCGACGATTCCAAAATCGTGTTTCCGCGCCGCGTGATCACGCGGCAGGCTTCGGCGTCCGAGGACAACGAAGAAGTGAGCGCCGGTACGTTTCAGGAGGCGGTCGAGCGCGGTCATTTTGCCGTCCATTGGGAAGCCCATGGCCATCGTTATGCACTGTCGCGCGCGATCGATGACGATATCCGTGCCGGGCGAACTGTAGTCGCCAATGTCTCGCGTACCGTGATTGCCGGAATGCGCCGTGCCTATGCGGACGTGGTGGTGGTTTCGATCACCGCGCCGCCGAACGTACTGGCGGAACGCATCGCGCTGCGGGCCCGTGGCAGCGACGGCAGACACGATCAGCGGCTCAATCGCACGGTCGAGGATGCCTCGGCCGCGCCCGATGTTACCATCGTCAATGTCTCCAGCGCCGAATATCACGCACGCCAGTTCGTGCGGATCGTCAAGGGCGAGAAGTGGGCTGAATAGCACAAGGGGTACGGAATGACAGTGGTTGCGACCATCGAGCAGCTCGAGGCCATCTACGGCTTCCCCAACGATGCCTCGACCGTCAAGGTCACTGATCGCGTCACGCCGTCTTATCGCGCGCTGATGGACCAATCACCGTTTGCGGCGCTCGCGACCTCTGGGCCTGAAGGGCTCGATTGCTCGCCGCGCGGCGATCTCGCAGGCTTCGTTCGCGTTCACGACGACAAGACGCTGATGATGCCGGATCGCCGCGGCAACAACCGCTGCGATTCCCTGCGCAACATCGTGCGCGATCCGCGCGTGGCGCTGCTGTTTCTGATTCCCGGTTCCGGCAGCACGCTGCGGGTCAACTGCCGTGCCTATGTATCGGCCGATTCCGATTTGTTGCAGTCATTCAAGATGGACGGCAAGGCGCCGCGCACGGTCATCGTCATGACGGTGGAAGAAATCTATTTTCAGTGCGCGCGGGCCATCGTGCGCTCCGATCTCTGGAATCCGGACAAGCGGGTCGATCCCAAAACCCTGCCGACGCCGGGGCAAATCCTGGCCGAGATGAGCGACAACATCGTCGGCGGCGAAAAATACGACCGCGAATGGCCGGAACGTGCGCGGCAGACGATGTGGTGAGCACATCGTATTGAGGTCGATACCGGTTCGCGGTGAAAAAACGCGTCGAACAGAAAAAGGTGATTACGCCGCCAGATCGAGCAAAAGTTGTGAGGAACCGCGGATCAGCACCTTGCGGCCTTTCTGCGTGATAACCGGCGCATCGCCGCTCATAGCAACGAGTCCAAGCGCAATCAGGCTCTCGACCGCGTAACGGCTGATTTGCGGCAACCGCGATGTCGCGGTGCGAACGGCTTTCAGCGCTTCCCACTGGCCGGTCGTGAGATCGTAGTCGAATTCGTCTTGCATGATATCTCAACTCCCAATTCTTGGGTCGCTCATAGCGAGCGCACATGAATTTCGTGCGACCACAACGAGTCAGGATTTCGACTGATGGTGACGTGCTGTCACATCATCGTGTCCTTGGAATCGATCGATGGTTTCGAATCACGCAAGGCAGCCGGACAAATAACGCTGGCGCAGATTGCGTGAGCAGGGGCGTAAAAAAAGCCGCCCCGATTATGGCAACCGTTATGACCAGGTTCTTAACAAAGCGTTAATTTGCAGGACCGTAGCAACACGGGCGCGCCGCAACCGGGCATATTCCGCGCATCCGGCCTGCGTTGTCATGCTGCACAGGTGCTTAAAGCGGCCGGCCAAGTGCGTACAAAAGACTTCACGGCACTCATACGAATGGTGTGCGAGGTTCACTCCAAGAATTAGGAGAACCTTGATGGCCGTCGATCCGCAATCAACCAGAACCGATCTCGAACCCGGCGTCACGCGTCGCCCGTTGCGGCTGCTGATCGTCGACGACGACGTCGTGCAGCAGGAACTGTTGAAGCGGGCGGCCGGCCGTTCCAAATTCGAGATCACTCTCGCGGGCTCCTGCGGCGAGGCGATACGCCATCTGGAAACCGACGGCTTTGACTGCGTGATCCTCGATCTCGAACTCGCCGACGGCGACGGTGTCGAAGTTTGCAGCGCCATGGTGCGCACGGGTTATTCCGGCGCCCTGATCATCATCAGCGGCACCGATTCGCGCCGCCGCTCGGCCGCCCGCAACTATGCAAGGTCGCTGGGAATTGAAGCGCAGGGCTTGCCGAAGCCGGTCGATCTCGCCTCGCTCCGGGTTTGCCTTGCCAACCTCGGCAAGAATATCCAGGGCTTGCCGGCGATCCACGACTGGGGCGGCGCCCTCGTCGGCCGCACCAAGGAAGCCCATCGCAGCGACGCTATCCCCGCCGCACGCTCGCGCCGCCGTCAACCGGCAACGTCACGCCCGTAACGAAGCTCGCCTCGTCGGAAGCCAGAAACAGTGCGGCGTTGGCGACGTCCCATCCGGTGCCCATCTTCTGGCGCAGCGGCACCTTGCTGTCGCGTTCGGCCTCGACCTCGGCGCGGCTCTTCTTGAACTCGCGGGCGCGGGTGTCGACCGCCATCGGCGTATTCATCAGGCCGGGCAGGATGACGTTGGCGCGAATGCCGTATTGCGCATTCTGGTAGGCGAGTTGCTCGGTGAAAGCGATCATCGCCGACTTGGTCGCCTTGTAGGCGACGTAAGGATAGGTCGTGATCGCGGCCATCGACGAGATGTTGATGATGGCGCCGCTCTTCTGCTGGCGCATGATCGGGATCACGTGCTTGGCGGCGAGAATGCAGCTCTTCAGGTTGATCGCGACGCAGCGGTCGAACGCCTCCTCGGTGAGGTCGAGCAGTTCGGCGTCGCCGCCGGACAGGCTGACGCCGACATTGTTGTGCAGCACGTCGATGCGGCCCCAGCGGCCATGGGCGTCGGCCACCATGGCCTTGAGGTCGGCATTTTTGGTGACGTCGGCCTTGAATGCCGCCGCGGTGCCGCCCTTGGCGGCGATCAGATCCACGGTCTCCTGGGCTGAGGCGAGGTTGTGATCGACGCACAGCACCTTGGCGCCTTCGCGCGCAAAGGTGATTGCGGTGGCGCGGCCATTGCCGATGCCTTCACCGGGGCTTTGGCCGGCGCCGACGACGATGGCGACACGATCTTTCAGACGCATTTCAGTTCACTCCCGGGATCGGGTACTGTTGCAGTACCTCTGTCCATCTTCATCGTCGCGAGCACGCGAACCACGGCGCAGTAGAAGGCGATGGTGAGCACGAGGTCGGTCATGTGCTCATCGGACAGTTCGTTCTTGATCTCGGCAAAGGTCGCGTCCGACATCGCAAGCTCGCGCACCATCTCGCGGGCGCCGCGCAGGATCGCCTTCGCCAGCGGTTCGAGTTTTGACGGCTTGCCCTCGGTCTCGGCCATCATGGCCTTGATGTCGTCGTCGGTGACGCCGAATTCCTTGCCGATCTTCACATGATGGGTGAACTCATATTCGGATTTCTCCATCCAGCCGACCTGGAGGATGGCGAGTTCACGCAAGCGCGGGTCGAGCTTGCTCTTGAAGCGGATGTAGCCGCCGATGCCGTTGAAGGCCCGTGCCATGTCGGGTGAATTGACCAACAGCTTGTGCAGGTTGGTATTGCGCTTGAGCATGTCGCGATATTCGGGGGCAACCTGATCGGCTTCGAGATAGGGCAGGCGGGCCATTTGTTGTTTTTCCTTGTTTGGCGCGATCGACGTCGAACGGAGAGCTCTAGCCATGTCGTACTAGCTATAGAGCGCTTTGTGTTCGCGTTCGTAGTTGGCGTAGGAATCCTTCATGCTCGCCAGATTGAGCAGCATGGTTGCGACCGGCTTTTCGTCGACCGCGAAAACGGTCGTCCTCACCCACATGCTTTCGGTGCGCCGGCTGCCGCTCACGGCCACGACTTCACGCTCGGTGGTGTAGGTCTCGCCGGGGAATAGCGGGCCGCGCAGCAGACGGATTTCCTGATCCGCGAACAGGCCGACGGCCGGTCCGCGGATCGGCAAGCGGTCCTCGCGGGCGCGATACTGAAACAACACGCTCAGCATCTCGAACGGGATGATGGCCCGCCCCCACGGATTGAGTTCCTGCGCGTAGTACGCCGACGGTTCGGTGATGACTTTCAGCTTCTCGGCCAGCGAAAACGGATAGAGGTCGCCCATGTTCTGGTCGAAATCCATTTTCACGGTTTGCCGGCCAGTCTTCATGCCGACCTTGAGGTCGGCGAGAATGACGGGGTCGGCAAGCGGCTTCAATTCGCCCAGCCGCTTTGAGAGCGCGGTTTCCACACCACTGCCGCCGATCGACGCGGTGCCGCGCAAAATCTCGGTGCCGTCGCGCTTGGTCATGCCGATCACGCAGGTGGTCTGGCCCGGCTTCGGCTTTTCGATATTGGCCTGGACTTCCTCGCCCTCGAAGACCGGGTTCCGGTAGTGCGCGGACAGGCACCCGGTTTCGAACCAGGCTGGGCCCCAGATCCGTTCGCACAATGGCGCAAACTGGCTGAAATGGGTCGGTCCCTCGATGGTCCCGCCCTGAAAACCGAGCTTCTGCGCGGTCGCATCGTCGTGGATCGAGGCGTGGGAGTCGTAGACCTGCGCATGAAGCATCTGCACCGGCTTGCGCCACGGCCCGGTGAGCAGGTTGCCGCTCTCCAATATCTCGATCGTGAACGCTGCTTCCGTCATCCTTAACATCCTTTTGGCTTCTCCCTTTACCGTCAGCGTTTCAAAGAAGAAGGGCTTCGGCAAGGGCCGATCAAACGTCCACAGGGCAATCGAGATATGTCCTGCGGCCATGGATTCAGGCTGGGCACGCATAGCAAATTAGGTACATTCTAATGTCAACGAGACCGGTTCGAGTGACCGGCGAGAGCAAAAGCGCGGCGGGGAACTAATCATGGCGTTGATGGAAGTTGGGCTGGACGACAAGTACCGTCTAGATGCGAAGCGAATTTTCTTGTCGGGTACCCAGGCGCTGGTCAGGTTGCCGATGTTGCAGCGCGAACGCGACCGCGCGCAGGGCCTCAATACCGCGGGCTTTATCTCCGGTTATCGCGGTTCGCCGCTCGGCATGTACGATCACGCGCTGTGGCGCGCCAAATCCTTCCTCAAGCAACACGACATCGAATTCGCGCCAGGCCTCAATGAGGATCTGGCGGCGACCGCGGTGTGGGGCAGCCAGCAGGTCGGCATGTTTCCCGGCGCCAAGGTCGATGGCGTGTTCGGCATCTGGTACGGCAAGGGTCCCGGCGTCGACCGTTCGCTGGACGCACTCAAGCATGCCAACTCGGCCGGCACGTCGCCCAACGGCGGCGTGATTGCGCTGGCCGGCGACGACCACGGTTGCCAGTCCTCGACGCTCGCCCATCAGAGCGAGCAGGTGTTTGCATCGGCGTTGATGCCCATCGTCAATCCCGCGACACTGCAGGACTATCTCGATCTCGGCATCCTCGGCTTTGCGCTGTCGCGTTATTCCAGTTGCTGGGTCGGCTTCAAGGCGATTTCGGAAACCGTCGAGAGTTCGGCCTCGATCGTCAGCGATCCCGATCGCATCAAGATCATCATGCCCAACGATTTCGAAATGCCGCTGGGTGGCCTCGGCATTAGATGGCCCGATGCGCCGCTTGATCAGGAGCGCCGGTTGCATGGTCCGAAGATGGACGCGGTCGCCGCCTTCACCCGCATCAACCGTTTCGACCGCATCGTGCTGGACTCCAAGCCGGCGCGGCTCGGCATCATGGCGACCGGCAAGGCCTATCTCGATCTGCGGCAGGCGCTGGCCGATCTCGGCATTACCGACAGCGAAGCCCAGGCGCTGGGATTGCGTATCTACAAGGTCGCGCTGACCTGGCCGCTGGAGCAGGCCGGCGCCCGCGCGTTCGCCGAAGGTCTGCAGGACGTCTTGGTTGTCGAGGAGAAGCGCGGCTTCATCGAAGACCAGTTGCTTCGCATTCTTTACAACGTCGATGCTTCGAAGCGGCCTTCGGTGGTTGGCAAGCGCGACGAGACCGGCGCCACGTTGTTGCCGAGCGAAGGCGAACTGACGCCGACCATGATTGCGGCTGCCGTCGTGGCGCGCCTGCGCAAGCTCGGCCATCGCAGCCCCGCGCTGGAGCAGCGTCTGGCAAAGCTCGAGGCTTTCGACCGGCCGGCCGAGAGCATCGCCGCGGCGAAGCTGCAGCGGACGCCGTATTTCTGTTCGGGTTGCCCGCACAACACCTCGACCAAGGTGCCGGAAGGCAGCCGCGCGATGGCCGGTATCGGCTGTCACGGCATGGCGCTCTCGATCCCGAGCCGCCGTACCCAGACCATCTCGCATATGGGCGCCGAAGGCGTGGCGTGGATCGGGCAGGCGCCGTTCACCAGTGAACAACATGTGTTCCAGAATTTGGGCGATGGCACCTACACCCATTCCGGCCTGCTGGCGCTGCGCGCTGCGGCGGCGTCCGGCGTCAACATCACCTACAAGATCCTCTACAACGATGCGGTGGCGATGACCGGCGGCCAGCCCGCCGAAGGCGGCCTGACGGTGTCGCAGATCGCGCATCAGGTATCGGCGGAAGGCGCCAAGCAACTCGCGATCGTCTCCGACGAACCCGACAAATATCCACCGAACTATTTCCCCGCGGGCGCCACCGTCCATCACCGCCGCGATCTCGACGCGGTGCAGAAGGAGCTGCGCGAGGTCAAGGGCCTCACGGTCTTGATTTACGACCAGACCTGCGCCGCCGAAAAGCGCCGCCGCCGCAAGCGCGGGCTCTATCCCGATCCGCAAAAGCGCGTGTTCATCAACGAGCGCGTCTGCGAGGGTTGCGGCGATTGCTCGGCGGCCTCCAACTGCGTCTCGGTGCAGCCGCTGGAGACCGAACTCGGCCGCAAACGCAAGATCGACCAGTCGAACTGCAACAAGGATTTTTCCTGCATCGAGGGATTCTGCCCGAGCTTCGTCACCGTGCACGGCGGCAAGCTGCGCAAGGCCGATCGCATGGCCGCCGATCCGTCGGCGCTGTTCGCCGACCTGCCGCTGCCGACGCCGCCTGCGCTGGACGGAGCGTTCAACATCCTCGTCACCGGCATCGGCGGCACCGGCGTCATCACCATCGGTGCGTTGCTCGGCATGGCCGCCCATGTCGACGGCAAGGCGTGCTCGACGCTCGACTTTACGGGACTTTCGCAGAAGAACGGCGCGGTCATGAGCCATGTCCGGATCGCGCCGTCGGCGGACGATCTTGCCAACGTTCGCATCGGGCCCGGCAGCGCCAACCTCATTCTCGGTTGCGACATCGTCGTCGCCACCTCGGTTCCGGCGCTGAGCCGGGCCGAGCGCGGCGTCACGCGGGCGGTGGTCAATGCCGATCTGTTGCCGACCGCGAGCTTCGTGATCGACCCGGATATCGATTTCCAGGTCGGCGCGATGCGTGACTCGCTCAATGAGGCCGTCAGCGCCAGCGATCTCGACGTTCTCGACGCAACGGGGCTCGCCACCGCGCTGATCGGCGACAGCATCGCCACCAACGCCTTCATGCTCGGCTTTGCGTTCCAGCGCGGCGCGATCCCGCTGTCGCTGGAGGCGATCATGAAGGCGATCGATCTCAATGGTGCTGCGATCGACATGAACAAGCTGGCGTTCTCGTGGGGACGTCTGGCCGCGCACGATCTGCAGCGCGTGATCACTGCTGCCCGCTTCAAGAACTCGGGCGCGGCGCCGGTCAAGCGTACGCTCGACGAAAGCATCGCGTTCCGCGCCAGCTTCCTGAGCGATTACCAGAACGAGGCCTATTCGAAGCGCTACCTCGGCGAAGTGGAGCGCGTCCGCGCTGCGGAAGCCAAGGCAGCACCTGGATCGCAGGACCTGACGGAAGCGTTCGCAAAAGGCCTGTTCAAGCTGATGGCCTACAAGGACGAGTATGAAGTCGCCCGGCTCTATACCGACGGCGAGTTTTCGAAGGCACTGAAGGAGCAGTTCGACGGCGACGCCAGCGTCAAGGTCAGCCTCGCGCCGCCGATGTTCGCGCCCCGCGACAAGGCGACCGGACATCTGCGCAAGCGGGAATTCGGACCGTGGGTGTTCAAGGCGTTCGGCCTGCTGTCGCGGATGAAGTCGCTGCGCGGCACCGCGTTCGATCCGTTCGGCTATACCAGCGAGCGCAAGATGGAGCGTGCGCTGCCGGGCGAATATTCGGCGATGATCTTCCGCCATCTCGATACCGGCAAGGCGCTCGATCTGCCGCGGCTGGTGACGCTGGCGAAGTCAGCCGAACTCGTGCGCGGCTATGGCCACATCAAGGAAGCCAATGTCGCGAAATACCGCGGCGAATGCGCACGGCTCGAAAGCGCGATGGGGCAGCCGGTTGCAGAGGCCGCGGAGTAGAAGCGGCACTTGGGCCGTGAAACTTTTCACGGCCACCATAGTTTGCCAGTAACCTTGCCGGTAGGAACGGTTGGCATTGCCGTGCCGGTTTCCTACATGATGTCGATAGTTCGATTTTTATTGGTTTCAGGAGGCCATGAATGGGCCTGAAAAGTGTCTTTGCGGCAGTAGTTTGTACCGGGTTCCTGGCATTGGGCGGCGTGGCTATGGCGGACGAGTATCGCCCCAGCCAGTTCCTCGGGCTCGATCTCTCCAAGGCCGTGCTTTCGCCAAAGCGGCTGGGGCCGGAAGCGGAATTCGCCCCGGTTCCCATCGAAGCAAGGTCCGATCGCGCCCAGGCCGATCCGGATGCTTCCGTTTGGCCAAAACTTCCTGCGCGCAACGTTCACGTCGCCAAGACCCGAGTCGTCAAGCCTCAGATCGCTACGAGCAGCGCTAAGCCGCCACGCGGCGCCGCCCGCACCAAGCTGGCGCATCGCCACGGCAACCCGCTCGATGCGCAAGCGCGCGATACCCGAATCCAGACATGGCCGTGGCGATGCGCCAGCTTGGTGCGGGCGGCGCCGCGTGGCGGCTTAGCGCTGCTCGTAGCGATAGATCGGAAGAGCACACGTCTCGTCATCCACCTGTCGTAAAACCTTCGACTGGGAGTCAAATTCAACGGGCACACCTTTGTCGTGATTCGACAAAGGTGACTCGATGCCATCTGCGATACGCGCCAAGCACGCTTTGAACCGGCGTCAGTTGTTGGTCCGCTCAGCCGCCACGGTCGCGGTGGCCGGCTTGGGGAGCGTCGCCAAACCCTATCTGAGCCGTGCCGCCGATCGTCCCTTGGTTGCCTGCGGGATTCAATCCGGCGACGTTGCGGCGGACTCCGCGGTGATCTGGGCACGCGCCGACCGGCCGGCCCGGATGCAGGTGGAATGCTCGACGGTCGAGAGTTTCAAGACCATCATTCGCACGGCGTCATCGGATGCGTTGCCGGACAGCGACTTCACCTCGAAAGTTCTGCTCGATGGGCTACCCGCGGGACAGGACATCTTCTACCGCGTACGCTTCGATGATATCGTGGGCGGACTCGCCGGAGAAACGCGAGTGGGGCATTTCCGTACCGCGCCGTCGGAGCGGAATTCGGTGTCATTCGTCTGGTCGGGCGATGCCGCGGGCCAGGGCTGGGGCATCGATCCCGCGCGCGGCGGCATGCGGACCTACCGCACCATGCGCAACAGCGGTGCGGACTTCTTCATTCACTCCGGCGACCACATCTATGCCGACTGCCCGGTGCCGTCCGAGCTGAAGCTGCCGAACGGCGAGATCTGGCGCAACATCGTGACGGAAGAAAAATCCGTCGCCGCGCACAGCCTCGCGCAGTTCCGCGGCAACTACAAATACAACTGGCTCGACGAAAATTTTCGCGCCTTCCATGCCGAAGTCCCGATGTTCGCGCAATGGGACGATCACGAAGTAACCAACGACTGGGCGCCGCTGGGCAGTTACGATGAGTCCGGCTTTGCCGAGGACGGCGTTCCGAAACTGGTGACGCGGGCGCGGCGCGCGTTCCATGAATTCATGCCGATGCGAGAGCCGTCCAGCAACAACGGCCGGGTCTATCGCCGGATCGGCTACGGCCCGCTGCTCGATGTCTTCATGCTCGACATGCGCAGCTATCGCGACAACACCTGGAACAAGCGCGACGACACCAGCGACACCTTCATCCTCGGCCCCGCACAACTGGCGTGGCTGAAGCGCGAACTGGTGGCCTCCAACGCGACCTGGAAAGTGATCGCCGCCGACATGTCGATCGGGCTGATCAGCGAGGACGCCGTCGCGCTCGGCGACGGGCCGCCGCAACGGCGCGAGCACGAGATCGCCGATCTGCTGTCGTTCATGAAGCGCGCCGGCATCCGCAACACGGTGTGGCTGACCGCCGACATGCATTACACGGCCGCGCATTACTACGACCCGAACCGCGCCGCCTATCAGGATTTCGAACCGTTCTGGGAATTCGTCTCAGGGCCGCTGCATGCGGGCACCTGGGCGCCCGGCGACCTCGACGACACCTTCGGCCCCAAGGCGGTGTTCCAGAAGGGCTGCAGCGCCGAGCAGGGCTGGGCTGCAGTTTTTCGGCCATGTCGCGATCGACGGCAAGACCGAAGTCATGACCGTGACCCTGAAGGACGTCGACGATCGCGATCTATGGTCGGTCGATATCGAGCCCCGTCCGGACGCGCGGCCTGGTCAGATCATGGCGCAGCATATCTGAGCGGCGCCTTGATAGCTTATGGCGTCACCAGGAAGTAGCCGCCGACCACGAGCAGCAGCGAAAGTGCCACGATCACGCCGAGCACGGCGGCGATGATCGCTGCCAGTTCATGGGTTTCCAGCCATTGTCGCAACGCCCTTGCCATCGCTGTCCCTGACTTGATCTTGATTTGCCCTGCGCGGTGCCGGCAGGCTATTCCATAGCGGCCTATTCCCCGCAATGAAATACCCGTCCACGCGGCCTTTGCCACGGATGCGGTGCTTTAGCCCATTTCAGGAGTCTCCATGGATAGTCTTAATACCCAGGGCATCAGCCTGCCCAAGCTCGGGCTCGGCACCTTCCGCATGCAGGGCGATGCCTGCCGCGCCGCGGTCGAGAGCGCGTTGTCGCTGGGCTACCGCCACCTCGACACCGCGGAAATGTATGCCAACGAGGAAGCGATCGGCGCGGCACTAGCTACCTCGAAGGTCGCCCGCGCGGACCTGCACGTCACCACCAAAGTCTGGAACGAGAATCTGGCGCCGGATGCGATCCGCCGCGCCTTCGATGCTTCGCTGAAGAAGCTCAAGCTCGATCATGTCGATCTCTATCTGGTGCATTGGCCGGCGCAGAACATGAATCTGCCTGACATGTTCGAAACGCTGATGAAGCTGAAGGAAGAGGGCCGCACCCGCGCCATCGGCGTCGCGAATTTCAACGTTGCGCTGCTGAAGACCGTGGTCGACGAGATCAAGGCCCCGATCGCCTGCAACCAGGTCGAATACCATGTGATGCTGGACCAGACGCGGCTCCGGCAATTCCTCACTGCGAAATCGATCCCGCTGGTGGCCTATTGCCCGCTGGCGCAGGGCCGGGTGGCCTCCGACGAGGCGCTGGCCGCGATCGGGCGCAAGCACAATGCCACTGCGGCCCAGGTGGCGCTGAAATGGCTGCTCGACCAGGACGGCGTCGCCGCGATCCCCAAGGCCTCGCGTGCCGAAAGCCAGCAAGCCAATCTCGACGCGCTGAAAGTGCAGCTCGACGATGCGGACCGGGCGGTCATCGCGGCCTTGCCGAAGGACAAGCGTTGTGTAAATCCCGGCTTCGCGCCGGCCTGGGATTGATGCCGATTCTGAGCCTTTTCCGTCCGCCGGAATTGAAGGTTTTTGCTACACACCGACTGTGGTCCAGTCCATACTGACCGCATCCAAGGGAGGTCTAAAAATGCGTGAAGCCGTTATCGTTTCCTATGCTCGCACGGGACTGGCCAAGTCCGGCCGCGGCGGGTTCAATATTACCGCTCCGATGTCGATGGCGGCCCACGCCGTCAAGCACGCTGTCGAGCGCGCCGGCGTCGCCAAGGACTATGTCGAAGACTGCTATCTCGGCAATTGCGCGCATGGCGCGCCGAATATCGGCCGTCAGGCAGCACTGCTGGCTGGCATGCCGAAGTCGACCGCCGGTGTCTCCGTGAACCGGTTCTGCTCGTCGGGCCTGCAGACCATCGCGATGGCCGCCAACTCGATCCGCTCGGATGGTGCTGATTGCATCGTCGCCGGCGGCGTCGAAAGCATCTCGATCCCCGGCGGCGGTTCGCCCAAGGAATCGATCGACCCGGACCTGCTCAAGGCCGCGCCCGATATTTACATGGCGATGATCGACACCGCCGACATCGTCGCCGAGCGCTACAAGCTCAGCCGCGAATACCAGGACGAGTACTCGCTGGAATCGCAGCGCCGCATGGCGGCCGCCCAGCAGGCCAACAAGTTCAAGGACGAAATCGTCCCGATGAAGACCAAGATGAAG
>WNFM01007516.1_pt1 | contig 16841 bp, 17 predicted proteins | sample 5400271 | NCBI WGS metagenome assembly WNFM01 (sample SAMN13153352, study PRJNA577476) | soil metagenome | isolation source: 60 cm saprolite on Douglas fir-dominated hillslope | place: USA:California | collected 2013-09-17
TTCAGGAAACATGCCAACTCGGATTGCCAGTGTTTTCACCTTGATTTGTCATACGCGGAGATGCTCCAGCCGCTCCGAAGAAGCGGTCTGGCGTGGCGGTTTTGCACGACGGTGCTGCTGGTCCGATAGCACAAAGCCCTTTCTTATCAGCAATCCCTTTTTCGTGTGTTTGGTGTATTTCGTGGTTTAGACCTCGGCAGTAAAGTCCTGAGGGTGTGCCGAAAATGCCCGTCACGATGATGACTGCGTACACAGCTTTCCGCCCGAGGCTGGTTTTTCGTGGCATACTTGATCCGCAAACCCTAAGGCAGGAGCGACAGCACGGCGTTGCTGCTCACGACACTCAGCGGGCCCAAAAGGGTCTGGTGAGTCACTGTGACCGAATAACTGCCTGCGTCGGCCGGCTGGACGTTCCCGACGGTCAAGAGGGAATTGGTTCCGCCGGCAATCGACTTGCGGTTGTGCCGCCAGTGATAGGTGAAAGGAGGGTTGCCATCAGCCATGACGGTGAACGTGGCATCGTTGCCCGCGGTCACGGCCTGGTTCTGTGGCTGGGATGTGATGAGGGGCCGGAGGGCCAGGATAGCCCCGTCGCTAAGTTGCGGGCCCTGGGAGTCGCTGACCAGCACCCCGTAGCTACCCGCGTTAGTGAATTGCAGATGGGTGAGCATAAGGTTGGAGGCGGTCGCGCCCGAAATATCGTTGTCATTGAACCGCCATTGGTAGCCCAACGGTCCGGTCCCAACCGCAAAGATATCGAAACGCACGTCATCCCCAACAGTGGCGCGAACGGGCTGAGGGGACATCAATATGACCGGGCCAGGCACGTCCGGCAGGCGAGGAGTGGCGAGCCGATAAAGTCGCTGCGCGGTGGGAGGAAACGGATCAGCCCACCGCTCCACTCCATTGGAGAAACTGGCGGGCACATCCCCCAGCTTCGTCCATCTGCCCCGGGTGAGGGATTCTTTGAACTGCAAGCTGTAGGTGCGGTTGGAGAGGGCGGTGAAATCAATGGTGGCGGGTCCCGGCCCGCCGCTGATGTGATCGACTTTCAAAGTGCTCACCGTCAGTGTGTTGGTGCTGTTGGCGGGGATGCCGATGGGCAGGGTTCCCAGATTTGTGACAACCACACGGTAAAGGCCTGAGTTGCTGGGCTGGAGGTTATTGAGGGTCAGAACAAAAGTGTTCGTGTTAAGGCTGACGTTGGTGAGGGTAACCGTCCCGCGCCGCCACGAGTAATTGAACGGAGGCGGGAAACCGCTAACAGACACGGTGTAAGTGAGGCTCTCGCCTTGAAAAAGCGTGATCGGCTGGCTGGGCAGGGGCTGGGTGATAACCGGGGCGACCAGCACGTACAGGTTGGCGGCGGCGCTCAAGACGGATTTGGTTGAATCGCTGGCCAGCACCTTGAATTGGCCTTGGCTGTTCGTCGAGACACTGGTCACAGTGTAGCTGGGGCCGGTTGCGCCGGGGATGTCAACGCCGTTGAATCGCCATTGGTAGCTGATTGGCAGATCGCCCCTGGCCGTGACACTGAAGGTCACGTTGGTGGCGAGGCTCGCTGTCAGGTTGGTCAATCGGACGCTGGCAGTTTGTGGTTGTGCAACAATCGCGACCGGCAGGAGGACGGTCAGGCTGGCGCTGCCGCTGGCCGCAAAGCCGGCTTGGTTGAGCACAAAGGCATCGTATTGGCCGGCGCTGCCAGGCTGCACGTTGGTCAGCGTGAGAGTATCGCTCGTCGCCCCTGGGATATCGTCCCCGTTGAAATGCCATTGGTAGCTGAAGGGGCCAGTGCCTCCTGCGGCCACGGTGAAGGTGGTGGTGGTTTCCGCAACGGCCACGTGGCTGATTGGCTGTACGGCAATCGACGGGGGAACACCACCTCCGTAGGCCGCGCCAGGGGTTCTGAGCGCGGCAACCCAATTCGTCGGATCATTGCCAAAGCCGGTGACACTGAAACGTTGGAGCGAGGCCCCGAAACCGTTGGCCGCCGAAGGCCATGGTGAATCACTGGAATAATTTACTTTATCGACCAGAATGTAGGGAACAAAACCGGCGTCCACCGCGGGCGGGGACAGGGGGGCATCCGGCTTGTAAAGTTCCACCTTGGCGCCTGTGTTGTTTAATTCGCCAATGAACGGGCCGAAGATGGGAACGGTGTCCGGGGCGCCGTTGCGAGCTTTGAATCCGGCAAGTGCTGCTGAATCGGCTGGGTCGAAGCTCACCACCAGCGCGAATCCGTGAGAGGGAATGACCACCCCGCCCGGGAAATCAAAGTCCACCGCGTCTCTGAACCGCCAGGCGTTGGTCGGGAAATTCTCGTCGTAAAGCTTCGCCGGAATATCGCCGGTATTCTGCAATTCAATGAATTCGTCACTCAGGTTATCCACCTTGTTGACGCCCACCTTCAGGGCCGGTGGACGATACATGATTTCGCTAATCACCACCGGGCCTACTTTGGGATAAGCATTGGAGGAACCGAGGGTGCTGGCGCTTTGGGCCACAAAATGCTCGTCCCCGGTGCTGCTGACATATCGCCCAAACGAAACTCCGTCCTCCGCCGCTCCAAAATCGAATCCATGCGCATAGCCCGTCAGGTTGGTGCCGTCGCCAGAGAAGAGATAAACCTGGTCTCCCTTGGCGCCCAGGCCAAAACTGTTCGCCCCGTTGGAGCCAAAGGAATTGGTTGCGTAGAACACAACATAGTCCCCGCTGGGAATAACGGTGTTGGTGGGGATGGCGAACTTTTTGGGGGTGCCGAAGCTGTCGCTCAGGAACCAGCCGCTGATGTCTGCCGGGCGGTCGGTGGGGTTGTACAATTCGATGGCATCGACGGCGGGCAAATCTTCGTGCGTCAGCGCCTCGTTGACCAAAAGGATCGTCCAGGCCGGGCGAACCGCCGCTACTGTTACTGGGGCGCCAACTCTCCTTCAGACCCCAGGTGCCGGGCAATGCGTTTTCATCGCGGATCACGAGCGAGAAGCCAGGGCCATCCGTGGCCGGGTACCAGTCGTCGTGATAATCAAAATCCAGAATTGGCTCCAGCAGTCGGCCCTCCAGGACAAGGTGGTCCCCGCCGTTGCCCAGATTTCCCGTGTAGGCGCCCGCGATGAGGAGGCCGTTTCCGTAACGGGACTCAAAGGCGGCGATGTCCTTGACCACCACGACCGATTGTTGAGGGACCAAAACGAGGTTTGGGAATACAAAGCGGATGCCGCCGCTCAACTGAAACTTGTTCACATTCAATGGGGCTGGACCGATGTTCTTGAGTTCAATGTACTCGAAGAGATCGGGGTCGTTCGTGTTGCCTGGAGGGGGGGCGGGCGGATTGTACATGATCTCGGTGATCCGCAGCGGCGGCAGGTCGGTAAACACGGTTGCGATGGCTGGCCCCGACCACGGACTGGAAATCACTGGATTGAGTGAGCCGGTCGAATTCTTGTGGTTTGGGTTTAGCGATCGGGCAAAGATGCGAACGTTGTTGGTGATGGCGACTGCCACCGCAGCGCTGCTGGAAACAGCGGCCGGCGACACAGCTCCGCCCGGCAAGCGAGGGTCGCTGCCGTCCAAGGTGAAAACGACCGAACTGCCCGGCTCCAACGCGGGAGCCAGGGGAACCGTGGAGCCGGAAGGAACCTGCCCACCAGAGGTGCCGAGGAAAGGCGGGGCGAGAAACTGATGGTCGATAAAGTCAAACCGGTTGGAGTACCAATTCTTCTCCCATTGCACTTCGGTATCATAAGTGCCGACGCCCATGCCATTGGCCTGGCGCGGGGGAATGCTCCAGCGGGTTTGTTCGCGCGGCTGGGCCATGCGGACGGTGTTGGCGAACTGATCGACGTGGGCAGTGATGTTGCTCATGGCAAGGGAGCTCAGCCGCAACTGTTGATAGCGATCGATCCAGGCCTGCCAGAAGTCCGGATCATGAAAGAGGCGGCTCCACCAGGGAAGGAAATTAAAGAAGGCCGTCGAGCTCCCATCCGTCCAGACTCGAGGGTTGATGTCGCGGCCGTCGGTCGAGCCTTGGGTGCGATCATAGTCCCAGGGCGGACCATAATTAATTCCTTCGTTGCGCGGTTTGTAGAAATAGCCGCTGAGGCGGAGGGCATCCACGTTGTACACCACCACCTCATGGATGTGAAGATCGATCCAGGAACTGACGTTGATATAAGCGGCATAACCGAGTGTTGAATTAGTCCAATTGGCGCCATTGAGGGCGTTGTTGAAGGCGTTGAAATAATTCGAGATATAGGTGGATTGCGGCGCCCGCGCGGCGTTGGTGATCGTCGCGTAATGGGGGTCAATCCAGTTCATGCTGGCTCCGCCGGCGTTCAAGGGCTGCTCGTTGGAGGCCTGCCTGTCTATGCTCAAGATGTAGCCGCCCGTCACCTCTGGCGCACGCGTATTTTCTGGTTGGAGGGTATCGATGTCCACGCGGTTTTTGCCGATCTTAATCTTTTCCTCGAGGACATAAATGCCATTGTAATCGGTGCCGACCAGGGCGCCAGGCGCGCCTGCGTCGTCTTTGAGGAAGACTTCGACAAACCGAGTCCGCGACGAGTAATGGCCGAAGTCGCGCATCAACTGATGGGCCAGGGGGTTGTGCATTAGTACGGGCTCGAAGTTGTTCGGCGCATACATGACCCAGTCCGATTCAGCGGGCAATCCCAGCAGAGGGACGCTCCTGCCTGAGCCAAGTTCGTTGTGAATTTCCAAAGCGTAGCTTCCCTTGCCGTAATTCAGCGTGCTGGAACCGCGCAGGTGGAAGGTGGCGCGCTCGGCCAAGGCGGGTGCGCCGAGCATGGTCGCCTGACCTTCCTTGGGTTCGAAGGTTTCCAATACTACAAATTGATCTGAGCCGGAGGGAACCGGACCGCCGCCAAAATTGTGGAAGATGAGGATGGGCAGATCGGAAACGAAATTCATGATGTTCGTCTGGGTGGATAGCCCGATGTACACCTCCGTGTGGACAGCCCCCGGAAAAAGCCCCGGCACGAAGGCCCGCGCCCGCACCAGCGCCGTATTCGAGATCAGAATGGGGTTGGTGTAAAGGAACGAATTGGTGCCAGGCAAGGAGCTGCCAGAGACCCCATTGGAGCCGATCAGATAGTAGATGACCGCGTTCGACGCCGAGGTGGTTAATGTCAACAAAAACGGCGCGTTGGTGGCGAAGGTGCCGCTCGGCTGCGAGAATTCCACATCGGGTCCAAAGCCGGGCCCGCTCACGGAATTCTGCCGGCCCGGCGTGGGGGTGGGAAAGTAGCCCAGGATCTTTGGGTCGGAGACGTCCCGTCCGTAGGACACGTCGGTCACTTGCGGCGGGAAGGATGGGATCTCCGAAATGATGTTGGTCGTCGGATCGACGAGGGCCAGGTAACCCCCGCCTTTGTTGATTTGGAAACTGGTGTGTAACTGGCCGGGCAGCGTGGTTCGGTTCTTGCCGGAAGCGAACACCACCAGATAGCTGTTCGTGTTTTTGGCGCCGGCTCCTTGGAGGACGACGCTCGGAAAACGCCATTTCGTCAGGTTGGTGGCCTCGTCGGTCAAATACCAGCCGTTGAGGCTCACTTCGGTGTTGCCCGCATTGTACAGTTCGATCCAATCCGAGCTGTCCCCGTCCTCATCGTGAAGCGTCTTCTTGTTCGAGGCCATGAATTCGTTGATGCTGATCGGAGGCGGCGGGGTGCTCAAATCCAAGGTGTAGCTCCAACTGTTGGCCGAGAAATAATTCGGTGTGACGGCCAGGTCGTGAATGCCGTGGTTCGGGTCCCACGTGACCTGCACTGTGCCCGTCGCGGGTTGGGGAAAGTAAAAGACAAATTGGCCAGGGAGCCCGAAGCTCAGATCGGTGGCGGGACTCCCGTTGATCAGGAGGTCCGAGGCGTCAACCCCCTCGACGGGTTCGCTGAAAAAAACTTCGATCTGGCTCAATTGGCCAACCGTGGCGCCGGCGGCCGGAATCTGGTCCGCAAGGATGGGCGGAACCGTGTCTGGATTTCGCACCGTCACGACCAGGTCCAACGCCAGCCCCATCGCGGCTCGTCGCACTGACTTGATGAACCTCAACGGCGAGCAGGTTGTCTCCAGCCAACATGCTAGTCGTCGGAAAAACAAATGGTCCTTCCAAGGCGGCGTTCGTGACCGTGCGGTTGGCGGACGTGGAGAAGTTGATGATTCCGGATGGCATCCCCAGTCTCAGGACCTCCGATCCATTCAGGTAAAAAACGGCGCCGTCATCGATGACCGTGGAGGCTGATAAACGAAAGCTGACCAATCCGAGGCCGCTGGTCCGGTTGGTCTGAAGGTAATGAGTTCGGAAATAATAAGTTGTTGGGAGTGATCCCGGGGTGCCGGGCAGCAGCGTGTTCTTTGCGGCTGGCAAAGGGCTGGGGCCGTTGTAAAACAGGGCCGGTCCGGAGTCCCAGGAACTGTCATCATAAGCCGAGGAACGCCAGGTGCTGCCCAAATTGGTCCCGGCCCCTTGATAGCGCCAGGTGTTGGTGAGCAAAACCAGCGGGATGGTGTTGGTAGCAAGGATTCCAGGATCGATCCGCAGGAGGGCATTACTGCTCGCCGCGCTTCCGAGAGCATTGGTGACCAGCGCCGAAAAGACCGCGTTGTTGTCGGCAGGGCCGGTTCCCGTCAGGGTGTACGAAATATTGGTGGCGCCCGCAATGGGGCCGCCATCTCGCAACCACTGGAAAAGGAAAGGTGGCGTGCCATCCACTGCAACATTAAACATTGCCGGATAGCCCTGTAGGACCGTCTGGCTAGCGGGGCCAGTGAGGATGGCTGGGGGGCCATCGCCAGCCGTGGCTTCCCAGGCGCCGATCCCGAGTGCCAGGATTGAGCAGGCGAAGAAGCGCTTCATCGGGCATCGTTGTTTCATAGTTTTGTTCGGAGAACGTTCAGTTATAGCACATCCAGCATGGATGACCAGCCAAATCGACGGTGGGTGATTGGTCAGTAATGAGAGAGGATGGGCGGTGGCAAGCTTCAGGATCACCACAAACTTGAAAATGGAACACGAAGCCTTAATGTTGCGGCTCCGGGTTGCGAAGACTCTTCCCGCTTGAACTCGGTTCCGCCGTCCAGCCGTTTTGGGTTTTGTTTTGCGGCGAGACTCTGTTTTAATCGGCTCGTGAGAAGTCGGCGGGCCAAAATCAGGCGCGACACCAAAGAAACGCGCATCGCGATCCGGTTGGATGTGGATGGTTCAGGGAAATCATCCGTCCGAACGGGCATTCCTTTCTTCGACCACATGTTGACTCTGTTCGCCAAACACGCGGTGCTCGACCTTGACCTGCGCTGCGAAGGGGACCTCGAAGTCGATGCGCACCACACCGTCGAGGATTGCGGCATCGTCCTGGGGCAGGCCTTCGTCAAGGCGCTCGGGGCCAAGCAGGGCATCCGCCGCTACGGCACCGGCTTCGATCCGCGGAATCCCTTCTCCGGCGAGGCCTACGTGCCGATGGATGAATGTTTGGCCCGGTGCGTCGTCGATTTTAGCGGCCGCCCGTTCCTGGTGTGGCGGGGGATGAATGAGCTGGCTTGCAAAAGAATCACGCGGGCGGAGAAGGCGCAGGACATGTCGAGCGCGTTTCGGTTCGGTTTGGCGCGGGAATTCTTTCAGGCTTTCGCAAATGAAGCCAGGTGCAACCTTCACTTGGAACTGCTTTATGGAGACGAACCACACCATGTGGTCGAGGCCCTTTTCAAGGCCTTCGCCAGGGCTGTCGATGCTGCCTGCCAGCGGGACAACCGCATTCAAGGCCTGCTCCCAAGCACCAAAGGCCGCTTGTGACTTTGGGTGAATATCATTTCGGAGACCCCCGTCGAAGCTATGGCGACGCATCCAGATAAATCAGCCATCATCGACGAGAAACTGGTGCGTCAGGCTCAACGGGGCGACATGGTTGCCTTTGAAGAGTTGGTGCTGCGGCATCGGGACAAGATTTTCGCCCGGGCTTTCAGCATGATGCGGAATGAAGAGGAAGCAGTTGATCTTTCTCAAGAAGCCTGGGTAAAAGGCTGGCAGCGGTTGAAGCAGTTTCACGGTGACTCAAGTTTTGTCACCTGGATGACGAGAATCGTCATAAACCTCTGCTTGGACCAGTTGCGCAAGCAGAAGCGGCACCGCACAGAATCGATTGAGTTGATGGAAGAAGAGTCGGGCGGAGTCGAACGGCAGATGCCGGTCGTGCAGGCCAACCCGACCGCGGGATTGGAACGGGCAGAGTTACGGCAAAGGATTGACAAGGCCTTGGGCCAGCTTTCGGTGGAACACCGGACCGTTCTCATCCTGCATGAATTTGAAGAATTGGAATATAAAGAAATAGCGAAACGAATGCAATGCTCGATAGGGACCGTGATGTCGCGGCTGTTTTACGCCCGGCGCAAGATGGCAAACCTGTTGGCTGGATTTAAACGAGAGGAATTAAGTTGATGAATCAGGAATTGGAATTGAAATTGCAGGCCCACCTGGACGGCGAGTTGTCCGCCTGGCAGGCGCGGAAGACGGCGGCCTGGATCGAGCGCGACCCCGAAGCTCAGTCCCTTTTGGCTGAATTGAGGATGACCAAGACGGCCTTCGCGGACGCGGAGCCGGAGATGGAACTCCCGGAAAGCCGTGAATTCTACTGGAACAAAATCGAGCGCGGAATCGAATTGGCCGAGCAGGCTCAAACCCAGTCCGAGGCCAAGCCGGTTCCCACCTTTGTCGCCGCCTGGCGAAAGTGGACGGCGCCCCTGGCCGGGACGGCGCTGATTGCTTTTCTCACCGTCTATACCTTCCGGATGTACGATGACGGCGAGGAACTTCAACACCACACCGCCGTGGTGGAAAATCTTTCTGAGCACACCGGGGCCTATTCCTTCCGCTCGCAATCCGAAAAGATGTTCGTGGTCTGGCTTTACGACCGGAGTGAGGAATCGGCCGGAGAACCCGACCCGGCCGATGATCAGCCCGATCAATGATCGCATCTCTCAATTCGCGCGCCACATCTTTCCTGCGGTTCTTCCTGGTTCTGGTGCTGGTCGCGCTCATGCCCGCCCAAGTTCAGGCCGCGGAACTGAAGGTCGAGCTCAAACTCATTTGGGGAACGAACAACAACACTCCCACCCCCAAGCATAAACCAGTGGATGAAGCCACCGCCGGCAAACTGCGCAAAATTTTCAAGTGGACGAATTATTTCGAAATGAATCGTGTCACCGGAACCGTCCCTTCGCGGGGCACGAACCAGTTCAAGATGAGCAAGGACTGTCTTATTGAAATCAAGGAACTCGAAGGGCCGAAAGTCGAAGTCAAGCTGATCGGCGAGGGCAAACCCGTCGTGCAAGCGACCCATCACCTCAGCAAAGGCGAAACCATCAACCTCGCCAGCGAGTGCAAAGACGGCAGCGGCGCCTGGTTCGTGCTCATTACCGAGTTGGACGAGAAATAGGGGCGGGCCGGCTGCGCGTCAAAACGACGGTGGATCAAAGGCGAATGCTGTTGTCTCATCTATCTAATACTTTGGTCGCCTTGGGATCAGCCTCCGGCGCGTGCTTAAGAGCCGCGCGCGAGAATGCCGAGACGTTCGAGTCTGAATCCGTCACTAGTCGTCGGAGTTCGGGGAGAAGGATCTGTGGAGGTTCCATGTCTCTTATGAGATAGACTGTGCTGCTTCGTAAAACAGCGGGCTTTGCCGCCCTCAAACACTCGGTGACTGCCTCAAAAGCCTGTGTGTCACGCGGATCGATGCGCAACAACGCAACGGCAGCGCCCACCCGGATGGACTCATTGGTTTCACTCAGGAACTGAAGCAACTGCGGTCGAATCTCGGCCGGGAGCTTCCGGAAACGCGCCAATGCCCTGAGGGAAGACCGGCGCATGTTTTCTTCGGTCGCGGTGAGCCGATCGATCAGAGCGGGGATCGCGATCTCAGCTTCGGTCCCCATTCCACCCAGAGCGAAGACTGCTGCGATGTTTAGGGTTTTTTCCGGATCATCCAACGCGCTGAGCATGGCTTGGACAGCCTGCGGCGCATGCCGGCAGGGGCCGACGGTCCCGAAGGCCTGGCAGACCATGATCTTCTCATGCGAGTCGCCAGCATCAAACATTTTGAGCAGGCTTGGAACCGCGTTACGGGCACTTGGACCAAAAAAAGCCAGCGCTTGGGCCGAGAAAGTGCAGCGCTTGGGCCGAGAAAGTGCGCACACCCGGGCTTGGGTCGGCCAAACCTCGCGCCATCGCCTGAACTGCCCGCTCAATCTGGGGAATGGTCGGGGCCTCTCCCAGACCGTCACTCCTGCGGTATGCACCCCCAATCCAGCCGAGCAGCTGAGCGATCTCTGTTCGGATGATCTCCCATGGAAATGGCTCCGGCAAAAGCTTTCGTGCAACCGCCGGGGCGGCGTTCCACAGTTTGGAATACCTTTTGGTCCAAAACCTCTCCGGCCTTTCAAAAGCCCCTACTAGGTATGGCATCGCGGGGAGCCCAATCTCTGTGAGCGCTTTCTCGGCCTGCTCGCGTTGTGGGAGGTTATTGGTAAGGGATTGAATCCAAAAGGTGACCGATTTCCCTTGGTAAATCGGTTCACGCGACCGAAAGCTCAAAACCAGCCACCCAAATAGGCCAACCATGAGGAGGACCAAGACAACACGTCCCGAAGGCAATCGCTTCTTCATCGTTACCTCCAAGGGTCAATCATCGAAACGATGGTGCATATCCGGGCTTCGCGGCGTACCGCATGTCGTCTCCCAGCTTCCAGCCGTTGAAGACATCGTCGGAGAACGCGAATCTCATGAGGGCAGGTTCAGTCCTGAGCCCTAAAAATACAAGGTGAAATAAAGTGTGGAATATACTGCCGAGTGTGGAAGTTCCATGAGTCCCTGATGTCCGCTTTCCCCCCTCTGCGACCTCTGCGGAAGACTCGGCGTCCTCTGCGGTAAAAATTCGGGATCAAACGCAGAGGGCGCAGAGTCTTTCGCAGAGGAAAGAATAGGAATTTCAAAATAGGAGGACATTGCTGTGTTGAAGGGAGTGTAAGCATCTGGCACCGGAGAAAATGGAGACTCGTGGAACTCGTCCTTGCGATCGTTGTGCCTTCCTGCGCCGAGCCTATGGAAGGCAGGCCGATCCGCCTTCGCTCCGATCCGCTCTTGCTTCGGCGAGGAGGTTCGCTAAACATCCCCGGATATGAAACGCACGGTTCGTCTTTCACTGATCTGCCCAGTCATCCTCCTCGCCTTCGCTGGGATCGACCAACCCGCCAACGTCCAAGCCACAGGGGAAGCGTTACCCGCGGACCAACGTTTTCAACTCCCAGCCTCAGACGACGGTCTGCCGGGGACCGGGCCGATTCGCCGCCAAGCTTGGTTCCGCGCGCTCTGGACCCAGCGCCGCAGCCAGTGGCACGAGCGTGTTCAGCAGGACCAAAACGCCCTCGTTTTCCTGGGGGATTCCATCACCCAAGGCTGGGGCGATGACGCGGGGGGCAGCTTTCCGGGAGTGAAAATCGCCAATCGCGGCATCAGCGGTGATACCACGCGCGGCGTGCTGATCCGGTTGCAGGAGGATGTGGTCGCGCTCCACCCCGGCGGCGTGGTCGTCCTGATCGGCACCAATGACCTCGAGGAGGGAGCGGACCCCGAAACCATCGCCGCAAACTTGAAGCTGATCCTCGCCGAGTTAAAGCGGGCCAGCCCGAAGATGCCGATCGTTCTTTGCCAGGTCTTTCCCAGTTCCGCGACCAAGAGGCGGCCGGTGGACAAAATCAAAAAGCTGAATCAGCTCTACGCCGCCGCGGTCAAAGGGGACGCCCAAGTCACGTTCGTGGAAACGTGGCTGCTCTTCGCGGATGTCCAGGGGGACGCGAAGGCGGACGAGTTTCCAGATTTGTTGCATCCCAACCAAGCGGGTTACAAGAAGTGGGCTGCGGCCTTGCGGCCCATCCTGGCCACCCTCGGCTTTCTGGAGACTGAGCCGGACAACTTCACGCCTGAACCGGGCTTCGTCAGCCTCTTCAACGGCCACGACCTTACCGGCTGGGGCTATCGCACCAACAACTTCGACGGCCAGGTTGCCAGCAGTGAAGGCCGCTATGTCGCCAAGAACGGGCGTTTGATTGTGACCACGCCGCCAGAGTTCAGGAAGATTGCAAAACTCTCGACGACCCGCGAGTTCCCGAAAAACTTCATCCTCAAGCTTGAGTTCCGCGCCGGAGTCAATGCGGACAGCGGCATCTTCATCCGCGATCCACAACTGCAATGCCGCGATTATCTTATCGCCGGCCCCTACAAGGAACTCAAGCAATACAAGCCCCAGGACTGGAACGAGATCGTGATCAACGTTCAGGACAACTTGGCCCGCTGCACCTGCAACGGAGAGGTTCTCGAAGCCGACTTCAAGCTGCCCGCCAGCGGCCCCATCGGCCTGGAGGGAGATCGCGGCCAGATGGAGTATCGCCGCATCCGCTTGCAGGAAACGCCGTGAGGCAGCAGTTTCTCGTTTTGACAGGACCCGCCTACGCGCTGCTTCCACGCGGTCTGAGGCCCGGTCGCGCGCCCGCCTTCACTTCGTTTCGGCGCGGTCCAAGACCAGATCGCGCCGTAGCTCAGAGCGGAGGCGGATCGGCCTGCCTTCCATAGGCTCGGCGCAGGAAGGCACAACGATCGCAAGGACGAGTTCCACGAGTCCCCATTTTCTCAGGATTAGGGGGCAGCGCCGGCGGACTAGGATCATCTGGAAGAAATCCTGTGCCTGGGGCCGCGTGTGCTCAGGCTGGACACCGGATTTCGGATTTCGGATTTCGGCTTCGGGCCGTGGCACAGACATAGCTATGCACCAGGCATGTTCGAGTCCGATGATGAATTGGAAATCTTTCGACGCGACGTGGCGGATCTGATCGGGATTTTGAATAACGACAGCGCCCGTTTGCGCGCCAGAGGCTTTGATGTGGATGGGGCCATTGCCGAATTGGAAGGCAAACTGGGCGACCTGGAGAAGGCCCGATCCGAGGAGGAGGAAGCGCTGGAGAACTATTTGCACGTCTGCGCCGACCTGGCGGATACCCGCACCACCTGCTTCAAAGTCTTGTGCACAGTGATGGACCCTTTTGCCCAGGAGAACCCGTTTCACCCGCTTTCCGAGGAATGGAAGGAATGGCGCCCCATCCTTGTGCAACAAGTGCCGAGGGAGGGATGAGCGGGGGCGAAGGAGCGTGAGAGCGTGGAGCGTCGAGACGCTCCGCCTCTCCCATCACTTTACGCTCGTTACGCTCCACGCCCACGCTCCCCACGCTCCACGCTTTCAGCCGACTCTGGCACATTCTACGCTTTGAGTTGGCCAGGAAATGAACAGCAAAGTATGACCAATATGAAAACCCCACCATGTGGTTCCGCCGCCGATTCTCTCATTCAGTACCTGAACACGCATACGGCGATTTTGACCGATCAAGGCATCAATGTCCGCGCCTTCATCGACCGGCTCAGCGCCCTCCAGTGCAGTCCGCCGCCCGCCAATCCCGTCACGACCGCCTCAAAATCCAGGTCCCGAAAGAAGCCGATCCCTTAATCCCTCGCCCCGAAGGGCCTGGCGATCTCATTCGTGCCAGCGTGCGAAATTTGGCCAAGCGCCGTGTTCTCCAAAGGAGGATCGGGCTCTGGAGCCTTCCTCAGACCGAGAGCAGAAGGGTCCGGCGTATCCGGGGCGATGGGCGAAACCGCCGTGCGCCAGAGCGTTCCCGCTGAAACCAATACGACCGCAAACGCCAGCACTGGCAATATTTGGATACGAAACTCTCTCCAGCGCGCACGAAAAGGCACGAACACGGGTCGTTCTGGAGACGGGTCCGAATTCATCGTGAGTCAATTCTGCGCATTTCGTTGTTCGTCCAGGTCAGTGCGTTACAAATCATGCGCACTCCGTCTTCCAGCCGGCCCAGCGCAGTCGCCAGAGCGCTCAAAGGAAGGCCGAAGGCGCATCCTTATACTTATAGCACATTTTCGGGTGGAAGGGGAAGCACGCAGATGAAATCCCGTTTTTAGGTTCATTCGCCGTGTTTCAGAGCATAGCGCTCGCTGATGACCTTGGCCGAGAGCCGGCCGCTGGCCAGGAGCAGGGAACGAGCTTCCTCCAGCGGGCGAATCACGATGCCTTCCGCAGGAACGTCGGGCGCGTAGTCTTGGCCATTGGCGAGAGACACCAGTTGATCGAGGGTGAAACGGAACTCTCCTTCCCACGCGACCCGCACCAAAGGCACGCCGGTGGCCCGGCAGAATTCGGCGAGTTGGGCGTGTCCGAGGTGGCGGTGAGCGGTGATATCGAACAAGTCAAACGCCGCCAAACCCACTCCCTGCCGCCCCAGATGATTGCTCTGGATGCCTTCGCCATGGACCTCGCCCTGCAACGCAAAGTCCCCACGCAGCGTGGCCAAAGCTTCGCGAAGCTGGAGTTCATGAGCGACGCGCCAGAAGGCCGTGGTCGCATCCTCGACCAACTCCAGATTGCGGGAGCAGACGCCGAATTGGCCCGCGCGCAAGTAGAAGGTCCCGGAAGTGCCATCAACTTTCTGGGTGATGACGCAGCGCCGGCCAGTGAACTCCGCCAGCGCCTCGGGGAACGAGCGCAGGTTTGGCTCATCTGTCTTGCTGATCCAGGACGGAAATGGGCCTTTGGCGATGCCGGCCAGATTCGCAGGGACCGGCTTTTCGTACTTACGAATTCCGGTCAATTCCGTCACATCGTCACCCGCGGCGTAACTGCCTGGCGGCAGCACGGTGAGCGGCAGGGCCAGGCCCTGGCTGACCTGTCCTTTAAACCGCGACACCTTCAAGCGAAACTTTTGCTTGCGGAGGAATTCGTACTCAGGGCGTTCGGCGGCCACCGTATCAGGTTCGTGCCAGACACAGAGGTCCCCCGGGCGGAATTCGCCCTTCTTGATGACGGTCTGATAGCCGAGAACGGTGGCAGCTTCGATGCGATCCGCGCCGGGAATATTTCGGATGTCAGTGATCGTTTGAATGCTGGCAAGTTTCATAACTGTTGGGAATCATTGTTGCGTGGATCGAGCAAAAAGAAAGTCTTCTTTGAGCATAATCCTGCTGACAGCCGAGGATCAGGTGGTCGCAAAAGCCGGCTTTCTGCGACGGCGCCCTTGCCCGTCAGCAATCCAAAATGGTGTCCAAAAATGTGTTGCCAGCGAGGGCTGTGTCGCTGATGTTAGGCGGAGAATGGGCTGTGTGGTCAGAAAGCATTTGCGGGTCGGCCACGCCTTCACGTTGATTGAATTGCTCGTGGTGATTGCAATCATCGCGATTCTGGCGTCGCTCCTTTTCCCAGCGGTAGCCCGCGCCAAAGCCAAGGCCGGCGCAACCGCCTGCTTGAACAACCTCAAACAGTGGGGATTGGCCACGCTCATTTATGCGGGAGATAACGAAGACTTTCTGCCGCCGGACGGGACGCCTAACGGGACTTCGACCAAATCCGGCTGGTACATCGATCTGCCTCGCGCGATCGGCATCCCTGCTTATTCCGAATTATCCTGGCGTACCAATGCAGGAGAGTTGCCCGGAAAATCGATTTGGGTCTGTCCGTCCAGCACTAACAGGAGCAACGGATTGAATCTGTTTTTCTATTGCCTCAACGAGCATGTGAATAACACTGGCGCCAGTAACGCGCCGGTGAGGATTTCCGCCATCCCGCAACCGGCGCTGACCGTCTGGCTCTTCGACAATGGAAAACGCGCCGCCGTGGCGCAGCAAAACAATGTGGCCTTCAACGTCCATAATCTGGGCGCGCAATTCACCTTCTTGGACGGGCACGCGCTGCGGTTTGGCGCGGCGGAGTATTGGGACTTTGGGACGAATCGGGGCCTCACCAATAACCCCAACCTGGTTTGGATCCCTTGACGGTCCGTGAGCTTTGAGTGACGCCGTGATCTGTTGCTCGATTTGGTATCATCCTGCTGGCGGTTTCGGGTGCTTCTGCTACATTCATTCGATGAGTTCTGAGCCGCTCGCATTGAGGGAAAAGCACCAGGCCGAGTACCACGCCCGTTGGGAAGCAGTGGAGATCGTCCGCGCACAGGAACTCGCCGCCATGACCGAGGAACGAGCGCTCCAAATCATCCAATTGCTGGGCGCAGTGGAGGGCTGGCGAGAGCGTCCTGAATGGTCGGGCCTGGTCGAACAGCAGGCCATCTTCCATAAAAGGCGGTGATGATGATCCATCTGCCGGGTGTGCTAGCGGCGGCCGTCGAAGTGCAAGACTTCTGCCAGCAACGCAAGTGGCGCTTTTGTTTCATCGGCGGCGGCGCCGTGCAACGCTGGGGTGAGCCGCGTCTGACTCAAGATGTGGACCTCACACTCCTGACCGGGTTTGGGGATGAGGAAATGTTCACAGATGAACCAGATCCGATCGGAATTGGAGCCGCTGCTCGAACTCAAAAGCGAACCTGAGGCCCTGGCTAAACTCGAAAGCATCGTGGCCAAGGTTGAGCGACGTTTGGGAAAAAAGCCCTGCCCCCAGCGGCAGCCCGCGCCAAGGCCAAGGCCGGCGCATCGCGTGCTTATCCTGAATTATCCTGGCCAGCCAATGCGGGGGAGTTGCCAGGAAAATCGATTTGGGTCTGTCCTTCCAGCACCAAGGATGACTTGACAGGTTGACCAACAAGAGCAACGGACTGAAGCTGTTTTTCGTGGTGGGGGTTGTTCCTTGCGCAGTCGGAGCCGCTGGGTTACGGTGGGATCGCAATGCAATACGCGAAAGCCCAACCGAAGGGTTCCCGGAGAAAGAAGCCCGCCGCGCGCCTCACTCCCAGGCAACTCCGACTCCTGGAACCCTTCGGTTGGGCTTTCG
>WNFM01357721.1_pt2 | contig 16821 bp, 14 predicted proteins | sample 5400271 | NCBI WGS metagenome assembly WNFM01 (sample SAMN13153352, study PRJNA577476) | soil metagenome | isolation source: 60 cm saprolite on Douglas fir-dominated hillslope | place: USA:California | collected 2013-09-17
AGCTCGTAGAGGAAGTCGACGAACACGGATCTAACCCCACGACTCGCGTGAATTGACCGTCGTCTCGTGACGCTCACTTGGTCGATCCGGCCCCTTCGGTGCCTCCACCAGGGTGGAGCTCGCTCCCCCCTGGACCCCCCAGCTGATGCGGTCCTCCGATGCGAGAACCGGAACTCGATTCCTGCGCGAGCGATCGAGGACAGCGGTGCGGCTCTTCTTGGTCATTTGACCAAATCGTTCCCGTCGCTCACGCATGCGGCCTTCGCCCCCGGTGAGAAGCCTCGGCGAACGCGATCAGATCCTGCTCGCGCTTCAGCAGCGCGCCCAGAAACGGCATGCCCGCTTCCAGCTCCACGCTGGCGATGCCCGCGCGCCGGAGCACGGCGATCCAGTCGATCAGCTCGCTGGTCGATGGGCGCTTGCGCAGCCCGTCGGTGTCGCGGATGGCGTAGAACGCGCGCAGCGCCTGCTCGAGGAGCTTCTGATCGAGATCGGGGTGGTGCACGCGGACGATGCGCGACATCAGCTCGCGATCGGGAAACTCGATGAAGTGGAAGACGCAGCGGCGCAGAAAAGCATCGGGCAGCTCCTTCTCCGCGTTCGAGGTGATGACGACCGCGGGCCGCTCGCGCGCCACGATTTCGTCGCCAGTCTCGCCGACGACGAAGCGCATGCGATCCAGTTCGTGCAGGAGGTCGTTGGGAAACTCGAGATCGGCCTTGTCCACCTCGTCGATCAGCAGCACCACGCGCTCCGGCGAAGCGAAGGCCTGCCCGAGCGGGCCGTGCTTGATGTAGCGGCGGATGTCCTTCACGTCGCCGTCGCCGAAACGCGAGTCGTAGAGGCGCTGGACGGTGTCGTAGACGTAGAGGCCGTCCTGCGCCCGCGTGGTCGACTTGACCGGCCAGTGGATCAGCCGGAGCCCGAGCCCTGCGGCGATGGCCTCGGCGAGTTGCGTCTTGCCGGTGCCGGGCTCGCCGCGCACGAGCAGCGGACGCTCGAGAGCGAGCGCGCAATTGACCGCCGACTCGAGCGCGGACGAAGTGAGGTAGCGATCGGTCCCGCGGAATTTCCTGAAGTCCATGGTCACATCCTAGTCCCTCGCCGGGCAGACATCAGCGCTCCGCGGCCGCGAAGCCGGTCAGCCCTTCGCTCAAGCCCCACAAGCGTTCGGCGTCAGCGTCGTCGAGCGCCTGCCGGGCCGGCCGCGTCTCCCGGCTGCTGACGAAGTACTTTCCGGTGACGCCTTCGACGTCAGGGGAGAGCGCGAGGTAGACCGGCGTTGCCGCGCCATCCGCCAGCGAACCTCCGCCCATGCCACCGAATCCGGCGTGGAGCAGCTTGGTGCCGATCACGCCCGGGTGCAGCGCGTTGACGGTGGCCTTCTTCTGCCGGCTCGCGAGAGCGCGGGTGAAGAGCAGGTTTGCCAGCTTCGATTGCGCATAGGCGCCGTAGCCGGAGAACCGTCGCTCGCCCATCAGGTCATCCCACGCGATCTCTGCCCCGGTGTGCACCTGCGAGCTGACGTTGACGATCCGCGACCCCTCGTTCATCGAGGGGAGCAGGAGGTTGGTGAGCAGGAAGGGCGCGAGGTGGTTGGTCTGGAAGGTGGCCTCGTATCCGTCCCTCGTCACCTCGCGCCGTTGCAGATAGACCCCGGCGTTGTTGATCACGACGTCGAGACCGCGCGGCAGCCTGGCGGCGGCCGTGCGCACCTCCTCGAGCGAGGAGAAATCGCAAACCCAAATCTCCGCCCCGGCGATGCCCTTGGCAGCCTCGGCAGCGCGCGCTTCGGTACGGCCGTGCACGATCACTTGCGCTCCCGCCTGCGCAAGCCGTCGCGCCGCCTCCTTGCCGATGCCGTCGGAGGAGCCAGTCACGAGAATCTTGGTCATTTGACCAAATTCCTAACCCTCGAGCGCCCGGAGGGCCACCTTGCCGGACCCCGCTGCCTGCGATACCGCTCTGGGCCGGCTGCGGACGCCGGGCATGCCGCGCGAACGTCGTCCCCAGCCGTTTCTTGGTCATTTGACCAAATGGAGCCTTATCAATGGGACGCATCGCCCACGTCATCGCCACCAGCAGCAGCGGGGTCGCGCAGAAGATCCGCTCGGGACGCCACGACTTCACCGCCGACGAACCGGCGAGCAACGGCGGCACCGACACTGGGCCTGCGCCCTACGCCCTGCTGCTTTCGGCGCTGGGCGCCTGCACGTCGATCATCCTGCGGATGTATGCCGACCGCAAGGGCTGGGATCTCGGCGAGATCAAGGTCGACCTGAGCTTCAGCAGAGAGATCGACGCTGAGTTCATCGAGCGGGAAGTCCGCTTCTCCGCGGCCCTCACCGAGGATCAGCGCGCCCGTCTGCTCGAGATCGCTGGCAAGACGCCGGTGACGAAGTCGCTGCTCAAGGGTGTCCGCATCGACACGCAGGTCCAGAGCGGCCAGGGCCCCGCACAGCGATAGGAAGCACGCCGGCCGGCCGGGCTCGCCGGCGCAGCCGATGACTTTCGAACGTTCTGGAACTGGCGTGCACCCCGCATTCATAAAGTGCAGGTCATCGACCAGTGTGCCCGTTCTCCTTCTTGACCGACCGGCCGGGCCGTGAACGAATACGCGCCTCTCACCGAGGGGGAATTCATGGCCAAGAAGATCGCGAAGAAGAAGGCAGCGTCCAAGTCGAAGTCGAAGAAGGCTCCAGCGAAGAAATCAGCGGCGAAGTCCGCGCGCCCGTCCGCGCCCAAAGACGCTGCGCAGCCGAAGTGGAAGCCTCACGGCATGCACGACGTGATCGTGAACCTGGTCCTCAAGAATGCCGCCGGCGCCATCGAGTTCTACAAGAATGCGTTCGGCGCCAAGGAGCAGATGCGCATGATGTCGCCCGACGGCCGCGGCGTGTGGCACGCGGAGCTGCGCATCGGAGACTCGACTCTCTTCCTCAACGACGACTTGCCCGGCGGCCCCGGCATGACTGCCGCGCCCGGACCGGAGCACAAGGCGAGCTCGACGATCCAGATTTACGTCCCCGACTGCGACGCGGTCTTCAACCGCGCCGTGCAGGCGGGAGCGAAGCCCGGCATGCCGCTGATGGACATGTTCTGGGGAGACCGGATGGGCATGGTGATCGATCCGTTCGGCCAGCCCTGGTCGATCTCGACCCGCGTCAAGCTGCTCAGCGAAGATCAGATGCGCAAGGCAGGCGAGGAGTTCGCAAAGCAGATGGCCCAGCAGGGAGGAATGCAGCAGCCCTCCGCGCCGAAGCCGCCGGGCCCGCCTTCGCAGCCGCCGCCCGCCGGTAGCGCGTTTTAGTTCCAGCGCATTGTTCAATTTCGCGGGACCCAGGAATGCGAATGTTCCTGGGTCCCGTCGCGTTTCGTCCCGGCTCGACGCCGGCGCGCGGGCATTGAATCTCCCGGCACAGGCGCGCATCGAACTGACAGCCTGAGCTGCGGCTTCGATCGTTTCCTCAAGATCTCTTGCCAACATCGCGCGTTTGACACGCGTCGCGGCGTCCTTACGTTCGGCCGCTGGAGGAGATCATCTTGACGAACTTGCCCGACAGGCTTCCCGTGTTCGTGTTGGACGACGCCGTGCTGCTCCCGGGAGCGGTCGCGCGCCTCTCGACCGAAGAGGACGGCGTCGCGTTCGCGCAGTCGCTGCTCGGCTCGTCAGAGCGGCGCGTGGCGGTCGCACTGAGCGCAGAGGGCACCGAGCTGGGCGTTCATGAAGTCGCCGCGCTGGCCCGGGTGGAGGGCGTGTCGCAGGACGGCGGCGTCATCGTCTCGGTGACCGGCCGCGTGCGCCTGCTCGAGCTCGACGACGGCGAGCCGTTGCCTGTGGGCAAAGCGGAACTCCTGGAAACGCCGGCCGCGTCGGGCACTGAAGTCGAAGCGCTGGCGCTCGAAGCGCGCAAGCTCGCCCGCGACATCCTCGCGCTCCTGCCGGGCATGCCGCCCGCGATGGCCCAGTCGCTCGAGCAGATCCGCGATGCCGGAGCGCTGGCCGATCTGCTCGCACACCATCTGCCCGCATCCGCTGCCGAGAAGCAGCAGATTCTCGAGGCCCTCGATCCGGCCGCACGCCTGCGCTTGCTGATCACGCTGCTCGCCCGGCGGCTCGAGGTGCTCAAGGTCGCGCACGACATCGAAGGGGCCGTGCAGCAGGAGATGTCGCAAGCCGAGCGCAAACACATCCTGACCAAGAAGATGGAGGCCATTCAAAAGGAGCTGGGCGAGGGACCCGACGGCGCGGGAGACGAGCTGGAGGAGAAGCTCAAGTCGCTGCAGCTCCCCGCCGACGTGCGCGCGCAGGTGGAGAGGGAGCTCTCGCGCCTGAAGAGCCTGCCCGACTCCTCGCCGGAACGCTCGGTGGCGCGCGGCTGGCTGCAGTGGATCGCGGACGTTCCCTGGGACGCGCAGACCGCGGACAACCTCGACGTCGAGAACGCGCGCCGAACGCTCGACGCGGACCACTTCGGCCTCGCCAAGGTGAAGAAGCGGGTCCTGCAGTTCCTCTCGGTGCGCAAGCTGCGCGGCGATCTGAAGGGACCCATCCTCTGCCTGGTGGGTCCGCCCGGAGTGGGCAAGACTTCGCTGGGACAGTCGATCGCGCGGGCGATGGGCCGCAAGTTCCTGCGCGTCTCGCTGGGCGGCGTGCGCGACGAGGCGGAGATCCGCGGCCACCGCCGCACCTACGTGGGCGCCCTGCCGGGCCGCATCGTGCAAGCGCTCAAGCGCGCCGGCACTTCCAACCCGGTGTTGATGCTCGACGAGATCGACAAGCTGGGCGCCGGGACCATGGGCGATCCCTCGGCGGCGCTGCTGGAAGTGCTCGACCCCGAGCAGAACAAGGCGTTCGTCGATCACTACCTCGAGGTGCCCGTCGATCTCTCGAAGGTGCTCTTCATCGCCACCGCCAATTCGCTCGACACGGTGCCGGCGCCGCTGCGCGACCGGATGGAGATCCTCGAGATCCCCAGCTACACGCTGGACGAGAAGGCCGCCATGGGCCGCACTTTCCTCTGGAAGAAGCAGCTCGAAGCGCACGGCCTCGACGGCGCGCAGGTGACCATCACCGATCCGGCGCTGGCGCGCATCGTCTCGGGCCACACGCGCGAGGCGGGCGTGCGTTCACTGGAGAAGCGCCTCGCCGACGTCTGCCGCTCGCTCGCCGTCGAGAAGGCGTCGGGCGCGCTGACGGCGCCGCGCGAGATCGGGTTCGACGAGATCGAAACCATCCTCGGCCCCGATCGCTTCGAGGACGAGATCCGCGAGACGGGCGGAATGCCGGGCATCGCTGCGGGACTGGCCTGGACGCCGGTCGGCGGCGAGGTGCTCTACGTCGAGGCGCTGCGGATGCCGGGACGCGGCCAGCTCATCTTGAGCGGCCAGCTCGGCGACGTCATGAAAGAGTCCGCGCGCGCGGCGCTCTCCTACGTGCAAGCCCACAGCACCGCGCTCGGCATCGGCGACAAGCCGCTCGACGGATGGGACGTTCACCTCCACGTGCCCTCGGGCGCGACGCCCAAGGACGGCCCCAGCGCGGGCGTGACCCTCTTCACCGCGCTGGTCTCGCTGCTCTCGGGAATTCCCGTGCGCACGGACACGGCCATGACCGGCGAGGTGACGCTGCGCGGCCGAGTGCTGCCCGTGGGCGGTATCAAGGAGAAGGTGCTGGCGGCGCACCGATTGGGATTGAAGCGCGTGGTCATTCCCGAGGCGTGCGCCGCAGAGCTGCGCGACATCCCGCAGAGCGTGCGGGACGAGCTCACCATCGTGCTGGTGAAACAGATGGACGAGGTTCTGGAAGCCTCGCTCGATCAGGTCCGTCCGCCCTTGCGCGCCGTCGCGTAATTGTCCACTGCAGGCGAACAGCCTCTCACTCGTGTCGCCGAGGGCCTGCTCGTGGCAAACTGAAGGGTCATGGCCGAGCAGGCGCCCAAAGCGCGGTGGGGCCCGAAACCCCGCGATCCGGATCCGCAGACCACGGTCCCGGACGAGGAGGTCTCGGCTCCCGAAGCGTCGGCGCAGGGCGACGCGCTCGCCAGCGAGCAGCCCGGCCATTACGACCTGAAGCGCGAGCTGGCGCGCGGCGGCCAGGCGGTGGTCTTCATCGCGCACGATCGCCACATGGGCCGCGACATCGCCGTCAAGCAGCTGCTTCCCGGCGGCCCTCGCGACGCGGAAGAGCGCTTCCTGCGCGAGGCGCGCGTCGCAGGACAGCTCGAGCACCCCGGCGTCGTCCCGGTCTACGAGCTGGGCCGCCGCGCCGACGGCGGCGCGCTCTACTGCGCCATGCGCCTCGTGCGCGGCAGCTCGATGGCGGTCGCGCTCAAGGCCAACACCGGCCGCGGCCGGCTGCGCCTGCTCACCAACTTCGTGCAGCTCTGCCAGACCATCGCTTATGCGCACGAGCGCGGCGTGGTCCACCGCGATATCAAGCCCGAGAACGTCATGCTCGGCGCCTTCGGTGAAACCGTACTGCTCGACTGGGGCGTGGCGAAATTGCGTGGAGGCAAGGACGACATCGCCGACGCGCTCGGCGCGCCCAAGGTCAACGAGCGATTCGACGCCACCCAGGAGGGCGACGTCATCGGCACGCCCGCCTACATGAGCCCGGAGCAGGCGCTCGGCAACGTCAGGGAGATCGACGAGCAGAGCGACGTCTGGAGCCTGGGAGCCGTGCTCTACGAGATCCTCACCGGACGGCCGCCCTACACCGAAAAGAACGCGGTGCAGCTGCTCATCAAGATCGCCAAGGACAAGTTCCCGCCGGTGCAGAGCGTCGCGCCCGAGACGCCGCGCGAGCTGGCCTTCATCTGCGAGCGCGCGCTCGAGAAGCAGAAGAAACGGCGTTACCGATCGGCGCTCGAGCTGGCGGCGGACATCGAGGCATACCGCGCGGGCGGGCGCGTGCAGGGCATCGAGTACTCGTCGCTCCAGCTGCTGCGCAAGTGGATGCAGCGCAACTTCGCTTTTGCGATCGCTTCTGCCGTCGCGTTGATGCTGCTGGTCGGCGGGGCGGTGCGCATCTGGGTAGAGAACAAGCAGGCGCGCGGTTATTTGGCGCAGGCGCTGCTGGAGAAATCCGAGCAGGAGGCGAACCAGCAGCGCTGGTCGCGCGCGGCGGCGTATGCGGCGGCGGCGCGCGTGCAGGACGACACCGCGGAGGCGCGCTGGCGGGCGGCGCAGAAAGGTCCGGTGCTGGTGGATCCGGTGTGGCGCACGCAGCTGCCCACCGGAATCGACGCCATCGCGATCTCGAGAAACGGCCAGCTCATCGCCGCGGCGCTGGGCGATCACTCGATCCGCCTGCTCGATGAGAAGGCTGCGCAGAAGCAGTCGCTCGAGGGCCACGAGGGCAAGGTCTCGGCGCTTGCTTTCTCGCCGGACGGACAGACGCTGGTCTCGGCGGGCGAAGATCGCATGCTGCTCGCCTGGACCGTGGAGTCCGGCGAGCACGTGCGCCTCGACAGCGATGCGCGCATCCGCGATCTGCAGTTCTCGCCCGACGGCGCGCTGCTCGCCACGGCCGCGGGCGACGGCTCGGTGCGCATCTGGAGCGTGGAAGGCTGGCGGCCCGGCGCACGTCTAGACGGGCACGAGGGCGCGGCCACCTCGGTGGACTTCAGCCCCGACGGCGCTTCGCTCGCCTCCAGCGGCGAGGACGGCACGCTGCGCCTCTGGTCGCCGGTCAACACCGAGCACGCGCGGCCGCAGATGAAGATGATCCGCGGCGAGGGACACCAGCCCGCCAACCGCGTCGCCTTCGTCTCGCCGAACTCGGTGGTCTCGGCCAGCAACGACGGGACCGTGCGCTTCTTCAGCCTCGACGGCCAGCAGCTCTCGCGCATCAACACCTCGCACGGCGCGATCGTCACGCTGGCCGCGCCGCAGAAGGGGGCGATCGCGGCTCTCGGGCAGGACGCGGCCGTGCTGCTGGTGGATCCGGCGTCGCGCATGGCAGTCGCGCGGCTTGAGGGCGACGACGCCTCGAGCGCGCTGGCGGTCTCGGCGGACGGCGAGGAGCTGGTCTCGGCCAATCGCGACGGGCGCCTGCGGCTCTGGCACGTGACGGAGGGCGCGCACGACATCCGCCTGCAGGCCGCGGCAGATTTTCCGGGAGGGACCGCGCTGGCGGTTTCGCGCGTGGGCCAACGCGCCGCCGTGGGCGATGCCGGCGGACACATCAGCATCTGGGACATCTCCAAGGCCCGTGTGGCGGACAGCATGGATCTCCTGCAAGGGCCCGTCACCGGCCTCGCCTTCTCGCGCGACGGAAAATATCTGGCTGCTTCCGATCACGAGGAGAAGGCCTTTCTCTTCGAGCTTTCGCACGGCGATCGTGTCGCGCTCGAAGGGCACTCCGACCAGGTGGACTGCGTCGCCTTCGCGCCCGAAACCCCGACGGTCGCGACCGGCAGTCTCGACGGCACCGTGCGCCTCTGGAGCGTGCCCGACGGCAAACAGCAGCGCGTGTTGAGCGCCACCGGAATGGGGCCAGTCCGCGCCATCGCTTTCTCGTTCGACGGAAAACTGCTGGCGGCGGCGGGCGACGATCGCGTCATCCGCGTCTTCGATCTCAAGACCAGCCGCATGGTGGAGCGCATGGACGGCTCGCCCGACGCGGTGCTGGCGATCGCATTTTCGCCGCACGCGTCGATCCTCGCCTCCGCCGGGCTCGATCAGGCGGTGCGCACCTGGCGCGTCGGCAACGGCAAGCTGCGCAGCACCTGGGTCGGGCACGGCGCGCGCGTCTGGTCGATTGCCTTCGCGCCCGACGGGGAGACGCTGGCGACGGCGTCGCTCGACGGGACCATCCGCTTCTGGGACGTGCTCACGGGCCGGCAGGTGACGGAGCTCGACCGCACGCCCGAGGCGACGGTGATCGCCTTCACGCCCGAGGGACAGCTCCTGATCTCGACCGCGCAGAAGCCCGCGCTGCAGATTTCACAGCTGGGCGACAAGTCGCAGCTGCTCGCGCCAGGAGCGGAGCTGAAGAAGCAGCTGGCGCGGAGCAAGCAGCGGATGGAAGGGCTGCGGCTGGTGGACGATCTCGACGCGCTCTCGCCGCAGGAAGCGAAGACGGCGCGCAAGCGCCGCGGCCGCTGACCGTCATTCTGTCTTGTTTTTTCGACGGCGCGATGGCTGTACCCGAGGCGGCTCGCCTTCCTGTTTGGCGTAGTTCGGCGGCCACGGTGCGTCGCCCTGCCCTTCGGATTTCTGGCGCGCCGACAATTCGAGCAACGACGCGAGCGAGCCGTGTTGCGCGTCGATCTGCGCGTGCGGATCGCCGAGGCGCGCAAAACGCTCCGGCACCGTCGCGATCGTGAACGCCTCCGGCTCGACCACGGGCACTTCCTCCCAGGTGAGCGGCGTCGAGACGCGCGCATCCGGCACGGGCCGCACCGAATACGCCGACGCAACCGTGCGGTCCTTCGCGTTCTGGTTGTAGTCGATGAAAACGCCGTGCCGCTCCTCCTTCCACCACTTCGACGTCGTCAGCTGCGGCGCCCGCCGCTCGATCTCGCGCGCCAGCGCGAGCGCGGCCGCGCGAACTTCCGGGAACGTCCAGCGCGGCTCGATGCGAACGTTGATGTGGATGCCGCGCGAGCCCGAAGTCTTGGGAAAGCCGTCGAGCTTGTGGTCGCGCAGCACTTCGCGCGCCAGGAGCGCCGTCGTGCGCACATCGGCAAATGGCACGCCGGGGCCGGGGTCGAGATCGACGCGCAGCTCGTCCGGGTGATCGAGATCCTCCGTGCGCACCGGATGCGGATGCAGATCGAGGCAGCCGAGGTTGATGATCCAGAGCAGCTGCGCAGCGTCGCGCAGCACGATCTCCTGCGCTGTCCGGCCGGAGGGAAACTTCAATTCGGCCACCTCGATCCAGTCAGGCCGCGCAGCCGGCGCGCGCTTCTGGAAAAAGAATTCGCCCTCGGCGCCGTTGACGTAGCGCTTGAGCGCCATCGGCCTGCCGCCCGCGCCACGCAGCGCGCCCTCGGCGACGGCCTGGTAGTAGCGGACCAGATCGATCTTCCGATAGCCGCGCTGCGGAAAGTAGATCTTCTCGGGATTCGAGATGGCCACCTCTCGTCCAGCGATCTGGATCAGCTCCTTGCGCGCCGCCACGCGCACAGAATAGGAATGCGGCATGAAGTTCGACAAGTCTCCGCACTGGCTCGTGCAGCTTTTCGAAGCCCTGCAGGCCGAGACCGGCGGCACGCGCAGGCAGATGTTCGGCTATCCGTGCGCGTTCGAGAATGGACAGCTCTTCGCCGGCCTCTTCGGCGACGGGATGTTCGTGCGCCTTGGCGAAGCAGATCGCGCGGCGCTCTTGCAGATCCCGGGCGCCACGCTGTTTGCGCCGATGGCCGGCCGGCCGATGAGGGAGTACACGGTGCTCCCCGCCTCGATGCTCGAAGACGAGGAGGCCGTAAAGAGCTGGCTGCGCCGCGGCCTCGACTACGCGCAATCGCTGCCGCCGAAGAAGCCCAAGGCGGCGAAGTCAAAAGCTGCGAAGCCTACGAAGCCCGCGCGCAAGCGCCGCTGAAGCCAAAGCCGTCACTGAGGGCCCCCAGGTGCTCCTCCGAATCAAGCCGACGATGGTCGAGCCTCCGAAGGAGGCTTCGCCGGTTGCGAACACCGTGCGCCGTTCCAGACCCCGGCTTCAGCCGGGGCTTCCAATCCGGTGCTCTTCGGGGGAGTGGTACGAGGGGGCGGCGCCCCCTTGTACAGCGGAGGCCGCGTAGCGGCCGGAGCCCTAAGAAGAGAAGTGTGTAAAGAATCGCGGTTTCGTTCTGGTCCGTGCGTCAGCGCTGCGCGCCGAAGATCTGCTGCAGCTCGGCGGGCGCCGTCTCTTCCAGCTGATCATACCGGCAGTCGGCCGGTGGCTTGTCGGGGCGCCAGCGCTGAAAGGTCGCCGCGTGCCGGAAGCGATCGCCCTGCAAGTGATCGTACGCCACCTCGCAGACGCGCTCGATGCGGAGCGGCTCCCAGCTCAGGTCCTTCCCTCGATTCCAGCGCGATCCCGCTCCGGGCATCCGCTGCGCGCCCTGGAACTCCGCCCACGCGCGCCAGGGATGCCCCTCGGCGGCGGCTGCGCGCAGTGGCTCAAGCTCCTCGACGAGCTGCTTGCGCACGGCCGCCGTGAACGACGAGGTGACGCCCACGTGATGCAGCGTCGCGCTCGAATCGTAGAGTCCGAGCAGGAGCGATCCCACCATCGTGCCCGGCCCGTTCTTGTGCCACCTGAATCCCGCGACCACGCAGTCCGCCGTGCGCGCGTGTTTCACCTTCAACATGACGCGCTTGCCCGGTTGGTAGGTCTGCTCGACGCGCTTCGCGATCACTCCGTCGAGGCCGGCTCCCTCGAAGCGCGTGAACCAATCCTGCGCGATGGCTCGATCGCGCGACGCCGGCGTCAGATAGATCGGCGGCCGCGCGCCAGCCAGCGCTGTCTCGAGTGCGAGTCGCCGCGTTTCCTGTGACACCGCCTGCAGATCGTCGTCCCCCAGCGAAAGCAGATCGAAGGCCACGTAGGACGCCGGCGTCTGCGCGGCGAGCAGCTTCACGCGCGACTCCGCCGGATGGATGCGAAGGAGGAGCGCGTCGAAGTCCAGCCCGCGCGGCCCCGCGATGACGATCTCGCCGTCGAGAACACACCGCTGGGGGAGCTGCGAGAGCAACGGCTGCAGCAGCTCGGGAAAGTAGCGATTGAGCGGCTTCAGATCGCGGCTCTGCAAGTAGATCTCCGCCCCGTCGTGGAACACCAGCGAGCGAAAACCGTCCCACTTCGGCTCATAGAGCCAGCCGTCGCCCGCGGGCAGCTCGGCCGACGGCTTCGCGAGCATCGGCTCGATGGGCGGCTTCAGCATGGCTTCACTCTCGCCCGAAACTTTACTCGGGGCCATGGGAAGCGCAGGATCCGTCCATGGCGCGCATGCGTGTCTCCGTCGAGGAACTGCTCCTCCGGCACCGCGCCATCGACGAGGATCAACTTCGCAAGGCGCGCGCGATGCAGGAGAAGACGGGCGGCGACCTGGGCCGCGTGCTCGTCGAGCTGGGCTTCGTCAAAGAGGATTTGCTGCTGCGAACCCAGGCGCACCAGCTCGGCATTCCGATGGTCAATCTCGCCAAGGAAGCACCGCCGCGCGAGTTGGCTGCCGCGCTGACCGAGTCGCTCTGCAGGCGATTTCACGTGATCCCCATCAGCGGCAGCCTGGAGAACAAGCTCCTGCGCGTTGCGACCTCGACGCCAGCCGATCTGGAGTCGTTGGCCAGGCTGTCGCAGGAGAGCGGCTTTCGCATCGTCACCGCCGTAGCCACGGCGGCGTCGATCGAGAGCGCCATCCAGCAGGCTTTCGCGCCACTGCCAGCCAACGGGGCGGAGCCGCTGCCTCCCGAGATTCAACCCGAGCCGGAGGTGCCCACCCTCCTCGGCGATCGCGTCGCGCGCCTCGAAAAGCTGCTCGCCGAAGGCCAGTTCGCGGCGGTGCTCGCCCGCATCGAGCGGCTCGAGCAGGTCTCCGAGCGCGATCACCAGGCGCTCAACGTGCTCGGGCAGATCCTCATCGAGCTCGGCTTCATCTCCCGCGAAGATCTGCTGAAGCGCCTCGGCCGCAGCTAGCCCCGGTGTACAACTGTGCTGACCATGGCAGTTGGGGGGTCCAGGGGGGAGCGAGCTCCACCCTGGTGGAGGCGCCCCTGGCGCCGGATCGACAGAGTGCGCGTCGAGGTACACGCGTCAATTCATGCGAGTGGTGGGGGTAATGGACGTTGCGCTCTTCGTGCCGGGGTTCTTCGGCTTCGGCGCGTTCGGGCATCCGGACCGGCCCCTCGTCGAATATTTCGCACGAGTCGAGGATGCGCTGCTGCGCGCCCACGTCGGGCCGCTGCGCTTCGCCGTTCACCAGCCGCCGCCAGCGGGATCCCTCGAGGAGCGCGTCCGATCGCTGCACCTCAAAGCGACGGAAGTCCTGGCTGCGGGCGCGACGCGGCTGCATCTGATCGGACATTCGACGGGCGGCGTCGATGCGCGGCTGCTCGCCAACGACCGCACGCCCTTCCTGCCCGCGCGCGCCGACCTGCTCTCCCGGATCGCTTCGGTGATCACCATCTCTGCCCCCTTTCGCGGAACGCCGCTCGCGCGCCGCGTCGGCCGGGGCACGTGGCTCTTCGTGCCCGCGCTCTGGTTCGGCAGCATCCTCGCCTCGCGCAGGCGTCTGCGGCTCGCGGGCCAGGCGGCGACGCTCTTCAATTTTGCCAAGCGCGCGACGCTGCAAGAGCCGACGCCGACCGACGATCTGATCGCGCAACTCGCCGACGTCGATCGGGAGACCGCGCAACAGATCCGGCGCTTCCTCGGCGAAGTGGCACGCGACCACCGGCTGGTCGACGACCTCAAGCCGGAGGCGATGGGCGCCCTCAATCCTTCACTCGAGGGCGGAGATCGGGTGCCGGTGATCAGCTTCGTCTCGACCGCTCCGCCCGCAAGCCTCTCGCCGCTCAAGTTCGTCACCGCGCCATTGCAACGGCTGCTCTACGATTTCACCTGGACCCTGACCGCTGCGCCACCGCGCGACGGCGCGCCCATTCCGCGCGGGCCGTGGATCGGTCCACGCCGCACTGATCTCACCGACACTTCCAACGACGGCATCGTGCCGGCCTGGTCGCAGACGTTGCGCGGAGAAGCAGCGGGCATCGTGCTGGGCGACCACCTCGACGTCATCGGACACTACGAATCGACGGGCGCCACCTTCCTGCGCTCGGGCTCCGACTTCGACGATACGCGCTTCCGCGCGCTCTGGTCGCAAGTGGCGCGCGCCCTCACGGCACGCTGAGCGCGCGCACGCGCTCGGCCAGCCCCTCGCCGAAGAGCCGGTAGATGCGCAACGCCGCCGCCGGATGCGACTCGAGATACATCTCGAAGGAATCGCGCGCGATGCGAAGGCCGCGCACTTCGGTCGAAGCCGTCACCCGCGCGGAGGTGAGCGACTTCGTCAAGAGCGAGATCTCTCCGACGTGCGCGCCGGGACCCAGCGAGTTCAAGTGGCGCACGCCTTCGGCCGAGAGCGCATACACCTCCGCGTCGCCTTCGAGGAGGATGACCAGGCCCGGCGCATCGACGCCCACGTCGACGATCTGCTGGCCGGGCTTCCAGGTCTCCTCGGTCGCCAGTCGATAGAGATCGCGCATGTCGCCCAACGTCAGCCGCCCGAAGATGGGGATCTGTTTCAGGAAGCGATAGCCGTCGTCCGGCGCTTCGGCGGCGGCTTCCGGCGCCGGCACGCTTTCGGCGGCAGGCGACTGCCGCGCGCGCAGCCGGTTCGCCCGCAACCGCAGCCGCTCCGCGTGGCCGGCCTGCCCAAGCTGATCGAAGAGCGTCGCGAGTTGATCGTGCAGCTCCACGTCGGTGCGGCCCGCCTCGTTGTCGCGGAGCACGTCGGCGATGAGCTGCGCGGCTTCCGCAGTCCGGTTGCGCTTGAGGAGAATCTCCGCCAGCCGCTTCACGGCTGGTACGCGAGCGGGATCTTCGAGCGGCACCTGCCGCAGCACGTCGGTCTCCGCGCGCGTGTTCCCCGCGTCGCGATACGCCTGCGCCGACTCGATCCACTTGTCGCGGCCCGCCAGCGCCGCCGCGCGCGCGTCGGGCTGCTTCACTTCCTGGTAGAGCGCCGCGGCTTCTTCGACAGCGCCGGAAGCGTGCAGCGCGCGCGCGGCCCGCTTGGTCTCGCCCGCTTTCTTCCAGCAGCGGGCGGCGGCCGCGAGATCGCCCGCCTCCTCGTAGAGCTTCGCTGCATCCGGCCAGAAGCGCGCGCCCTCGTGCAGCCGCGCCGCACGCGCGAAGTCCCGCGCCTGCACGTACATGCGCACGCCGGCGTCGCGAAGGGCAGCGTCGCCTTTCTGAAGTTCGCTGAAGAACTGATCGGCGATGGCGCGCCCGCCGTCCTCGTAGAGGCGCGTCGCCGAGTCGACATCATCCTTGCGCAAGAGCGCCAGCAAGAGCCCGGTGAGATTCATTCGTTTATCCCTCCTGAAGGAGGCACGCACATGGAGAAAACCTCGGCTCTCTTCTGCGCTGCCGCCCTCCTCCTTCTCTGCCAGGACGGGCGCGCAGCGACCCCCACCACCGGAAGCATCAGCCAGACCTCGGGCCCCGTCGCCTGGACCTACGGCCCGGTGGTGGCCGGCACCTTCACCGACACCGGCGTCGAGGATACCTGTCCTCCCCTGCTCTGTGACAACTTCGATCTCACCGTAGTGCTGCCAGCGCCCGCCGCCACATTTTATACATCCTATACCGCGACCCTCTCGTTCCACTACGCCTGGACGAGCCCGGTTCCCACCGACCTGGACATCTTCGCCTACGGGCCCAACGGATCGAAGTATGGACCTGGCTCTCCCGACACCAACGCATCGGGCGCCAACTACGAGGACCTCGCCCTCACCGATCCGGTCGACGGCGTCTGGCACGTGCGATCGGTGGCCTCGCTCTCGCCCATTCCCACCGCCGCCCAAGCGACAGCGACCTTGACCATCGCGTTGCGGACCAATCCGCCGACGCCGAAGCTGCCGCCGCACGTCGCAAACTTCGTGAACTATCCCGCCGACGAGAACATGCCGGTGCCGCTCGGATCGACAGCCAACGGCGCGCACGGCGCGGGCGAACCCTCCATCGGCGTCAACTGGAAGACCGGCGCGGTATTCATCGAATCGGGCAACCACACGCTGCGCGCCATCTTCGACGACGGCGTCTCGCCGGCGGCGGCCGTGTGGGCCGACAAGCGCTCGCCGTTTGCGCGCGTCTCGCTCGATCCGATCCTCTGGTCCGACGGCGCGGTCGGACGCGTGATCGAATCGCAGCTCGACGGCGCCTGCAGCACGATGTCGTACACCGAGACCGACGGCGAAAGCTGGCTGCCGGACGAAGGCTGCGGCACTCCCGCCGGCCCCGATCACCAGACGGTGGGCGGCGGCAACTACGCGATGCCACCGCTCGTGAGCACCTATCCGCACGCGATCTACTACTGCTCCCAGGGCATCGCGACGGCGGTCTGCGCCCGCAGCGACGATGGCGGCCTCACGTTTGGCCCCGGCGTTCCCATCTACGGCATCACCCAGTGCGGCGGGCTGCACGGTCACGTGCGCGTCGCGCCCGACGGCACCGCGTACGTTCCCAACGAGAACTGCACCGACGCTTTCGGCACGGCGCGTCCCGCGCAACGGCGGCGATCCGTCGGTCTCCGCGGGCGCGTCGAACACTCTCTATGCAGGCTTCGTCAACTACGACGGCCACCCGCGCATCTCCGTCTCGCACGACCACGGCTCGAACTGGAGCAAGGGCGTCGATCCCGGCACCGGTTACGGAATCCAGAACACGGAGTTCGCGGAGATGATCGCCGGCGACGACGATCGTGCCGCCTTCGCCTTCCTCGGCACGACCACGCCCGGCGACGATCAGGGCACGGGCTTCCCCGGCGTCTGGCACCTCTACGTTTCGCTCACCTACGATGGCGGCAAGACCTGGACGACTGAGGACGTGACGCCTTCGGATCCGGTGCAGCGCGGCTGCATCTGGAACGGCGGCGGCAGCAACGCCTGCCGCAACCTGCTCGACTTCAACGACATCACCGTCGACAGGATCGGGCGCGTGCTGATCGGCTACGCGGACGGCTGCACCAAGAGCTGCGTCAACGACCCGACGCAGAACGCCTCCTTCGGGCCAGCCGACGCGCAGGATTCGTGGGCGACCATCGCGAGGCAAGCGACTGGCAAGACGCTCTTCAGGGCGTTCGACGGCGTGCTGCCAAAATAGTTTGTGCT
>WNFM01357947.1_pt1 | contig 16821 bp, 10 predicted proteins | sample 5400271 | NCBI WGS metagenome assembly WNFM01 (sample SAMN13153352, study PRJNA577476) | soil metagenome | isolation source: 60 cm saprolite on Douglas fir-dominated hillslope | place: USA:California | collected 2013-09-17
GACAGCGCGACGCAGGACACGCCCGGAACCGCCGCCAGCTTGCGCATGATTTCTTCGAACCGGCGGGTGACGTTCTCGTCATCAGGAATTACGCTTTTGGGGATGGACAATTCAAAAGTCTGGATCTCGGCAGGCGCGGTGAATCCCGGCTGGACTTTGGTGAGGGCGACAAACGTCCGTGCCATCAGCCCGGAACAGATGAGCAGCACCAGCGCCAGCGCAACCTGCACCACGACTAATACGTTCCGTGCGCGATGCTGTTCCCGGCCCTGGCTTGCGCCGCGCGCGCCTTCACGCAGCCCGGTCGCCATGCGCGCTCCGGCATATTTAAAGATAGGAATGCACCCGAAGAGCAGGCTCGCCAGAAGCGCCACGCCCAGGGTAAACAGCAGCACTGAGCCATCAATGCCAATCTCATTCACGCGCGGCAGGCCTTTGGGCGCCATGGCCACAAGCACGCGCAACGCGCCATACGCCAGCCCAAGTCCGAGCAGGCTGCCCAACAATCCCAGCACTACGCTTTCAAACAGCAGCTCTGAAGCAATGCGGTTCCAGCCTGCGCCCAGCGCCGCGCGGATCGCCAATTCCTGCCGCCGGCCTTCCACCCGCACCAGCACCAGATTGGCCACGTTGGCGCACGCAATCAGCAGCACCAGCCCAATCGACGCCATCAGCACCCAAAGCAGTTTGCCCACGTCGCCAACAACCCGGTCCTTCAGCGGCTTGATGCTGGGCGAAAGGTGCGCGTCCTCAAACATTTTCAGGCTGAAGCCCGGCGGCGGCGCAAAAGTCCGGCCTACAATCGGAAGCATGCGCGCCACGTCGGTGCTGGCTTGTTCGATGGTGACACCTGGTTTGAGCCGGGCAATCGCGAAGTAGCTGAAATTTCCCAGAAAGATTTTGGCGCGATCAAACTGGAACGGCGTCAGCACCGCCGGGTCTTCCATGTCCAAAAAATGAAAGTCCTTCGGCATCACGCCGATCACCTGCCGCGCCTTCCCGTCCACTTTGATCGTCTGCCCCACCACATTGCGATCGCCGCCAAATTTCCGCTGCCAGTAGGCGTACATCAGCATCACGGTGTCCGGATTGCCGGGCAAGTCATCCTGCCGGTTAAACGCGCGTCCCAGCAATGGCGGTATGCCCAGCAAAGGAATCATGCCGTCCGTTACGCGCACGGACCGCACCTGCTCCGGTTCGCCCATGCCGGTAATGCTGGCCGAATCCTGGGTCATCATGCCGATTTCCTGGAAGCTCTGGTTCTGGTCGCGATAGATGAAGTAATTTGACGGCGCGCCCGGCAGTTCCCCAATGCCGATTCCCGGGGCTGCGTGTCTGATGTTTACCAGTTGCTCGGAATGCGGATACGGCAGCGGCTTCAGCAGAATGCCCTCAAGCACGCTGAAGACCACGGTGTTGGCCCCGACGCCGGCGGCCAGCGTGATCAGCGTTACTGCGGTAAACATGGGCGTGCGGCCCAGCCGCCGCAGTACTTGTCTGAGTTGAGTGCTGAAATATCCCATTGTCTCCCTCCGCTCGCCACGTTTCACCGCAGGCACACTTACTGTGACTGCCCTAAAGAACATACGTTATCGATCGTAAAGAAGTTGCAGGAATTTGGGGGTTGCCTGGAAGAAATTTCTCTCGAAGAAATTTAACCGTGAACGACGAAAACTTACCGGCCCGTGCGAGTGCAGGGGCGCCGCGCAGAAGCCCTTCCGTGCTCAGGTCTTCGTCCAGGTCGGGCCAGTGAATGCCGTAACCACCACCAGCAATCTTCCAGTTCAACCTCTGCTTAGGGGTAGCTCCCAGCAGCTTGGGATACCAGGCAAGCGGCACCGTAATGGTCCGTCCATCTTTCATTACCACGCTCAGAGCGGAATCAGTGAAGGAAACTTCCGCAACTCTCTCATCCGTTGGCATGCGAACGGATTGTAACAAGCAAGCTGTGCCCGACGTTATTTAAACATTACAAACCCACCCTTAGGCACCGTGATGTTCACGGCTTTGCCATTGCGTGCTTCCACCGTCGCGGTCTTGCCCGCTTGCGCCGCATCGGACGAGTACAGGCAGGTCAGCTTATCGCCCGCATTGTGGAGTGAGTCGTCGATCGTGACCCAGACCGAGCGGCCGTTGTCGGGATCGGTATTGATCGCGCACAGCAGTTCCTCTTCCACGAACAGGCGCGACCATGGCACCACCGAGCGCAGTTGTCCGCCAACCATTGCCGGCAAACCAAAATTCACGCCGTCGCCGGAAATGGGCCGCAGAAACTGGCGCCCGCGCCGCAGCGCCGGCTCTTTCTCCCGCAGCGCCAGAATCTTGCTCAGCTCCTGGTAGGCCGGATGGTTCTCATTGAAGAAGTGGCGGTTGCGGCTGCGAAACGCGCCGAACGGCCCGCCGAACATGGATTCGCGAATGTAGCGGTCGCTGCCATCGCCGCTGCCCTGGCCGTCAAAGGCCTGCTCCGTGCCGTAATAGATGCAGGGAATCCCCATGGTCGCGGCGTTCAGTCCGAGCATGGCGACCAGCAGATCGCCGCCGCGCTCGGCCGCGCAGAAGCGGGCTTTGTTGCCGCCTTTGCGGATCTGGTCGTGATCGTCGGTCATGGTAACCACCTTGTCGCGGAACCACACATGCGAATCGGCGCGCACCTGCAGCGAGTTGCGGAACAGGTCGAAATAGTCGCTGGGATTGCGGAAGCCCTTTGTCAGGTATTCCAGCTTGTCCTGCACGTCGTCGATGCCCAGCACCGAGTCCACGCCGGTGACCTCGCGCGTGTTGTAGGCACGGTCCCGCCCGCCGGTGATCTCGGCGATCAGGTAGAAATTTTCCTTGCCCAGCGACTCGGCGAACTCGTGAATCACCGCGGCGAAGCAGCGCGTGGCGCCCGGGTCCATGTGCTTGACCGTGTCAATGCGGAAGCCATCCAGGTCGGCAAAGGCGATCCAGAACTTATAGATCTGGCACAAATGCAGCAGCGTGGGAGAAATCACGTACTGGTCAACCTGGTCTTCGCCGTTAACCACCACGCGCGTTCCGTGATGCAAGTCTTTCAGGCTGAAAAAGTCGCCATCAAGAAACTCCGGAAAATAATCAAAGTTGTTGATGTGGCCGTGCTGGGTGAAGTTCGATGGGTCCTGAAGTTCCGCTGGCCATATGGCGGAGTTAGGAAAGGCCGCTGGATTGGCCGCCGTGTCGATTGTGGCGAACGGCAGCGAGGGCGCACCCGCGGCGTCTCTGAAACCTTTTACCCGATACGGGTTCCCATCCCAGCGCGGATCTTTGAACGTATTCCCATGGCCGTCGTCTGTATCGTAGCGGTCGGGATCGTAAACAAAAACCTGACCGGCATGATTCAGGATGATGTCCAGCACCACGCGAATGCCGTTCTCATGTGCGGTCTTTACCATGTCGCGCAGATCTTCTCGCGTGCCGAAGTGCGGGTCGACGTCAAGAAAGTTCTGAATGCCATAACCGTGGTAGCTGTTGTCGGCATTCACCTGCTTGAACACCGGGCTCAGCCAGATGGCAGTCACGCCCAGCCTTTGCAGGTAGCCCAGTTTTGAAGTCAGGCCGCGCAGATTGCCGCCCATAAAGCCTCCGCCCGCATTTCTCCAGGCCGCGGCGTCAGGTTCGGTCTTGATGGCGTTGCCGCTGTCGGCGGCGGTAAACATGGGCGCGCTGCCGGTAGCTACGGCGTTCCCGTTAAGATCAAGGAAGCCCTGCTCTTTGCCGTCAGAGAACCGGTCCACCAGCATGAAGTAGAGCACTTCATCTTCCCAGTGGGCAGGAGAAGGGAAATAGGGCGCGCCACGGCCGGCGATGAGTTCTTTCAGATCAAGATCGCTGATGCGCTGCAATTCCATGGACGTGCCTTTGCATGAGTAGAGGTTGTTTCATAAATCTGATTTGCCAGGAGCGAATGTTAAAGCTTCGTCATCCCGAACCCCGTCAGCGTGGGCGCGCTTTCACCAGAGCCCGAGTAGGCGGTGAGGGACCTTGGGTTGTAAACAAGAAAACACAAAGTCCCTCGGGCCTGCTCGCACAATGAAGAAAGCCTATGCTCGCTTACGGCCCTCGGGATGACGTTGTCTTTAGAATCCAGAGTCACTCTCCAGTCAGTATTTATGAACACATAATCTAGTGACTGCGAACGCCGCTTCCGTTTCACGGGAATCGGACCTTAGCTGAGAGATAGCTTTAGGTGCTGGATGTAAATCGGAGCCGGTGGAACTTCGCTAAGCGCCAGCGGCTCTTTTTTTCATAGCTCCACGCCAGTAAAGAACCAAGCCTGCTCCAATGAACGCAGCTGTGCAGCCAACCAATTTGCCCTCAAACAGGATTTTATTCTCTCCGCCCGGCGGGATCGCTGCCACCGCCATCGATCCCAGTGTGATCAAGAAAGCCAGCGATCCGGCAATCCATACTCCTGTTTTCCCCCCTGGAACCAGCACCGCCTGTCCGTCCGCGACCCGGTCTGGCCTGTACGCGAGCCTGATAACCGCCGCATACATATAAAGGAAGGGAATGAAGTAAAGGATCACTGACATCGAGACCAGGAACTGATACGCGCCGATGACAGTGGCATTGATTTGTGACAACACTAAAATCGCCGCTGAGATTACGGCCTGGATCAGGATCGATATGTATGGCGTCTTCCATTTGGGATGGATCTTGCCGAAATACGCCGGCAGGTAGTGGTCGATTCCGGCCACAAACGGCACTCGCGCAACACCCGCCACCGTTGCGCCTACACCGCCGGCATTGCCCACCGTCACCAGCAGAGCTGCCAGCATTCCAAACCACGCAATCCCCAACGCCGCCGAACCAAAGCTGATGCCGCCAAACACGCCGTTGCGCGGGTCAACTTGGTCCGCTGGGAGGAGCCACAGGAGCGCCATGGTGCCCAGAATGTAAATCACGGCAATCAGGCCGGTGGAAGCATAGATCGCGCGCGGAAAGGTCTTTCGCGGCTCGCGTACTTCTTCGCTCATTGCGCAGACCAGTTCCATCCCGGTAAAAGCAAATGCAATGTTTGACCAGAAATTGAGTCTATCTACGTTGGGCGGCCAGTCCGGCAGGATCCCTCGCCAGCTAAAATGTGTCGCACTACCATGGTGCAATGCCAGGTAGCCGCCAATCCCCACCAGCATCACCAGCGGAGCGTAGGTGGAAACACCGCCGGCATTCTGCAGCCATTTGCCGATGTCCAGGCCAATGATATTGAACAACACTGCAACCGCCAGCAGCCCCAATGACGCCCAGAGCAAGTACCTTGGACTCCCAGCCAGCCACGCATACTTTGGCCCGCCGATATAAACAGACATGGCCACGCTCGCGGTCAGCAATCCGGGAAAGTAAAAGAACGTGTAAATCCAGTACGCCCACCCGGCCACAAAGCCGTGGAAATCGCCGAATGCCTCTTTGCTCCACACATAGAGCCCGCCCTCCGCGGGATAGCGCGTGGAAAGCTCAATAATGATGAGCGCCGTGGGCAGAAAGAAGAACACGGCGGCCAGCACCCACAAGCTGATGGAAGACGTTCCGTTGTGCGCGGCGGCGGCAATCCATCGCGGGCCCAGCACGGCGGCGATGTTGAACAGCAGCACGTCCCAGAAGCCCATGGCGCGGCGCAATTGTGACTTGGGTGTGAGGGCTTCTTCAGCCATTCATTCCTTCCGGGGCCAAACGCGGCTAGTGGGCTGCGATCTTGAAGACCATTGACCTGCCTTCGCGCTTCTTGAGTTTTTTGGCTTTGCCCAACGCCACCATCGCGTAAAGCGAGTTCAAGCGTTCAAACCTCTGGCGAACCAGGGCCGGGCCGCGGCCGCTCTTGCCAAGTTGCTTGCTGGTCACTTCCTTACCGGCATACCTTCGCAGGATGGCTTTGGGCGCTTCGCCTTCTACCGTGTTCACGTTCAGCCCGCCACGATTGTTCGCCGATGCTACCAGGTATTGCGTCCGTCCCTTAAAAACGAAGTATGTCCTCCTGTCGCCCTCGGCCTGGCCCACAAACTCCAGGTTGGTCAACAGTGCTGGAATTCGCATGCGACCTCCTTGCTTTTCGGCAACGCTAATATACACGGCAAGCGCGCCCCGCCCAACCACCGGCAAGGTCGTCCGCGGGAATCGACGACAAAAAAGCAGGCCCGTTATGGCCTGCTCTTCTGTTCTTCAATTTATGAAACCGGCGGTTCTTTATTTGCGGAACTTCCGGAACCACAATCCGATTCCTCCGCTTGCCAGTCCCAGCAACCCCAGCAAAGGCAGGAACGTTGAGGTTGTAGGCAGCCGGCTGCTCCCTTGCGTGTCATTTGACTGCTGGTTCGGATTGATCTGCGGTGTGGTTGAAGTCCCGGCGGTTGCTGTGGAACCTGCTGGCTGTGCCTGAGTGCTGTCGACCGGTGGCGGCGTACCCCCGCGCTGCTGCCCCGTCGCGCCGGATGGCCTGCTGGACGAAGACTGTGCCGTCATCGTTTGTGATGCCGCGCTTTGTGTAGTTCCATCCTGTGGCGTTGGTCCCGGCCCCAGCGGTGGCATGTTCTTTGCCATGGTCACGCCGGTCTTGCCGCCTACCATCTTTTGCACGTCGTCATTAGACAGCATGCGAGCATTGGCTGTCCCCTTTTGCGCCTTGAACTGCGCCGCCACCTCGCCCAGGCTCACGTTGTTTACAGCCGGCAGCGCGTCAGAATAATAAGACGGCCCCATATCATTGATCAGCCTGCCGCCGCCGGCGTTCGCCGAAGCGGCCACACTTCCCGCTGGCGGATTCACCACCACCACATTCACGGGCGGTATCGCGCTGTAAACTATGGTCGAAGGGCCGAGCGTGCTGGTCACGCCGGTGTTGATCTGAGCATTGTTGGAGATTCCCGCGCGTCCCGCGTCACTCATTCCCGCCGTCGGCTGCGGAGCGTCGAAGCTTGCTGATGGAGTGGCCAGCAGCGGGGCCGTGGCAAAGCTTCCCCCAAATGTTCCGGTGGTTACCGAGGTATTCGAGTTCAGATTGGCCGGATTTGCCTGCGTGGTGCCGGAAGTTCCCGCGGGACCTGCCATAGCGCCAGGAACCGTCGGCGTGCCCTGTGTGTTGGCTGAAGGCGTGTTGGTTTGTCCCGCGGCTGCCTGGCCTGAGAGTCCGCCTACCGCGCCTTGCGTGGTTGGCGCGCCCGGCGCCGTTGGGCTGCTTGCGGGCGTGCTGCTTCCGCTGCTCGGTGTGCCGGAACGCTGGCCGAAAAGGCCCAGCGAAACCATAAGTGTTGCCGCCAATAACGCTTTGCGAGACATACATCACCCCTGATAGTCGTCCATTTACTTGGATTACTCAGGAGTAAACAAGGGATGCCAGCAGCTATGCTCATACCTTAGTAGCATGGTGTTTAAACCTTTGCCCGCAGCGAAATAGGCCGTCATCTGGCGGCGCACTCGGAGCCCTAGCTCCCCACAAACCTGGCATAGAGGCTGCGGGCCACGGCCGTGTCATTCGTCCCCTTGATGATGGCCCGGCCGTCAGGAAAGAGGGTCATCTCGTAAGGATCGCGCCAGAACTTGAGCACGAAGGCGTTGTGTTTCACCGTGCCGTGCGGCCCCAGCCGCGTGGACATCTCGGCAAAATCCACCGGCCGGCTGCGCTCATGGATCTGGACTGAGTTCCTTCCGCACAAAGTGATCTGCGGACGCCGCTCGCCCGCCAGATGGACAAATTCCCGCCTGCCGCAGGTCTGGCACCCTTCACGCGGGTGGGCGGCAGCGATCTCGGCCTGCTCGTTGCTCCAGACGTCGAAGGAGAGCAATGTCCTCCGCATCTTGTCTTTCGCACACACCAGGTACTTGACGGCCTCAGTCGCCTGGATCGATCCCACCAGGTTCACCGCACTGTTCAGGATTCCCGCCGTATCGCAGGTCTCCACCGTGCCTTCCGGCGGCGCGGGAAACACGCAGGCCAGGCATGCAGTTTCACCCGGCAGAATGTTCATGGTCACCGCATAGGCTGCCACGGCGGCGGCATAAATCCACGGCTTGCCATTCTTCACGGCAAAATCGTTAATGAGATAGCGGGTCTCAAAATTGTCGGTCGCATCCAGAATAAGGTCGGCTTCGCCCAGCAGAGCTTGCGCGCTTTCCGGTGTCAGGTCGGCGACCTCGGCCTTTACCTGGACGTCAGAATTGAATGCGGCAATTTTTCGCGCGGCGGCCACCGCTTTAGGCAGAGATTCGGCAGCATCAGCTTCATCAAACAGCGATTGCCGTTGCAGATTGCTGGGCTCCACGTAGTCGCGATCGATAATTACCAGCCGGCCCACGCCCGCGCGCGCCAGCAAGCCGGCGACACAGGTGCCGGTGGCGCCGCACCCCACAATCGTCACCCGTGCCTGGGCCAGCCTGGCTTGCCCTTCCGCACCGATGCCGGGGAAGAGCACCTGGCGCGAGTATCGGTCCTCAAACCTCATGACATTTATTATAGGTGCATGAGGCTGCGCCATTTAGGCGTTTCATCGCGTGCAGCTTAAAATGCTGGCTAAGACGCATACGTGCAACTAAGGTCCAAGCTGCTGCCATCGAAGTACACAAAGCGACTTCCAATAATGGGGCTTCTATTGCCACGTTTCCGCGCAGTGTGCCTGCCGCTTGTGCTGTGTCTTGGTGTGTGTGCGGCGCAGGAGCAGGGATCTACAGCGCAAGGCGCTTCCACGCCGGCCAGTCCGCCTGCCGCGGCGATCACCACGCAGCCGGCCACGCCCGCAGACCCTGCAACCGCTCCCGGCCTTCCCGGCGGCCTCAACAGCTTGCAGGGCTTGAAGGTCGCCCTGATTCGGATCAACAGCTCCGCCGTCGAAAACCCGGAAAATCTGCTTCCCCTCCTGCCGCAAAAAGTGAACGAGCCCCTGGACAAGTACAAGGTCCGCCAGTCTGTGCAAGTGCTTTACAACACCGGGCGTTTTGCCGAGATCCAGGTGGAAGCCCAGCGCACTCCCACCGGTGAGGTGATTCTGGTGTTCGACGCGCGGGAGAACTATTTCTTCGGTTCTCTGCTGGTCGAAGGATCGCCCGGCCACCCCTCTGACAACCAGTTGGTCAATGCCAGCAAGCTGAACCTGGGCGAGCAGTTCACCGAAGAGAAGATCAAGGCCGGCATTGAGGGCATGAAACGGACCCTGCGGGAGAACGGCTATTACCAGGCCAGCATCAAGCCATTTTACGAATGGGATTCGCACAACCAGCAGGTGAAGGTGCTGTTTGTGGTGGAACGCGGCGCCCAGGCGCGCATCGGCCTGGTCAACGTGACCGGATCGCCCGGCTATAGCGCGGAAGAGGTCCGCAATATCGCCAAACTCCGTTCCGGCAACAAAGTCACCGCCGCCAAAGTTACCAGCGCGTTGCGGCGGCTGCGCAAACGCTTTCAGAAACAGGAACGCCTGGAAGCCCAGGTCACCTTGACCCAGCGCCTCTACCATCCGGAGACCAATCTGGTGGATTACACCTTCGACATCAATCGCGGGCCGGTGGTCGACGTTAAAGTTGAAGGGGCAAAGCTGCGGCGCGGGCTGATCAAGAGATATGTCCCCATTTACGAGGAAAGCGCCGTGGACGAAGATCTGCTGAACGAAGGGGCGCGCAATCTGCGAGATTATTTCCAGACCAAGGGTTATTTTGATGTGAACGTCACTTACTCGCAGACCCAGGACCCGAAGACCGAAAGGCGCGACGTGATTTTCCACATCGACAAGAACCAGCGGCACAAGCTGGCGGAGCTGACGATCCAGGGCAACCACTATTTCCGCCGTGAGGACCTGCGTGAGCAAATGCTCATGCAGCCCGCCGGAGGCTTGCTTCTTTACGGCCTGTTCAGCCAGTCCATCCTCACCCGCGACGTACAATCCATTGAGAACCTTTACCGCAACAACGGCTTTCTTCAGGTCAAAGTCGCGCCCGAAGTGCAGGACAACTACGGCAAGCAGGGCCACATACGCGTGCTCCTCAATATCAATGAAGGTCCGCAGACCACCGTGGGCAAGCTCACCATTGTGGGCAATGAGGCTCTCCCGGAAGGCCAGATTCGCGGCATGATCTCCGCTTCTGAAGGCCAGCCTTATTCTGATTCCATGGTCATCAATGACCAGACCGAGGTTATGGACGGTTACTTCAACTTCGGCTTTCCCAAAGTAAAGTTCGAATACACCGCCCAGCCTGAGGCCAACGATCCCAATAAGATCGATCTGACCTACAAAATCACCGAGGGCGAACAGGTCTTTGTGGACAAGGTGCTCACCTCCGGTCTCAATTACACCCGGCCTTTTGTGGTGGAGCGCGAGATGAGGATCGGCAGCGGTGATCGCCTGAGCCAGAGCCAGATGCTCGACTCCCAGCGCCGTCTCTATGACATGGGCATCTTCAATGAGGTGAACGTTGCGGTCCAGAACCCTGAAGGCGACGCCACGCACAAGAACCTGAATTTCCAGCTTTCTGAAGCCCGGCGTTACACCTTTAATTATGGTCTTGGCCTGGAGGCCCAGACCGGGCAGCCCGCTGGTGTTTCCAATCCGCAAGGGAAGACCGGCGTAAGCGGTCGCGTATCGTTCGACGTGACGCGCCTCAACTTTCGTGGCCGCGACCACACCATTACTTTCAAGAGCCGCTACGGCAATCTGGAGAAGCTGGTCCTCGTTGGCTATCAGGCGCCGCGTCTGTTTGATTCCCAGAAACTCACGCTCGACTTCACCACCTTCTACCAGCAGACGAATGACGTGCGCACCTTTACCGCCAAGCGACTGGAAGGGGCGGCCTCCATCAAGCAGGACCTGAACCGGGCCACGACCTTGCTCTATCGTCTGATCTACCGCCGCGTCAGCACAGACAATCTCGTGATCGATCCCAACCTGATCCCGCTGTTCTCCCAGCCTGTGCGCGTGGGCATGCCGGATTTCAGCTATATCCGCGACACGCGCGATAATCCCATTGAGTCGCTGAAGGGCACATTTTCCACCTTCGATCTTGGCGTCGCCTCGGGCATATTCGGTTCGGAGGCAAATTTCAGCCGCCTGGTGGTGCAGAATTCCAGCTACTATCAATTTCACAAACGGCGCTGGGTGTTTGCACGATCCACGCGCATCGGCGTGGAAGAGCCGTTCGGCCGTACGGATTTTGCTCCGCTGCCGGAGCGCTTTTTTGCCGGCGGCAGCACATCCCACCGCGGCTTTGGCATCAATCAGGCGGGTCCGCGAGACCTGACCACCGGCTTCCCCCTGGGAGGCGAGGCCATGTTTCTCAACAACCTTGAAGTGCGTACGCCGCCCTTGCCGTTTCCTTTTGTTGGCAACAACCTGAGCGCGGTCTTGTTTCACGATATGGGCAACGTTTTTTCCACCACCAGCGACATGGCCAACAGCTTTTTCAAGTATTCGCAGCCGGACCGGAGCCTGTGTTTGAATCCCGCCGCCGGGAGCTGCAACTTTAACTACACATCGCACGCGGTGGGTAGCGGCGTCCGCTACCGTACGCCCATCGGCCCGGTAAGCTTCGATGTGGGCTACAACCTGAACCCGCCGGCGTTTCCTATCTCCAAGCCGGCCACCGGCAACCCATCGTCGCAGGTGCTGAAGCGCCTGAATTTCTTCTTCAACATAGGGCAGACTTTCTGATGCGCGTGCGTCTCCACTTCGTGATCGTGTTGCTGCTGGCCGGATTCGCCCCGGCCCAGGTGGTTGACCGCATGGTGGCTGTGGTCAATAAACGGGTCATCCTGGAAAGCGAACTGGACCAGGCCGCGCGCGTCGAGTTTCTGCTCCAGGGCAAGTCCCTGGCCGGGCTCACCCGCGCCGACAACGAAGCAGTGCTGGAGCGCCTTATTGACCGTTCGCTGCTGGACCAGCAGATCATCAACACCGCCGTGCTCGATCCCACGCCTGAGGAGCTTGCCGCCCGCATCAAAGAGGTGCGCGACGGAATCCCCAGCGCTGCCGGTCCTGGCGATCAACGCTGGAAGGCAATCCTTTCTTCTTACGGACTGACGCAGCAGGACCTTGAAGAGCAACTGACTTCGCAGATACGCATCCTCCGTTTCATTGATCTGCGCTTCCGCGGGGTGGTACGCGTGGAGAAGGACGCGATAGCGGCTTATTATCAGGACAAATTCCTGCCTGAAGTGCGCAAGCGCAATGCCGCTGAACCCAAGCTGGCCGAAGTCTCGGACAAGATCGAACAGATTCTGGCGGAGCAGCGCATTGACGATCTCTTGAGCGCCTGGCTGAAGACGCTGCGCTCGCAATCGCATATAGAAAAGATGCTGCCCTCGCCGGCTCCCGCCATCGGGGCCACGCCATGACCGTCAAAACGGATATCGACCTGGGGACGACCGGCGCTGGTCAACGTAAGAAGCGCCGTTTTCGTCGCGTGCACGCCATCATTCTGCTCTCGCTCACGGCGGTGCTGGGCGGCCTGGTGCTCTATCTGAACAGCGATTCTTTCCGCGAGACCGTTCGTGCCCGCGTGGTGGCTGACTTGCAGCGCATGACCGGGGGTAAGGTTGAGATTGAGTCGTTTACCTGGAAGCTATCCACGCTACGATTTGAAATTCGCAATCTGACCATCCACGGCCGCGAGGCCGCCAATGAAGTTCCTTATGCCCATACCGATCGCATCACTGTCGACGTAAAGATCGTCTCGTTCTTCACGCGCAAGATTTCCCTGGAGCGAGTAGATATTGCAGGCGCCGTTGTGCACCTCATGGTCTATCCCGATGGCAGCACCAATCAGCCTTCACCGCAACCCAGCGCGGGCGGCGGCCCTCAGGCCCCGGCGCAGGACCTTTTTGATCTTGCGATCAAGCAGATTGCGGTCAACAACGGAACGCTCATGCTCAACCAGGAGAAGATCCCGTTCAATCTGGCGGGCAAGGATATCTCCGCCGGGATGAGCTACGTTCCCAGTGAGAAAGCATATGACGGCCATCTGGATCTCACGCCGATTCTGGTCTCTTACCGCAATGCCGCGCCGTTCCAGGCGGAAGTGCACGCGAATTTTTTGCTGCGCAGCAAAGAGACGGAGATCAAGTCGCTTAAATTGTCCACCGCGAGCTCGCGATTTGAAGCCTCTGGCACGCTGCGCAATTACAACAATCCCGAGCTCACGCTGCAATACCAGGCTTCTCTCGACCTGCCGGAGGTCGCCAAGGAAGCAAAGATTGCCGAGCTTCGCGCTGGGCGCGCCGACTTGAAAGGCGCGCTTACCTATCAGAATAAGCGTTATGGGTCGCAAGGCAATCTCAGTGTTCGCGGTCTGGAGTGGCGTGATGCCACCGTGCGTCTCGCTGGAGTTGACGCCAGCTCGCCCTACGCGCTCACACCGGAGAAAGTTGTCTTGCCGCGCCTGATCGCGCGCGTCTTTGGCGGCAACGTGCAAGGCGCCTTGCAACTTACCAACTGGAACCCTCCGGCTCGGGGAAGCAAAGGCCCGCCGCAGCGCGGAACGGCAAAGCTCCATCTTTCAGGCGTCGAGATCAGCAAGGTGGCCGCGGCAGTCTCAACCGCAAAACTTCCGCTGAGCAAGATCGATTTGGCAGGCAATGTTTCAGGCGACGTCAACTCTTCCTGGACCGGTTCGCCGCAAAGAGCAGTATCGGAATTCAAGCTCGAAGTGAATCCGCCGGCCAATCCTTCGCCCAAAGAAGTCCCGGTCACCGCCCAGTTGCAGGCGACCTATCATGGCGACATTCGCACTCTTGACGTCGCCGGTTTGAGCCTGGCTACGCGTGCAATTCGTGTAAACGCCACCGGCGAGCTTGGCTCGGAGAAGGCGCAGGCGCGCGTTGCGCTCAACGCCACCGACCTTCGCGAACTCCAGCCCGCGCTGGATGCGCTCGATCCGGGAACGCGGATTCCGATCTCGCTGGAAGGTCGCGCTTCATTCAACGGCACGCTCTTCGGCAAACTGGACGCGCTCTCCGCCCGGGGCCGTGTTGAGCTGGAAAAATTCGATACCGAATTTCGTTTGACGCCGCCCGCCGCGGGAAAGCAAAACGCTGCGCAAAGCAAACCGCGTCGTCTCCATTGGGACGCTCTCTCCGCCGACCTGAGCTACGGCCCTTCCGCCGTCACGCTGCAGCGCGGGACCTTGCGCCGGGGCGCAGCCCAGCTTGGCTTCTCCGCCGGCGCCACGTTGCGTCACGGTGATTTCGATGAAAACTCGAGCCAGCTCAACCTCACGCTGCATGTTCAGAATGAAAATGTGGCTGACATTCAGGCCTTGGCGGAAACGAACTATCCCGTTACGGGGCTGCTGAATGCGGACCTGCAGGCCTCCGGCACTCTTCACAACCTGCGCGGCGGCGGCAAGGTGCAGATTGCCAAACTGACCGCGTACGGCGAGCCGTTCGCGGCCTTCACCAGCGACCTGCGCCTCAACGGAAGCGAGACGGCGCTCGAGAACATTCTTCTTGCTCACAACGGCGCGCGGCTTACCGGCTCGTTTGCGTACAACGTCGACACCAAAAACTACCGCTATGATTTGACCGCCGCCAATATCGACTTTGAAAACTTCCGCGAAATAATGCCTGCCCGGCTCACCGTGCAGGGCCAGGCCGGCTTCCATGTGACCGGCTCCGGCACGGAAGACGTCCCGTCGATCAATGGCCAACTCGATCTACGCAACATCGTGCTGAACCGCGAAATGGTGGGCAGCATGACCGTGCTGGCGGAGACCCATAGCGAAGACGTGACTCTGCGCGGGCGCTCGAATTTCTCTGATGCAGAACTCAATCTTGACGGCAAAATCCATCTGCGCGGCGACTGGCCCGGTCAGATCACCATCAAGTTCTCGCGGCTCGATTTCGATCCCCTGATTCGCGCCTATTTTCAGGGCCAGATCACAGGCCACTCTTCCATCGCTGGTTCTATTGACATTCGCGGTCCCATGAAAAAGCCCGGCAGCCTCACCATCACCGGCGACGTTAGCCAGCTTTCTGCCGACGTGGAAAACGTGAAGATGCAGAATGACGGTCCCATTCATCTGGCCATTGAAAACTCGGCGTTGAAGGTGGATGAATTTCATCTGGTCGGGAACGAGACCGATGTTTCGATCAAAGGCAGCGTCCAGCTTGTGAACGATCACGCGCTTGATTTGCGCTCGAAGGGGCGATTCAACCTCAGGCTGCTGCAGGGATTCAATCCCAATCTGGTGGGTAACGGGCCGGCAACATTCACGGTGAACATTGCCGGCAACTCAGCGCGCCCTCAGCTCAGCGGAAGGCTGGAACTAGCTGATGCGTCCGTCTCCTTCGTTGACCTGCCTAACGGTCTGAGCCACATCAACGGCTCTCTGGTGTTTGCCCAGGACCGCATGCAGATTGAAAAACTCACGGCCCACACCGGCGGCGGTGAACTCAACGTCGGTGGTTTTCTGGCGTACCGCAACGGGCTCTACTTTGACCTGACCGCAACCGGCAGCGATGTGCGCCTGCGCTACCCGCCGGGCGTGAGCTCTTCCGCCGACGCTTCGCTGCGCTATACCGGCTCAGCCAAAAGCTCTCTGCTCACCGGCGACATCGTGGTGAACCGCTTCGGCATGAATCCGCGTTTTGATTTTGCCAACTACCTGGCACAGAGCAAAAAAGCGCCCATGATCTCCACGCTGAATCCGTTTCTGGACAACATGCGCCTGGACCTGCACATTACTTCCACGCCGGAGTTGCGTGTGGAGACCACGCTGGCCAAGCTCTCCGGCGATCTCGACCTGCACGTGCGCGGCACGGCAGCTCGGCCTGCGATTGTGGGGCGCGTGAATATCGCCGAAGGCGACATTTTCTTTAACGGTACCAAGTACCGGCTGGAGCGCGGCGACATCACCTTCAGCAACCCGCTCACCATTGAGCCGGTGATAAACATTGATATGTCAGCACGCGTTCAGGATTATGATGTGACCATCGGCCTGCATGGCCAGGCCGCCAGCGGCAAGGGCCTGAGCATGACTTATCGCTCTGATCCTCCGCTCTCGAATTCAGACATTATTGCCCTGCTGGCTTTCGGACGCACGCGCGGCCAGGGCGTTTACAATGCCAGCCAGCCGGGACAGAGTACGAACGACACGGCCACGGCTTCAAATGCGATTCTGGGTGAAGCGCTGAATGCCACGTTCACTGATCGGGTGCAGCGCCTCTTCGGCGCCAGCCGGGTCAAGATTGATCCGCAGTTCATCGGCTCGGAAAACAATCCGAGCGCGCGCGTGACCATTGAACAGCAGATCAACAACAACATTACGTTCACCTACATCACCAGCCTGACCCAGTCGGCGGAGACGGTGATCCAGGTGGAATACAACATTGATAAGAATGTCTCCATCGTAGCAGTGAGGGACCAGAACGGCGTGCTGGGGTTTGACGTGCACATCCGCCGCCGGAAGAAGTGACTTATGAACGGAAACGGAGCCGGAGCCGAGCCATTCGCCGCTGAACGCTTCTCCATGGTGGAGCGGCAGCTACGCCAGCGCGGCATTCGCGATGAGCGTGTGCTCGCGGCCATGAGCAAGGTCCCGCGGCATGAATTCGTCAGCCCGCAGGATTGGGGCATCGCTTACGCCGACCATCCCGTGGGCATTGCCGAACAGCAGACCACCTCGCAGCCTTACATGATTGCCGCCATGATCGAGGCGGCGCAGGTGCGTCCGGAGGACCGCGTGCTGGAAATCGGCGCCGGTTCCGGATATCAGACGGCGCTGCTCGCTGAACTTGCCAGCCAGGTCTTCGCCGTGGAGCGTTACCCCTCGCTTGCTGATACCGCGCGCCAAACGCTGGAGCGGCTGGGATATCGCAATGTTCAGGTCATCGCC
>WNFM01227873.1_pt1 | contig 16820 bp, 15 predicted proteins | sample 5400271 | NCBI WGS metagenome assembly WNFM01 (sample SAMN13153352, study PRJNA577476) | soil metagenome | isolation source: 60 cm saprolite on Douglas fir-dominated hillslope | place: USA:California | collected 2013-09-17
CCGCCGCCGTACCGCCCAGCGCCATACTGCCAGGCTGGCTGGAGGGCGGCCGCGGGCCGTAGCCGGGCTGGCCGAACCCGGTGTCGCTGAGCAGGTCGAACCCGGTGTCGCTGAGCAGGTCGGACACCGAGGGCAGCGGTGAGACCTTGGCCTGCTGCAAGCCCAGCTCGATGATGTTGGTAGCCAGCACGTAGGGCCGCCGATCAACCTCGAACGCGGTCACGTACGGCTGCTGCTTGTGCGCCTCGTACGCGGCCCGGTCCCGGTAGACCTCATAGAGGATCCGCTGCATGGACGCTGACGGCACGGCGTGCACGATGAAGACGAGCGTGTCGGGCTCCTGCGCCCGAACCTTCTTGACCACCTGCTTCGTCAGCCGGTCGAAGTCGTCTACTCGTTCTTCCAGCAGGGTGTAGATCGCGATCTGGCCGAACAGCTGGGGCTTGGGCTCCTTATCGGCCGCAGCCGGGCCGGCGGCCGGCGGGTACCCGCCACTTTCCCGCGGATACCCGGCCTCGTCCCGGTACAAGCCCTCGTACCCGGCCTCGCCGCCGAATCGGTCGTGACCGGCTTCCTGCTCGTCATAGCCGCCCAGGCCGCGGTAGTCCAGGTCATCGTCGCGCTGCCGGCGGGTCCCGTTGCTCCGGTATATTCCGAACTCGTCATCAGCGGCCGCCGGATCGAAGTCCCCGCTCGCAAGGGGTCCGTCGGCCCATGAGCGCCGAGGTCCCCAGTCGCCCTCCGCCTCGGCACCGACATCCTGCCGCAGGACATCGAGCCGGAGCCGGGCGACCTGCACGCCGGCGAACCAGGTCGCCGCCGCGGCCAGGATGCAGAGCGGCGTGAACAGCGAGCCGAGCGCCAGCGCCGGCTTCAGCAGCGTGGCGATGCCCGGCACCGCGAGCATGAGGGCCGCGCCTGAAGCCGCGGCGGCCGCCGGAAGGGCGTCCCGCCAGGCCGGATCACGCCCCGGCCGGGCCGCGGTCACCCCGATCGCGATCAGCGCGCCGATCACGGTGACCGGAGCCAGCACATACTCGAGCAGCTTGTTGGGAAAGATCTGGTAGTAGACCGTCGCCGCGGGCCAGGCCTTGCTGAAGGCCGGCGCGCCCAGCGGGTCGGTGGCGAGGACGACGAAGGTCACGATCGCCACCGCGGTCAGCAGCAGCCGCGCGGCGAACCTGGCCGCGACGGTCTTGCCGACCAGTTCGGCCAGCCCGAGCACGAGCGCGAGCGGCGCGATGAGCTGGGCGCCAAGCTCCATGGCCCGGAAGGAGATCGACCCGAACCCGATGCCGTAGCCGAGAGCCTGCGCGCCCAGCGAAATGGTGAGCCCGACGATCGCGGCCGTCCAGGCGGCGAGGGCGGCGTTGGGAATGCGCAGGCACCGCGCGGCCAGCACACCGGTGCCCGCAGCGGCGGCCAGCGAGCCGGCGATCGCGACCAGGAAATGGAGAGACATTGCTGACTATGGTGCACGACGCGCGTGAATTCCGCGACCATACCGCTGACCGGGCGTCAAGCCGCCCGGCACCGGACGGCGCGCCGGCCCGCGGGCCGGGGTGGTTTCTGGCCGCCGCCGGTAGGCTCGTCGATATGTGGCGGCTGTCGCGGCGGCTTCCGGGGAACCAGGCGGCTCTGGCTGGGCAGGCCTCCGCCGCGGCCGCCGACGTGGAGCGGCCGGCGCCCGTGCCCGACCCGCGGGCCGGGGCGTTCTTCGACGTCGACAACACCCTGATGCGGGGCGCCTCGATCTATCACTTCGCCCGCGGCCTCGCCGCCCGCAAGATGTTCGGGCCGCGTGACCTGGCCCGGATGACCTGGGGGCAGTTCTACTTCCGGTTCCGCGGCGCCGAGAACTCCGACCACATCGACGCCGCCCGGCAGGCCGCCCTGGCCTTCGTGGCCGGGCACAGCGTGGCCGACATCGTCAGGCTCGGCGAGGAGATCTACGACGACACCATGGCCGACCGGATCTGGGAGGGCACCAGGGAACTGACCCAGCGCCACCTGAACGCCGGCCAGCGGGTCTGGCTCGTCACCGCCACGCCGGTCGAGCTCGCCAGCATCCTTTCCCGCAGGCTGGGCCTCACCGGCGCGCTCGGCACGGTGGCGGAGACTGTGGACGGCGTGTACACCGGGCGCCTGGTCGGCGGGCTGCTGCACGGCGAGGCCAAGGCGGCCGCGATCCGGGCGCTCGCCGTCCGCGAGGGACTCGACCTGGCCCGGTGCGCGGCCTACAGCGACTCGGTGAACGACCTGCCCATGCTGACGCTCGTCGGCCACCCGAACGCCGTCAACCCGGACACGCCCCTCCGGGCGGAGGCGCGAAGCCGCGGCTGGCCGGTCCACGACTTCCGCTCGGGGCGCCGGGTCACCATGATCGCTCTGCCGGTCGCCGCGGGCGCCGGAGCGGTGGTGGGCGGGATGGCCGCCGGCGCCGCCCTGCACCGCCGCCGCGCTGCCAGCTGACCACCAATCCGCGCGTCCGCCCCGGGAGCCCATCTCCCCGTCGCTTCCCATCCAGCCTGGCGGCCTTCGTGGTATGCAGGCGGCGGACGGCGGAGTCCGGACCACGCCTGGGCGGGCTCCGGTGAGACCTGTTGGCACCTGTGCCGGATCGCCTAGCGCACGAAAGTACTGATAGGCACGCTATAGCGTGTCTAACGGTACTTTCGTCATCGGGATCCGGCCGTCTAGGGGAACGCTGGGCCGCGCTCGGCGACGAGCTCATCGAGGATGATGGGCACGCGAGCCTGCCGCGCGATGGAGGCGAATCCGCCCCGGCCGAAACGCTGGAGCTGGTACCGCTGCCGGAACGGCTTCCCGATGCCCTTGAAGCCCTCGGGGAACACGCCGACGAGCTCGCCCGCGGCGAGCTGCCGGCCGGCCTCCTCGCGGTCCGCCCGGATGTGCCCGCTCCGGCGCGCCATGCTGGACAGCACCGGCACGTCGTAGACCAGGTCCGCGCTGAGCAGACGCAGGTTCCGGTGCTGCGGGTGCTCGTCGAAGATGCCGATCTGGAGCATGATCGCGTCGAGCGGGAGCACGCCCGAGTGATTGGCCACGACCAGGGCCGGGCCCGACGCGGGGACGTTCTCCACGCCGCGCATCCGGACCCGGAACCAGGTCCGGTAGAACGGCCGGAACAACGGCATCAGCACGGCGGTATTCAATTCCGGGTCGAAGCCGGACTCGTCAACCTCGTAGTCCCCGGCCATCCGGCGCCGGACGAAGTCCACCGCGCCGCCGATCCGCTGCCGCCAGCCGTCCGCCTGGACGGCCCCGGCCTGGCTCACGTCGCCTCCCCCGCCGCAGCCGCCGCCCGCGGCCCCGCCGTCTGCCGCGGCATGTCTCGCGGCGAGGCGCAGCCGAGCGCGGCCAGCCAGGCGCCTCGCTACTTCTTGTTCCTGCGCTGAACGCGCGTCTTGCGCAGCAGCTTGCGGTGCTTCTTCTTCGCCATCCGCTTGCGGCGCTTCTTGATGACTGAGCCCACGAGACCACCCTCGCCCTGCGTTCTGGAATATAGGTATGCTCATGCGCACACCCGTTCCCCCAACGCGCCCGGGCACACGCCGACGCCACAGGGTACCTCTGTCCTGGCTGCCCCCGTCACGCCGGGCGCCCGACACCGCCCCGTACCGCCGGCGCGCCGGCGCGCCGGATGGCTCCTCGTTGCTCAGCTGGCTGCGACGAAGGCGTCCCGCAGGTACTGGTTGACCGCCTGCTCCGGCACCCGGAACGAGCGGCCGACCCGGATCGCCTCCAGCTCACCAGAGTGAACAAGGCGGTAGACGGTCATCTTGGACACGCGCATGATCGTGGCCACCTCAGCCACGGTCAGGAACCTGACCTCGCTGAGCGAGGTTGCGTCTGCTGCCATTGATAGCCCTCTCCCGGCTTGCTGCGTGCGCCTTGCGAGATTCAGCGCACCAGTCACGCCCGTCTCCAGCGTAAGTCCTGTACGGAAAAGGGCAACCCCGGCACGGGGCATCAATTCCGTATCGTCGGGGGCCGGCTAATTCCACTATGGCGCCGCCGCCAATCCGGGCTCGGGAAAGACGGTGGCGCCCTCAGCCGCCGCCCAGCTCGCGCCCACGATCCCGCGCGGCCTCGATGGCCGCCAGGAACGCGGCCCTGACCCGGTGCTTCTCCAGCTCGCGAATCGCGTTGATCGTCGTGCCGCCGGGGGACGTCACCGCCTCGCGCAAGATCACCGGATGCTCGTCCGAGGCGCGGAGCATGGTCGCCGCGCCGAACACGGCCTGCTTCACCATCTCCAGTGCGGTGGTCCGCGGCATGCCGAGCAGGATCCCGGCGTCGACCATCGCCTCGACGAGGAAATAGACATAGGCGGGCCCGCTGCCGGACAGCGCCGTCGCCGCGTCCTGCTGGGACTCCGGGATCCGCAGCACCTTGCCCACCGGGCGCAGCAGCTCCTCGGCGCGCCGCAGGTGCGGCTCCCCCGCGTGGGAGCCCGGCGAGATCACGCTCATCGCCTCGTCCACCAGGACCGGCGTGTTCGACATCACCCGGACCACGGGCACGTCTCCAGTCAGCCTGCGCTCAATGAACGACGTGGTGATGCCCGCGGCCACGGAGATCACCAGCTGGCCGACGGTCACCTTGGCCGCGATTTCATCCAGCAGCGCCGCCATGTCCTGCGGCTTGACCGTGATCACGAGCGTCTCCGCGCGGCCGACGGCCTCGGCCGCAGTGAAAACCTCGACGCCGTAGCCATCGTAGAGCTGCTTGGCCCGGTCGGCGCGGCGGGCTGCGGCGATGACTCCCGCCGGGGATACCACCCCGGCCCGCAGCAGCCCGGACATGAGCGCCTCGCCCATCTTCCCGGCACCAAGGATTGCGATCACGCCAGGGAGCCTACCGGGACGGGCGGACCTGTCAGCCCCGGGAGGCCAGCGAGCGCAGGAAGAACGCCAGGTTCGCTGGCCGTTCCGCGAGCCGCCGGACCAGGTAGCCGTACCAGTCGCTGCCGTAGGGGACGTAGACGCGCACCGGGGAGCCGCCGCTGGCCAGGCGGAGCTGCTCGGCGGGCCGGATGCCGTAGAGCATCTGGTACTCGAAGCTGTCAGCGGACCGGCGCGCCGCGCGGGCCCGCACGCCAGCGATCCTGATCAGCCGCGGGTCGTGCGTGGCGATCATCGGGTAACCCGGCCCGTCGAGCAGCACCCGCAGGCACCGGGCATAGCACCGGTCCACCTCGGCCCGGGCCGAGAACGCGACGCCCTCAGCCGCGCTGTAGGCGCCCTTGCACAGCCTGACCCGCGAGCCGGTGACCGCGAGGGCCTGGGCGTCCCCCGGGCTCCGCCGCAGGTAGGACTGGATCACGCAGCCGAGATCGGGGAACTCCGGCCGGAGCTGGCCCGCCAGGCGCAGCGTCGGCTCGACCCTGGTGCGCTCCTCCATGTCGAGCGTGACCGTGGTACCCGCGTCGCGGGCCGCGCCGCAGATCTTGGCGATGTTCTCGCGGGCCGTCTCCTCGCCGTGCTCGGCCAGGTCCAGGCCGACCGCGGTCGGCTTGACCGAGACCTCGGCCCGGCCGCCGCCCGACATCCCGGCTGTGGCCAGCCGCCCGAGCAGCCGGATGTACTCATCGGCCACGGCCGCGGCCTGCTCCGGGTCGACGGTGTCCTCGCCGAGGTAGTCGAGGCTGACCAGCAGCCCCGCGTCCAGCAGCCGGCGGGTCACGGCCAGCGCGTCATCGGCGGTGTCGCCGGCCACGAACCTGGCGACGACGTCACGCGTCAGCGGCGCGGTGGTGACGATCCGGCGGACCCGCTCGCTGGCGGACGCGGCCAGCAGCGCGCGGCGCAGCATTTGCATGACCTCCTGGACGCGCGGGAACGGGGTTGCTCCTGCCGGCCGCGATTACTCGCGTGAGCGGGCCAGATTCCCCTTTGGCCGCCGCAGGGTGACCGTGACGTTCGCCCCGGTGTCCGGCGGCACGATGACCTCCTGCGCCGCGGGAATGCCCGCGGCCAGCAGCGTGGCGTCGACCGGAGCGGTCCGCTTGACCAGGGCCAGCGCGATCGGCCCGAGCTCGTAGTGCCGCGCCGCTGAGCCCACGAAGCCGACTTCCCCCCCGCCGGCCGAGCCGCCACCGGCCGCGCCGCCGCCCTCGCCCGCGAGCGAGACCGGGTCGCCGTGCGCGGGCAGCCGGTCCTCGCTCCCGTCCAGGTGCAGGAACACCAGGCGGCGGGGCGGATGGCCCAGGTTGTGCACCCGCGCGACGGTCTCTTGCCCCCGGTAGCAGCCCTTGCTGAGATGCACGGCGGTCTCGATCCAGCCGGCCTCGTGCGGAATCGTGCGGTGATCGGTGTCCAGCCCGAACCGGGGCCGCCGCGCGGCGATCCGCAGCGCCTCGTGCGCCCACATGCCCCCGAGCACCGCCCCGCGCGCCCGCAGGTCCGCGGCGGCCGCAAAGATCCGATCTCTGGGAACAATCACGTCCACTCCGAACGCCCGCATCGTCGCGGCTGCCGTCGCGCTCGCCCAGCCGTCGATCTCGGCGGCCCCGGCACCGGGCCCCATGATCGTGAGCACGGCGTAGCCGGTGCTGACATCGGCCGGCTCGACGCGCAGCATGAACCGCATCGACTCGAGGAACTCCAGCAGCGAGGCGGCGGTCCCCGGCTCGGCGTGAGCCCACAGGTGCGTTCCGTCGTCGGTCAGCGTGAGATGGTGCTCGATATGCCCGTTCGGGCTGAGGACCAGCGCCTCGGCGGTGCTGCCCGGCGCCAGGTGCTCGAGGTCCTGCGTGGTCAGGCTGTGCAGCCAGGACAGCCGGTCCTGGCCGGCGATCCGGATCACGCCCCGGTGCGACCGGTCGACCACTCCCAGGGCGCCGGAAAGAGCCCGCTGCTCGGCGAACGGATCCCCGTAGTGCGCGGCGACCCCGGCGTCGGGACCCTCGGCTGGGACGGCCCCGGGGACGGCCAGAAGCGGGCTCGGCGCGGGCGAAGTGTGCGCCGGTGAACTCTGGGCTGGCGAGCTCTGCATAGACGCCAGGCTATGCGCTCCGTGCGTCCGGTCTCGCGGCGGCTGTGTCTCCCGCTCGCCTCCGGGGCGCCTTATGACGCCGCCTTCCCTCGTCGCTCGTTCCTCGCTCCTCAGTCCAGGCGGCGCCGCGCCCCTGCGGCTCGCTCATGCGCCCGCCCCGCGGCAATCCCGGCAGGTGCCGAACACGGTCAGGTGCCCAACGTCGGTCTCGAACCCGTGCTGCTCGTCCAGCGCCGTGACCAGGGGGCGCGCGGCTTCAGGAGCCAGCTCGGTCACCCGGCCGCACCCGCGGCAGACGAGGTGCACGTGCTGCGCCCCGGCCGCGATGTGGTAACTGGGCGCGCCGTGCCCGAGGTGAGTGTGAGTGACCAGGCCGAGCTGCTCGAGCAGCTCGAGGGTGCGGTAGATCGTGGAGACGTTCACCCCCCGCGCCGTCTGCTGCACCTCGGTGCAGATCTCCTCGGGTGACGCGTGGTTGAGCTTGGTGACAGCCTCGAGGACAAGCTGGCGCTGTGGGGTAACGCGGTAGCCGCTGGCCCGCAGCGTCGCGTCCCACGTCTGCGACATGACCCGAGTCTAGTAAGACTCCGGCGCCGCCGGGCTGGCCCCGAGCCGCCGATCCAGGGCAGCCGCGGATTAACGCGCTTGCCTCCGCGGCGCGCTCTGACATAGCGTTCTGGCTAACGCGGGAAAGGAGGTGGTCCAACAGAATGCATAGATGTCGGACTCGCGAGGTGGCTGTCAGCTAGCCGCCGTCCCGTGTAGCGTCCTCGGCGAGCCGGGGCGCGCTTCACCGGCCAGGCACAGGCTGGCACCGGGAGGTGTCAGGACCTGGGCGCCGCAAGCGGCGGTCGGCGAATACACGGCAGACACCGGACCCCCGGGTTGGCCGGCCTTGTCCAGCCGGCCCCCGCGGCGGGTCCCACCTCCGGTCCCGCGGAGCGCAGCCTAGGCTGCATTGCGCGGCGCTTGTGCGCTGTGCAGTTCCGGGATCGGCCTGGTGGCCCGTTACGGGAGGCACCCGGGGGCTTCTTCTGTCCCGGCCTCTTATCCGGTCCCGGCCCCTGTCCGGTGCCGCCCCTATACCGTGCCGCCCCTATCCGGTGCGCTTGAGCTGCGCCGAGACGTGCGCCTGCAGGGGCTGGCCCACGGCCGCCATGTCGTAGGCATAGGCCAGGTCGGCCCCGACCAGACCGTAAAGCCTCTTGCCGGCCGTGACTTCCTTGGCCGTCGCCGTGCGCACGACCGCATCGGTCGCCATCTCGATCTTTGTTCCGGTCACCTCGCCCAGGTAGATCTCGGTGATCCCGGTCGGGTGCACGAGCAGCACCTCAAGCTGCCCGTCCGGCTGCGGCCGCCAGAAACCGGTCTCCATGGCGAGCGGCCGGCCGATGTGTCCTTCCTCGTCGAGCAGCCAGGTGCGGCTGGAGTAGATCAGGTACGGCTTGCCGTTCTGGCTGAACGTGATCTCCTGACCAAACTGAGCGCTCTCGATCGTCGGGTAGCCGACCACCCCGGCGCCCTCCCAGCGGCCGAGCAGGAACCTCAGCGGGGCCAGGCTGGGATGCGGCTCGGGCTCATCGGTCATGTCGCCAGATTAGGTGTTCGCGGAGCTTGCTCCGCGGCAGGGGGTTGCAGGGGGTCGTCCCCCCTAGGGCAAACACAGCTCGCGGAGCTTGCTCCGCGGCGGGGGGTTGCAGGGGGGTCGTCCCCCCCAGGGCCAGCACTGACGCCACTGCCCTGGGAGGCGATGGAACCGGTGGCAGAGCCCGCGCTGAGGTTCGCCGAGCTCCTGCGGCAGCTTCGGGCCGAGGCCCGGCTGACGCAGGAGGAGCTGGCCGACGCCGCAGGCCTGAGCCCGCGATCGATCAGTGACCTGGAGCGGGGCATCAACCGCACCACCCGCAAGGACACCGCCCAGCTGCTGGCCGATGCGCTGCGCCTGACCGGGCACGTTCGGGTGCTGTTCGTCGCGGCGGCACGCGGGCGGGCGTCGGCCGGGGAGGTGCTGGCGGCCAGGCACGGCGCGGCGCCTGAAGCGTCAGCGGCGGCCTCAACGCGGGCTCTGCCGCGTGATATCGGCAGCTTCACCGGCCGCAAGCTCGAGCTGGCGCGGCTGCTGGACTCGCTGGCCGACGTGACCGGAGGCGGCGGGCTGGCGGGGATCTACGCTATCGACGGGATGGCCGGGATCGGGAAGACCACCTTCGCCGTGCACTCTGCGCATAAGCTGGCCGGGAACTTCAATAGCCTGAGGCGCCACCGTCGGCCGGGGGTTTCGCTGCGCTTCGCCCTCGGTGCGAGGCCGGCGGCGACACCTACCGGGGAGATCAGGGGGGTCGTCCCCCCGGCACAGCACCGCGGGAAAGCTCGCCAGATCCGGGTCTCTGCCATCGTCCGTGCCTCCTGGTGTCATGTGGCTGGCTCCACTGTCGCCAGAGGCCGCGACAAGCACCACACGCGCCGACCCACAGGATTGCCCACAGGATTGCCGTGCTCGGCGGCGCTGATGTCCCCGAGGAGGCAGGCCTGGATTCCGCCAGGGCAGGACGCGGGTAGGTGACGACCGCCGCCGCGGCTACAACGGCACGGCCGCCCACGGCGGTAGACAGCGGATCACTGTCGGTCCGCTATGAGTCACCTGGCTGGCGCGGTCTGCCAGGGGATCCGGCTCGGTAGAGCTTCGCGGCCAGGATCGCGCAGACCCCGGTCACCGCGCCGAACACCCCGACCAGTGCCGTCCCGCTGAGCACGCCCGTCATACCCGGAGTGTAAAGGGCTCGAGGCCGACAGCCGCCGCCATCGACCGGGCGTGTCGCGGCTGCTGTCGGGCCGTTATGCGTTGGGATCCGTGGCCTGCCTCTTCCAGGCGGAGATCGACTCCGCATCCTCGACCACGGGCGCCGGAACCGGCAGCGGCATACTGCGATCGCGCCCGCGGTGCGCGACCATGACCTGCAAGTGGTAGGACTCCAGCGTGTCGGCGAATTCCTGGGTGTGATACGGCCTGCCGTCGACGACGGGGCCCTCCGTTCCCTTGATGATCGCGTCGACATCCTGGCCGGTGATGGTCTTGTGAAACTCGAGCGCGTGCCCGACCGCCAGCACGTTGGCGCGGTTCTCTTGAAGCAGCGTCCCGGTGCGCTCGGCGATCGCGGCCATGTGCGCCTCGACCCGCCTGCCCAGCGTGGTCTCGAACACGGCACGGTCCTGCCCGTCCGCCACGGGATGTGCGTCATGCGGAGCCGGGGTGACCGCGTACGAGCCGTACTGGCCGCCCATGCCCCACAGGCCCTCCATGGCCAGCGAGATCCTGGTCGCGTTCTGCAGGTCGCCGGAGACGCCGGACGAGGAATCGCCGTCGAAGAACATCCGCTCCCCGACGAGCGAGGCGAGGCTGACCATGATGTCGGCCTCGTACTCGTTCCGCCAGGAGGTGAACTGCTCCTCGATCGGGATCGGCTTCACGAAGCCGAGGTAGTCCGCGCCCTTCTGGATGGTCGCCGTGTCGATGACGTTGCGTTTCTGCACCCGGTAGCTGACGACCGCGTGACAGGCCTCGTGCAGCGCGACCGCGTGCCGCTCGCGCTCGATGTACTCCACGCCCTCGGACGGGCCGACGCTCTTCAGCAGCTTGGCCCGCAGCACGTCCGTCCAGGTGATCGTGTCCCGCTCGTCGCGCAGCGCGACGATCAGCGACTCGTTGACCAGGTCTTTGATCGTGGCACCCGTGGCGTACGGTGTGATCGTCGCCAGGTGGTCGATCTGGTCCGGCGTCAGATCATGTTTGACCTTGCCGAAATAGCCCTGGTAGGTGCGGCGGCGGCCCTCCTTCGACGGGTAGCCCACCCGGTAGACCCGGTCCAGGCGGCCGGGACGCAGCAGCGCTTCGTCGAGCGCGCTGGGCATGTTCGTGGCCATCATGACCAGGATCCGGTACTTCGGCGGCGGCTTCGGGCGCATGCCGAGCGTCCGCCGCACGACCCGGTTGAAGAACCCGCGGGGCTTCTTCAGGCCGGACATCTCAGTCAGCAGGGCCTGCAGGGTGCCCATGCCGCCCCCGCCCATGCCCATGCCCGGGATCATCTGCCGGAACCGGCCCGCCGGCCGGGGAGCGGGGGACGCCTTCAGCGCCTCCGCGAACAGCGCCGACTGGGCATCCGGCGAGAGATAGCAGAACCCGTGGCAGGACTCGAACTGGCTCGCCGGGCTGTAGGTGCCGCCGCCCTGGACCCCGACGCTGCCACCGCGGTTGCCCAGCGAGTCGGCCTCGTCGAAGAACACGATGACCCCGCCGTACCGGACGGCCAGCTTGCGCAGCTTGCGGAACAGCGACTTGACCTTGAGGATGCCAACCCCGAAGAACATGTTGATAAACGCGCCCGGGTCGACGAACACGTACGGCTTGCCGGTCTCGCCCGCCACCGCCTCGGCCATCAGCGTCTTCCCGGTGCCCGGCGGCCCCCAGAGTAGGATGCCGCCCGGGACGTGGCCGCCGTGTTGCTCGATCGACTCGGGATCCTCCAGGAACAGCATGTTCTCCTTGACCCGCTCGAGCACATGGTCCTGGCCCCAGACGTCGGAGAACCGGGTCGAGACGTCGTCGGGGAAGTAGACGTCCACCCCGCCCTTGGACATGAACCAGAAGATCGCGACGAACTGCAGGATGCCCAGCGAGACGATGGCCATCACGTAGAGGATGATCGGCAGCGCGTGGATGATCGTGCCCGGCAGCAGGAACAGCCCGTGCACGGGCGAGGTGTGGTAGGCCTTGCCGAGTAGCAGGGCGGCGAGGGCGATCACGATCAGCCACTTCGCCGCCCGCGCCATCCGGAACCTGGTCCAGTCGCTCAGCCGGTGGGCGACCCGGTCGGTGCGGCCGAAGACGCCCCGGCTCCACAGCCGGTGGTAGCCCGCCCAGCGCTCCGACGCCAGGAAGTGCAGCTGCCGCAGGACCTCCAGGCCGATCAGGACCTCGACCCAGGCCGCCAGCGTGAATTGCTGGCGCGCCGCATCGACGAACCCGATCACCGGGTTGTTGGCCATGTCCGACCACACGAGCACGAACCAGATCAGCACCAGCAGGGCGAGGAACTTCAGCCTGTCCCAGGGCGCGAGCGGCTTGCGTGTGGGCCGGTCGGAGTCTCTGAGGCGTTCGGTGTGGACGTTGCCGGGGTGACCAGGGCTGGGACCCGCGCCGGGCTTCCTGGAGCGGAAAGGCATCAGGATCCTCCTCCTAGCGTGAATGATCCGACGACCTTCTCGATCTCGGGATAGTTGGCGACGAAGCTGGTGGCCGAGCAGTGCACGAGCAGGAAGTAGAGCTTGGTCGTGGTGCTGTTCGCCATGACCGTCAGGTCGAACGTCTCCGGTGTGGTTCCGAGGTTGTAGTCGAATATCTCCCGGATGCCACGATCGTGGTTCCTGTCGGTAATGACTTCATCGGCAAGCGAGGCGAACCCGGCAAGCCCGATGTGGGCCGCGGACGCGGCGTTGCGCGCCGCCGACGTCACCGGCAGCAGCAGGTCCCGCATGCTGTTGAACGACACGGCGTCGCGCTGGGAGGAGGACAGGCCCAGGACGCTCGCGTAGACGACCGGTCTCGGCGACGCTGAGAAGACGTGCTTGACCGACGGCGTCGCGGAGTCGTCATAGGCCCGGGACCACAGATAGGTGCCCTGGCTCCCCGACTGGCCCTGAACCGCCTCCAGGCTCGACGGGCTCACCTCGTGCCAGCTCGGCGGGACCTTGAAGTACGCGTTGTCGGATGAGTCCGCCACGTACGTGAAATCGGGAGCGAAGCATCCGGCGACCGACAAGCCCACAATGATCAGCAACGCGACACGCCAGAGATGCCGGAGACTCACAGGCGCCCTCCCCCGGTTAGAGCTGGCCCTCCTCCACCGGTTCCGCGAAAGGTACTTATCTCGAGTATGAGGGTCAGTGGCCCCAGAGCGCCAACGGGGGCCGTTATAAGTTAGTTACCCCCCTGGGCGAGCCGAAGGCGCGCGGCGCCGCCTGGACTGAGGAGCGAGGAACGAGCGGCGACGGAAGGCGGTGCCTGGAAGCGCCCCGGAGGCGAGGGGAAAGCAGAGCGCTACGCGGGCTCCCCATCCGCGTTAGGCTCCGTTGCATGGCTCGCCGATCCCTAGTCGTCAAGGTCACCGCGGGCCAGGACGACCAGGAACGGTGTAATCAGGCGTTCACCGTCGCCGCGACGGCCGTCGCGAGCGGGCTTCAGGTGTCCCTCTGGCTGACCGGCGAGGCCGCGTGGTTCGCCCTGCCCGACCGGGCCGACGGCGTTGCGCTGCCGCATGCGGCGCCGCTCGCGCAGCTCCTGGCCAAGGTTCTCGATGAGGGCACGGTGACCGTCTGCACGCAGTGCGCGTCCCGCCGGGACATAACGGCCGACGACACGATCAAGGGAGTCCGCATCGCTGGAGCGTCCACGTTCCTGGCCGAGATCATGGCCGACGGCGCGCAGGCGCTGGTGTACTGACCCCGCCCGCCCCACGGCCTGACCCGCCCGCGTCCCCCAGGCCCGCCCCGCCTCACCCCGGGGCTTATCCGGGCACCGCCGCGAGGCGCTCCTCACGCAACCGGCGGGCCCAGCTCTCCTCGGCCGCGTCCAGCGGCGCCAGCGGCCCCGCGGCCCAGGTGAGGAGCAGGTCGGCCAGTCCCGGGTTGCGCACGAGCGCGGGACCATGCAGGTAGGTCCCCAGCACCTGGCCCGCGTAAGCGCCCTCCGTTCCGTCGCCGTTGCCCACCCCCACGGTGACCCGGGCCAGCGGGCGGACCTCGCGCCCGAGCCTGGTCACTCCCTGGTGGTTCTCGAAGCCGGTGAGCCGCGGCACGCCGAGCCCGGGGTCCACGTCGGCGACGATCTCGCCGACTCCGCGCCGCTCCCCGCGGCCGCTGCGGATGTCGAGAATCTCGAGCCCGCGCACCGGCTCGCCCTCGGTGCCCCCGAACTCCGTGCCCAGCACCTGGTATCCCGCGCACACGGCGAAGACCACGGACCCGGCGCGGGCCGCCGCGGCCAGCCCGCCATCGGCCCGCAGCCGCCGCGCGGCGAGGATCTGCGGCAGGTCCTCGCCCCCGCCCATCAGGTAGATGTCGCCCGAACGGGGCACCGGCTGGTCCGCGTGCACCTCGATGGACTCGGCGCCGATGCCGCGGAGCCTGGCCCGGCGCTGGAGGACGAGCAGGTTGCCGCGGTCCCCGTAGGTGCTGAGCAGGTCCGGGTAGACCCAGACCAGCCGGAGGCTGCTCGACCCGCGCCGACGCCGGCCCGGCCGCGCCGACGCTGGCGGCTCGGGCGTCGGCCCCGGAGCACGATGGCGGGGATTGGTCATCTGCCTGCCCTCCACGCGGGGCCGCTACTCACCGGGCCCGTTCTCATTGAGCCCGGCCCAGGGCCGTCCTGATCTGCTGGAACGCCGTGTAGTTGGCGATCACGTCGAGGCCGCCGGGCGGCACCCGGTCCACGGCATCGTCGACGTTGTCGACCAGCGTGAACCCCACCTGGTCCGCCTCCAGCCTGACCGCGAGATCCAGCCTGCGCTCGCCGGCGACCAGCACCGGGCGGCCGCGCAGCACCCGGTAGTCCACGTCCCACAGCCAGGAGGTGTCCTTGCCGTCCGGCCCCTGCGCGTTCACCGCCAGCAGCACCGGCGCGGGCGCCGGCGTGAGCACGTCGAACGCCTCCAGCCAGCCGGCCGGGTTCTTGGCCAGCAGCAGCCGCAGTTTCCGCCCGCGGCGCTCAATCTGGGTATACCGGCCGGCCACCGAGCGCACCTCGCGCAGCCGCGGCAGCGCCTGGTCCATGTCCGCGCCGAAGACATCGGCCACCGCCAGCGCGATCACCGCGTTGGACCGGTTCGCCCGGCCCGGCAGCGTGAGCGCCAGCTCGCGGACCCGGCCGCCGGAGTCGACGACCGATTCGACAGCGAGCACCCACCTGGTCGCGGGCCGGGCCAGGCCGCATTCGCCGCACCGCCAGCCGAGGTCGTCCCGGCGCAGGTGCGACCCGCAGTTGGGGCAGCACCAGGAGTCCTCGTGCCAGCGCTGGCCCGCCGCGACCCAGGTCACCTGCCTCGCCGCGCCGGCCGCCCAGGCGATCAGCGGGTCATCGGCGTTGGCGACCACATGGCAGTCGGCGGCCTGGCCCAGCGCCTCCCGCCAGCGCCTTGCCACCAGCCAGATCTCGGCCGCCCGGTCCATCTGGTCCCGGCTCAGGTTCAGCAGCGCGACGACCCGGGGACGGGTCGTTTCGATCATGGCGGGCAGGTACCGCTCGTCAACTTCAAGGACTCCGAACGGGGCGTCCGGGGCCCGTCCGAGCGCCGACGCGAGCCCGGCCTCCATGTTCGCGCCGAACGCGTTGGTCGCGACCTCCTGGCCGAGGGCCTCGAGCGCCGCGGTGATCAGCCTGGTCGTGGTGGTCTTGCCGTTCGTCCCGGTCACCAGCACGATCTGGCGGTCGGCGGCGAGCAGCCGGAGCAGGTCGGGCTCCATCCGCAGGCCGACCGCGCCGCCGATCACGGACCCGTCGCCGCGGCCGGACAGCCGCGACATCCGTCCCGCCGCGCCGGCGACGGTGGTGGCCAGGCGCGCGCGCAGCGGAAGCTTTCCCATGGCCGCCGATGCTATATGGCCACGGGGGCCGACGCGGGCGCCGCGGCCGCTACCTGGTCGTCGCTGCCGACGATGAACCGGCGCGGCCAGGAGAGCACCGCCTCCAGCCAGCCGACGATCCCCATCTCGCCGGCGGCCTGGCGCAGCTGCCCGCGATGACTCACGCCGATCACGACCGCGGCCAGGTCGTCGGCGAAGCCGCGCTGCTCATCCTCGCCGAGCAGGACGGTCCACGCGGGCTGCCGGTTGCGGGCCAGCTCCATCGAGAGCGGGTGCCTGCGCAGCCCGCTGACCCGCTGCCCGATCCGCACGTCGGGCCGGTCGGCGAGGCCCTCCAGCCGGTACTCGAGCAGCGGTGCCGTGGCAAACGGGTCGGGCGGGCTGCCGTTCAGCGGGCACACCCGCTCGACTTCGTGCAGCCATTGCAGCTGCGGGATCACCCACTCAGGACCAGGCGGGGCCCCGGCTCCCTTGCCCCCCTCCAGAAGCCTGAACGCGGTGGCCGCGGTGGCCGCGGACAGGCGCTGCGGATCGTAATAGGCACGGACGGCCAGGGACCGGCCTCGCAGCGACCTGTCCACCGCCGTCGCCAGCAGGCACTCGCGCAGCCGCTGCTCCAGCACGGCCCACCGGGCGCGCAGCGGCGCGGGCACCACGGGCAGCGGCCGGTTGGTCAGGAACGCGAGCACCAGCGCCTCGGCCCAGATCCGCAGCCAGGCGTCCTCCGGCGCGCCGGCGAGCAGGTCGGCCGCGCGCAGCTCCAGCAGGCTGCAGGCGCGGCCGGAAACGCACACCGGGCCGCAGGCCGCCGATCGCCTGCCGCGGACGGGGACCGAGCGGTCGCGGGGCCGCGGCCCCCGCTCCCTGGTGCCGCCGAACGGGACCTGGATCCGCAGCGGCCGGTCCATCCCGTCGGCGAACACGGCGGCCACCCCGGGCCGCAGCGAGACCACCTGCCGCGACTGGTCGGAGTCCAGGTTCATGGCGGCGCCCACGACCTGCCGGTCGTCCTGCGCGGGCAGCCGGTGCAGCACCTTGAGCGCTGTGTTCTTCACCACGTCCGGGACCAGCTTGGCCGGGATCTGCTCGACGACCATGATCCCCTCGCCGTAGGCGCGGATCTCCGCGAGCAGGCTCGCGAACAGCTCGACCGCGTGGGCGCC
>WNFM01356044.1_pt2 | contig 16816 bp, 14 predicted proteins | sample 5400271 | NCBI WGS metagenome assembly WNFM01 (sample SAMN13153352, study PRJNA577476) | soil metagenome | isolation source: 60 cm saprolite on Douglas fir-dominated hillslope | place: USA:California | collected 2013-09-17
CACTAAAAAAATAAAAATATAATTAATCTTTTTCACTTTTTAAATAATTTCCAAAGCGTAATCGCCATTAATAAATAAAATATCCAATCAATAATTAGAGCCTTCATATCTACATGAAATTATACTAAAATTAAATAGAATGTACGAGAGCAAGAAAGTTTCACTAGTAATTGGAACATACAAAGAAAAATCATCAATCAAAAAAGTAATCGATGATTATTATTTTTCAGGATTCATTGATGAAATTATAATTGTAAATAATAATGCTGAGTCAGGAACCGATGATGAAGTCAAAAATACTTCTGCTTTCAAAAAGAAAATAATAAAAATAATTTATGAAAAAAGACAAGGTTATGGATATGCGTATAAAACTGGAATACAAACTGCAACAGGAGACTATTTAGTTATAAGCGAGGCTGATGCTTCATTTAAAGCAGAGGATCTTGAAAAATTTTTAGTATATGCAAGAGATTTTGATGTGGTACTGGGAACTAGAACAAGCCAAATTGGGTCATTATCTGGAAGCTCTGGAATGGGAATAGGGAGAAAATTTGCAAACGTAATTGAGGCAAAAACAATAGAAATATTATTTAATAGCGTAGCTCTCACCGATGTTGGTTGTACATATAAACTCTTTAAAAAGGATGCTCTAAAAAAGATAATACCTAAGTGGAGTAATAGCGGTTCTGCTCTTTTCAATACACAATTAGTCCTTCTCACAGTATCATCAAAATTAAAGTTTGTAGAAATTCCAATAACTTATAGCAAAAGGATAGGACGATCAAATATAGTTGGAAGTTGGTATGACGAAGTAAGATGGGCAATTGTAATTCAAGTTTATATTTTAATTTTCTGGTTAAAAACAAGGTTTAATTAGAAAATATATAAGAAGTAAAACCTCCCTCAATAAGTTTATATTTATACCCACTCACCTCTACTGAAAACCTGGTTTCATTTATTAAAACTCTATATTTAGTTTTACTCATATTACCAATAGGCAATAACCATGAAAATTGCTTGTCTGCAATATTATTGTCTGGTCTCCTCCCAAAAACTGAAAACAGATAACCCCATCCAGCGTTTCCTTGACAAGGCCCACCAGTCTCACTAAGTGAATAAGTAGAATCACCAATAGCTCCCATAACATCCTTAATTATTTTTTTCTTTGTGATAAGTCCATAACTTCCACTTGCACTAAAAACTGTTGCAATATTATAAATGACAAAAATAAAAAGAATCACATACGAAAAAAATCTTAATCCTTTAGGAAGATGTGTAATACCATATGCAATTATCAAAATAAAAATAGGAAAGAAACCAAGCAAATAATATTCAACCGATCCAATTGAAGAAAGAAAAATAAAAGGAATCAAAAAAGGAATACTAAAAAGAAGAAGTAATCGTTTACCTTGGTCTTTCCAAACATCTTTCTTCAAAAGAAATAGTAAAACTAAAATAACAAGAATTAAAACTATTACCCACCTAATTTTTGTTGCGTTGTTCCCCAAAACTGTATTGCAAGGATATAAAATCTCATCACTGTTGCTTTTCCCAATATCCAAATACCAAATCCTGCTAATTGGTTTGGCCAAAGCCTGAAGTCTATTTCCTAAATCAAACTTATTTTTGCTTTTCCCAATCGCTTGTACCACTCTTATCGGAGCTGTGACATTACTAAATTTATGAAAATAATCAAAACCAATAAGTGGTGAAATAACAAGCAAAAACGCAATCAAAGAAAAAAATAAAGTTTTCAAATCCCATGTTTTTCTATGAGTTATTGCCCAATAGATAGCAATTAATATAATTAGAACAAGAGATAAATGAATGTGAAACACGAGCCCATACAAAAACGAAAACAATATCCACCATTTCTTGGAATATTTTGTCATATACAAAGAAATAAACATGGAAATAGATAAAAAAGGAACCCCGGTAGGATATGGTTGCTGATCATAATAAATAAGTAAAGCTGAGAAGCCGTAAATAATTGCAGCAATAAGCCCAGTTTTTTGACTAAATAACTTGCCTCCTATCCAATAAACCAAAAAACAAGTAGCAATTCCCAAAATAGATGTAACAATTCCCCATATTATTGGATCACCTTTAAAAGCCCAAATAAAAGGAACCAAAAAATAGTTAAGCCCAGGACCCATGTAAAAATCAAAACCAAGTGCGCTCACGCCAATCCAAATAATATGAAGATGTTTAACTAACGTTTGTGTAATGTAAAGAATATATTCTTCATCAGGAGTAAAAACCATTAATTTTGAAAGTGTGGCCGTAATGTAAAGAATATATTCTTCATCAGGAGTAAAAACCATTAATTTTGAAAGTGTGGCCAATCTTAAAATAAATGCTCCTGTAATAATTAAAAAAAGTGGTACACTAATTTGAATCTTTTTGAAAATTCGCATGATCTTTTTATTTATACTACTATTTTCGGTCATTTTCTATATTCCGATTTTTATAAATCCTTCAATTCTCGTTGCTCGCGGAAATGATTTAACTGAATTCTTTTGGCCAATATTTTATTTCACAAAACAAACTATTATCAATTTTCATCAACTACCATTCTGGAACAATCTATTCTTTTCAGGAACGCCTCTCTTGCCAGATCCTCAAGCTCCTATATTTTACATTCCTAATATCATATTTCTAATAATTAAAAATATTGATACCGGATTTATAGTTTCAACTTTTCTTCACATTTTTGCCGGTGGAGTTGGAATGTATTTATTAGGAAAAACTGGTTTCAGGTTTTCAAAAAAAACTTCTCTTTTTTGTTCATTTATATACATTGTTTCACCAAAATTATCAGGTTACATAGAGGCAGGTCACTTTGGACTAATCGCATCGTGGGGATGGCTACCGTTTGTATTTTTAGCAGTTATAATCCTATCACGAAAACCAAATCTGAAAAAATCCCTTTTCCTTTCAATTACACTTGCGGCTCTGTTTTATACTCACGTCCTAATTTTTGCAATCACAGTTTTTTCAATTAGTGTTCTATATATTTACCTCACAAGAAATTTACGATATCTAATTTTTTCTGGAATTTTATGTTTTGGATTAATTGCAATTGCTTTTCTTCCACAAATTTCATGGCAAAATGAAACGACTAGAAATTTATTATTAAATAGTCCCGACGTCTATCCAAAATGGATAGGTATAAAAGAGTTCTTAAAAGCAGCTATTTCTCCAATCTTTTTTAGTCACAAGTTTATCCAAAATCTGGATTCAGAAAAAACAATCGCCTTGGGATTTTTTGTAACTATCTTCTCTTTTATCGGATTTTTAAAACTTAAACTAAAAAATAAAATCTTAATATCAACTACTTTATTAATTATTTTTCTAATTTCAACGAATAACATCTCACCAATTTATTCTATTTTAATAAAACAAAATTGGTATATTCTTCTCCGGGTTTCAACTAGGTTTTGGTTTATAGTTATCTTTATTTTTATTTTTCTTGCCGGTCTTGGATTTGAATATTTAATTAAAATCAAAAAAATAAAATTTTTAGTATATACGCTTGCAGTTATTTCAATAATAGAATTACTTCTTACGTCTTGGACAAAAATATCAAAACCTATTATAAAAGATTCAAATCTAGCCCCCCTCAGTATTTACCAATTTCTGTCGGAAGATAAAAGTCAGTTTCGCGTTTTCTGCCTCAATAGATGTTTATCTCAAAAACTATCAGCAATTTACAAACTAGAACTAGCTGACGGCTATGGCACTCTTCAACAAAAAAATTATTACGAATACTCAGAACAACTTTCACAAGCTTTCTATAGAAATCGCTATACTCTTTCTATTCCGCCGTTCGAAATTTTTGAATACGAAAATCTACAACCATATTCTCCAAATCTTGCATCTTTCAACATTAAATATATAATATCAAACCATATACTAAAAGATAAAAACTTAAAATTAGTTAAAGAAATAGATAAATACTTGATTTATGAAAACGAAACAAACTTGACTCGTGCAAATTATCCTATAAATTTTTATTCTCCAAATTTTATTCAAATAAATATTTTAAATTATAAAGAAAACAGTATAATTCTTTCAGAAGTTTATAACAAAGATTGGAAAGCTTATTTGGATGGAAAAATAGAAACTAAAATTACAGAAACAGCAGACAAAACTCGCGAAGTAGATATTAATAAAAATACAAAATTTGTAGATTTTATTTATAAACCAAATAGTTTTAAAATAGGATTTTTTATTACTATTGCAACAGTAATAATTATTGCTATAATTCTAGTCAAATGACAAAACTAGCCCTAATAGGAAAAGGAAGGTGGGGAAAAAACTATTTAAGTGAGACAGAAAAAATTGACGGCTGTGAAATCAAGTATATAAAAACTCACGATTATAAAGACTTGTTAAATTATAAAGATATCGATGGGATCATAATTGCTACTCCTGCTAGAACCCATGCTGAAATAATAAAAACATTTCCAAACAAATATTTACTAGTCGAAAAACCTTTAACCATAAACCTAGAAGATGCATTAGCAATAAAAAACAAAAACATAATGGTTGGATATACCTATTTATTCAACGTTAGTGTAATACAAGGAATCAAGGACGCAGGTACTATTAATCAGTTTAATTTTACATTACATAACACAAACTCTTACGGGAGCAAGGTGGGACCAATTTGGGAATTAGCTCCCCATGCCGTTTCCTTGTTCACTAAAATAACAAAAACTCCTATAAATATTCGTTCTGCAAAACTAAAAAGCGGCAATCTAACTGCTGTTTTAGAAAGCAAAAATTGTACATGTGAAATATCAGTTGGTTGGGATTACACAGAAAAAGAACGAGATATAACATTTGTTGGAAAAAAGAAAACCATTAAGTTTGATGGAACAGAAGTCAATAAAATTTCGCCTCTCCAAAATGAAATAAGATCCTTTATTAATTTCATTCAAAAAGGAAAAAACATAAGCACTCTAAAAGATGGAATTAAAGTCGTAGAACTGCTTGCCAAAATAGAAAAAGCATGTACGATATAATTATTATCGGTGGCGGATTTTACGGATGCAAAATCGCACTTCACTATCACACTAAAGGCAAAAAAGTTTTAATAATCGAAAAAGAAAATGATATTATGCTGCGTGCCTCATTCAATAATCAAGCTAGAGTTCATAATGGATACCATTACCCAAGAGCATTTATGACAGCTGAAAGTTCTCATAGAAACTATGAACGATTTATTACAGAATTCTCTCCAGCAATTAAATTTAATTTTCTAATGACATATGCTATTGCCAAGGGTTCAAAAACTAACGCTGATACATTCTCCAAATTATACAAAGAAATCGGTTCGCCGCTTTATCCTGTTAAACCTGAAGTCTCAGCTTTGTTAAATAACAAATTAATTGAAAAAGCATTTACAGTTGAAGAAAGAGTCTTCGATGGAAATATGTTTAGAGAAATTATTAGAGAAAAACTTAAGTGTGAAGAAATCGCTGTTATGCTAAACACAGAAGTTTCTTCAGTCAGCGAAGGGAAGGTTAATCTAACAAACGGAAAAGTAATAAACACGAAAAGAATCATTAATTGTACCTATGCAAACATCAATACTCTACTAAAGTCCTCCAAGCTTCCTCAAATTCCAACTCGAAACGAAAACACAAACATGGCTCTCATTAAAGTTCCAAAAGAATTTACTAATTTAGGTGTAACAATTATGGACGGAGATTTCTTTGCCGTCATGCCCTTTCCAGCATTCAATTTACACACAATTCATCATGTTAAATTTACCCCAATGCCAGGTAACCACGATGAAGAAATGATAAAAGATGCAGCTAGATTTTTACCGATTCTAAAAAAATCAGAACACATAGGAACAATCAAAGAAGTAAAAACTATTTTACTGGCAAATGAAAATGATGATGGAAGACCCTCTTTGTATAAAAGAGATTATGGTTTTAACGGATTTGATATCGTGCTTGGTAGCAAACTAGATACTGTATATGACATGTTAGAAAAACTAGATGAAGAGTTAAACGTTGTCTCTTAGTAGGAGTAAAACTCCAAAGACTAACGACTCAAACGCATAAATTCCAGTTCTTTCGGCCCACACATTTATACCCAATATTTCGAGAATTCCAGCAAATATCCAAAAAATCAACGTAACTAAAAACACAATTTTACTATTCGCTCCAAGTAGGAAATATGACAGAACTAAACCAAATATTACAATAAAGTTAACACTAATGGGAAAATATGGCTGAAAATAACCAGCAGATCTTAAAAGAAATAAAAATACTATAATAATATTAAAAACAATCAAGCGATAGTTATATTCTAAAACCCATTTTTTCAATTTATCTTCCATTTTTTCTCCTTGTATTATCATAAATAAAATAAACGATCCCACCAATAATAGATATTACTGTAATCACATATCCAATATTTAGTAAACTTTGTGGCTTATATTTAATAGTAAAATTAAAATCTGTACCAGCCCCTTCAACATACCAAGCATTAGCATAAGAATTTCCAGTAAAATGAAATATTCTCGCGGAAGAATTGCCCGAAATACTGAACTGCCAATTTGAAGAATAATTTTCGTTAAAAAGAATTACTTGTGGTCCACTTCCTCCTCTTAATTTTCCAGAGTAAGAAACCGGAGAAATTTCAGTATAAGTAATATCAGCCGTTTTTTCCGAAGTGACTTGTTCCATTTTAAAGAAAAGGTTGTTACTAAAAACTCTATAAACCCCTAAACTTTTATATTGTATTTTTGTTCCCAAAGGATCTTTAGTCTGTGGCGAAACTAAACTTATATTCAAATTCGAATCAGATTGAACTGGATGATAATAAAAACTAAAATCCTGCCAGCCAGGATAATTTGGCAAAGCTTGAGTTTGATCTTTAAATAATGTCGTCTTGCTTCTTTGGTCAATAAGAACTTGCGCATTGTTTCCGTAAATTTGGTAATAGGAAAGGTCAACTAGATAATAAGCATATGGATCAAAATCTGTTATAGGAAAATCAAAACTTATATCTTTCGGTGATTGATTAAAGATGTTAAAAATTCCATTTGAAAAACCAAAAGTTCCCGTTCCATGCTCAGAAAAACTTGCCTGATTAATCAAGTTTCTATTTTTTAGGTCAAGGCTCACTTCATGTTTTCCCTGAGACAAAGAAATAGTTTGAAAATATAAATACGAGTCATCAAGATTATTAATTGTCCAGACCTCACTTTTTCCATCAACCATAACATTGACCTTGTTTTGATTAACTATTCCAAATAAATCAACGCCATATTTTTCAAGTATGGGAGAGTAATTACCACTCTTAGGTATATCTATATTAAAAAAGACTGTACTTAAATCTCTAGTAAATAGACGAGATTTTAAGTCTGAAGGAGATGTATCCATGGACGTGTAATCTGAAAACTGCGAATTATTAGCATGTATTACAGCGCCCGTTGTAATCAAAAGTTTTGAATGCATAAAGAGCGAATCATTAGGATTAACAAGTAATTGATTACCCGACAAAACAGAAAGATTCAAATCTGATTCAGAATATGGATAGCTTAAGCTGCAGCAATTCTGAACACTAATTTTTTGAGAAATACCTGATTTATTTGACAAATTATAAAACGACCATTTTCCAAAATTTACTATTTTATTGTCCTGTATCCCCTTTGGCAAAGAGGGAGACAAACTGTCCTGATCTCTTTTGTCAAAAATTTCAGTGACGGTCAGTTTATCAGCAAGGTTCTTAACTATAGTTATTTCACCCTTTTTTAATCCTAGATACATATCTGTTACCATTTTAGCCATAGATGAAGTAGTATCATTTAAAGGAGAAAAAACTATTTCCTTGTCCGAAAACAAATTAAGTATGGAATCAGTTCCAGAATATCCCCAATTAAATCTTTCAATATTATCATCTGGATAACTCAATATTCTTCCGTTAATTTTTGTTTTTGCTAAATAATCTCTTACTTCATAAACATAAGAAGGGAACTTTATAAAAAATCCATTCTTAACTCCCGGCCGATAGATCTTTCCAAGAAGAAGAGGATATGAATAAAAAAGTACGCCAATTGTAAAAATAATCCCAAAAATATATACTACTCTTTTTGGAAAGATGTCATAAATGTTAACAAAAAACATTGAAACAAGTCCTGCAATAGAAAGCCCTACAAGAGGTGCAAAGATGTACCAAGGGCTTCGAAACAAACTAAAAAACGGAATGTGAGTTACAAAAAAAGCAAATAATGATCCCGTAGGCTGATGTGTTCCAGCTGTAAGGAATATACCAATGACAAGCATTACTGCAAAAGTAATAAACAGTAAACTATTTTTCTTCTTTCTAAAAACAAACGAAAGAAGAGCCAAAGATGGAATCAAAAAGCTAAATATTATAAAAATAGGATTAAAAAAATAATTAAGTGAATATGGTATATAAAGAGGTAAGCCGGACACTGAATCAAATGCATACCAATCCCAAGCTCCCTGCATACGTATTATGTTCACAAAGCTAGTGTTTTGAGAAAGGCTATCTACCCAGTTAGTAAAGCCGAGCGCCCCAATACTATTGCTCGATGATATACTGCCAAAAATAAAACTCAACGATGGCAAAATCCAAAAAGCGTTAACTAAAGTTATAAAAATTCCAACCAAAACTAAATCTTTTAATCTCTCAATAATCAAATTCCAATTTCCAAAATCAGTAAATATTTCTGCAAAAAGATAGATAGATAATATTAAAAAGAAACAGATTATGTAAGCAGGGTTTATTCCAGCTCCTGCCAAAATTATTCCAGTTAATATTGATAATATAGCAGCACTTCCTCTTTTTATTTTTCTTTCACGAAGAAGAATTAATATCGAAAGCCCCAAAGGAATCGCTGCAGCAAGAGCGAGGTTGGCTACTTTTATATTTTCCCAGGTATTGAAAAACCAGATGTTTAAACAATAAAGAACAACAAACACAATCTGTGGAATAGATTTCTTTGGGAAAAAAAGTCTCGATAAAAACCATGAAGAAAAAATAATTAAAGAAAACCAAAAAAGCAAACTAAATATTTCAACTATCTGCAAAGAAAAGCCAAGTTTATATGGAAGAAATTGCAAAAAATGAAAAAACGTACCCGCAGTCGATGCCGAAAAATCAGCGCCTGCATTTGATACAGCTGTCCATACGAAAAATCTTCTTTTAAACCAGATCGAAGGATCAAGGGGAAAATTTGTATCTACTCCGTCAATTAGTATGCCAGGACGTCTTATAAACCAAAAAACTGGAGTCAGAGACAATAAAATCAGAAAAATTATTTTAAGGTACCTACTAAAGTTTTTCATATACACTTAACTCATTAATAACCCAAGGCGCATACTTGTGATACCCTACCTGTACTATCTTCATAAATCTAATGCTCGTTGGCTTAAAATACAAATTATCCTTGCCTTTAGGATCGGGTGGGTACCTTTTTGATTCAAACATAATATTCCAAGTTTCTTTGTCGTTAGATACTTCTATTCTATAACCCACCCCATTCTGGTTTTGATCATTATAAGAGTCTATAACAACTTCAGCAACATTAAAACTTCTTCTCATGTCTATCAGTATATATTGATAGTTCATGTAAGCCAATTGCGAGCTCCATAAAGTTTTAATATTTCCATCAATCACGTTTCCAATATCATTACTGTTTTGAGACGATGTAACTATAAAATTGCTAGAATTCAATATTTTCTTTTTAGCTTCATATCCATCAATTCTCCCTAATATTTCCTTAGTATTATTTCTTAAAAAATTATTTTGTGAATTAAAGCTGTATGCAATCAAAGTTGGTTCATTAGATTTATTTAACTCAAAAAATTTAGTGAGATCTATAAAATTTCTAAAGTAACCAAACCCTATCCCATTAATTTCCTTGTATCCTTCCGAATCGATTGGCCAAAGAAAATTATCAGTAAAAAATCCTTTAGGAAAATTGCTGGTTCTTTGATACCAAGCCAAAAGCGTCTGTCCAAATCCAGACTGGAATGGCAAAATACGAATATTTTCAGGTAAACCATAATACGGGCTATCGCTTTCTGTATAAAAAACAACTCGCCCAGGAAGTACTGGGTTCTCTGTTACTATTTTATTTAAAATTATTTTTCGCGTATCACCCGCTTCAACAAAAGTATTCAAATTTTTATTTAGCCAATAAATATTAAACGTCAATATAACTGCAAGTATTAATACTAATTTTTTAATATCTTTTCTTGAAATACTCTTCGCTATAAAAACAAGGTAAATTGCAACACCAACTGATATGAAATATAAATTTCTAGAGTCCACTACTGTAATTAAACCAGTTCTTCCTGGAGACAATGCAATAATTAGTGAATTAATAAAAACCCAACACAAAGAAAAAATTGTTACATAATTAATTTTTCTTGTCGAAATTACTAAAATCAAAAAAGAAATTAACAACGAAAAAGCCTCCATTACTCTTTTGACAACAAAGTTCTCAAAATCGGGGCTTCCTTGCATTCCAGTAATTTTTAGAGGTAATAACATGGCAATATGCTCCGATATCGAATGCATAAAATCAGACGGAATAATTATTTGAGATAATGATTTAAACGGTATTGACAAAAAATTATAAATTAAATCTTTAAAAGGTTGAGAATCAGTCGCCAGTCCTCCACCAGCACCATGACTTAAAAAAACCATAGCTACTCTAAAAAAGAAATATATAAATCCAATTCCAAAAAGTGAAACTAGATATTTTATACTCTTTTTTCTGCTCCTATTTAAAAACCAGAGAATTAAAAACAAAGGGAAAAGGCCAATCGTTATCTCTTTAATAAAGAGTGAAACCAAAAGAAAAACCATTGAAAATAAGAAATATTTGCTTTTAAATTTTTCCAAAAAAACAATAAAGGAATAAGTAGAAATAATTCCAAGAATTGTAGAGACTATTGTTGCAATATCGACAATGACCCAAGCAGCTCCTTGGTATGTAGATGCAAAAATTCCAAAAAGGAAAGATGTACAAAAAGCTAAGAACTTATCATTCTTAAATATTTTAAGCGTCAAAAAATAAACTGCAAAGATAGCTATCAAATGTAACATTAGCCCCAATATCATAAAATTCATGTAATTCATGCCCCAAAGTGAAAAAAGTACATACTCAATAAAAACAGTAATTGGATTGTAATGTGTGACGTTCGGAGCAAAAATAAATTTAATAAAGTTCGATAATCCTAAATTTTTATTTAATACAAAGTATCCATAAGAAAACCATTCATCTTGCTGAAAAAATCCATGAAAAATATTTCTATAAAGATAAACAACCCCGATTGCAAGCAACAAAAACGGTAAGCTTTGCTTTAATCTATTTGCCATATCTAAAAAGTTTAGCTTTAAATCCAAACAATTTCAAAATACTAAAATAAAAAAGGAAAAAAACTGTATAAATACATAAAAATAAATGTAGCATATAAACAGCCTTCCTTCTACTCAAATAAAGTTTAATTGAATCATATAAAGGCAAAATCAATGTTAAAGTATAAGGAATAAATAACACTTTTTTAGCTCGATGAAAAGCAGAGTAAAATTTCTCTCTCCCTTTAAATCCAGCCTCCCCCATCCCAATACCAAAAACATTACTATTAATCCTCGAAGATAGCTTCTTTAAATATTTTTTTAGAGATTGGACAGAATAATGTATGACTTCATCATTTTTTGTTATAGCTATTAAATTTTTCTTGGAGTTTATAAAATAAAATAAATGAAAATAAGTTGACAGTTCAATAAATACTTTAGGAAAAGTTTTTCTGACATAATCTAGATCGATCATCACCCCCATCGAAGTAAGTTCTATAAAAGGAAGATTGTCAAGTTTTGAAAAATCAAAAACCACAAATTTCTCATTCTCATATGCTACCTCATATTCTTTCTTAAGATAATCTAAAAAAAAATTATAATCCCTTGGACTTCTATACATAAAAAAAGAGAAGGGATCACCGAAATCATTCACATAAAAATTGATTTCTGGATAACTAATTGGCTTTTTATATCCACTACTCAAAACTATTCTCACTTTTTTATTAAAATTCATAGCATTCAATTTATCACTCAAACTACTTCTGCTTACTAACTCTTCATCACTATCAAAAAAAACTAAATACTTACCTTTGGCAAGATTATAGCCCATGTTTTTTGCATGAACATAATCTCCATGTGGGTTATTAAATATTTTACATTTATACTTTTTAGCTATAGACAAAGTGGAGTCGCTCGATCCTCCATCCATAATAAGTATTTCAACTTTTTCTTGCGGATAGTCTTGCTCCCTGATAGAACTCAACACTTTTGACAAAGTATTCTCAGAATTAAAAGTAGCTATTACAACACTTATTAAAGGATATTTCATATTAGTTTTCTAATTTATCAACAATAATTTTTGAAGGTCTCTTTTTAATTTTAATCTTATCTCTTCTGTATTTCTTATAATTCTTCATAAAAGATTTAATTATTGTCTTCTTTCCTTTACTTAATACTACATTTTCACCCAATCCTTCAATTCTCTCTGTATCATTGCGAAGAAGAACACAAGGAACCCCCATATAATAAAGTTCTTCCTGATTACTTCCCCCATCTGTAAGTACAAACTGTGCATTATCAAGCAAACTAACAAATTCTGGATAATGAAGCCTTGAAACAAGTCTTACTCTGTTTTTATGTATACCCAATTTGAATTTAACTGACTCAAGAAAATTACTTGTAATTGCATGTGTTACAAAAACGCAGGTCATATTCTTCGGAGAATTATCCAAAATAAATTTTATTAATTGTTCACTTTTCTCTTTACCAAAGATAACATGTTCTTGACGATGTACTATAAGAACAAAATATTTTTTACTCCCCAACTCTAATTCTTTATCATAAAGCTTCTTTTTTGATGCCACTCTCCAGTAACTTTCTATTAAAGTATTTTGGAATGTGTTTACTTTCTCACCTTTCCCATGAGAAAGGTTTTTCATTGCCCATTCATTCGGACAGAAATGAATATCAGCCATTCCAGAAATGAGTACCCTGCAAATTTCTTCAGGAAAAGGTTCCAAAAAATTAAACGATCTAAGACCTGATTCAATATGAACAAGTTTCAAACGATAAAATTTTGCAACAACAGCTCCAATTAAAGACGAAACGGGATCGCCATGAACAATAAAATACGAATTTTTAGAATTTAACCCTTTGAATTCTTTCCTCAAAGAAAAAGCTTTAAGAAAAGCTGAGATAGACCACAAAGAAAACTTTATCACCGAAGATCTGTCGATTTTGTCTCCTAAAGAAATATCTGCTTTTCTTTTTTTAATTATCAATGATAACTCATCAAACTTTATTTTTGTTTGCCCAGAAGCAATTATTTTAAAATTGATTTTTCGCTTTTCTAATTCAGATATTATCGGAGAAAGCTTAATAAGTTCTGTCGTTGTCCCAACAAAAAAATAAATCTTTTTATTAATTTTACCCATAAATGTGTGCTTAGGCGTGCGCATGCTTCGCATATGTTAACATATTTGTGAATGATTCAAAAAAAGCCACCATTAATTATATTTTTGATCCCAATTATTTCTTTAATAATCGCAATTGCAACCTTAAGCCACTATGGCATTAATTGGGATGAACCATATCACTATAGACGTGGATCAGCATTTCTTCAGTACTTATTAACAGGGAAATATGATTACAACAACATATCCAAATACAGATCTCTCAAGGGAACATCTGATAATCCAAATTTTAGAAATGGTGAAGCAAATTTTGAAGAAGTTCAAAAAAACCCATCTCTCTCAAATCCCAATATTAGACGCAGTTTCTATCAAGATGATTCCTGGGATGGAAATTTTTTTATTAACGAAGAAACTACGTATGGTCATCCGGCCCTAAACGACGTACTAGCTGCACTATTTAATAAAATCTTCTATCAAAAGCTAGGCATTTTCGGAGATCTTGAATCCTATCGGCTTTTAATAGTTTCAGTTGTAGCTTTAACAATATTTGCAGTTGCCATCTTTATGTGGAGTGAATTTGGTGTAATTGAATCAATTTTTAGCTCTCTTAGTTTAGCTATTTATCCATTAATCTTAGGAGAACAACACTTTAATATTAAGGATCCAGTTGAAGCATCATTCTATACTCTCACAATAATAACTGCTTATCTTGGCCTTAAGAAAAATAAATTAGTTTGGCTTATCACATCAGTTTTATTTTTTGCATTAGCTATGGCAACTAAATTCAATATAGTTTTTGCTGTAATTCCGCTCTTCATCTGGTTAATTTATTTTTTAGTAAATAAAAAAACAAAAATTAAAAAAGACAAACTTGTTAAAAATATAATTATCGCTGCAATCCTTTCTCCTTTTGTAATATTAGGACTAATATTTATTACATATCCAACATTATGGAAAAGCCCAATAACAAACTTTGAATTAATGCTAAAGTTTTACAAAGAAGTAGGCTACCCATCATCGAATTTATTTAATATCTATCCATCAGTTTGGATACTTTTTACAACTCCTCCCGCAGTTTTATTTCTATTCGGAGTTTCACTAATTTTTATTAAAAAACTTATACAAAAAAACAGTTTTGTTTTGCTTCTAATCGTCTGGCTCAAGATAGCTGTACTAAGAAATAGTTTATTTGGAGCACTAAGTTATGGAGGAGTAAGGCTAATCATGGAATATATTCCCGCTCTTTGTATGTTAGCTGGAATTGGAGCAGGATTTATTCTTAAAAAAATAAAAAACAAAAATTATCATATTCTAGCAATAATAATTGCATTGTTTTTATTCGTTCCAACAATAAGCAAATTAATTAAAATTCATCCAAATGAAGATGTTTACTTTAATTTCCTAATTGGCGGATTATCTGGAGCAAAAGACCACAATATTCCTTCATGGGGAGATAGCTATGGAAATGCATATTATCAAGGTCTAGAATGGATCAATAAAAACGCAGAATTAAATGCTAAAGCAAGTATTCCAGTGGGTCTAACTACAAACATTCCTCGATTTAAATTACGACCCGATATTGCGGTATCGCTTAGTTACTGGTCTGGTTTAAATCATAACGGCGAATATTTAATAGAATTAACTTACGATTATCCACCAATGAACTGGTTTGCCTTAGAATACTTGAATAATGCAATGACTCCAGTTTATGAAGTGAAAGTTGACGGAATTGCAATAGCAAAAGTATGGAAAAATGATACAGCCCACATAAAAAAAGAATATACAAAAGAAAGAATTGTTACAGGAAAAGTGACAGCCGATACTAAAAACAAAACTTTAAAAATAGAACTTCCGTCAGTACAAAAAGTTATGAAAATTGAAATAAATGAACCAATCCAGAACTGTTCCCCTCTTAAAACAGGATTCGTTACTTCATCTATTGATGGAAATAGTTGGACAAGAGAAAATGAAGATATAGCAAACGATCAATTGAATAGAGGTGAACCAAAACCATTAACACCAAATTATAATTTTTTATTTTTCGCTCGTATTGCAAAAACTTTTATATTTAATACTGACAGCTCAGATAATTGTTTACTGAAAGCAGAAAACGCAACAGTTAATGTTTTGACTCCCTAAAAATTTTGAAGTGAAAGAGTCCTGTTTCCTCCATTATATATCTAGATAACACCCACAAAATCCCAAATCCATACTTTACAGATCTTTGAAAATTAATCGATGATGCGTCTGGAAAATATCTAACTGGAACTTGTATTTCACCAATTTTATAATTTTCCTTAACAGCAGAAATCAGTATATCCTGATCAAAAACAAAGTCATCAGAAAATTTATGAAAAGGAAGTTTCTCAAGTACTCCTCTGCTAAATGCTCTATAACCAGTATGATATTCAGATAAATTCTGTCCCAAAATCATATTCTCAAGCATTGTTAAAATTCTATTTGAATAATACTTGTAGGATGGCATTCCACCGGCCAAAACTTCCTTTCTTGTTCTTATCCTTGACCCAAGCATAATATCAAATCTTCCTTCTAAAATTGGTTCCACAATACTCCCTGTAAGAGTACTATCATATTGATAATCAGGATGAATCATTACAACAATATCAGCACCTTCAGAAAGGGCCAAGGTATAGCAAGTCTTCTGATTACCGCCATATCCTCTATTTTGAGGATGAAGAAAAGCTTTTATCCCCAATTTCTTTGCAACCTTCATTGTCTGATCACCACTCTTATCGTCAACTAAAATAACGTTCTTTCTGTATTTCTTTGGGATATCATTAAAAGTTTTGACCAAAGTTTTTGCAGCATTATATGCTGGCATTACAATTACTGTTTTTTTACTTTTCATCTTTCTATTTCCTTAAAACTCAAGTTTTTATAACTTATATTTTTTAAAATAAGCTTCCCGGGAATCTGCAAATTCTTAAGTACTAACTGAGAGATTGTAATTCCACCCTGGGGAATTGTAAATGTGTAATTTCTATTAACACCATCATAAACCGCTTTATTTTCAGTTAAGTCGTTAAGCGATATTTCTCCAAAATTTTTTAAATTAATAAAGGTTGATTCGAAACTTTGAAGATCGGCTACATATCCAAACGGATTAGCTAAAAATTCTTCTGTATCTTTTACATTTAAATCATCAAATTCTGAAGACACAGTCCATACCTCAGAAATCTGAGGAGAATCACCATCAAGTGTTTCTATGAAATTCATTCTTATATATCTAATACTCTGAGAATCAAAATTAATAACCTGAGGATCCTTCCCGTCAATTCTCTTAGTGTTTGTTATAATAATCA
>WNFM01065372.1_pt2 | contig 16809 bp, 14 predicted proteins | sample 5400271 | NCBI WGS metagenome assembly WNFM01 (sample SAMN13153352, study PRJNA577476) | soil metagenome | isolation source: 60 cm saprolite on Douglas fir-dominated hillslope | place: USA:California | collected 2013-09-17
TGGAGCGGCAGCCCGCCGCCCTCGGTAATGGCGCCGCCGAGCCGCTGGATATCCTTCATCAGCGCCGGCAGGCGCTCGAGCACCGACATGGTGTCGGCGGCGGCGTCGCGCAGCCGCGCCTCGGGCCCGCGATTCTCGCGCATCCACGCCTCGATGTGCGGGCGCGCCAGCGCCCACATGTTGACGGTGGGGTCGAGCAGGCGGCCGACGCCCTCGGCGAGCACCATGGTTTTCTGCAGCAGCAGCAACTGCGGCTGCGTCTCCATCTGGAACTGCTCGGTGACCTGGAAGAGCTGCGCCAGCAGCCGGCCCAGCGAGATCTCGTGCAAGGGCCGCCCGAGGATCGGCTCGCCGATCGAGCGGCAGGCCTGGGAAAAGGCCTCGAGCGATTGGCGCGCCGGTACGTAGCCCGCCTCGAAATGCACTTCCGCGACGCGGCGGTAGTCGCCCTGAAGGAAAGCCAGCAGCATGTCCGCAAGGTAGTAGCGCGTATTGCGGTCGACCCGGCCCATGATGCCGAAATCGACGACGACGATCGCGCCCGTGGCCTCGATGAAGAGGTTGCCCGGATGCAGGTCGGCATGGAAGAAGCCGTCGCGGAATACCTGGTTGAAGAAAGCGCCGGCCGCGTTGGCGAGGATGACGTGGATGTCGTGACCCGCGGCGATGAGCGCCGCGCGGTCATCGACGCGGATGCCGCTGACGCGCTCGAGCGTCAGCACCTTCTCGCTGGTGCGCAGCCAATCGACGCGCGGCACGCGGAAGGTCGGGTCATCGGCGAAATTCTCGCGCAGCTCCGAGGCGCCGGCCGCCTCGAAGCGCAGATCCATCTCCTGCCGCACGGTTTCCGCCAGCGTGTCGACGACGGCGACGGGCCTCAGGCGTCGCAGCGCCGGCTGCGTCCGCTCCACCAGGCGGGCGAGCCAGAGGAAGAGATCGAGATCGCGCGCGAAAGCGGCGGCAATCCCCGGCCGCAGAATCTTGACCGCGACCTCCTCGCCCTCATAGGTGACCGCGAGATGCACCTGGGCGATCGACGCCGCGGCCGCCGGGGTGTCCTCGAAGCGGCGGTAGAGGAACTCGACGGGCTGGCCGAGCTCGGTCTCGATGGTCGCCCGCGCCGCGGTGGCCGGGAAGGGCGGCAGGCGGTCCTGCAGGCTCGACAAGTCGGTCGCCACCGCCTCGCCGATGAGGTCCGCGCGCGTCGACAGCCCCTGGCCCAGCTTGATGAAGCTCGGCCCCATGGCCTGGAGCGCCGCGGCGAGCCGCTGACCCGGCCGCAGCCGCGCCAGCGCCGCGTCGCGCCGGCGGACGACACCCAGCGCGCGCACCGCGAAGCGGAGGCCGACGATGCGCTCGAGCGGAAACAGCGCGTCGTAGCGCGCCAGGATGAAGGCGATCTCGATGAGCCGGACCACGTTGCGGCCGGCGCGCAGCACGGCGAGCATCGCCTTAGCCCGTCAAAGCCGCCAGCCGGAATGGAGCGCGGCAATGCCGCCGGTGAGGTTGCGGAAGCGCACCTGCTCGAGACCGGCGTCCTCCATCATCCGGGCAAGCTCGCGCTGCGGCGGGAAGCGGCGGATGCTCTCGACGAGGTATTGATAGGCGTCGCGGTCGCCGGCCACGAGCTGCCCGAGGCGGGGCAGCACGGTGAAGGAATAAAGATCATAGAGCGGGCGCAGCAGCGGCGGCTCGACCCGGCTGAACTCGAGGCAGAAGAACCGGCCGCCCGGCTTCAGCACGCGTCGCGCCTCGGCAAGCGCCGCGGCGATCTGCGTCACATTGCGCAGCCCGAAGGCGATGGTGCAGGCGTCGATGCTGGCGTCGCCGACGGGCAGGCGCTCGGCGTCGCCGCATACCCAGTCGATACCGGCGACGCGCCCCCGGTCGATGGCGCGGTCGCGCCCGCGCCGCAGCATGCTGTGGGTGATGTCGCAGACCACGGCGCGGGCGGCGGGGCCGGCGCGATCGAGGAACCGCCGGGCGATGTCGCCGGTGCCGCCGGCGACATCAAGCAGCAGCTGCCCTGGACGCGGCCCGAGGCGGTCGATGAGCTCCGCCTTCCACAGGCGATGAATGCCGCCGCTCATCAGGTCGTTCATGAGGTCGTAGCGGTCGACGACGCTGTCGAAGACCTGCCGCACCAGATGCGGTTTCTCCTCGGCGTTGACCCGGCGATAGCCGAAATCCGCCTCGCCGCTTGTCTCAGTGCCCGCCATGTGCTGCAACATAGCGCGGCCTGCCCCTGGAGCGCCACCCGACCCATGCCCGAATTGCCGGAAGTCGAGACCGTGAGGCGCGGCCTGGCAATGCGCATGGAAGGGCATCGCATCGCAGCCTTGGTGCTCAACCGCGCCGATCTGCGGACGTCGCTGCCGGTCGGCTTGCGTGCCCGTGTCGAGGGCCGGCGCGTGACGCATCTCGGCCGGCGCGCCAAATACATCCTTGTCCATCTCGATGATCGCGGCGTATTGATCGCCCATCTCGGCATGTCCGGCCGCATCGTGGTGTCGGAGCCGGGCAGCCGAGAGCCGCCCGATCCGCACGATCACATCGTGTTCACCCTCGATGATGGCACCGTGCTGCGCTTCAACGACGCGCGCCGCTTCGGTATGCTCGACTACACTAGCGAGGACGAGCTGCCGCGCCATCCGCTGCTGGCGAATTTAGGGCCAGAGCCGCTCGCTAACGATTTCAATGGGCCCGCTCTGGCGGCGCTACTCGCCGGCAAGGCGACGCCGATCAAGGCGGCGCTGCTCGACCAGCGCGTCGTCGCCGGCCTCGGCAACATATATGTGTCGGAAAGCCTCTATTGGGCCGGGCTGTCGCCGCGGCGAATTGCCCGCACCGTCAGCGGGCCGCGCGCCGAACGGCTCGCGCGCGCCATCCGAGACGTGCTGGAGCGCGCCATCGCCGCCGGCGGATCGAGCCTGCGCGACTATGTGCAAGCCTCCGGCGAGCTTGGGTATTTCCAGCACCACTTCGCAGTTTACGGCAAGGAGGGCGAGAAGTGCCCGCGCTGCGACTGCACAAGCGGCATCAGGCGGATCGTCCAGGGCGGGCGCTCGTCTTTTTATTGTGCCAAGCGCCAGCGCTGAGGCTAGGTTGAGAGCGATGCTGCGACGGCTTGCCTTCATCCTCGCGCTGCTCGCGCCCGCCACCACGGCGTTCGCCGCCGACTTCGTCGCCGGCACCGAGGATGTGCCGCTGATGCCCGGCCTCGCCGCGGTGGCGGGCTCGTCGGTCGTCTTCGACAAGCCGCAGGGCCGCATCGTCGAGGCACAGGCAAGCGGCAAGGTCAGCCGCAGCGCGGTGCAATCCTTCTACGGCGCCACGTTGCCGCAGCTCGGCTGGAAATCGGCCGGCGCCAATGCCTGGCAGCGCGAGGGCGAGCTGCTGCGCCTCGACTTCCATGGCCGTGACGGCGACCTCACCGTCGGCTTTAGCCTGTCGCCGCTCTAGCGGCCCACTAAACCCTTACGTCACCTATGTCCGGAGACAATCGGCGATGAGCTATCAAAACATCCTGGTCGAGACGCGCGGCGCGGTCGGTCTCATCACCTTGAACCGGCCGAAGGCGCTCAACGCGCTGTGCGATGCGCTAGTGCGCGAGATGGGCACAGCGCTCGACGGCTTCGAGGCGGACGACACGATCGGCGCGGTGGTGGTCACCGGCAGCGACAAGGCGTTCGCCGCCGGCGCCGACATCAAGGAGATGTCGGGCCGGAGCTACATGGACGTCTATCTCGCCGATTTCATCACCGCGGGCTGGGAGCGCGTCACCACCTGCCGCAAGCCGATCGTCGCCGCCGTCGCGGGCTATGCGCTGGGCGGCGGCTGCGAGCTCGCCATGATGTGCGACACCATTATCGCCGCCGACACCGCCAAGTTCGGCCAGCCCGAGATCACGCTGGGGGTCATCCCCGGCGCCGGCGGCACGCAACGCCTGACGCGCTTCGTCGGCAAGGCCAAGGCGATGGACATGGTGCTCACCGGCCGTATGATGGACGCTGCCGAGGCCGAGCGCAGCGGCCTGGTGAGCCGCGTCGTGGCGCCGGGGAAGCTGCTCGACGAGGCGCTGGCCGTGGCCGGGCGCATCGCCGAGATGTCGCGGCCCGCGGTGATGATCGCCAAGGAGGCGGTCAACCGCGCCTATGAGACGACCCTGGCCGAAGGCGTGCGCTTCGAGCGCCGCGTCTTCCATTCGCTCTTCGCCACGGAGGACCAGAAGGAGGGCATGGCCGCCTTCATCGAGAAACGCAAGCCCAACTTCAAGCACCGGTGAAAGTTTACGCGGGCGCGGCCGCCGGCGCTTGACGGACGCGCCGCCCGCGGCTATAAGCGCCGCTTCCCGAGATCAGGACGGAAAGACGGCAGGTCATCCGATGGCCACTCACGTTTCGGCAGAAAAGCGCATCCGCCAGACCGCGCGGCGCACCGCGGTCAACCGCGCGCGGTTGAGCCGCATCCGGACCTTCGTCAAGAAAGTCGAGACGGCCATCACCGCGCGCGACAAGGAAGCGGCGCGCGCTGCCTTCGCCGCGGCGCAGCCCGAGCTGCAGAGCGGCGCGCTCAAGGGCGTGCTGCACCGGAACACGGTCGCGCGTAAATTGTCGCGGCTCTCGGCGCGCATCAAAGCGCTGTAGAGCGACAGCGTCGCACGAAGGTCGGGCCGCATGCCGCGGAGCTGTGGCCCTTTTTGTTGTCCGGCGGCGCGCGACGCGTGCATCGCGAGGCGCGGCGCGTGTGCCACAGGTCGAAAAGAATCTGGCACGTTCACCTTTCGGTCATATTGCCAGCGGCGGTTGCGCTTATATACATTTGCTTCACGAGGCAGCATCAGCATCACGACGTCGTCACACTTCGTCGCAAGCGGTGCGCCGATCAATGCTGATAAGCGTTTAGCGGTGGGTGAGTAAGTACAAGGTTAGCACCCGACTGTAACCGCTTACCTATCGCACCGGAGTCGACGGAGGAGTAAAGCCTCTTGCGTCGAAAAGAGGGGACTTGCGCGCCTGATCGCGCGTAATGTTGGGGGGACGTGGTGGAAGCACGATCGATTTCGGCCATGCGGGGCCGGTCACAACATTCGCCGCGGCGTCACTCCAAGACGACATTCGGGCAAGCCCGCCACAGCGGACGACATTCATTAACAACAGCCGCAGTCTGCGGCAATCGCGGCAGATGCGCCCTTTGCCTGGGGGAGTGACGGGCATGGCTCAGACGATGACGACCGGCGGCGACGTCCAGGCACAGTGGGCGCGCGTGCGCGGCCGGCTGCGCGACGAGTTCGGCGAAGCCGCGTTCCGCAGCTGGCTCAAATCGATGACGCTTGCCGAAGTGAGCGACGGCCGCGTGCGCATCGGCGTCCCCACCCGCTTCCTGCGCGACTGGGTCGCGGCGCATTACGCCGATCGCATCCGCGCGCTGTGGAACGGCGAGAACGGCGCAATCGCCGCCATCGACATCTTCGTCAGCGGCGGCGGCATGCCGGTAGCCGAAATCGCGGGGCCGGCGATCATCGGCGGGAAAGAGCCGCGCGAGAGCGGCGGACGCGACAGCGGACCGCGCGATGGTGCCGCCGACGCCGGCGACGACAAGGACATCAGCGCGCCGCTCGACCCGCGCTTCACCTTCGAGAATTTCGTCGTCGGCAAGCCCAACGAGCTGGCGCATGCGGCGGCGCGGCGCGTCGCCGAATCCTCGGTCGGCGCCAACCGCTCGGTGCCGTTCAACCCGCTCTTCCTCTATGGCGGTGTCGGGCTCGGCAAGACCCATCTGATGCATGCCATCGCCTGGCACATCCGCACGCATGATCCCTCGCGCAAGATGATCTATCTCTCGGCCGAGAAATTCATGTACCAGTTCATCCGCGCGCTGCGCTTCAAGGACACCATGGCGTTCAAGGAGCAGTTCCGCTCGGTGGACGTGCTGATGATCGACGACGTGCAGTTCATCAGCGGCAAGGACTCGACCCAGGAGGAGTTCTTCCACACCTTCAACGCGCTGGTCGACCAGAACCGCCAGATCGTCATCTCCGCCGACAAATCGCCCTCCGACCTCGAGGGGATGGAGGAGCGCATGCGCTCGCGGCTGGGCTGGGGGCTGGTCGCCGATCTCCACCCCACCACCTACGAGCTGCGCCTCGGCATTCTTCAGGCCAAGGCCGACGCGGCACGCATGCAAATCCCGGGGAAGGTGCTCGAATTCCTCGCGCACAAGATCACCTCCAACGTGCGCGAGCTCGAGGGCGCCTTGAACCGCATCTGCGCCCATGCGCAGCTCGTCGGCCGCGCCATCACGATCGAGAGCGCGCAGGAGGTGCTGCACGATCTGCTGCGCGCCAACGACCGCCGCGTCACCATCGACGAGATCCAGAAGCGCGTCGCCGAGCATTACAACATCCGCCTCGCCGACATGCATTCCGCGCGCCGCGCCCGCGCCGTCGCCCGGCCGCGCCAGGTGGCGATGTATCTGTGCAAGCAATTGACGCCGCGCTCGCTGCCGGAGATCGGCCGCAAGTTCGGCGGGCGCGATCACACCACGGTCATGCATGCCGTGCGCAAGATCGAGGAGCTGCGCACCACCGACCGCACGCTCGCGGAGGACGTCGAGCTGTTGCGCCGCATGCTGGAGACGTGAGGGCGGGCTTGCCGATGGCCATGCCGATCAGCGGCTGTCCCGCGGCGGGCGCGACGCGAGATTGACGGCGAAGCTCGCGCCGGCGGGCTCAAGATAAGGCACGCGCTTGACGCCGAACGCGATCGCCAGCGCCAGGATGAGCGCGGCGCCCAGCAGAACAAGCATGTCGGCGGAGCCGATGACGGAAGCCTCGTGGCCGACCGCGCGGCTGATCGTCGCCACCGCCTCGCGCCGTGCCTGCATCGGGTCGAGGCCGTTGGCGACGAAGTAAGCAATCCGATCTCGGGCGGCGCCGGCAGCAGCCGATGCGAGCCGGATCGGAGCGATTTGTTGCGGCAAGAGGGTCATGGCTGCTTTCGCGCGGGCATGCCGGCGCCCTGGGGGCGCCGCCTTACGCTGCTCGCATTACCAGTCGGTCCCGCTGCCGGGGTGATATATGGCATTGGCCCGCTCGTCCTGAGCGCCGCCGGCGCCGACCAGGTCGCGCTTGCCATTCACCGCGGTCGCGCTCGACGCCAACCGGCCCATGTAGCTCTGCGCCACCGGTGCCAGCTGCGACGAGCGCGACGCGCCGAAGGCGTCGTTCTGGCCGACCTTGAAGGTGTCGATGAGCGCGTTCGACTGTGCGACGCTAAGCGGGGCGCTCGGAATCGATGACGCGGCTTGGCCGATCACTGTCTCATGCTGCGTGCCGTATTCGTCATCCGCATAAGCCGTCGCGGCCACGGGGACGATTAGAGCCAAGGACAACGCGGTGGCCCGGGCGAGGCTCGTGATGCGAAGCGTGTTGGACATTGTGAGTACTCCCTTCCTGCTGGAGGTGGAGTCGCAGCGACCGCGCTCCAATGACGGGAAAATGATCCCGCAGCCGCGAAATGATAATGCGCGGAGTTAAGAATGAACTGTTCACCGCAGCTGAATGATCGGGCGCGGAGCCGCCGCCCGAAACCCTCGGAAGGGCGCGCCTTCACCGCGCGCGGAGTCGGTTCCGCGGCGTTGTCGTGGCCCTGTGCCGGTGCTCGGTTCGCGGCAGAATCCCGCCAGTTTTCGGCCCTTTGCGCAGCGCCACCAATGTGTACGCCGGACTCGCCTTTGTGCTATAGTCCGCTACCGTTCCGCACGAGTCCCGCCGGGCCGCTGCGGCGCGGGTTTTCCCGGGGTTTCGGGGGCGTTCCGAAGGGCTTTTCGGGGATCAAGCACCGCCACAACGAGCGTGAACTCGCCGCCATGAGACTGACCATTGAACGCGCCGCGCTGCTCCGCGCCTTGGGCCACGTGCAGAGCGTCGTCGAACGTCGCAACACCATTCCGATCCTGTCGAACGTGCTGCTGCGCGCCGAGGACGGGCAGCTCTCGCTGTCGGCCACCGACATGGATCTGGAGATCGTCGCCTCGGTCGCCGCGCAGGGCGCGCGCAAGGGCGCCGCAACGGCGCCGGCGCACACGCTCTACGACATCGTGCGCAAGCTGCGCGAGGGCGCGCAGATCGAGATCGAATCCGCGAGCGACAAGGGCTCGCTGACGGTGCGCTCGGGCCGCTCGACCTTCACGCTGGCCTGCCTGCCGCCCGAGGATTATCCGCTGATGGCCGGCGGCGAACTCGCCCACGGCTTCACCCTCTCGGCGACCGACCTGAAGCGGCTCATTGACCGCACGCGCTTCGCCATCTCGACGGAGGAGACACGCTATTACCTGAACGGCATCTTCCTCCACGCCGCCAAGAGCAGCGACCTCAACATGCTGCGCGCGGTGGCGACCGACGGGCACCGCCTGGCGCGGATGGAGATCCCGCTGCCGGAAGGCGCCGCGGGCATGCCCGGCGTCATCGTCCCGCGCAAGACCGTGACCGAGCTGCGCAAGCTCATCGACGAGCTCGACCAGGACGTCGCGGTTGCCCTATCCGACACCAAGATCCGCTTCACCTTCGGCAATGCGGTGCTCACCTCGAAGCTCATCGACGGCACCTTTCCGGACTATGACCGGGTCATACCGGCGAACAACGACAAGATCCTCGAGGTCGTCTGCAAGGATTTCGCCGAGGCGGTCGACCGCGTCTCCACCATCTCGACCGAGAAGAGCCGCGCGGTGAAGCTCACCATCGAGCGCGGCAATCTGATGCTCTCGGCGACCAGCCCCGAGAACGGCACCGCCACCGAGGAAATCGAGGTGCGCTACAGCGCCTCGCCCTTGGAGATCGGCTTCAACTCCCGCTATCTCCTCGACATCACCGAGCAGATCGAGGGCGAGGGCGCGCGCTTCGCCATGGCGGACGCCGCCTCGCCCACCGTGGTGCGCGACACCGCCGACGGCAGCGCGCTCTACGTGCTCATGCCGATGCGCGTCTGAGTGCGCGACGAGGCGGCCATTTCCTCGCGGATGCTGGCGGAAAGGGGCGGGAATCCCCATATAGCAGCCATGGCGTCAGGGGCAGTACAGGAGCGGCCGCGGGATGCCGCCGCCCCTGCCCGCTCCGCCGTCGCGCGTCTCATGCTCACCGATTTTCGCGGCTATGCATCGCTTCGCCTCGCGGTGGACGAGCGGCCCGTGGTGCTGACCGGGGCGAATGGCGCGGGCAAGACCAATCTTCTCGAGGCGATCTCGTTCCTCGCGCCGGGCCGCGGCTTGCGGCGCGCGCGGCTCGCCGACATCGACCGCCGCGTGCCGCCGGCCCGCCCCAACGGCGCGCCACCGGGCGCCTGGGCGATCGCCGCCGGCGTCGCCACGCCGCACGGACCGGTGCAGATCGGCACCGGTCGCGATGCCGCGAGCGACAGCGGCGAGCGGCGCCTCCTGCGCATCGACGGCGCACCGGCGAAGAGCCACGCCGCGCTGACCGAACATCTGAGCCTGGTGTGGCTCACGCCGCAGATGGATCGGCTGTTCCTCGAGGGCAGCGCCGCGCGTCGCCGCTTCCTCGACCGTCTCGTCTATGGCTTTGACCCGACGCATGCGGCGCGCGTCGGCGCCTATGAGCAGGCAATGCGCGAGCGCGCGCGCCTGCTGCGTGACGGGCCGGTCGACCCGGCTTGGCTTGCTGCGCTGGAGGAGCGCATGGCCGAGCACGGCATCGCCGTGGCGGCGGCGCGGCGCGAGGTGACCGCACGTCTCGATGCGGTCGCCGGCGAGACGCGCGGGCCCTTCCCGGGCGCGCGGCTCACGCTCACGGGCACCGTCGAGGATTGGCTCGAGGCGATGCCGGCGCTCGCCGCCGAGGACGAGCTCCGCCGCCGCCTCGACGCGGCGCGCCGGGTCGACGCCGAGAGCGGCATCACCACGGTCGGGCCGCATCGCGCCGATTTCGGCGTGCGCCATGCCGGCACCGGAATGGCCGCGGCGGAATGCTCGACCGGCGAGCAGAAGGCGCTGCTCGTCGCGGTGCTGCTGGCGCAGGCACGGCTCCAGGCTGAGCTGCGCGGCGCGCCGCCGGTGATGCTGCTCGATGAAGTGACTGCACATCTCGACAGCAAGCGCCGTGCCGCGCTGTTCGGCGAGATCATCGCGCTCGGCGGCCAAGCTTGGCTCACCGGCACCGATCCGGCGCTCTTCGCCGAGCTCGAGGGAACAGGACAGTTTTTCAGCGTGGCCGATGCCGTCATCGCGCCGGGCTGACGCACAAGGACAGTGATTTATGAGCGACCCAGTACTCCCTCCCGAGGAGGGCGAATACAACGCGCAATCGATCAAGGTGCTGCGCGGCCTCGACGCCGTGCGCAAGCGCCCGGGCATGTATATCGGCGACACCGATGACGGCTCGGGCCTGCACCACATGGTTTACGAAGTCGTCGACAATTCGATCGACGAGTCGCTGGGCGGTTATTGCGACACGATCGGCGTCACCCTCAATGCCGACGGCTCGGTCACCGTCGCCGATAATGGCCGCGGCATTCCCGTCGACCTCCATGCCGAAGAGGGCGTCTCGGCGGCCGAAGTCATCATGACTCAGCTCCATGCCGGCGGTAAGTTCGACCAGAACTCCTACAAGGTCGCTGGCGGCTTGCACGGCGTCGGCGTCTCCGTGGTGAACGCGCTGTCCTCGCGGCTCGACTTGCGCGTCTGGCGCGGCGGCAAGGAGCATTTCATACGCTTCCTCGATGGCGATCCCGAATCGCCGCTCGCCGAGGTGGGCGAGGCGCCGCATCTTCCCGGCGACGGCAAGGGCGCGCGCAAGACCGGGACGGAAATTACCTTCCTGCCGAGCACGCGGACCTTCACCAGGACGGAGTTCGATTTCCAGACCCTGGAGCACCGGCTGCGCGAGCTCGCCTTCCTGAACTCAGGCGTGACGCTGACGCTGACCGATGCGCGCGGCGTCGAGCCCAAGCAGGTCATTATGCATTACGAGGGCGGGCTCGAGGCCTTCGTCAAATATCTCGACCGTTCGAAGCAGGTGCTGCACGGCGCGCCGATCTCCTTCTCGGCGCAGCAGGACGGCATCACCGTCGAAGTGGCGATGGAGTGGACCGACAGCTACCACGAGACGATGCTGTGTTTCACCAACAACATCCCGCAACGCGACGGCGGCACGCATCTCGCCGGCTTCCGCGCCGCGCTGACGCGCAGCGTCAACAACTACGCCAATGCGAGCGGCATCGCCAAGAAGGAGAAGGTGCAGCTCTCCGGCGAGGACATGCGCGAAGGCCTCACCTGCATCCTCTCGGTCAAGGTGCCCGACCCGAAATTCTCGTCACAGACCAAGGACAAGCTCGTCTCCTCCGAAGTGCGTCCGGTGGTCGAGGGCGTGGTCGGCGACAAGCTGCAGCAATGGTTCGAGGAGCGTCCGGCCGACGCCAGGCGCATCGTCGCCAAGGTGGTCGAGGCCGCCGCGGCGCGCGAGGCGGCGCGGCGCGCGCGCGACCTGACGCGGCGCAAGGGCGCGCTCGACATCGCCAATCTGCCGGGCAAGCTCGCCGATTGCGAGGAACGCGACCCCGCCAAGTCCGAGATCTTCATTGTCGAGGGCGACAGCGCCGGCGGCTCGGCCAAGCAAGGGCGCAACCGGCGCTTCCAGGCGATCCTGCCGCTCAAAGGCAAGATCCTCAACGTCGAGCGCGCGCGCTTCGACAAGATGCTGGGCTCGGCCGAGATCGGCACGCTCATCGCCGCGCTCGGCACCGGCATCGGCCCCGAGGAGTTCGACCCGGAGAAGGCGCGCTATCACCGCATCATCATCATGACCGACGCCGATGTCGACGGCAGCCATATCCGCACCCTGCTGCTGACCTTCTTCTTCCGGCAGATGCCGGCGCTGATCGACAAGGGCTATCTCTACATAGCGCAGCCGCCGCTCTATCAGGTGAAGCGCGGCGCGAACAAGGCGGTCTATCTCAAGGACGACAGCGCGCTCGAGGAATACCGCATCACCTCCGGCATCAAGGACGCGGTGTTCGTGCAGCATGACGGCGTGCAGCGCGCCGGCAACGACCTCCAGGATCTCGTCGAGCGCGCGCGGCACACGCGCAACCTGCTGCAGCCGCTCGTGCGCAAGGTAGGCAGCCGCACCATCGTCGAGCAGTCGGCAATCGCCGGCATCCTCAACCCGGCGCTGCTGGACGATCCGGCGCGGGCGCAGCAGGCGGTGCGCTATCTCGCGGCGCGGCTCGACCAGCTCGCGCCCGCGGCGGAGCGCGGCTGGAGCGGCGAGGTCGTCGCCGGCCAGGGTTTCGTGCTGACGCGCACGCGCCATGGCGTCACCGAGCGCCGCGTGCTCGACGCTGCGCTGCTGCGCAGCGCCGAGGCGCGCCGCCTCGACGAGGCCGCGAGCGCGCTGCAGGAGGTCTACCAGAAGCCGGGCAAGCTCGGCGCCAAGGATAAGGAGACGATCGTCACCGGCCCGACCGGACTGGTGGAGGCGGTGATGGAGCTCGGGCCCAAGCAGGGCGACATCGCCCGCTACAAGGGCCTCGGCGAGATGAACCCGGAGCAGCTCTGGGAGACGACGCTCAATCCCGATGTGCGCACGCTGCTGCAGGTGAAGGTGCCGCACGCCGATCTCGCCGAGGAGACCTTCTCGACCTTGATGGGCGACCTGGTCGAGCCGCGCCGCGACTTCATCCAGGCCAACGCGCTGCAGGTTGCCAACCTCGACGTGTGAGCGCGCGCGGAGCACCGCCGCGCGCCACCGGCGGTTTCGCCGGGTGCTGGGATTCGCCCGCGATTCCACGGCTTTCCGTGGGGTTCAGATGAATTCTTTGTCATGGGGATAGGGAAAGGTAAGCTTGCTTATCATTAGGCAGAGGCCAGTGCAAAGCCTCGGCATAAGGAGAGCCCCATGAAACCGTCGACGAGCACTTTCCGCCGCATCGTCCGCAACGCCACGCTGGGTCTGGGCCTCGCCGCCATCGTCGGCGGCGCGTCCATGGCGCCGGCGCTGGCCGCCGACTATGGGCACCAGGACCGCCGCGATGCTTATTCGCACCAGGACCGGCGCTACGCCTATTCGCACGAGGATCGCCGCGATGTCCGCCAGCCGGTGTGGCGCGCGCATGAGCGCTGGGAGCCGCGCTATGCTTACGCCGCCCCGAGCTACGGCTACGGCTACGGCTACAGCTATGCGCTGGCGCCCGCTTACGTCGCGCCGCCCTCGCTCAACTTCGTCTTCCCGATCCGCTAGCGGCCAAGCACGTCGCTGATTGTCCCCTCGGCAAGAAAGCCCCGTCCTCGCGACGGGGCTTCTCTTGTCTGCCCGCGCGAAGCTGATTCCGAACGCTAGACCATACGGAAGGCGTCGCCGTCGCGCACGATGCGGCCAGCAGTGGGGGCCACGAAATGCGTGCCGATGAGCAGCACGGGCGTGCCGGCAAGGCGCGAGAACACGTCGCGGCGCGTGCGCTCGGCCCGCTGCGGATCGTCATCGGCGGTGGAGGACCATTCGGGATGCGCCATCTGGCACGGGTGATGGATGAAGTCGCCGCTGATCAGCGCCTCCTCGCCGCGCGATGCGATGCGCACGCTGACATGGCCGGGCGTGTGGCCGAGCGTCGGCATGAGCGTGACCTCGTCGCCGACGCGGTGGTCGGTCTCGACGAGATCGACCAGCCCGGCCTCGAAGACCGGCGCCACCGAATCGGCGAAGATCGGCCGGTGATGCTCGTGGTCGCGCTGCGTGCGCCAATACTCGAACTCGACGCGACCCATGAGGTAGCGCGCGCGCGGAAAGGTCGGAACCCAGCGCCCGTCGACCAGCATGGTGTTCCAGCCGACATGATCGACATGGAGATGCGTGCACAGCACGGTGTCGATTGACTCCCGCGGATAGCCGGCCGCGGCGAGGTCGGCGAGGAACGGGCCCTGCAGCTTGTTCCAGCGCGGGATCGGCCGGTTCTCCTTGTCGTTGCCGAGGCAGGTGTCGACGATGATGCGGCGCGTCGGCGTCTCCACCACGAGCGCCTGCACGGCCATGCGGAGCTTGCCGTTCTCGTCGACGAAATTCGGACGGAGCCACGCGATCGGCTGCACCGTCTCCGGCGTCGCTTGCGGCAGGATGAAACGCGTCCCGCCGCCCAATTCCAGCTCGACGATCTTGGTGACCGTCACCTCGCCGATGCGCCATCTGCCCATGTTCCGCTCCGCCGCTTCTCCGGCCCAAGCCTAGCACGCCCCTCGGTCGGCGCGGATTGCGTGGTTTGCCCCGGGGGCGCCGGCGTAGTATGCCGCCCGGCGCGGCCATGAGGGAAAACAGCATGCGGTTCTCGCCGCTGGTCGAGCGCGTCGCCGGCAAAGGCGCCGATGCCTGGCGCGTCCATTTCGACGCCGTCCGGCAGCGCGCCGCCGGGCGCGACGTCATCCTGCTCACCGTCGGCGACCCCGACCAGGCGCCGCCGGCAGCGGTGATCGACGCCACGGTCGAGGCGCTGCGCCACCGCCGCACGGGATATTCGCCGATCATCGGCCTGCCGGAGCTGCGCGCTGCCATCGCTGCGCGCGTCGCCCGCCGCAGTGGACAGCATTGCGCCGCCGACAACATCGCGGTGATCCCGGGCACGCAGGCCGGACTCTATTGCGCGATGCAGTGCATCGCCGGCGCGGGCGACGAGGTGGTCGTGCCGGAGCCGATGTACGCGACATACGCGGCGGTCGTCGGTGCGAGCGGCGCGCGCCTGGTCAACGTGCCGATGCGGCCGGAGACCGGGTTTCATCCCGATCTCGACGCGCTGGCCCGCGCCATCACGCCGCGCACGCGCGTGCTGTGGGTCAACAGCCCGCACAACCCGACCGGCGCCGTGCTGAGCCGCGGCGAGATCGAGACGGTCGCCGCGCTGTGCCGACACCACGATCTGTGGCTGCTGTCGGACGAGGTCTACGAGGACCTTGCCTTCGCCCGCCCGCATATCGGCGCCTGGAGCCTTCCCGGCATGGCCGAGCGCACCATCGTCGTCTCGAGCCTGTCCAAGTCGCACGCCATGCCCGGCTTCCGCATCGGCTGGATCGTCGGCCCGGCCGCGCTCACCGGCCATCTCTTCAACCTGGTGCTGTGCATGCTCTATGGCGGTCCGCCCTTCGTCCAGGACGGCGCCCTCGTCGCGCTCAAGCGCGACCTGCCCGAGGTCGCGGCGCTGCGCGAGGATTACCGGCGTCGCGCCGCGCTGCTTGCCGGCATTCTCGCGGCAGCGCCCCGTTGCCAGGTCGCGCTGCCCGAGGGCGGCATGTTCGTGCTGCTGGACATCCGCGCCACCGGCTTGAGCGCCGAGGAATTCGCGCGCGACCTCCTCGAGCGGGAGGCGGTCGCCGCCCTGCCCTGCGACGGCTTCGGGCCAAGCGCGGCCGGCCACCTGCGCCTGTCGCTCACCAGCGACGACGCCCGTCTCGACGAGGCCGGCCGGCGCATCCTCCGTTTTGCGCAGCGCCTCGCCGAGGCGCCGGCGGCAGCGCCAAGCTCGACGGATGCGGCACCGCTCCGATAGACTCGTGCCCATGGATCCGACGAACCCCGTCGCCATGCTGATCCCGCTGGGCGGCATCGCGCTGATCCTCGCGGCGGTGTGGCTCACCGGCGGCGCGCGCCAGGCGCGGCTCGACCGCGCGCTGGTGCTGCGCCGGCTCGACGAGGACCTGCCCGGCTTTGCCGCGGCGGCGGTGAGCATTGATGCCGATGCCGCGACCGCCATCGCCGCGACGGCCGACGGCGCGTCGCTCGCGCTGATCTTCGCCGCCGGCGACAAGGTCGTCGTGCGCCGGCTCGCCCCGCGCGACATAAGGCGACTCTCGCAGCAGCCGATGCGCGACGGCGTGCGCCTCGTCATCGAGACCGGCGATTTCACCCGTGGCCGCTTCGAGCTGCGGCTGTCATTCGCCGAAGCCGCGCGGTGGCAGGCGCGGCTGCCCGTGGCGGCGCGTGCCGCATGACGATCGAACCGAAGCTCGCCGATCCCGTGCAGCTGGCGATCCCCGCCTTCATCCTGCTGGTGCTGATCGAGATCGGCGTCGCGCGGCTGCGTGGCGGGGCGGCTTATGAGATCCGCGACACCGCGGCCTCGCTGGCGATGGGCCTCGGCAATCTCGTCATCGGCCTCATCCTCGCCACCGCGACCTATGTCGCCGCGAACTGGGTCTACCAGTATCGCCTGCTCGATCCGGGATATACTTGGTGGAGCTTCCTGCTCGTGCTCTTCGCCGAGGATCTCACCTACTACTGGTTCCATCGGCTCAGCCATCGCAGTCGCTTCTGGTGGGCGGCGCACATCAACCACCACTCCTCGCAGCACTACAACCTCTCGACCGCGCTGCGGCAGACCTGGACCGGCGAGCTGTTCCAATGGGTGCTGTGGCTGCCGCTCGCTCTCGTCGGATTCCCGCCGGCGCTCATCGTCTTCCAGAAGGGCGTGAGCCTGGTGTACCAGTTCTGGATCCACACCGAGACGATCAGGCGCCTGCCCCGGTGGTTCGAGGCGATGATGAACACGCCTTCGCATCACCGCGTGCACCATGCCACCAACCCGCGCTACCTCGACCGCAACTATGCCGGCATGTTCATCATCTGGGACAAGCTGTTCCGCAGCTTCGTCGCCGAGGACGAGCGCGAGCCGTGCCGCTACGGCATCGTCAAGAACATCGGCACCTTCAACCCGCTGCGCATCGCCTTTCATGAATGGGTGGCGATCGGCCAGGATCTGGCGCAGGCGCCGTCGTGGCGGGCGCGGCTCGCCTATGCCTTCGGCGTGCCGGGATGGT